>Ga0306924_10003585_pt1 | contig 14948 bp, 11 predicted proteins | sample sta12Can44000111_FD_203756 | JGI IMG/M metagenome (GOLD analysis project Ga0306924, IMG submission 203756) | Lab enrichment of tropical soil microbial communities from Luquillo Experimental Forest, Puerto Rico - statanox.12C.anox.44.000.111 (v2)... | ecosystem: Environmental > Terrestrial >... | reverse complement strand
CAGTGCTTCGGTATGCAAATTCTGGCTGATTTTATTTACGAGCTTGACGGAATCCGCCAGCCGGATCGAGAGATGTTCCGCCAGCACCGTACGGGTCCCGACCACCGGATCCGGATCATGCTGGGCTCGAATTACCCCGCTGTACTTCACTCCACGTTCGGCCAAGAGGCGTGCCAACAAGGTCGCCGCGTGCAGGGCCGGCTCCTGTATCGCCAGCACCAGCTTCTTCGGCTCGGCTTTCGCCGGCAATACTCCGCTGACCACCACCGTCGACGAACCCGGTTCGCGCGTCAGCCGCAAGTCAGGCTTTTCTTTCGCCCCGACGGTGAGGACCTGGTTTTTCACACCGAATTCCTCGAGCGCTGGGCGCATTTCCGCGGTAACGCCATCCCCCATCTTCTCTCCCGGGGTCAGGACCAGGGTCGCGGTGTTGTCGTCCACCACCAGCGCGGATATCGCCGCGCCGTACTCCCACACCATGTCGTCGATCTCCCATCCCTCCGGATAGCGTTCGCGCGGAAAATAACTGTCGTCCCCGACCAGGTCTCCCGAAATCTCCTTCACGCCGCGCGCGACAACGGCATCGGCCAACTCCGCCAAGACTCTCTCGGGCGGCCCTTCGAATTCCTCCTTGGTGTCGAACGGATACTTGCGGTTCGAAAGGTTCGGATCGCCACGCCCCACCAGAATCAGATCGCCACTCAATTTTCCGTCGGCGCCGAGCGTTCCGTTGGTTTCGACGGTGGTTCGAAAGCGATAGTCGGGTCCCAGGGTGTCGAGCGCCAGCGCGGTCGTAAGCAGCTTCATGTTCGACGCGGGCACAAGGTATTTGTCGGCGTTCTTTTCGTACAGCACCTCGCCGGAAACCGCATCCGCGACCAGCAAACCCCACTCGCCTTTGTCCACCGGAGACGTTTCGACCAGCCGCTCCGCGCGTTCCGCAAACCGTGCCGACGCCGTGGCGGCGGCGACCGGCCGACGGTTTTCCGTTGTTCTCGAAGCGATGCCGTCGCTTTGCTGCGCAAATCGCTGCGCGCCGAACCCGCTGCTGCACGCCAGCAAACACAGCGAAAGCGCTCTTGGCAAAATTCGTTCCCGCATTCTCCCCATAATTCCCCTGTTGGCAAAGTCCCCGGACTGCAAGTATATTCGAAAGTCTGCGGGGGCTCCTCTCGCCAACGGACCGGGATGAAAGCGAGGCGCAGCGCTTCCAGGCAACCCTCGACCCGCTGTTTCGGCCGCCCAGACCGATCTGCATTCGAGACTCGGTACCCATTCTTGTTAAGGTGATACGAATGAAAAAGTTGATTCCTGTGCTGTTGGCCCTCGCTTTGGCAGCCCCTCGCCTCCCGGCCGATGACAAAAAAGAAAATGGCAGGCTCGAAAACTGCGGCCTCGTGGTTCAGGAGATCATGGACATTCCCGACAACATTCCCCAGGATCTGATCGACAAAGCCGATTGCGTCATCGTGTATCCCTCGGTTCTGAAAGGCGCGTTTATTTTCGGCGGCAGTTACGGCCGGGGAGCGATGACCTGCCGCACCGGCGAAGCTTTCAACGGCCCCTGGAGCGCGCCCACCATGATGGCGCTCGAAGGCGGCAGCTTCGGTTTCCAGATCGGCGGACAGGCTACCGATTTTGTTCTCTTGGTCATGAACCCCCGGGGCGCAAAGGCCATTCTCAGCAGCAAGGTGAAGCTCGGCGCGGACGCCTCCGCGGCCGCGGGACCGAAGGGCCGAACGGCCGAAGCGGCGACGGACGTCACGTTGCGCGCGGAAATTCTCTCATATTCGCGGGCTCGGGGGCTGTTCGCCGGGATCTCCTTGGCCGGCTCGACGGTTCGTCCCGACAACAACGCCAATTACAAGGTCTATCACAAGGATGTGTCCGCCCCGGACATCGTCTTCAAAGGCGCGGTGCCGGTGCCCGCCTCGGCGCAAAAATTCATCTCCTACCTGGACAAGAAGAGTCCGAAAAACAAGTCCTCCGGCAAGGAAATCTAACCACATTCAATTGAGTTCTTTACGAAAGGAAGGCCTCGAGGAGTGGGCTCCTTTTTGCTTTCGGTTGACACGACGCCAATTATGACCTATAGTCATATATGAACTAAGGTCATCATGAGTCGCACGCTTGCCTCTTCTTCCTCCGACCGCCGCACCCGTCGCAGCGCCGAACTTCGCGAGCGTATCTTTCGCTCCGCACTCGATCTCTTCGCCCAAAAGGGCTTCTTGGAAACCACGGTCGAGGACATCACCAATGCCGCCGACGTCGGCAAGGGCACCTTCTTTAACTATTTTCCAAGCAAGGATCACATCCTCCTGGCGTTTGGCGAGATGCAACTCGCCCGCTTGCGGGAAGCGGTCGAGGAGGCCCGCCAGACCAACGAGCCGCTCCCGAAATTCCTGCGTTCGCTCACCACGCGCATGACCGAGGAGCCGGCGCGCAATCCCGACCTCATTCGGGTGCTCCTGCTGGCCTTCCTTTCGAATCCGGATGTACGCCAAGCCATGCTGGACTTGCAGACGCGCGTGCTGGCCCTGCATTCGGAAATGATTCAACTCGGACAGGAGCGCGGCGAAATCCGAAAGGATTTGCCGCCGATCGAAATTGCCCAGGTCTTTCGGCAGGTGATCTTCGGCACTTTGCTGATCTGGTCGCTGTACGGCGACGCCTCGCTCCAGTCCCGCATGGACTCGGCGTTTGAGATCGTGTGGACCGGACTGTCGCCGCGTAACGTTTCAGATTCGACACTCGTAGTTCCTTTGTTCATGTGAAGGAATACTGCCATGAAACTTAAAGTCCTGGTCCTGGCCCTCATCGCGCTCGCACTCCTCGCCGCCGCGGCGTATTCCATGGGTTGGTTTCACCACGACAATGCGCTGCGCGGCGCGGGCACAGTGGAAGCCCGCAACATCCGCGTCGGCTCGAAAGTCGGCGGCCGTATCGATCAAGTGCTGGTCCGCGAAGGCGACCGGGTGGAGGCGGGACAGCTCCTGGTCACCTTTGATGACAAGGAATTGCAGGCCGCGCTGAACCAATCCCGGGCCGCAGCCGCCAAGGCCAAGGCCGGCTTTCGCCCCGAAGAAATTGCGGAAGCGCGTGCCGCCGCCGCTCAGGCCAAGGCCGATTACGAACTCAAAAAGAATGGCTATCGCCGGGAGGACATTGACGCCGCGAAAGCCGACCTCGATCGCGCGTCCGCCGACGAATCGCGGTCGCAACTGGATTACCAGCGCTACGAGGCCCTGGCGCAAAAAGATCTCGTTTCGAAACAGCAGCGCGACACCGCGGAGGCGAATTGGAAAATGGCGTTGGCGCAGAAACAAATGGCGCAGCAAAAGCTCGATCAACTGCAGCGCGGATACCGTCCTGAAGAGATTGCCTCCGCCGAGGCACGCTATCGTCAAGCCGAGGCCACCTACGAAAAGTTCCTGCGCGGGAATCGCCGTGAAGACGTCGACCTCTCGCATGCCGCAATGACGTACGACGAAGCGCGCTACCGCGAGCGTCAGGTGCTCGCGCCTGCGGCGGCCACCGTGGAAGTGCTCGATATCCGGCCCGGCGATCTGATTCCGCCGAACACTCCCATCGCCACGTTGCTGGAGCGCGATCAGATCTACGTGCGCATCTACATTCCGGAAACGGTGATCGGCCACGTTCACGTTGGCCAAAAGGCGGAAATCCGCGTCGATTCCTTCCCGAATCAGGGGTTTCCCGGGGTCGTCGAGCAAATCAATCAGCAAGCGGAATTTTTGCCGCGCAATGTGCAGACCCGCGAAGAACGCGTGCACCAGGTATTCGGCGTAAAGGTCCGCATCGAGGATTCTTCGCACCGAATCCTCGCGGGCATGGCCGCCGACGTAAAGCTCGACCCGAATTCCTGACCCATGACTGCCTCCGAGCAACCCGCGATTTCCGCAAACCGCCTGGTGCGCCGCTTTGGCACCTTCACCGCGGTCAACGAGGTAAGTTTCCGCGTCGAAAAAGGCGAGATTTTCGGCTTTCTGGGGCCGAATGGCAGCGGCAAGACCACCGTCATCAAGATGCTGACCGGTCTTCTGCCGCTAAGTGCAGGCGCGGCAACCGTTCAGGGCATTGATGTTCGCCAGGATCCCGAAACCGTGCGCGAGAGCATCGGGTACATGTCCCAAAACTTCAGCCTCTACACCGATCTCACCGTGACCGAAAATCTCACCTTCTACGGACGCATCTATGGTCTTCCTCCCGACCGGCTGCGCCAGCGCATGGATGACATCATTCAACTCAACGGTCTCGGTCCCTATGTCCATCGACTGGCCGCGCAGCTTTCCGGCGGCTGGAAACAGCGCCTCGCGCTCGGATGCGCGATGCTGCACGAGCCCAAACTCATTTTTCTCGATGAACCCACCGCCGGTATCGATCCCGTCGCCCGCCGGCAACTGTGGGACCTGCTCTTCGATCTCTCGGCACACGGCATCACCTTCTTCGTCACCACGCACTATATGGACGAAGCGGAACGCTGCAACCATGTCGCCTACCTCTACTTCGGAAAAGTCATCGCCGACGGCACGCCCGATGCGCTTCGCGAACTTCCGGAGGTAAATCCGCCCGGCACGTATCGCGTGGAAATTTCCGCGCCGCAGGTCACGAGCGCGCTGCGCCTGGCGCGCACCCTCCCCGGCGTGCGCAGCGCCACGATCTTCGGGCAGTCCATTCACGCTCAGATTGACGATCATCTCGATCTCGAGCAGTTGCGCGTGCAGCTGCTGGACCGAAAGGTCGTGGTTGCGGAAATCCGCCCCCTCGCGCCCAGCCTGGAAGACGTTTTTGTGGAACTGACCTATCGCCATCAATCCGCCAAGGAGAGCCCGGGTGCTTAACCCTTTTCGTGGTTTCGGCGCGGTCTTTTATAAAGAGACGCTGCATGTGCGGCGCGATTTCGGCACGCTCTTCTTTTCCCTGATTATTCCGATCCTGCAAATGTTCCTGCTGGGCTACGGCATCGACACCAACATCCGCCAGATCAATACGGTGGTCTACAACGCCGATGGCCGCCGTGAGAGCCGCGAATTGCTCGACCGCCTGAGGGACTCCGACACGTTTCGCCTGTCCCGCTATGTCAACAATGACCGGGACCTGAATGACGCGATCATCTCGGGAAAATGCCGCGTGGGGATCAAAATTCCGGTGGATTATTCCGATAAGCTGTTGCACCAGATGAGCGCGCAGGTCCTCGTGTTGATCGACGGCTCGGATTCCTCGGTCGCCGGGCAAGCCATCAACGTGACCACCGCTATCGGTCTCGATGAGTCTCTCCGGCGCGTTCTCTCCGACAACACCGCGGCCTTTGCCGTCGACATGCGCCCCAAAATTCTCTTCAATCCCGATTCGCGTTCCCCGAATTTCTTCCTGCCCGGCCTCACCGCGGTGCTTCTCCTCAATGTCACCACGTTCTTGACCGCGTTTTCGATCGTCCGTGAGAAAGAGCGCGGCACCTTGGAACAGCTTTTCGTCACGCCGGTCCGTCCGATGGGCTTGCTCCTCGGCAAGCTGCTACCGTATCTGGCCATCGGTTTTTTCGAACTCCTCATGATCCTAACGGCGATGCGCTTCCTGTTTTTCGTGCCGATTCACGGGAACGTGTTCCTGCTGGCCTTCCTGTCGCTTCCGTACATCTTCGTCTCGCTCTCCATCGGCATTCTGATTTCCAGTAAAGCCACCTCGCAGGCGCAGGCCATGCAACTCGCGTTTCTCACCATTCTTCCGAGCATCTTTTTCTCCGGATACATCTTTCCGCGCGAAACCATGCCCAAGTTTTTCTACACCATCAGCTTCTTCGTTCCCGCCACCTATTTCATCAACATCACCCGCGGCATCATTCTTCGGGGCGCCGGATGGAGCCATCTCTGGTGGGACGCTGTGGCACTGTTCCTGATGGGTTCGCTGCTCCTCGTCATTGCCGCGCGCCGCTTCCACAATAAAGTCATTACGGCGTGATATTCTTGGAGTTCCACACGTTGCCGGGGGATCGTTGGTGCTTTGTCCAATCTGCGAAAGGCGCAAACCGGGCCGTTTCTGCCCGGCCAAGGCCGAGAAAATCTGTGCCGTCTGTTGCGGCACCGAGCGGGAACTGACCATCGATTGCCCGCCGGATTGCGGCTATCTGGTTTCCGCGCATCGCTACGAGGACCAGCATCCCCGCGCGCTTCCTGCCGACACCCCTTTGCTCGATGCGCGCATCTCTTCCGAAGTGGTGCGTGCCCACGGCCAGTTCCTTTCGGCCATGGCGTTCACCCTTGCCAAGTCTTGCGCTGGGCAGCCGTCGGCCACCGACCCCGACGTCCTGGCCGCTCTGCGTGCCCAGGCGGAAACCTACAAAACGCTGAGCTCCGGCATTGTTTATGAACAAGCACCGGTCATTCCGGTGCAGCGCGAGCTCTACGATGCGCTCACGGCGTTCTTCGCCGAAGCCGAACAACATCCCTCGCAACCGGCCTTTCGGGCGGTAAAGGATGCGGACATTTTTCAGTTGCTCGTCTTTCTGTACCGGATGGGTCTGCTTCGCACCAACGGCCGTTCGCGCTCGCGCCGCTTTATCGAATTCCTGCGCAGCCAATTTCCTGGTACGCCGGAACTCCAGCGCGAACCGTCCCGCATTATCGTCCCCTGACAGACTCCTTTAGAAAATCGTTATACTAGCGTTTTTGCGACTTACTTTTTGGGCCATTCTGCCCTATAGTAGGGACAGAACAGGTGCGCTTCCGCATGTCCACTACCGCTCTCCCATTGGGCTCTTCCCACGGGCAAGCCGCGCTTTCGGCGGATGCGGTTCTTTCCGGGGAATGCACCATCCGATGCGACATCGCTAGCCGAGGAGTCCCATGCCCATTTCAAAAATCGTCAGATACGTACCGGTAATATTCACGGTCCTTTTCCTGGTTTTCGTCCCCGCCGCCGCACCCCAGACCCCTGCGCCGCAAAATTTCCCTTGGATGAACCGATCGCTCTCGTCGGACGAGCGCGCGGACCTGGTCATCCAACAGATGACCCTCGATGAAAAGATTCAACTCGTTCACGGCGCGGGTTGGGGTGTGTTGCGGCCCGGCGCCCCCGTACCCGCGCGCTCCAACCTTGGCGCCGGCTACACTCCCGGCGTCGATCGCCTCGGCATCCCCGATATCAACCTGGCGGATTCGGCGGTCGGCATCCGGCTTGCCGCAATGCAAAGCCGCTACGCGACGCTTCTGCCGTCCACGCTCGGCCTCGCCGCTACGTGGGATCTCGATTCCGCCACTCTTTTTGGCACGGTCATCGGCCGCGAATTGCGCGATCAGGGCTACAACATGTCCATTGGAGGCGGTGTCGACCTCGTTCGTGAACCGCGCAATGGCCGCACTTGGGAATATGCGGGTGAGGATCCGCTGCTTGCCGGCACGATCGTCGGTCACCTGGCCAAGGGCGTCCAGTCCCAGCAGGTTATGGGGGACATCAAGCATTATGCGTTCAACGATCAGGAGACCGGCAGGACCACGGTGAACGTGTTGATTGACAAGCGTGCCGCTCGCGAAAGCGATCTCCTCGCCTTTCAGATTGCCATCGGCATTGCCGACCCTGCTGGCGTGATGTGCGCTTACAACAAATTCGAAGGCGATTACGCCTGCGAAAACGATTACCTGCTCAACGAAGTTCTAAAGAAGGACTTGCGCTTCAAAGGGTTTGTTTTGTCCGACTGGGATGGCACGCACAGCACTGTGAAAGCCGCCAAGAACGGCATGGACATGGAACAGCCCGGCGACGGGTTTTTTGGCGCACCGCTAAAGAAAGCGGTGGAAAGCGGGGAAGTTCCGCCAGCGCGCCTGGACGATATGGTGCATCGCATCCTGCGCGGCATGTTTGCCACCGGCGTGATCGATAATCCGCCGCTGTTGCGCCGCGTCGTGGATCCCTTCCGCGGACTCGAAGATGCGCAGCAAATCGCCGAAAAAAGCATCGTGCTGCTGAAGAACGCCGACGGGCTACTGCCCTTGTCGGCTGCGAACGTCAGATCCATCGCAGTCATCGGATCGCATGCCGATGTCGGTGTACTGTCGGGCGGAGGGTCAGCGCAGGTAGACGCTCCCGGAGGAAATGCGATCGACCCGCAGCCGGGCGTCTCGGACTGGGACAAGCCGGTGTACTTCCCTTCGGCTCCGTTGAAATTCATTCGAAAGAAGGCACCTGGCGCCAAAGTAGAGTTCAATCCGGGAACCGATCCGGCGGCGGCCGCTGCTTTCGCCAAGTCTTACGAGGTCGCCGTCGTCTTCGTGAACCAGTACATGTGCGAAGACCGCGATTTTGAGACCCTCTCCCTTCCAGACCATCAGGACGCGCTCGTGGCCGCCGTGGCCGCCGCGAATCCGCATACGATCGTGGTTTTGGAGACCGGCAGCACGGTATCCATGCCTTGGCTTGGCAACGTCAAGGCGGTTCTGGCCGCTTGGTATCCCGGCATCGCTGGCGGCGAGGCCATCGCAAATATATTGTTTGGCGACATCAATCCTTCGGGGAAACTCCCCATCACCTTTGCCAAATCCGAAGCCGACTTGCCACATCCGCAGATTGCTGGCATGGACCTGAAGCGGAAAGCACAAGCCGCGAAACTGCCGGGTTGGACGCCTCTCCCGCCGTTTGACGCGAATTACACCGAAGGAGCCAAGGTCGGCTACAAATGGTTCGAAGCCGAGAAGAAGGAGCCGCTCTTTCCGTTCGGCTTCGGCCTTTCCTACACCGCGTTTGCCTACTCCGGCCTGAAAGTCGACGAGAAGCAGTGCCAAGTCACCTTTCGCTTGCAAAACACCGGCTCGCGTCCGGGCGCGGAGATCGCCGAGGTTTACGCACAGCTGCCGAGCGCCGGCGGCGAATCGTACAAGCGCCTGGTCGCATGGGACCGCATCGAACTCGCACCCGGCGAATCGAAACTGGTTACCTTACCGTTGCATCCGCTGTATCTGTCGATCTTCGACGAGAAGAAGGACGCATTTACGCAGCTTCCGGGCGAGTACAAGATTCTGGTCGGCCCGTCCTCGAGCGAAACGCCACTCACCGCGCCGCTGCAGGTCCATAACTAACGGGGTGCGTCGCGAAGTGCAGGGGCGGCCTCGTGCCGCCCTGCGTATCGCGTGCCGTGACCTTCAGGCTGGCTAGGGGGCACCATCATTCTACCCCTCCGAAAAACCCGGTCATCCCGCCGCGCAGGAGCGCATCCGCTCGATCTCACCCCGGATCGCGGCGGCATCCCAGCCCAGGCTCATCTGCGCGGGCTGCCATGCCGCACGCGTGCCTCCCACCGGCCTCGAAGCGAATCCGAACCTTTCACGTATCTTGCGCACGCGCTCCGACATTTTCTTGCGGTATTCCTCGGGCGCATATCCATTTTTCGCGTACCACTCCTCGTACTGCTTCGCGAGACGTGGAAATCTCTCGCGAATAAAGGGCAAAAACTCCTTCGCCGACGAAGGCATCAGGAACAGCACATTCGAAAAGAACCACAGCGCGCCGGCTTTCTTTGACGCTTCCGCCAGAGGCTCCAGCTCTCGTTCGGTAATCCCCGGAATCATGGGCGAAGCCGAAATCCCCACACGCAATCCCGCTTCGCGCAGCTGGGTCACCGCTGCCAGCCGCAGCTCCGGCCTCGGCGCGCGCGGTTCCAACAATCGAGCCAATCGCGGCCGCAGCGTCGTCACCGTAATGTTGAGCCAAAGCTCCGATTTGCCGGCGATCTTCTTAAACAAATCGATATCCCGAACCACCTGATTCGATTTCGTAATCAGCGAAATACTCAGTCCCTCGCGTTTCGCGAGCTCCTCGAGGCACGCGCGCGTCACACCGTATTCCTTTTCCGCCGGCTGATACGGGTCCGTAGCCGTTCCGATCGCGATGAGTTCCGGTTGCGTTCCGCCGCCTTCGGCCTGCGCTTGGTACGAATATTTCGCAGCAAGATCCCGCGCCAGCAGCGGCCCTGCGTCCTGCTTCACATAAATCTTGCGCTCGAATTCGCCGCCATCGATTTCCATGTACTCGTGCGTATACCGCGCGTAGCAATACTTGCAGCCGAACTCGCACCCTCGGTACGGATTGATCGTCCAATCGAAGGGCACGCGCTGCGAATCGCAGCGGTTTAGAATCGATTTCACCGGCAAAAAGAAATATTCCGGCTTCGCCGCCGATTTCCTGCGGGTTTCTGCAGTCGGCGATTTCGCCGCGAGGCGTGCTATGCCCACCAGTGGCGCACGGGAAGTCGGGAGCGGTAGCGGGGGGCAATCCGCTTTGGGGGCGTCCGGACTTCCCTTGCACCAGCCGGTTCGTCCCCGGGCAAGGGAGCCGGCCTCTGGTTTAGGGTCAGGCGTTTCAGGGCAAAATGGCAGGAACGGCACTGAGGGGGTTCGATCGGGGCGACGCCGCATCCTCGGACCCGGCGTCGTAAAGGGGAGAACTGGGGACATAGCTCACCTCGAGCGCAGCGATTATTTCGCCTTTTATTCGCCCTGTCAAGCACTTTCTCTTTTGTTTCGCCTTTGGTCTTTCCGCCTCTCTCTCTCCTGTCGAACTTTGCAACTTCTTTATTCTTGTGGGAACCTCTCTGTGATGCGCTTGCGCCTTCCAGCCTGGCCGGTTTCTGCTTGCGCCCTCGCGGTCTCGGGTCTAGTCGCGTTGGCCCAAACACAACCGCAACAGAAGCCTACGCCCCCCTCCAAGCCGCCCGCGCAGCAACCGGCAACCCCGCAACAACCCGCTCCTGCGGAGCCGGTTCCCTCGCCGGTCTCGCGCCACTATCCGATTCTCATCGTGGCCGTCGGGACGGAGCCGTTTTGGTCTCTCCGTTTGGGTATGAAGGGGCCCGAGCGCCTCGACCGCGCCAACTACCCGCCCCTGGTCCTCGATCCGGGCGAAGTCGCCTCCGACCAAGCCACCGGTGCGTGGACCTACAACGCGAAGGACACCGCCACCGGTGCGGTGGTCGCCGTCAAACTCACCCGCGAACCCTGCTCCGACCAGCTGTCCGACATAAAGTACACATTTCGCGTCGAAGTGCAGCACCCGCAAATCGGCACGCTCAATGGATGTGGCCAGAGTGCCCCGGACAAATTCCCTGAATTTCGCAAGAAAAACCAGATCGATGTGCCCGACGATATCGACCCGAATGCGAAGGACGCTAAGGACAAAGATAAGGACAAAAAAAGCGTTCTCGATCCCATCACCAAGTTTCAGTCGCCCGCCGACGTGGCTTATCTCGACTCTGTCGGACACGCGATCGTCGTCCACGGCAACGTCCATAAAACCGCTTCGTCCTCGGGCAGCGACCTGGCCGTTTCTCACGACGGCAAGAAGCTTCTCCTTACGTACTCCGCTTCCAAGACCGCTCCGGAACCTTCCCTCGTTCTTTACGAATTCGACACCGGTCGTTCGCATCCGATCGCCGGGACCAACCTGCGACAGGCCTTCTGGTCGCCCGACGATTCGCGCATCGCTTATCTGAAATATAACGGCCAGACGTGGCAAGTGTGGACCGCTCCGGCCAGCGCCCCGGACCATGCCACGCTCCTCTCGTCCGAGAAGGTTGACTCCCTTCATGGCTGGGTCAATGCCAACACGCTTCTCGCTTCCGACACGGAAAACGCATACTGGATCAGTGAAGACAAGCCGTCGCAGGCCGTTCCGCTCAAAGAAATCTACGGCCCGGCATTTCAAATCAGAAGTACGGACACCATTCGCGTTTGCCCGATCAATCCGGACCTGCTGCTCATTTCCGCGTATTACCAGGATGCTCCGGCGGGAGCGCCCACCGATGCTATGGGCTTGAGTCAAACTTTTTTTCTCTACGAGCTGCGTTCCAAGCGTCGCACCATCCTCGGCCCGGCGGACGCCTTCGCCGGCCACGCGGAATGGTCTCGCGACGCCTTGCAGATTTTTTTCACCAAAGGCGTGCCCGGCAAAGGTCCCCTGGTCACCGACCGGATTTTCTGGGACGGCACCGGCGAAAAACGCTTTTCGGCAGGTTCCGAACTCGTCGTCGGCAAGTAACCTCGTATCGCTCCTTCTTCCGATCATCATTCGGGCGTAGAATAACCCCGAGAACAACCGGTTTCCGCGCCATCGGTTGTCCCGAGGTAGGATTATGGAATTCTCGGGAGCATTCTTCCGGAACGCCTTGGCCCCGGCTGTGGTATTCACCTTCCTGGCATCGGCGGGTTGCGGCAACGGGTGCTTCGTCGCCTTCTCCAACAACGGAAATGGCGGCGTCATCATTCGAGCGGGGAATCCACCGCCGCCTTGTTCCCTCATGCAGACGAGCCAGGGGGCCGTGCGTGTCGTGGCCCTTAAATCGCCGGTTTGCGAGTCCTGCACGAATGCCACACGAGCCGAACATGTCCTTCTCACCCTGCGGAGCATTCAAATTCGTCTCGCGGACGGTTCGGGCCCGGAAGAGTGGCGCGAAATTGCGCCCCAGTTCGCAGACCCGCCGCGCCAGATTGATCTCATCGATGCGACACCTCTTGTTTTGCTTGAGAATGCCACCGTTCCGGCGGGAAGTTATGGTGAACTGCGCTTGCAGTTCGTTAGCGACGTGAGCCAGGACCCCGACCCTCTGGCCGGGCAAAATCTTTGCCGAAAAACGAGCCGCAGTTGCATCGTTAAGGCGGATGGGCAGGTCGAACCCGTGCGCCAGTTGGAACTGACCATGCCGCTCGAGACCCCGGATGGTTCTCCGTTGTTCCTTTTCCCGGATGGCAGGCTCGAATTGCGGATTACGGTCGCGGCCATCCCCGCAGGTCTCGATTTATCCAGCCCCGACGCAGCCACACCTGCGACGGTACTTTTCGGACAAGTCACCGCGACCCGTGAGCATCGTGGGGCATCCTAGTCTCCGTTCCCTCTTCGACGCCATACGATTTGAGCACGTCGTGCAATCGCACCACGCCAAGCAACTGGTGAATATCGGCGCGACTGACCACGGGGAGCAAATCTGTGTGTGTCGCTCCCATGCGATCGAGGGCCAAATCCAAAGATTGATCCGCATGCACATGCGGAAAGCTCCGGAAGTCCATAAGATCGCTGATTTGCTTCTTGGGTTCCCCTTCCTGCATCGCCTGGTGCAGCTGTTCCAGTGTGATGACGCCGATCACTCCACTAGGGTCGCAAACGGGCCAGGCTCTCTGCCGTCCCTGCCCGATTTTCGCCAAGACCTCCTCGAGGCCTTCGTCCGCCTTGACACAGTCTCCCGCAGGTTGCATCACTTGCTGCACCTGTCGCCGTTTCGGCGCGCGGCCCCCGCCCGTCGGCAGGTGAATGCCATCCTGTTCCGCAAGCACTTCGTAAATCGGTTCCGGTTGTATGCGCGAAGCGATGAAATAACTGACCAGGTTCGAAATCATCAGCGGCACAATCACGGCGTAATCGCGCGTAATTTCGAAAATCATCACCACCGAGGTCATCGGTGCCCGCACGATGCCCGCAAACGCCGTTCCCATTCCGACCAGCGCGTACGCCCCGGGGCTGGCCACATACGCTGGAAAAATTTGATGCGCCGCGCCGCCGAGCGCTCCCCCGAGCATGGCGCCCAGAAACAAACTCGGTCCAAAGATTCCGCCCGCATTCCCCGCAGCGTAGCTGATCGCCGTGGCGATTAACTTCATCACCAGGAGCAACACCATGAGCTTCAACGCTAACTGATCGTTCAGCGCGTTCCCCACATACGAATAGCCCACGCCCATCACCTGCGGAACGAACCAACCCATCGCTCCGACGAGCAGTCCCCCGGCTACCGGCTGATACCACACCGTCTTTTTCGGGCGCTTCAGGAACCATTGCCGCGTGCGCAGCAGTAGTTGCGTGAACGCGGCCGAAACCAGTCCGCCGGCAACGCCCAAGATTCCGTAGACCACCAATTCCCACGGATTCACCAACTGATACTGCGGCACTTGAAAGAGCGGATCGTTACCAAGAATCAGTCGCAACACGCCCCAACTGGTCGCCGACGCCAGCACCACCGATCCCAGCACCGGCGCGTGCATGTCACCAACCACTTCCTCGAGCGCAAACAGCACCGCGGCGAGTGGCGTATTGAACGCGGCCGCTACCGCGGCCGCCGCCCCAACGGGAATGAGCGCCTTGACCCGCTCTGCCGGCAGTCCCAACACTCTTCCCAGCACCGACGCGATCCCACCCCCCACTTGAACCGCCGGCCCCTCGCGCCCCAGCGGTATCCCGCTCGCCAGAGTGGCCGACGTGCAGAAAAACTTGCCGAACACGGTCGATAGGGTTATTTTTCCCTCGCGCGCAAACAGCGCCGCTTTCGTTTGCGGCACTCCGCTACCGCGTGCGTCTGGGAAATAGCGGTACAGCAGATAGCCCATCGCAAGCGACCCCCCAATGGGCACAAGCAGCCGCCGCCACGGGGTACTGCCCACGGGATACAAGCGCATCCCAACATGTTCGGTTAATACGATGAAGGCGACCACCGCCAGGCCCGTCAGAGCGCCAATCAGCAGCGTAAGCGCCAGAAACACCTGGTTCTCACGTTGCTCGCGGAACGTGGCCCATTGCCTGGCCCAGGTATTGAGAAGGGTTGCCTGCGGCGGCCCTAGGTCCTGCTCTGGCATCTAGGAATCTGCTTTCGTCGAAGCGGGCTTGGCGGAACCGAAGTAGGGCAGCCACAACGTCTGGTCACGCTTGACTTCGTCTTCCTGGTGCTTCGCGCGGGCGATCAAGACCCCCTCCAACGAAACCAATCCTAGCAATTTATTGCTCTCCCTCTCTACTACCGGCATCCGGGTCACGCCCCGGTCTGCCATGCGGTTTACCACCATGCGAAGCGGCTCGTCGGCGAAAGCATAAATGGCTTCCATCTTCACGTGCGTCGCCAACGCTCCTGGCATCAGCTGGCCGCCCCCTTCGTCGATCGACCTGCGTATGTCCGAAGCGGTAAGTAC
>Ga0306924_10003582_pt1 | contig 14956 bp, 13 predicted proteins | sample sta12Can44000111_FD_203756 | JGI IMG/M metagenome (GOLD analysis project Ga0306924, IMG submission 203756) | Lab enrichment of tropical soil microbial communities from Luquillo Experimental Forest, Puerto Rico - statanox.12C.anox.44.000.111 (v2)... | ecosystem: Environmental > Terrestrial >... | reverse complement strand
CATTCTCATCGCCCTGCTCCGCCGCGCCGAGCCACGCATCGAATGCCTCCGGCACGGTGAGCCGCGCGCGTCGTCGCTGGAGCAGGCCCCGATGACGATCGAGCAGCTCGATACCGGTCAGACGCAACGCGAGGCATCGCGCTCGCTCGAACTGCTCATCCGTCAGCGATGCGGACATCAAGAGGTCCTTCGGCATTCCTTGTCGTCCAGCCTTCGGAGCGGATCACGGCGCAACCGAGCGCCTCTGACGTCCCCGGATCGACGAGACAGGAATATTGCGGGGATTGGACCGAGCGAGCTCCAGCATTCGCCCGACCCCTCCGTTATTCCGGTTCTCTCTCGACTCACCCATCACCGGCCGCCGTTCTCCGCGGCGATCCAACGGCGCACGTACTCGGGGCAGTCGACGATCTCGGCTCCCGCCATTTCGACGCGCGCGAGAAACCGCACCGCGTCACGATCGACGAGCGTGATGTCCTTCAGATCAAGAACGATGCGACCGCCCGACACGGTGGCCAGCAGCTCCTGCAACCGCTCCGCGTGCTCGATGTCCAGCACCCCGCTCAGGACGAAAACGCTCGCGCCGGCTTGTGTAGACTGGTGGATTCTATAGGTCACCTGCGTGCTCCGCCCGTCCCCATGAGGGATCGGCGCCGATCGGGTACCGAACGATCGAACGTGAGGTCATCTGGCGTCACAGTTTTTTGCGAAAGGCTCTCACGATGTCACTGTCGCGCGGTCACGCTTTTCGTTTCGGTGACGAAAGCGGACCAGTCGAATCACGATGGTCACGATGCCGGCCGTCGACCAGCCGAACGCGAGCATGCCGCACGCGGCTTCCTGTGGTCCGAGGAGGCGCCAGTGTGCAGACATGACGATGTCGCCGTAGCCCAGCGTCGTGTAGTTGACCGCCGAGTGGTAGAAGGCCGGCGCAAACGTCTCGAACTCCCCGAGCGTCACGAAGACCGCGGCCCAGACGGTCATTTGCGCCAGGTGTCCCGTCCACAAGATCATGATCAACATCACTGTCGCCAGGCCGTTGCGCCAGACGTTCGTACCGACCGCTCGCCTCGCCAGCAACGCGCCAACCGCCTGAACGCCGAGCCCAGTGGCTATCCCCTGCACGAGGAGCGCGCTCAAGGTCACACCGATGCCGGTTAGCACCGCCGTCATAGCCTTGTCGGGCTAGGGTGCTTGCGCTTCGCCGACTGACACGAGATCCCACGACACGACTCTGCCGCGATAGCTGACCGATCCGAGGATCGGCTGGACGGCGAAGAACGTCGCTCCGCCCGCAGGCAGGTCGCCCACCGCCCAAGCGAACGTCCGGCCCGCCGAACCGTTGTCGGCGTTCAGGCCCTCGATCTCTATGCGTACGTTTGTCACGCGGTACGGAGCCTGGCTGCGCACCTCCCCGCTGATCCTCGACTTGGCGCCTTCGGACGCCGGCAGCAAGGTGACGCGGAACCAGCGAGCAGAGAGCTCATCGTCGCTCCGTGCCGATCCCACCGTCGGAAGCAGAGCAAGCTGGGTAAGCAGCGCCAACCCGAGCGCGATCACGGTTCGCAAGCCACGCATTCCCATGCTGAGTCGTGTAAAGCAACCGGCCGGCCAACCGTAAGTATTTGCTGCGCCTGAGGACCGGCGCTTGCGGTCACAAAATTCTTACGAGAGTTCGCGAAAAAGCTGAGGAAGGCCTCGGCGAGGTAGACCGCCCCTGCTCGGTCGTGGGTACCCCGGCCTCCGCGGGTTGCCGCGGTCCCGGCATCTACCAGCCGGTCAGTAAACCAGCGTTTGCGGCGCGTTGGAGCGTGTCTCACGACGGCCGTCGGCGGCCATTCCCGATCGAACCGTTTGGGAGCAGAGCCTTTCGCCGAAGACGGCACGTCATTTGCCCCGCGCAGAGTCGCTGGAGGGGCCTTGCGGACCGCAGGGACCCCTCATCCGACATGCGGGATCATGAGATGCAGGCGACGACGTTCGGCTTCGAGAGATCAGACGGTGTCGTGCTCTTCGTGTATCGCTGGCTCCCGAATGGGTCAGCGAAGGCGATGGTGCAGATCGCCCACGGGTGGGGTGAGCACGCCGGCCGCTACGCGAGGGTCGCGGAAGCTCTCTGCCGGGAGGGCTATGGCGTTTACGCGAACGACCATCGCGGACACGGGCGTACCGCGCGAACACCGGCCGAGCTTGGCTTCTTCGCCGAGCGCGATGGATGGAACCACTGCGTTCGAGACCTCTGGCAGCTGCACCAGCACATCGCCGCGTGTCATCGCGGCGCGCCGATCGTGATGTTCGGTCACTCGATGGGCTCCTTCATGACTCAGCAATTCATCAGCGAGCACGGCGACGCCCTGGCCGGCGCGGCGCTATCAGGGTCGAACGGCGCGCCGCCCGCGAGCGCCAGGGGCGGGCTCTTGCTGGCCCGCTTCGAGCGCCTGCGCCTGGGCCAGCGCGGCAACAGTCCGCTGTTGAAGCGATTGGTCTTTGGAGCCTTCAACAAGCCGTTCGAGCCGGCGCGCACGCCGTTCGACTGGCTCTCGCGCGATCACGGCGAGGTCGATCGATACATCGCCGATCCACTGTGTGGTGGTTTCGAGTCGGCGGTGCAGCTCTATATCGACATCCTGAGCGCGCTGCCGGACGTGGCCCGGCCCTCGCGCCAGGCCCGTATACCCCAAAGGCTGCCGATCTACATCTTCGGAGGCGCCCACGATCCGGTCGGCAGCAACATCGAACAGCTCCTCGAGGCCTATCGGAGCGCAGGTATCGAGAACCTGCAGCACCACTTCTATCCGAACGGTCGGCACGAGAGCCTCAACGAGGTCAACCGTGACGAGGTAACGCGCGATCTCATCGACTGGCTGAACTCGGTCGTCACGCGCGAGCCGATATCATCTCGACGCCAGCACAACTCGTTGGAGCGCCAGACGATGAGGACTCGATGACGCCCCGTCGCGCTGGTAGTCGGCTGGCAGTCGCCGGCCCGCTAGCACCCCGAAGCCGGCACGGCCTCGCCGAGCGCGAGCGGGGCTGCGCGGGAATCCGTTGCGGTACTTCGAATTTGCGCGACGCTCAAGCGTCGCTCGACGCTCGGCATGCCGATTGCCTCTTTGCGAAGTCGACACGGACTGAGGCGCTCCGGCGGCGGCGCCGCCGTAACGCTCGGTCGATGGCAAGCATCTGAACCGCGAGGAACGCAAGCCAACCATGAGCGACGCACTTCCTGTTGTGTACCTAGCAAGGCACGGCGAGACGGCCTGGACCATCTCGCATCAGCACACCGGCCTGACCGACCTGCCGCTCACCGCGCAGGGCGAAGCCGAAGCCGTCCGACTGAGCCAGCGGCTCGACGGAATGAAGTTCGCCGCGGTGCTCACGAGTCCTCTGCAGCGGGCGGTCCGAACGTGCGAGCTGGCAGGCTTCGGCGCCGGGGCAGAGATCGAGCCCGACCTCCGGGAGTGGAACTACGGCACGTACGAAGGTCGGACCAGCGCCGAGATCCACGCCGAGCGCCCTGACTGGGAACTGTTCCGCGACGGCTGCCCGGAAGGGGAGTCACCCGAACAGATCGGAGCGCGGGCCGACCGAGTGGTACACCGGGTCAGGGCGATCCACGGTGATACCCTGCTGTTCTCGAGCGGGCACTTTCTTCGAGTGTTCGCCGCGCGCTGGCTCGGCCTCGAGCCGGGCGCGGGCAGGCTTTTCGTCCTCGGCACAGCCAGTCTCAGCGCTGTGGGGTACGAGCACGATCGCTCCGAGCCGGTGATTCGCCTCTGGGATGAGACGCCACGCGAACCCCACAGCCGCCGCGCCCCGGTGCGCGCGCGTCGACAGAAGGCCCAACGATGAGTGTACAAAAGCCTCCGACTCCTCGAGCGGCGACCACCTCGGACACCATGGCGGTGTTGCGCAGGCAATATGGATGCGGCCCGGTAGAGCTCACCGGCAGCGCTGATGGGCTCTACGAGCGGCATCTGCTGTTCGACAACGTGATAGATCCGCCTGCGGCCAGCGCGCGCGACCGCTACGAGGCCTTCGCCCGCTCCACCCGCGACGTCCTTTCGCAGCGCTGGGTGCGCACGGAGCAGACCTACGACCGCCAGAACTCCAAGCGGGTCTACTACCTCTCGATGGAATTTCTGATCGGTCGCTCGCTGACGAACAACATCACGAATCTCCTGCTCAGTCCCTTCGTCGACGACGTGGTCAAGCGCACCTCATTCGATTGGCTCGGCCTGCTCGAAGAGGAGCCCGACGCCGGATTGGGCAATGGCGGGCTCGGACGTCTGGCCGCGTGCTTCCTCGACTCGATGGCGACGATGCAGTTTCCGGCCGTCGGGTACGGGCTCCGCTACGAGTACGGGATGTTCCGGCAGTCCATCGTGGACGGCTGGCAACACGAGCAACCCGACAACTGGCTTAGCCGCCCCGACCCGTGGGAGGTCGTTCGTCCGGACGACAAGGTCGAGATCAAGCTGAATTGCTCGATGGAGCTTCAGGATGGAGTGCTGACCCCCATCGCCGGGCGACCGTCCACGCTGATCGGTGTTCCGTTCGATCGACCCGTCGTCGGCTATGGCGGCAAGACGATCAACACGCTGCGCCTGTGGGCGGCGGTCGCCCCCGTCTCCTTCGATTTCCAGGCGTTCAGTCATGGTGAGTTCGTGAGTGCGCTGGCCGCGACACTCGCCGCCAAGTCGCTCACCCGGGTTCTCTACCCCGACGACTCCACCACCCGAGGCCAGGCGCTGCGGTTCGTCCAGGAATATTTTCTCGCCGCCTGCTCGATGGCCGATCTGCTCCGACGATTCCGTCGCACCAATACCGACTGGAACGCACTGCCCGAGAAGGTTGCCATCCAGCTCAACGATACGCACCCGGCGATCACGGTCCCGGAGCTCATGCGGATCTTGCTCGACGAGGCGCATCTCGGGTGGGATCAGGCCTGGGATCTCGTCCAACGGACCCTGGCGTACACGAACCACACGCTGCTGCCGGAGGCGCTCGAAAAATGGCCTCTCGAGTGGTTCGAGGTGCTGCTGCCTCGCCATCTGGAGATCATCTTCGAGATCAACCGTCGACTGCTCGACGCCGTGCGGCGCCGCTTCCCCGCCGATGAGGGACGTGTCGCCCGCACGAGCCTGATCGAGGAGGGCTCGATCAAGCACGTGCGGATGGCAAATCTCGCCATCGTCGGCTCCCACAGCACGAACGGCGTGGCGGCGATCCACTCCACTCTCCTGCGGTCGACGACCGTCAAGGATCTGGCCGAAATGTTCCCGGAGCGCTTCAGCAACAAGACCAACGGGGTCACGCAGCGACGGTGGCTGCTCCTGGCAAATCCGGCGCTCGCGCGCGCCATCACGGACGCCATCGGCAATGGCTGGATCACCCAGCTGGGCGAGCTCGCGAGGCTCAAGCCGCTCGCCGAGGACGGAAGCGTCCGCGACGCGTTTCGCGCGGCCAAGCGGGCTGCGAAGGCGTCGTTTGCCACATGGCTCCGGTCGAGCTCGGGCCAGACGGTGGATCCGGATTCGATATTCGACAGCCAGATCAAGCGCATCCACGAGTACAAGCGTCAGCTCCTCAATGCGCTGCGCATCGTCGTGCTCTACAACCGCTTGCGGGAAAATCCGACCCTCCAGATGACGCCGCGGACGTTCCTGTTCGCCGGCAAGGCCGCGCCCGCGTACCACCTGGCCAAGCTCATCATCAAGCTCGTGAACAACCTCGCCGCGTCGATCGATCGCGATCCGGCGATGCGGGGGCGGCTGAACGTGGTGTTCTTGCCCGAGTACTCGGTCTCGCTCGCCGAGCGATTGATCGCGGCGACCGACGTCTCCAACCAGATCTCGACAGCCGGCTACGAGGCGAGCGGCACGAGCAACATGAAGTTCATGATGAACGGTGCGCTCACGATCGGAACGCGCGACGGTGCGACGATCGAGATGGCCCAGGAGGCCGGAGAGGAGAATTTCTTCCTGTTCGGCCTCACGGCCGAGCAGGTCGCGGGCAGTCGGGGCTGGTACAACCCGCACTGGCACTACGACAACCAGCCGGAAGTCCGCGCGGCGCTCGACCTGATCTTCTCCGACCACTTCAGCCCCGACGAGCCGGGCATCTTTGCGCCGCTACGCGAGACCCTGCTCACACATGGCGACTACTACATGCACCTCGCGGACCTTGCATCGTATCTCGAAGCCGACGGCAAGCTTCGCGCGCTCTACGCGGAGCCCGAAGCGTGGGCGCGCAAGGCCATCTTGAACGTGGCCAGCTCGGGGAAGTTCTCGAGTGACCGAACGATTGCCGAGTACGCGGGCGACATCTGGCACGTCAAGGCGTGCCCGGTGCCGTGATGGAGCACGCGATGGTCCACGACGCGAAAGAGCCCGCCGCGATTTCCCCGCTCGCCGGCAAGCCGGCGCCACTGTCGATCCTGGTCGACCTGGCCCGGCTCGAGCGGGCGTACTACGAGCGCAAGCCCGACATGGACGATCCGGCGCAGCTCGTCAGCTTCGGCACGAGCGGCCATCGCGGCTCGCCGTTCCACGGCTCGTTCAGCGAGGCGCACATCGCCGCGATCACCCAGGCCATCTGCGACTACCGCCGCGGTCAGCGCATCGACGGGCCGCTCTTCATGGGCAAGGACACCCACGCCCTCTCCGAGCCCGCCCAGCGCACCGCGCTCGAAGTCCTGGCGGCCAACGGCGTCGAGACCATCATCCAGCGCGACGGCGGCGTCACCCCGACGCCCGTCATCTCGTGGGCGATTCTCACGTACAACCGTGGCCGCGGGGCGCACGTCGCGGACGGAATCGTGATCACGCCGTCGCACAACCCGCCCGAGGACGGAGGCTTCAAGTACAACCCGCCCAACGGCGGTCCCGCCGATACCGACGTCACTGCGTGGGTGCAGCGTCGGGCCAACGAGCTGCTGCGTGAGGGCGGCGTGAGCGTGAAGCGAGTGCCGTTTGCTTCGGCGATCAAGGCGGTCACCACGCACGAAAAGGATCTGGTCCTGCCGTACGTTGAGGATCTCGAGCACGTCGTCGACACGGACGCGATCCGGTCGGCGGGCCTCACCCTGGGCGTCGATCCGCTCGGCGGGGCTGCGACTCCGTACTGGGAGCCCATCAACTTCCTCTACAAGCTCAACATCGCCGTCGTCAACCCGGTGATCGACCCGGCGTTCTCCTTCATGACGGTCGACCACGACGGCAAGATCCGCATGGATCCCTCGAGCCCGTACGCGATGGCGCGGCTCATCGGGCTCAAGGATCAGTTCCGGGTCGCCTTCGCCAACGACCCCGACTCGGATCGACACGGCATCGTGACGGCCTCCGCAGGCCTCATGAATCCCAACCACTACCTGGCGGTGGCCATCCGCTACTTGCTCACCCATCGTCCGAACTGGCCGGGCCATGCCGCCGTCGGCAAGACCCTGGTCAGCAGTAGCCTCATCGATCGGGTGGTCGAAAAGCTCGGCCGCCGGCTCTCCGAGGTGCCGGTGGGCTTCAAATGGTTCGTGCCGGGTCTGTTCGACGGCTCATGCTGCTTCGGGGGAGAGGAGAGCGCTGGGGCCAGCTTCCTGCGGCACGACGGTACGGTGTGGACCACCGACAAGGACGGCCCGATCATGGACCTGCTGGCCGCCGAGATCACCGCCCGCACCGGCAAGGACCCAGGCGAGCACCATCAGGAGCTGGTGGCGGAGTTCGGTGCCTTCTACTACACGCGGATCGACGCGCCGGCCACACCGGAGCAAAAGACACGGCTGCGTGAGCTCTCACCGGAGGCCATCAAGGACGGGACGCTCGCCGGCGACCCCATCGTCGCCAAGCTGACTCGGGCCCCTGGCAATGGTGCGGCGATCGACGGCCTGAAGATCGTGACGGCAAGCGGTTGGTTCGCGGCTCGGCCGTCGGGCACGGAGAACATCTACAAGATCTACGCGGAGAGCTTCAGGAGCGCGGCGCACCTGGACCGACTCGTGGGCGAGGCGCAGCAGCTGGTCGACAGCGCGCTCGGTGGCCACGCATGAGCCTTCCCCCGTTCCCGGCCGGCTCCCGCGCGTCCGGCGTCCTGCTGCACGTGACGTCGCTGCCCTCGGCGTACGGGATCGGGGATGTCGGTCCCGGTGCGATGGCGTGGGTCGACCGACTTCACGAGGCGAGGCAAGGCTGGTGGCAGGCGCTGCCACTGGGACCCACCGGCTACGGCGATTCGCCCTATCAATCACTCTCGTCGTTCGCGGGCAACGCCCTCCTGATCAGCCCGGAATGGCTGATCGAAGACGGACTGTTGAGCGCGACCGACTGCGCGCGGGGCCAGTTTTCGTCCACGACGGTCGACTTCGACGCGGTCAAGCGCTTCAAGTACGCCCTGCTCGAGACGGCCTGGAAGAACTTCAGCGCCGGGACGCGCTCGGATTTGAGGTCGGACTTCGAACGATTCGGCCACGACCAGGCGCACTGGCTCGACGACTACGCGCTGTTCCGCGCTCTCAAGGCGAGATACGACGACGCCAGCTATCACGATTGGCCCGAGGAGCACGTCCGCCGAGTGCCAGCCGCGCTCGACCAGGCGCGGCGAGATCTGGCGAGCCACGTGGACCAGGTTCGGTTCGCGCAGTTCCTGCTGTTTCGGCAGGGAGCCCGCCTCAAGGCCCATGCGCGCGCGAAAGGCGTGCGGTTGATCGGAGATCTGCCCTTCTTCGTCTCTCCGGATTCGAGCGACGTGTGGGCCAATCCCGAGCTGTTTCTGCTCGACTCGACCCGCCGGCCCCGTGTCGTCGCCGGCGTGCCGCCAGACTATTTCAGCGCCCAGGGACAGCTGTGGGGCAATCCGATCTATGACTGGGAGGCGCTGGCAGCGCGCGACTACCGCTGGTGCATCGACCGCGTGCGCGCCTTGCTCGCGCACGTCGACGCGATCCGGCTCGATCACTTCCGAGGATTTGCGGCGGCGTGGCACATCCCAGCGGGAGCGCCGACGGCGCAGTCGGGCCGGTGGGTGCCGGGCCCGAGCGCGGGTCTCTTCGGCGCCGTCGAGAAAGCTTTGGGTAGTCTGCCCTTCGTCGCCGAGGACCTTGGAATGATCACAGCGGATGTGGTTGCGCTCCGTGATCAGCTCCGCATCCCCGGAACGCGTGTGCTGCAGTTCGCGTTCGACGGCCACTCCGACAATCCGTACCTGCCCCACAACTATGTCCCCAACACGGTCGTCTACACGGGCACGCACGACAATCCGACGACGCGCGGATGGTACGAGGATCTTCCCGACGCCGAGCGCGGCAATCTCTGGCGCTACCTGAAGCGCGCGCCCGGAGCAACCGAGGAGACCACCCCCGCCTTGCTGCGCCTGGCGTGGTCGTCCGTGGCCGCGCTCGCGATCGCTCCGTTGCAGGACGTTCTCAACCTCGGCAAGGAGGCGCGAATGAACCAGCCCGGGAGTGCTCAGGGTAACTGGCGGTGGCGGGTCACTGACGAGATGCTGCGCGGCCCGGCCCTGGAATCATTGTGTGACCTGACCGTGGCTTCGGCCCGCGCCGGGGCCGCGATGGCGGCCGCATCATGACCACGGTGCCGGTCGTCTTCCTCGTCGACGTCGACAACACGCTGCTGGACAACGATCGCGTCCAAGACGACCTCAGGCGCCATCTCGAGCGGGAGTTCGGCGCGGCGTCTCGCGACCGGTACTGGGCGATCCTCGAGGCGCTCTTCGTCGAGCTCGGATATCGAGATTATCTGGGCGCCCTGCAGCGCTACCGAGCCGAGCACCCTCGAGACGTACGCCTGATGACGATGTCGTCGTACCTGGTCGACTATCCGTTCGCCAATCGGCTGTATCCCGGTGCGCTCGACGTCCTGCAACGGTTGGGCATGTGGGGACCGACGGTCATCCTGTCCGACGGCGACGTGGTCTTTCAGCCACGCAAGGTCGAGCGGTCCGGCATCGCCGAGGCGGTGGACGACCACGTGCTGATCTACATCCACAAGGAAGAGATGCTGGATGACGTCGAGCGCCGTTATCCGGCGCAGCACTACGTTCTGGTGGATGACAAGCCGCGGATCCTGGCCGCGGTGAAGGGAGTCTGGCGCGACCGCGTCACCACGATTTTCCCCCGGCAGGGGCAGTACGCCCGCGATGCGAAGTCGTATCCCCCCGCCGACCTGACCGTCGAACGCATCGGCGATCTCTTGTCCCACGACTTGCCCGAGCTCCTGTCACTGGAGGTTCCGCGATGAGAGCCACGGAAACGCTGCACGACCGAGGCCAGAGTCTCTGGCTCGACAACATCACCCGCGACTTGCTCGAGACGGGCACGCTCGCGAGCTACATCCACGATTTCTCTGTGACCGGTCTCACGTCCAATCCGACGATCTTCGACCACGCCATCAAGAACAGCTCGAGCTACGACGCGGCGATCCGGAAGAAGGTCAAGGAGGGCAAGTCGGGCGAGGACTTGTTCTTCGAGCTGGCGCTGGAGGATCTGACCCGGGCGGCGGATCTGTTTCGACCGATCTGGGATCGGACGCGCGGCGTGGACGGCTGGGTCTCGCTCGAGGTGTCACCCCTGCTCGTCCACGACACGGCCAAGACTCTCGCCGCCGCTAAAGCTCTGCACGCCCGGGCCGGGCGACCAAATCTCTTCATCAAGATTCCCGGAACCAAGGAAGGGCTCCCGGCCATCGAGGAGGCGATCTTCGCCGGCGTCCCCGTCAATGTGACCCTCCTCTTTTCGTCCGAGCAGTACCAGGCAGCGGCCGAGGCGTTCATCCGGGGGATCGAGCGTCGCGTAGACGCCGGGCTGTCGCCCGAGGTCGGCTCCGTCGCGTCTGTCTTCATCAGTCGATGGGACGCGGCGGTCAAGAACCAGGTGCCGGAGGCGCTGCGCAATCAGCTTGGCATCGCGATCGCGAAACGAACGTACAAGGCGTACCGGACGCTGCTCGATTCTCCGCGCTGGCAGCGCGCCTTCAATGCCGGCGCCCGGCCCCAGCGCCTGCTGTGGGCGAGCACGGGCACGAAGGACCCGGCGGCCTCCGACATCCTCTACATACGGTCGCTCGCGGCCCCGTTCACGGTGAACACGATGCCTGAAGCGACCCTGAAGGCGCTGGCCGACCACGGAGCGCTCGGAGGGATCCTGTCCGCCGATGGCGGGGACGGCGAGGAAGTGCTGGCGACGTTCGCCAACGCAGGCGTCAACGTGGACGCCCTCGCCGTTCAGCTTCAGGACGAAGGGGCGAAGTCGTTCGTGAGCTCCTGGCGCGAGCTGATGGGTGTGATCGCCGCCAAGAGCGCCAATCTGGCGAAGGCGAGCTGAGGATCGCCATGCGCGTGCTCGTCGTGGACATCGGGGGTACTCATGTAAAGGTGCTCGCTACCGGACACAAGACAGCCCGGGAATTTTCCTCCGGGCCGGCCTTGACGCCCGAGCAGATGGTCGCCGGGATCAAGACCGCGGCCGCGGAATGGTCGTACGACGCGGTCTCGGTCGGCTATCCCGGCCCGGTGCTCCACGGTCGTCCGGTCGCGGAGCCGCGTCACCTTGGCAGGGGCTGGCTCGGATTCGACTATACGGCCGCCTTTGGATGTCCAGTCAAGGTCGTCAACGATGCCGTGATGCAAGCGCTCGGCAGTTACCGCGGAGGTAAGATGCTGTTTCTCGGGCTCGGCACAGGGCTCGGCTCGACGATGATCGTGGACGGTATCGTGGAGCCGATGGAGCTGGGTCACCTGCCGTATCGGGATGGAACGTTCGAGGGGTACGTTGGAATCACCGGATTGCAGGCGCACGGGCTGACGCAATGGCGGCGCGACGTCGAGGACGTCGTGAGTCGTCTGATCGCCGCGCTCGAGCCGGAGGACGTCGTCCTCGGCGGCGGCAATGTGCACCAGCTCGGCACGTTGCCGCCGGGCTGCCGGGCCGGCGACAACGCCGACGCGTTCGTCGGGGGTTTTCGTCTATGGCAGCGAACGCCGGTCAAGCGTCGTGCATCACGAGCCGTCCGATGAAGCCTCGACGCTCACCGCATAACCGTGTCGAAACACGAACAGACGAAGGATGACGGGAATGTTGCCTTTGACCGCGCGGCAATCGTGGAAGGCGCTCCAGACCCACCGCAACACCATCGGAGAGCGGCACCTCCGCACCCTGTTCGCCAACGACGCGACACGCGGCGAACGCCTGACCGCGGAGGCCGCCGGGATCTACCTAGACTACTCCAAGAATCGCGTGACGGACGAGACGGTGACGCTGCTCTGTCGACTGGCCCAGGAGTGCGGCCTGCGCGAGCACATCGACGCTATGTTCCGGGGCGACAAGATCAACGTGACGGAGAATCGAGCGGTCCTGCACGTCGCGTTGCGCGCCCCGCGCGGCGCCTCGATCGTCGTCGACGGCAAGAACGTGGTGCCCGAGGTCCACGCCGTCCTGGACGCCATGGCCGCCTTCGCGAACCGGGTGCGCACGGGCGAATGGAAGGGGCATACCGGCAAGCGCATCCGCAACGTGATCAACATCGGGATCGGCGGATCCGACCTCGGCCCGGTGATGGCGTACGAGGCGCTCAAGCACTACAGCGATCGCGCGCTGACCTTTCGCTTCGTATCGAACGTCGACGGGACGGACGTCGCCGAGGCTACCCGCGATCTCGACCCGGCGGAGACGCTCTTCATCGCCTCGTCGAAGACCTTCACCACCCTGGAGACGATGACGAACGCCGCGAGCGCGCGCCAGTGGCTGCTCGCGGGACTCGGGGGCGACGTCAAGGCCGTGGCCAAACATTTCGTCGCCGTGTCCACCAACTCCCAGAAGGTATCGGAGTTCGGGATCGATACCGCGAACATGTTCGGATTCTGGGACTGGGTGGGTGGGCGCTACTCCATGGATTCGGCCATCGGTCTGTCGACGATGCTCGCCGTCGGGCCCGATCATTTTCGGGCGATGCTCGACGGTTTCCACCAGATGGACGAGCACTTCCGCACCGCCCCGTTCGAGCGCAATCTGCCGGTGCTGCTGGGGCTCCTGACGGTGTGGTACACGGATTTCTTCGGCGCCGAGACGGTGGCGATCCTGCCCTACGAGCAGTACCTGAAGCGCTTTCCCGCGTATCTGCAGCAGCTGACGATGGAGAGCAACGGCAAGCACGTCACGCGGGACGGGATCGAAGTCAGCTACCCGACCGGGCCCGTGTACTGGGGCGAGCCGGGGACCAACGGACAGCACTCCTTCTACCAGCTGATCCATCAGGGAACACGACTGATCCCGTGTGACTTCATCGCCTTCGCCCACGCCCTGAATCCGCTCGGCCCGCACCACGACATGCTGCTGGCCAACGTGTTCGCACAGACCGAGGCGCTGGCCTTCGGCAAGACACGCGATCAGGTCGAGGCCGACGGCACACCCGACAGCCTCATTCCTCATCGAGTCTTCCCGGGCAATCGTCCCACGAACACGATTCTCGCCGACCGGCTCACGCCGGAAACGCTCGGAAAGCTCGTCGCGCTGTACGAGCACAGCGTGTTCACCCAGGGCGCCATCTGGGACGTCGACTCGTTCGATCAGTGGGGCGTCGAGCTGGGCAAGGTGCTGGCCCAACGGATCATCCCCGAGCTCGAGAGCCAGGCCGAGCCAAAACTCGACCACGACAGCTCGACGAACACTCTGATCCGACGCTACCGGATGCGGAAGGAGGCCGTGCGATGAGGCGCGAGACGGGCGAGTTCAAAGCGCAGCTGGAGAAGATGCGGACACAGCCCGGGTTCATCGCGGCGCTGGATCAAAGCGGCGGGAGCACGCCCGGCGCGCTGCGCGCGTACGGAATCAAGGACGGCGCGTGGGCCGACGAGGAGCAGATGTTCGCGCTCGTGCACCAGATGCGTGCGCGCATCATCACGAGCCCCGCGTTCACCGGGGAGCGGATCATCGGTGCCATTCTCTTCGAGAACACGGTCGACCGAGAGATCAACGGTAAGCCGACCGCGGACTACCTCTGGAACGTCAAACGGGTGGTGCCGTTTCTGAAAGTGGACAAGGGCCTGGCCGCGGAGAGCCGCGGGGTCCAGCTGTTGAAGCCGATGCCCGAGCTGGCGGGGCTGCTCGACAAGGCCAACACGAAGCGCATCTTCGGCACCAAGATGCGCTCGTTCGTCAAGCAAGCCGACGAAGCAGGCATCCGGGACGTCGTGGCCCAGCAGTTCGAAGTCGCGCGGCAGATCATCGCCGCCGGCCTCGTGCCGATCGTCGAGCCGGAAGTCGATATTCATTGCCCGGAAAAGGCCAGGGCCGAAGGGCTCCTCAAGGCGGCCATTCGCGAGGAGCTCGACGCGCTGCCGGCCGGTCAGCTGGTCATGCTCAAGCTCACCCTGCCCGAGCGGGACGACCTGTATCTCGAGTTCGTCAAGGATCCCAAGGTCGTGCGGGTGGTCGCCCTGTCGGGCGGCTATTCACGAGAAGAGGGCAACCAGCGGTTGCGGCGGAACCACGGTGTCGTGGCGAGCTTTTCGCGCGCGCTGGTCGAGGGGCTGTCGGTACAACAATCCGATGCCGAGTACAACGCCCTGCTGGATGCGTCGATTACGAGCATCTTCGAGGCGTCCAACACGTGAGCCGCGTGAAGCTCGCGCCTTCGATTCTGTCCGCCGACTTCGCGCGCCTGGGCCAGCAGGTGTCGGAGGCCGCGCAGTGTGGCGCCGATCGGATCCACGTGGACGTGATGGACGGACACTTCGTGCCGAACATCTCGATGGGCCCGGCGGTGGTCCAGTCGCTTCGGCGGGTCACGCATCTGCCGCTCGAGGTCCACCTGATGATCTCGGATCCGGACTTCTTTCTCGACGAGTTCGCCGCGGCGGGCTCCGATTCGTTCCTGGTCCACTGGGAGGGCAACAACAATCTGCACCGCACGGTGCAGCGGATCAGGGCGCTGGGCAAGCGCGCCGCGGT
>Ga0306924_10003580_pt1 | contig 14962 bp, 15 predicted proteins | sample sta12Can44000111_FD_203756 | JGI IMG/M metagenome (GOLD analysis project Ga0306924, IMG submission 203756) | Lab enrichment of tropical soil microbial communities from Luquillo Experimental Forest, Puerto Rico - statanox.12C.anox.44.000.111 (v2)... | ecosystem: Environmental > Terrestrial >... | reverse complement strand
GATTCGCGAGCGGGTGATGGCGATGCTCGGAACGGTCGGGCTCGGCGAGCTGCACGCGCGTCCGGCGCCCCTGCTGTCGGGCGGCCAGCAGCAGCGCGTCGCGCTCGCGCGGGCGCTCGTCTCGAATCCGCATGTGCTGCTGCTCGACGAGCCCCTGTCGAACCTCGACGCGCGCCTCCGCGAGGAGATGCGATTCGAGCTGCGCGAGATGCAGGCGAAGCTCGGGATCACCAGCATCTTCGTGACGCACGATCAGGCCGAGGCGATGACGCTCTCGGACCGCATCGTGGTCATGAACGCCGGCCGCATCGAGCAGGAGGGAAGCCCCGAGGAGGTCTACCAGCGGCCGAGCACACGATTCGTCATGGACTTTCTGGGCCGCGCGAATCAGCTGCCGGCCCGCATCGCGAAGGGGAGCGACGGCAGCCTGGTGGCCGAGGTCGAGGAGACCGGCTGCGTCGTGGCCCTCCCCGGCACCGGGAGCTGGAGCGTCGGCCAGGAAGTGCTGCTCGCGTTTCGCCCGGAGGCCGTGGAAGCGCGGGCGGCCGAGCGCGACGAGCCGTGGGTCGGCGTGGTGCGCTCGTCGGTCTACGTGAGCGGCCACGTCGAGTACGTCGTGGAGATGGGAAAATTTACTGTGAGAGCGACCGGCCCCGAGGACGCACGCCTCCCGCACGACGCGCGCGCGAAGCTCTGCGTGTCGCCGCGAGCGGTCCACGTGTGGCCGAGGGCCGCGGGCGCGAACGGAGGAAAAGGCCAATGACGAGCCCGCGATGGGCGGCGTTGATTCTCGTGCTGGTGGTGGTGGCGGTCGGCCTCGCGCCGGCTGCGGTCGGAGCGCAGAGCAAGCCGGCGGCCGCGGCGCCCGCCGACACGACGGCGAGCCCGGCGAAGTTCCAGGCGGCGATGGCGGAGTGGAAGAGCAAGATCGTGCCCGCCGCGAAGAAAGAAGGCGAGGTCATCTGGTACAGCTGCGCCCAGGCAACCGAGGCCGAGGGCACCATCAGCGCCTTCAACAAGGTCTATCCCGACATCCAGGTGAGCCAGGTCCTCTCGCCCGGCTTTCAGCTCGTCGAGAAGATCAACACCGAGGCCGCCGCCGGGCGCGTCCAGGCGGACGTCTACCAGTGCGGCGGGCAGAGCGGGCGGACCCTGTCGTGGCGCGGGCTCGCCGAGGGCTTCGTCCCGCCGACCGCGCTCGACCCGAACGTGAAGTGGCGCTGGCCCATCATGAACTCCGAGACGCATCTGGCCGGCGTCTTCGCGAGCGTGAGCGGGCTCAACATCAACACGAAGCTGGTGCCGCCCGAGAAATATCCCAAGAGCTACTGGGATCTCGTGCGCGACCCCTACTGGGCTGACCTGATCAAGCGCAAGCGCGTGGCGTTCACCGACCCGCGCATCGCCAATATCGGCGTCTATCACATGTACGGCATGAAGGAGGTCAACAAGAAGGACTACGGCGAGGCGTTCATCCGCGAGTTCGCCGGGCTCAAACCGAAGCTCCTGGGCTTCAACGAGTCGGGCGAGGTGGCGCGCGGCGAGCTGCACGCGATGCTGGGCGGCCCGTGGCGGGTCGAGTACAGCCTGGGCACCGTGCCGATCACGAAGCTCTGTCTCGAGCCCGGCTGCGTGAGCACGCAATCGCCGCTGTTCGCGGTCGTCACGAACGCGCCGCACCCCAACGCGGCGAAGGTGTTCGTCGACTTCATGCTGAGCCGCGAGTACGCGGAGTGGCGCGTGCAGGCGCTCGGCAACACGCCGGCCCGGGCCGACGTCACGCCGCGCCCGCTCGACGATCCGGCCAAGCACAAGCTCCAGTTCGCGGGCAACGATCAGGCCGAGCGGCAGATCACCGAGGTTCTGAAGTGGGTCATCGCGTCCAAATTATTTGACTACTGACGTGGGGCTGCGAAAGAGCAAGACCGCCCGGTTGATCGCCGGCCTCAGCTTCGGTGGCCTGGCCACACTGGGCACCGCGGCTGCGCAGCAGCCGAAGGTCGCGCGGATCGGAGTCCTGGTGACGTTGCCGTCCGTAGAACAGCCAACGGAGCTCGAGTTGGTCATCAACATAAAGACGGCCGAGGCACCGGGTCTGAAGATCTCGCCCTCATTGCTCGACCGGGCGGTGCTGATAGCGAATGATTCGCTCGGCATAGGGAGCCGCTGACGTGGCAGTCGCGACAGGCTCGGGAAGGGCACGAGGGATCGCGTGGCCGCGCGTGACGGCCTGGGCGTGGCTGCCGACCCTGCTGCTGATCGTCGTCGCCGTCCTCACGGTCACGCCGGTCGTCACCGCGCTGGTCGCCGGCTTCCGAGACGCACCGCCCGGGCGGCCGGGCTCGATCACCTGGGAGTCGATCCGCGCCTCGCTGGGCGTGATGGCCGAGCCCGACGTCTGGCGAATCCTCTGGACCACCGTGTGGCTTTCGACGGTGCGCGCCGTGCTGGCGCTGGCGCTCGCGGTCGTGCTGGCGTGGATCATCGCGCGCACCGATTGCCCGTTCAGAAGCCGCCTGGAGTTCCTGCTGATCCTGTCGTTCTTCTTCCCGCTCCTCGGCAAGGTGCTCGGCTGGGCGCTGCTGCTCAGCCCGCAGAAGGGCTACCTGAATCAGCTCCTGCGCCAGCTGCCGATGTTCGCGGGCGACACCGGGCCGCTCGACATCTTCTCGTACGGCGGGCTGATCTTCGTCAGCGTCACCGGCTGGGCGACGTTGCTGGCGATCTTCCTGATCCCGGCCTTCAGGAACATGGACGCGGCCCTCGAGGAATCGGCGCGCATGTGCGGGGCCTCGCCGCGGCGCACCGTCATGCGGATCCTGGTGCCGCTCCTGCGGCCGGCCATCCTCGCCGCCTTCATCCTGTCGCTCACGCGGCTGCTCTCGTCGTTCGAGACCGAGGTGTTCCTCGGCACGAGCTCGGGCATCTACGTGCTGACCAACAAGATCTACGAGCGCATGGTGCAGATCTTCCCGCCCGACTTCCGGACGGGCATGACGATGGCGGTCATGCTGCTCGTGATCACTTTCGGGCTCGTGCTCGTCAACTGGCGCTTCCTGGGCAAGCGCGACTACACGACCGTCAGCGGGCGTGGCTACTCGGCGCGTCCGATGCCGCTCGGCCGGCTGCGCTGGGTGGCGTTCGCCTTCGTGCTGCTCTTCTTCATCGTGACGGTCGTCCTGCCCGCGGTGATGCTGATCCAGGTGAGCTTCATCCGGTTCATCGGGCTCAACGTCTTCGATCCAGCCAGCTACACCCTCGACAACTGGCGCCGGATGCTCACGCTCCGCATCAACCGTCTGGCGCTGACGAACAGCCTCATCATGAGCATCGTCGCCACGACCGTCGGGATGGTGATCTACTCGCTCGTCTCCTACGTGGTCACCAAGAGCCGCTACAAGGGCCGGCGTCTGCTCGACCTCGCGGCCTGGGTACCCTGGGCGGTGCCGACACTCGTGCTCGGCCTCGGGATCCTCTGGGCGGTCCTGCTCTCGCCGCTGGCGATTCTCTACGGAACACTGACGGTGCTGATCCTCGCCCACATCGTCCGGGGCTTTCCGTTCGGCACGCAGATCATGGGCTCGAGCATGATCCAGATCAGCCGCGAGCTCGAGGAGGCCGCGCGCATTCACAAGGCCTCGTGGCCCTCGACGTTCCGGCGGATCTGGCTGCCGCTGGTGAAGAACGGCTTCCTGGCGGGCTGGGTGATCCAGTTCACGGTGTCGTTCAGCGACCTGGCGACGGTGGCCTTCCTCTACGGCGCCAAATCGACCGTTTTGCCGACCCTCTTCCTGAGCCAGTGGTCCAACGGACGGCTCGAGGAAGCGGCCGTCGCGGCGCTGATGATGACCGGAGTGGTGCTGGCGGTGGTCGTGCTCGTGCGTCGTCTCGTGCAAGGCAGCGTGCGCACGACGACCGTGGCATAGTAGCGGGCAGGTAGAAGCAAGCAGGCGGGTCATTAACAGGAGGCCAGGCGATGCTTTCCAGAGAGGACAATGAGCTGCTCTGCCGGGTCGGGCGCGGCACGCCCACGGGCGATCTGTTGCGCCAGTACTGGATTCCCTCGCTGATGACGGGCGAGCTCCCGGAGCGTGACGGCGCGCCCGTCCGCGTCCGGCTCCTCGGCGAGAACCTCATCGCCTTTCGCGCCACCTCCGGCAAGATCGGGCTCATCCAGAACCACTGCCCGCACCGCGGCGCCTCGCTCTTCTTCGGCCGCAACGAGGAGGAAGGGATCCGCTGCGTCTACCACGGCTGGAAGTTCGACTGCGAGGGCGCCTGCGTCGACATGCCGAACGAGCCCGCCGAGAGCAACTTCAAGTCGAAGGTGCGCGCGACGGCCTATCCGTGCGTGGAGCGCAACGACATCATCTGGACCTACATGGGCCCGCGCCGCACGCCGCCGCCGCTGCCGGACATCGAGCCGAACATGGTGCCGCAGGGCGAGTACCAGGTGCAGAAGGTGCTGCGCGAGTGCAACTGGTTCCAGGGGCTCGAGGGCGACATCGACACGAGCCACCTGGGCTTCCTGCATCTCGGCGCCGTCAAACCTGGGCAGACCAGGCCCGGGACGTTCGACTACTACAACGTGACCCACCGCGCACCGAAGTACGAGGTGGTCGACACCGAGTTCGGGACGTCTTACGGTGCCTATCGCCCGGCCGAGGCCGACACCTACTACTGGCGCATCGCCCACTTCCTGTTTCCGTTCTTCACGATGATCCCGACGGGCATTCTCGGCATGCAGGTGCTCGTACGCGCCTGGGTACCGGTCGACGACAACCACATCATGTTCTGGAGCATCGCCGCGCCCCGCTCGCGCGTGGGTACCGGCGCGGCCGGAGGCGCGTCAGGGCTCAACGCGGGGGGGCGCCCCGTGGCGGCGGCGGGCTCGCGGGCGGGGGGCTTCGAGTTCTTGCCGGACACGTCGGACTGGACCGGTAAGTTCCGCCTCGCGCAGAACAAGGAGAACGACTACCTGATCGACCGCGAGGCCCAGAAGACCGAGAGCTACACCGGTATCGCCGGCATCCACCAGCAAGACCAGGCGGTGACCGAGAGCATGGGGCCGATCTACGACCGGTCGCAGGAACACCTCGGGAGCTCCGACGCGATGGTCATCCGCACCCGCCGCCGCGTGATCAACGCCGCCCGGGCGCTTCGCGACGGCGCGACGGTGCCGCCGGGTGTCGACGATCCCGCGGTCTATCGGTATCGCTCGGGCGGCGTGATCCTGCCGCGCGACGCCGACTGGCTCGAGGCCACCAAGGGGCTCCGCCGCGCGTTCGTCGAGGCGCCCGCGGAGAAGGTCGCGCGATGAGCGCGGCCGCGGGCGCGGCGGTCCTCAAGACCGCGGTCGCGACGTACGCGCACACGAAGGCGCTGAAGGACGGCAGCGTGACGGCGCCGGGCGTCAGGCTCGAGCACGTCGAGGTGAGCCCGATCGTTGCCGCGTTCAGACGGATGGTCCGCACCCTGGAGTTCGACGTCTCCGAGATGGCGATCACGACGTACCTGACGGCGAAGGCTCACGGCAAGGCGTTCACGGCGCTGCCGGTGTTCGTCATGCGCCAGTTCCACCACACGCCGATCGTCTACAACGTGAAGTCCGGCGTGAAGTCGCCGAAGGACCTCGAGGGCAAGAAGGTCGGCGTCCGCGCCTACACCGTGACGACGGGCGTGTGGGCGCGCGGCATCCTGGCGACGGAGTACGGCGTCGATCTGTCCAAGGTGACGTGGGTGGTCGTCGACGAGGAGCACGTCCAGGAATATCAGAAGCCGGCCAACGTGGAGGAGCGGCCGAAGGCGAACCTCGGCGAGCTGCTAGTGAAGGGGGAGCTCGCGGCGGCGATCGGCGCCGGCACGGTCGATTCGCCGGACGTCCTGCCGCTGTTCGTGCACCCGCGCGAGGCCGAGGCCGCGTGGTATCGCAAGACCGGAATCTACCCGATCAACCACGCGGTGGTGGTGAAGGATTCGCTGCTCCAGGCCGATCCGACCCTGGCTCTGCGGCTCTTCGGCGCGTTCAAGGACGCGAAGGCCGTGTTCCTCGAGGAGCTCGCATCGGGCGCGACCCTGGCGCCCGACGCGCAGGCCATCGCCCAGCGCCGGACCATCGTCGGCGACGACCCGCTGCCTTACGGCGTCGCGAAGAACCGCAAGGCGCTGGAGGCGATCATCCAGTTCGCCCGCGATCAGAAGATCCTGCCGCGCGCGGTGACTCCGGAGGAGATGTTCCCCCCCAGCACGCTGGACCTCGAGTAGCGGTGCGGCCCGAGCGGGCCGTCGCGGTTCTGCAGGTGGCCGACGTCGGCCGTAGCATGGCCTGGTAGGCGACGGCGTTCGGGTTCGAGCCGGATCCGTTTCCGAAGAACCCGCCCCACGCCTTCGCGATCCTCAGGCGCGACGGCGCCGAAGTGATGCTGCAGGCCGGCGCAGGCACGCGGTCTGGTGACGCGCAGCGGCCCGGTGACGGGAAGCGCCCCGATGACGCGAAAGACGAAGGCTGGACCGTCTATCTGCGCGTCGGCGGTGAGGGCCGGCTCGATCTCGCCGACTCGACGAGGCGGTTGACGGCGCTCGTGCGCGGGCCCGAGCGCGTGTTCTACGGCCTGGTCGAGTTCGAGGTGCTCGATCCCGACGGCTACCGCATCTGCGTTGGCGGCGGGGTCCCGGCGAGCGCCAACGTGCCCGCGACCCGCGAGCGCGAAGAGACCGCTCGCTGATCGCGGCCGACCTTCGTCATCCCGTTCCAGCCGACGTCGCCGACCACATCGATTCCGTCCGCCGGAAACTCGAGCGAGCTCTTGGCGACGGGCCCGAACTCGCGGAGCCGATGCGGCTCGCGGTACTCCTGCACGAGGAGCCGCCAGAGCGTGTGCCGGGGCTGCTGGAGCAAGCGGGCTCCTGAGGGTCGCGCCGTTCGTGACCGCGGTGATCGCCGGGTTCGGAAAGCTCTGGAAGCTCGGGAGCGACGAGGAGGCCCTGGACTACGTTCGCGCGCACCCTGCCCATCTCGAGCCGCTGCTCCTGTTCGAGCTCGTTCACGAGGGGGAGCCGGCCTCCTGGATGAGGCGGATCGCCGCGCTCGGCGGTCTCGAGAATCGTTTCGAGACCTGGGCGCGGCGGCTCCAGATTAGCGTCGCGACTCCGACGGTTCAGGCGCAGCCGTGATACGCGCCGCGCTTCTGGCCGCGCTCTGCTCGACGACGGCGGCGACGGCGGGCTTCCCTCAGCCCAAACCCTCGGGCGAGTGTGGCGAAGTCGTGACGATCCCGACCCAAGAGGTCGCCGCCGGCATCGCCCGGTTCATCCGCGGCGCTCGATACTGAGCCGCGCGGCGGCGCAATTCAGCTCCGCCCGGTACTGTTTGCACTCGAAGCAGCCCGGGACTAGGATGCTCGCCTACTCGCTATAGCGTCATCGGGGAGGCGTTTCATGATCATCGACTGCCACGGCCACTACACGACGGCTCCCAAGGAGCTCGAGGCCTATCGCCAGAAGCAGATTGCCGAGCTGAAGGAATCCCCGAGCTCCCGCTCGAAGGGGACGATCAGCATCAGCGACGATCAGATACGAGAATCGATCGACAAGGCCCAGCTGAAGCTTCAGCGGGAGCGTGGCACCGACGTCACGATCTTTTCGCCGCGCGCCGCCGGCATGGGGCACCACATCGGCGACGCGACCACGAGCCTTCACTGGTCGCAGGTGTGCAACGACTTGATCCACCGGGTGTGCACGCTCTTCCCGCAGAACTTCGTCGGCGTGTGCCAGCTGCCGCAGACCCCGGGCGTGCCGCCGGCCAACTGCATCCCGGAGCTCGAGCGCTGCGTGAAGGAGTACGGCTTCATCGGCTGCAACCTGAATCCCGACCCGTCGGGTGGCTACTGGAAGGATCCGCCGCTGACCGACAAGTGGTGGTATCCGATCTACGAGAAGCTGGTCGAGCTCGACGTGCCCGCGATGATTCACGTGAGCATGTCGTGCAACCCGAACTTCCACACGACCGGCGGCCACTACATCAACGGCGACACGACCGCGTTCATGCAGCTGATCACCGGCGATCTCTTCAAGGACTTCCCGAGCCTCAAGTTCATCATCCCCCACGGCGGCGGCGCGGTGCCGTACCACTGGGGCCGCTATCGCGGGATCGCCCAGGATCTCAAGAAGCCGCTGCTCAAGGATCACCTGCTGAGCAACGTGTTCTTCGACACCTGCGTCTATCACCAGCCCGGTATCGATCTCCTGTTCAAGGTGATCCCCGCCGACAACATCCTGTTCGCGTCGGAGATGGTCGGCGCGGTGCGCGGCATCGACCCGGAGACCGGCAACTACTACGACGACACCAAGCGCTACGTCGAGGCGCTCGGCCTGAGCCCCGAGAATCGACAGAAGGTCTTCGAGGGCAACGCGCGCCGCGTCTACAGCCGCTTGAAGAACAAGATTCCGGCCGGACGGTAGGAGAGAGCCATGGCTGAGACCCCGCGACTGAACGGCGTCATCAGGGCGTTGGAGCAGGGCAAGACGGCGTTCGTTGGCTTCGGCTCGGTGGACAACGAGACCGCCACCGCGCTGGCCGCCTCGAATCTCGACGGCGTGGCCTTCGAGATGGAGCACGCGCCGATGAGCGCGCCGGCGCTGCGCGACGCGCTGCAATCCATGCTGGACCGCCGGCAGATCGTCGAGTCCGGCTCGCTCGCGCCGAAGGTGACGCCGATGGTGCGCATCCCGCCGAACGGCGGCGAGATGAACCAGTGGATCGCCAAGCAGGTGCTCGACATCGGCGTCTACGGGATCATCTTCCCGCACATCAGCACGGTCGAGGAGGCGCGCAACGCGGTGAGTGCCTGCCGCTATCCGCGCCTGCCGAACGCGCCGCGCTACAACCCGCCCGGCATTCGCGGCGACGCGCCGACGCGCGCCGCGCGCTACTGGGGGCTCTCGCAGCAGGAGTACTACGCGCGCGCCGACGTCTGGCCGCTGGCGCCGCAAGGTGAGATCCTCGCCGTCCTCCAGATCGAGGACACGCGCGCGATCGAGAACCTGCCGCGCATGCTCCAGGAGGTCCCGGGCATCGGCGTGATCCTGATCGGAGAAGGGGATCTGAGCCAGGAGCTCGGCCACCCGCGCGAGTACGAGCACCCGGTGGTCGCCGAGGCGATCGATCGCATCCTGAAGATCTGCAAGGACCACAACGTGCCGTGCGGCCACCCGCATCCGGACGCGAAGAACATCGAGCGCCTGATCGCCAGCGGCTATCGCTTCCTGATGCCGAGCACGCCGCGGTCGTTCGGCGTGCTCGAGCAGGGGCGCAAGCTCGCCGGTCGAGTCTGAGTGACGACCGACCTGGGCGAGGCCTGCGCAGCGATCGCCCGGGCGGTCGCCGATTCGCTCGATCTGGGCGAGGTCATCGGCCGGGTCGCCGCCACGATCCCACCGGAAGGCGTGAACCTCGAAGCGATCGAGCGCGACCTGATCCAGAAGGCGATGGCTCAGGCCCAGAACAACAAGTCGGTGGCGGCGAAGCTGCTTGGCCTTCCCCGCGGCCAGCTCTACTCCCGCCTCAAGCGTCACGGGCTCGATCGAGGGAAGGGTTAGGCTCGCTCACGGGCGAGTGCCCGGCCGCCGGGTGGTTTGCTCGGTTCCGCTCAACCTGTCGGCTTCTCGTCAGGCCCCAGGGGCGGCGAGGCTCGCTTCGGATTTGATCCGTAACGCTACGATTCGACGGTCGTTCTGTGCATTGACAGTGGAATCACGGCCTGCGGCACGCGATTCGCACTCCTGCCGGGCATGTCACACCGAAGCGTGGAAATGGTCATCGGCAGGCTGGCGACCGACGAAGGCCTCCGCCGGCGGTTCCTCGAGGACCCCGCCGGGGTGCTGGACGAGCTGTGTGGACAGGGGTGCGAACTGAGCCCGGTCGAGATCCGCGCGCTCGCGGCGTCGACCAGGCGGCGATCACCGCGTTCGCCGAAGCGCTCGACCGGCGCCTGCAAAAGGTGGACTTCGGCGTGCATCCAAACGAGAGGGGGGACTGACATGGACAGCACGATCGGCGTGCTCGTACGGTACGGCTACCTCGTCGTCTTCGGCTCGGTCCTGGCCGAGCAGATCGGCATCCCGATCCCGGCGATCCCGTTTCTGCTGGCCGCCGGCGCGGCAGCGGGCACCGGCAAGCTGAGCCTCGCGCTGCTCCTGGTCCTGTCAGGCATCGCCTCGCTCATCGCCGACATGGTCTGGTACGTCGTCGGCCGGCTCGGCGGCGCCAAGGTCCTGGGCTGGCTCTGCCGCATCTCGCTCGAGCCCGACTCGTGCGTCCGGCGGACCGAGAACATCTTCGGGAACCACGGCCCGCGCTCCCTGATAGTCGCCAAGTTCATCCCCGGCTTCAGCACGATCGCCCCGCCGCTGGCGGGCATCGTGCGGATGCCGCTCTGCCGCTTCGTGTTCTTCAGCGCGCTCGGCGGCCTCTTCTGGGCCGGCGCCTTCATCGCGCTCGGCTGGATCTTCAGCTACCAGCTCGAGATCGTCGCCGGCTACGCCATGCAGTTCGGCAGCTGGACCCTCGTGCTGCTCGGCGCCGCGCTCGGCGCCTACATCACCTGGAAGTTCGTCTCGCGCCAGCGCTTCTTGAGGAAGATCAGGATCGCGCGGATCTCGCCGGAGGAGCTCAAGGCCAAGCTCGACGGCGGCGAGGAGATCCTGATCGTCGACGTGCGCGACCGGATCGACTTCGAGGCCGAGCCCACGATCATCCCCGGCGCCCTCCACATGACGATCGAGGACATGGACAGCCGCCACCAGGAGATCACGCGCGAGCGCGAGATCGTCCTGTACTGCACCTGACCCAACGAAGCCTCGAGCGCCCGTGTGGCGCTGATCCTGAGACGTCGGGGCATCGAGCGGGTGCGGCCCCTCGCGGGCGGCTTCCGGGCCTGGCGCGACCTCGGCTACCCGATGACCGGGCTCGCCGCCATGGCCGACGCGGCGAAGCTCTGAGCCCGGCGCCGGCCCAGGGTTGAGCGAAGCTGCTACCCTGAAGCCATGGAGGCGCCTTCGGCCGTTCGCGTGAGCGCCTGCATCGTGGGCGGGGGACCGGCCGGTCTCATGCTCGGCCTGCTCCTTGCCAAGCGTGGTGTCGACGTGCTGGTGCTCGAGGGGCACGAGGACTTCGAGCGCGAGTTCCGCGGCGAGGTCCTGCAGCCGAGCACGTCGAACCTGCTGGACGAGCTCGGGCTCCTCGAGTACGTGCTGGCCCAGCCCCATTCCCTCCTCGAGGCCGGCAAGATCCGCCTGAACGGCCGCCCGGTTGGACAGTTCGAGTTCAAGAAGATCTCCCCGCGCTATCCCTACGCCATCTGGATGCCCCAGCCGATCTTCCTGGAGGCGCTTCGCCGAAAGGCGGCGGCCTTCCCGTCGTTCAAGTGCTGGATGGGCGCCAAGGCTACCGGGCTGATCGAGGAGAACGGCAAGGTCGTCGGCGTGAGCGGGCTCCGCCACGGCAAGGAGAGCTTCGAGGTCCGCGCCGACGTCGTGGTGGCCGCCGACGGCCGCTACTCGGCCCTGACCCGGCTCGGCGGGTTCGAGGCGGAGTACGAGCACCACGACTTCGACGTCATCTGGTTCACGATCGAGCAGCCGCCGGGCTGGACGAGCACGTTCTACGTGTCGTTCGGCGACGTCCGCGGGCTCATGCTCCCGAAGTACCCGCACCACATCCAGGCCGGCCTGGTCATGCCGTCGGGCGAGTGGAAGCGATGGCGCGACGAGGGCGTGGCGGTCGTCGCCGAGCGCGTGAGGCGCTTCGACCCGGTCTTCACCGAGTTCGCCGGTTCTCTGCGTGACTTCAAGCCTTTCTTTCCGCTCGAGGGCATCATCCGCCTGATGCGCCAGTGGTCGCGCGACGGGATGCTGCTGATCGGCGATGCCGCGCACACGATGAGCCCCGCCGGCGCCATCGGCGTCAACGTGGCGATCGCCACGGCGGCCGTCGCCGCCCACGTGCTCTATCCCCACTTCGGCCACGGCCCGATCGGGCGCGACGTGCTGCAGGAGGTGCAGCGCCTGCGCGAGCCCGACGTGCGCACGCTCCACCGGCTCCAGCTCGGCGCCCAGGGCGTCCTGCTGGGCCAGGGCAGCCGCAATCCGATCACGAAGTGGCTCGTGCAGACCGCCATCCCGCTGCTTTTCAGATCTCCGCTCGTGCCCGCCGTGCAGCGCCGGATCTTCTTCGGCGCTCCGCTCCCGCCGATCGACCCCGCGTTCAGCTTCAGAGAGCCCGCCGAAGCCCCCGCCGGGCGATAACCCACTTTCCTGGCGTCGCCGGCACGCTCGGTGGCGCCTGCTGGCTCGATCCGTTGCCTGGATTCACGCAACGTGCTCGATTCCGTTCACAGGCTCTAGCAGCGCGGTAGATAGGCTCTCGCGGCACGTAACTGACTGATTCCCTGGGTGTCCTGAGCAGTTGCGGCGCGTCCAAGACCTCTCGGCACGCGACTCGCGCTACGCCCGGCCATGTCGCACAAAACGCGTGAAAGCAGGCCCCGGGGAGACTGACATGAACGCCGTGGACTCGCTCGTGCGAGGCGCTCGAGATCGCCGACTCGGTGAGCCACACGGCCGAGCGGGTGAAAGCGGCCGCGCTCTTCGTGCTGATCGGCGCCGGGGCGCACACGGACTGGCTGGCCGGCGTGCTCCAGCGCGACGACCACGGCTACGTGATGACCGGGCGGCACGTCAACCTCGGGATCGGCGGCGAGCCCGAGTGGGACTTGGACCGGCGGCCCTATCAGTTCGAGACGAGCCTGCCAGGTGTGTTCGCGGTGGGCGACGTCCGGCACCAGGCCCCGCGCGGCGTGACCGCGGCCGTCTACGAGGGCACGACGGCCGTCTGGTCGGCGCGTGAGTATCTCGCCGAGGTGTGACTTACAATCGGGGGTGAATGGGCTCGGGAACAGCGGATCTCCTCGCGTGCGTGGCGGCGTTCGCGCGCGCCCTCGAAGGCGCGTTCGACCCGCAGCGCTTTCTGCAGGAGTTTTCCGCGCGCGCGCAGGCGCTGGTGCCGCACGACGGCATGTTCATCGCCTGGCTCGAGGACGAGGGGCGCACGTTCAGCGCCTTCGCGCGCAACGTCAACGGGCCCGATGTCACCCTCGACTTCCACAACTACACGATCGCCTTCGACCCGAGCGAGCGGTTTCCGCGCGAGACGGCGGCGTTCGGGCCGATCTTCGACGGCCAGTCGCAGCTCGTCGCCGACGGCGCCAGCCTGCCGGGGTCGGTCGATCCGGCCGGGTGGAGCGAGTGGACGCAGGCGACCGGCTTCAAGGCCCGGCTCGGCGTGCCGCTCTATTCGGGCGGGCGCATCGTGGGCGCCTTCTTTCTGGCGAGCCGCACCGCGGGCTGCTTCACGGACGAGCACGTCGCGGCCGCCCGCCAGATCGCCGATCTGATCGGCCCCTTCGTCGAGAACGTGGTGCTGCTGCAGATGGAGCGGCGGCGCCGCGAGCGTCTGCAAACGATCTCGACCCTGCCGCCCATCCTTGGCGCGAGCCTTCGGATCGGCGACGTCCTCGCGCGCCTGGGTGAAGCCGTGCGGCCGGCGCTCGACTTCGACCTGCTCGGCGTGAGCCGCCTCCGGGCATCGGGGAAGGAGTTCGAGCGCATCGCCACGGTCGTAAGCGGTCGTACCGTGGCGCCGAAGGCGTTTGCCATCGACGAGTCGTCCATTCTGCCGCGCATGCGCGAGGGCAAGGTGGTACTGATCCGCGACGCCCAGCGCGAGCTCGACTCGAAGGGCGTGGTCGATCGCGAGATCCTCGAGTCCGGGATCCGCTCGATCCTCCTGGCCCCCCTGGTGTTCGGCGAAGAGGTGGTTGGCGGCATGCTCTTCGCCAAGCGCCGGCCGAGCTGGTACGACGAGTCCGATCGCGAGATCGTGCGGGCGATCGCCGACGCGCTGGTCCTGGCCCTGCAGCACCAGCGGCTGGCCGAGGAGCAGCAGCGCGCCGCGGTCGCCGAGGCGACGACCCAGCAGCTGGAGAAGCGCGTGCAGTCGCTGCGGGGCGCCCTCGAGGAGCGCTTCGGCTTCGACACGATCCAGGGGCGCTCCCCGGCGTTCACGACGGCGCTCGGCCAGGCCAAGAAGGTGGCGCCGACGGACACGACCGTGCTGCTGACCGGCGCCAGCGGGACCGGCAAGGAGGTGCTCGCGCGCGCGATCCACCAGGGGAGCACGCGGGCCGACGGCCCGTTCGTCGCGATCAACTGCGCGGCGCTGCCGGAGACCTTGATCGAGTCCGAGCTGTTCGGCCACGAGCGCGGCGCCTTCACCGGCGCCGACCGCCTCAAGCGCGGCCGCTTCGAGCTGGCGGCCGGCGGCACCCTGTTCCTCGACGAGGTGGGGGAGCTGGCGCCGGCGGTGCAGGCGAAGCTCTTGCGCGTGCTGCAGGAGCGGAGCTACGAGCGCGTCGGCGGCACGCAGACGCTCTCGGCCGACGTCCGGCTGATCGCGGCGACCAACCGCAATCTCGAAGACGCCGTGGCCGGCGGGAAGTTCCGCGAGGACCTGTTCTACCGCCTGGCGGTGTTTCGCGTGCACCTGCCCGCGCTGCGCGAGCGCGGCGACGACATCCTGGTGCTGGCCGACCGCTTCGTGCGCGAGCTCGGCTCGCGGATGGGCAAGGCCGACGTCGGACTGAGCCGCGAGGCGCGCGATCTCCTGCTGGCCTATCACTGGCCGGGCAATATCCGCGAGCTGCAAAACGCGATCGAGCGCGCCGTGATTTTGAGCGACGGCGGGCTGATCACCGCCGCGCAGCTCGGGGTGACGCCGGCCGCGGGAAAGGTCGCGCCCGCGCCGCCCCGCGCGGGTGGAATCCAGCCCGACACGGTGGCGGCGCAGGACGACGGCGCACCGGAAGGGCTGCCCGAGATGGAGAAGCGGGCGGTGGTGGAGGCGCTC
>Ga0306924_10003574_pt1 | contig 14973 bp, 7 predicted proteins | sample sta12Can44000111_FD_203756 | JGI IMG/M metagenome (GOLD analysis project Ga0306924, IMG submission 203756) | Lab enrichment of tropical soil microbial communities from Luquillo Experimental Forest, Puerto Rico - statanox.12C.anox.44.000.111 (v2)... | ecosystem: Environmental > Terrestrial > Soil... | reverse complement strand
GTGCGCAGTGTAACGCCCAGCATTATTCTCCCCCGCCAGAAGGTTCTTTTCTCAAAATAAGTTCTGCCTGAACGAAAGCGATTGCGGGACATTCACGGGTACGAGTGTGGCGGCCCGATGGATCGTGGAGGGATACATGTATCTTCCCACTCGGTGCAACGGATGATTTGTTGGTTGTAGGATTTCGGAGATTTGGCCCGGAGGGCTGTGAAGCCCTCCGGCAAAAGAATCTCGGGAGTTAGCGCTCCCGGAGGGAGATCCCTCATGCAGATCCTACACCCCTTCCGCGGTTCCATCCAGAAGTACCTAGAAGAAATTTCTGATCCAGGCTGTTATCGCCCGGACGGCTGCCCGCAATGCCAAGCCCGGTGTCCTCTCATCGCACATGGTTTCTACTGCCGCACGTTGGTGGATGTAGCCTTTGATGGCGTGATCCGCGTGCGCCGCTATCTGTGTCGTCTCTGTAAGCGCACGGTTTCTCTGCTGCCAGAATTTGCCTTGCCGTATCTGCGCTTTGGTCTCTCCGTAATCAGCCTGTTTTTGGTGGCTCGTCTGCTCAAAGGTCAGAGTTTACGAGGTGCGGCTGGTGCGGCTTCTCAACCGCACATGCCCTATCAGCGGGGCCAGTTCTGGATCCGCCGTTTTCAAAAACAAGCGGTGGTTTTGTGCACCGCCTTGGCCAGCTTGACGACGGTGAGGGCAGCGGCAGATTTTCTGAACCGGGCCTTGCACATGCTCGAAGCGATCGGTTGGATCGCTGCGCATCGCTTCCTGTTTGCCCGATTGCGTATGCACTTGCTGGGCTGGCCGCGTTTTCTCATTCCTCACGGTCGCCGTGTCAGCTTCCCGGCCGCGTTGCCCACTTCCTGAGTTGCGAACACACAGCATTTGTCTTGGCGGCAAACTCTCCGCTGGCTAGGGTGAGCGACGCAGAGAGGTTTTCCCATGGACGCAAAAGCCGAAAAAATCGCCCTCTTTCGTTATGCATTGGTCGCCCCCTTAGTTTTGGAGAGCCTTCCGCGTGGAGAACTCACTCGACGTGCGGAGGAAATTGCTGCACGTACCTATGAGATCCCTTATTCCCAACGCACCTCCCTCTCGGTCGATACCCTGCTCGATTGGGCGTTGCGCTATCGCCGTGGTGGTTTTGCCGCCTTGGTGCCGCAACCCCGACGCGACCGCGGGCAGCCGCGGGCCCTCACGCCGCAGCTGGCTGAACTGATCGAACGACTGAAGCGCGAGAACCCGCACCGTACCGGCACCACCCTGCTGCGGGAACTGGCTCTGGTTTCCAGCGTCGGTACGGTTTCCCCTTCCACCCTGTACCGCTTTCTCAAGCAGCGCGGACTCACCGCGCGGCAACTGTTGACTCCCGCAGCTCGCAAGAAGTTCGAAGCGGAGTTTAGTAACCAAATCTGGCAATCCGACCTGCTGTTCGGGCCCTACGTCCAGCGCACCGGCGGCGGACGGATGCAAGCCTTCTTGTATGCCATCCTGGATGATGCCAGCCGGCTGATCCCCCATGCCGAGTTTTATGCCCAACAGGGACTGGATGCTTTCCTCGATTGCTTGCGACAAGCGGTCGCTGCGCGTGGCGTGCCCGTTCGTCTCTACGTCGATAACGCCAAAGTTTTTCGCAGCATGCAGTTGACGCGGATTGCGGCATCGATCGGCATGTTGGTCACGCACACTCCACCGTATCAGCCGGAAGGGCGTGGAAAAATCGAGCGCTACTTTCGCTCGGTGCGAGAACAACTTCTGGCTAACCTTGATCCCCAACGAACGCTTACGCTGCCGGAGCTGAACGAGCGTCTTTGGAGCTGGATTGAGCAGGTCTATCACGTATCAGAACATAGCGGGTTGGGAATGACTCCCTTGCTGCGCTGGCAGCGAGACATGGAACGGATCCGCCAACTCCCGCCCTCCACCGATCTGCGCCGTCTGTTCTTTTATCGCCTGCTTCGAGTCGTACGCCGCGACTCCACTTTCTTGCTGCGTGGACATTTCTATGAGGCTCCGCCTCATTTGGCAGGAGAGACCATCGAAGTCCGTTTCGACCCTGTTGATCTGTCCCAGGTGGAGATCTACTTTCAGGGGCAGGCGCAAGGCTTGGCACGGCTCGTCGATGCGGTGGTTAACGCAAAACTCCCTTCGCCCAAACGCGCGCCCTCCCCGACCCCGGAACCCACCGGGATCAACTTCGTCGAGCTGTTGCAGCAGAAAAAAAGATCAGGCGAGGAGGGAGGATGACGTATGTGGGAAAACTTCTTCGGCTTTAAGAAAACGCCTTTTAGTGATAACCCCGATGGCAAGCAGCTGTTTGCTTCGCAAGCTTGGAATCAGGTCAACGCCCGACTGCAGTTCCTCGTGGATCATCACGCCATTGGTCTGCTTACCGGCGAAGTCGGAGCCGGCAAGTCCACTGCGGCCCGCTCCTTCATCGCCACCCTCAACCCCAGTCTGTACAAGATCCTCTACTTGCACTGGACTTCCGGATCCGCCTTGGACCTGCTGCGCCAACTGGCGCGCGAACTGGATCTCGAACCAGCTCACCGCCGTGGCGATCTGATGCGTCAGATCTCCGAAACCATCGTGCGCTTGAACCAAAGCAAGAAACAACATCCCTTCCTGATCTGCGACGAAGCGCACCTCCTCGGCCATCCCGCCCTGGAACAGTTCCCCCTGCTGCTCAACTTCGATATGGATTCCTCACACTACTTGACCTTATTGCTGGTCGGCCAACCCCTGTTGCGTCGTACTCTGTCCTTGCAGTTGCATGAAGCCTTGCGCCAGCGCATCGCCGTGCACTATCACCTCGAAGGACTCACCCGCGAGGAGCTTGATGCTTATCTCGCTCATCAGTTGAAAGCGGCCGGCGTCAGCCAACCGCTGTTTGATGACACTGCCACGCAAGCGCTCTATCAAGCCACCAAGGGCATTCTGCGCAAAATCAACAAGCTGGCTGTGACCGCCTTGCGCTTGGCTGCTCTGCGCAAGACTTCTCTGGTCAATGAGGCCATCCTGCTCGACGCTACCAGCGAGGCTTTGCTATGAGCGAACGTGCTGCCAAGAACTCTACGGTGCTGTCGCTGGCGCAGCTATTGGAACAGCAGCCACCCACAACGCCATGCCTGGTCGAGCCAGGGCTGCTGCCCGCCCAAGGCATCCTGTTCATCGGCGGCGAACCCAAAGTCGGAAAATCCTTGCTGGTCGCCAATCTGGCGCTCTCACTAGCCGCTGGCTCGAACCGCACCGGCTTTTCCATCGCGACTCCTCGTCGCGTGCTCATCTGTCAGTTCGAACTGCCCTTGCCGCAGTTCGTCAGTCGCTTGGCCCTCATGCGACGTGGCCTCGGTGCCGATGCCGATCACCATCTGCTGGTGGATACGCGGGCCGCTGGGCATCTGCTCAGTGCCCCGCAGGGGTTGCAGCACTTCCTAAGCGCGGCCCGAGAGGCCGCTGCCGAGGTCATCATCTTGGATCCGCTGTACTCGACTCATGATCAGGATGAAAACGATACTCGCGCCATGGCCGCTCTGTGTCAGGCCTTGCTGCGCTTACGTGATGCCTCCCGTGCGGCTCTCATCGTGGTGCATCATGTGCGCAAATCGATCAACCGCCATGAAATCGGCAGCGCCTTTCGTGGCTCGAGCGCCCTGCACGCGGTGGGTGATAGTTATCTGCTGGTGACTCGCCCCTCGCCCCAGCTGCCGAACTTGGAACTGCGCTTCCAGTTCCGCTACGCCGCAGCTCAACCGCCGCGTCTGCTGGAGTTGAATCCGCACACCTTGTGGTTCTCTAGCTCCGGCCCGGTGCCCGCCAAGACCGCTCCCGGCCGCAAGGTGGAAACGACCGACGTGAGCCAAGCACTGGCGAGCCGCGGAGGGCAACTGCGCTACAACCAGCTGCGCGAAGAAATCATGGAGCGCACAAAATGTTCCAAGCGCACGGCACAACTGGCCATCGCTCAGGCTTCCCAGCAAGGGTACATCCTGCAGGACGACGGCCAATATCGCTTGCCCTTGTAGACTCTCCTGGTGTGTCGAGAAACGATCCGCTCAGTGCGGAATGACGGGACCAGGTGAAACAGAAGCGGGCTCTGCAGAGATGCAACCCTGCCGAGGGATAACCTGGTGGGGCTCATTCGAGCCGATGTGGGCAGCGCGGGAGAAAGCAGGATATCTCTCGCGCTGCCTTTTCTCATCGCAACTCACAACAGACATCGGACGAATAGCCCCCATGCCTTGAAAATCTTCTTCTGCTTTCCCTAAGAACGAAAGCATCGACTCACTGGGATACCCAGCTTTTGCCTACACACACGAGTATCCTATCCCGGCGCAACCCGCCCATCAGTACGCTCACAATCTAAAGTCGAATGGAATCTGAGAGAACTGCGGGAAAATCTCTGAGAGAACCAAAGGAAACTATCGCGACCCGTTACAATAGATTAAGCGAGCATCAGCTATGTCCTCGCTTTTGACGTTTAGTTTAAGAAACCCGGCCCGCAACTCCTCTGGGCTGACCCTTTCCGGGATAGGCAAGTTGTGGGTTTTTCCAGAACTATCGACAATCACGATTTGACGGCTTTGCCGAACCTGACCGTCAAAACACTCCAACTCGACTTCAACTCCCATTTCGGTATCGAAGGCTTTCAACTCCAATCGACCGCCCCCCGCGCTGCGCCGGTAATGCGGATTTACCTTTTCGTGTGTCTTCCGCCCCCGCACACCAAAGAATCGCCGCAGCATCGCCTCTGGACCGCAGCGACTTAGCTGCTCATCCAACAAGCTGAGTCGAGTGTTGTTGCACAGATTGCATATTCGGTTTTCGAGAAAAGGAGCGTCCAGGAATTCTCCCAAAGCAGCCGGAAGGGGATGTTCCAGTGAGTCCCGTGGTCCTGGACAATATAGGCAGGTTTCATCGACCATAATTCGATTGTAGATGGACGTCCTAGAATGGCGCAAACTTGGAGCGACACGGCACCGGTCGCTACGGGCGCTCAGGAAACAAGCCGGGCATCCAGCGGGACGCAAGCGCCGCTGGGAAAACGAGGCGCAAGGGGGCGCGCGGGCTCTCCGAAGTGAGCACACCGCGAGCCATCAGCGCTGACACGACGCGCCGGGCGTGGCGCTCCACAACACCGGCGGCGCTGGCAACATCTCCGCGTGGCAGCTCTCCCCGGTAGAGTAGCGCTTCGAGCACACGCCCTGAACGCGGAGGAAGATTCTTCAGCTTGATCTCCTCTTCTGCCCAAAGCAGGATTCGGGCGCGCAGGCGATCCGGCTGCATCAAGCTCTCCATGAAGCTCACTTGATCGATGCACGTTTTCAGAAAGAATTCCGTAAATGCCGCGAGCGCCTCCTCGCTCAGATTCCCGCGACCGTCCAGATCGTTGCGCCGAGGCGCGTCGCAAGTCGCGAGGTGTCTCTTGTACTCCTCGACGTTCCGTGCCAAGCCGCGCGCAACCGACCAAACAGCGCCGGTGTCCAGAGCTTTCAGCAGCACCGCATGCGACATGAGGCGAGCGACACGACCGTTGCCGTCCACAAACGGGTGAATCCATACAAGCCGGTGATGCGCAGGAGCCGCAGCCAGAATGGAATCCGTCTTGCCCAAACGACAGTAAACGTCCTCGAAGCGCTTCAGGAATCGCGGCACAGCGCCAGGGCTGATGGCGACATGCCCGCCGACTTTCACATCCCTCTTGCGTAGCTCTCCGGGGACAACGCGGACTCGTTCCTTGCCCTCAGGGTCTTCCACCCAGAGCAGTGGTTCCGGTAGCTCCGCACAGAACCGATGATGAATTTCGCGAATGCCTTCGGTCGTGACGGCGCGTTCTGTTAGGCCGCCCTCATCAATCCATTCTTGGACAGCTACATGCGCCTTCGCTTCGAGTTGCAAATCGCGTTTGCGCGCATCCCTGCTGTAGTCGTTTTTCAGGGCGCGCTCGATGTCGATGGGGTGCGTGTAGTGTCCCTCGATTAGGTTGCTGTAGTAGCAATTCATTGAGCGAACGAGATCAGCCAGGGACTTCAGAAGACTCTCTGGCAAGCTGCGCCGAAATCCAGCGGCCTTTTGCGCCAGCTCGACTGCAAGGTCGGTCAGGGAGCCACGAAACCGGGAGGTTTCCCCGATGAGCAAAGGCTCCATTTCGGCAGAGGATTCCCCGCGATCCTTGGGCGATACCAAGTCCGCCGAAATGTCCGGTTCTCTGTCTAATTTAGTTCGCACCATAACTCCACATAATATCATACAGTTATGATCATGGTAGGGTTTACCAAGTCCGGATAAAAGTCCGCTAAGTTATGGCAACTCGTTAAAGGGCGAAGACAACGGCCCAATCCCCTTCATTTCACGGTAAATCGTGTGGGCGGCACGGAAGCTCGTGCCTCAGGATTGTAGTAATCGTAGAGGATGGATTCCGTGGATTGTGCCGTCATCTCGAATCGAGGCTTGAACGTGAAGGAAAGCGTCGTGCCGCCTGCTCGGGGCCACAGGTAAAAGACCACGCGATCAGGCTGAATCTCATAACTCTGCAGGTCCCAGCCGGAAGAGGAGACGGCAGAGTCAAGCGAGGCGCGGTCCACGTCGGCTCCAGGAGGTAAGCCCACCTCAGCCAACATCATTCCGTATCCGCGAAAACCGACGCGTTCGGCATGAACCGTGCATCGAATCACGTCACTTGTGGAAGCCGTGGAACGGTCGAACTTGACGGAGTAACGCAGGGACTCGGCATCGCCACTGGGAACCGAGGGACCGGAGACGGCGAGATCGGTCCAGGGCAAGTAATAGCTCGCGTTGACATAAGCGCTCGCGTGTGCCGGGCCGCCGCCACGAAGCTCGATGCTGTGCTTCCCTGGAGACACGAATGGGGTCAGGTCGGCGCGTTGCGGCGTAAGTTGTCGAACATCCGATGACAGGGATAGCGCAGGGCCGGGTTTTCCGTCGATGAAGATGCGCATAGGCGCATCCGATGCGTCAGGCGAGCCGCCGTCCAATTGCCGAACTAGCGTTTGCAGGACATCGACTGTCGCTTGCGTGGAGTACCAGACTCCGTATTGGTCCTTGTTCTTTAAGAGAAAGAGCGTGCCGCGATTCAGAGCACCGTCGAGTTCCTGTGAAGAGTGGCCTTGCCGTTTTGAAATGGCGAGTGCATCAAGGACAAGAGCGGTGGTTTCAATTCGCCCCGTGTAGCCCCAGCCGTAGTAGATCGTGTTGTGGTAGAGGTCCCAATAGCTGGTTTCGCCTTCAGTATGCTCCTGCGAAAGGAGCGTGCGGATTTCTTGCGAGGCATCGTCGCGCGCCGTGAGTTTGGCAAGCGCGATGAGAGCAGTGTCGTAGGGATCGGAAGTAGCGCGAGCGTTTTTGGAGAAAAAGGCAATGCCATTGCGCACTACCTGACGCTCCGCTTCGATATCTTTGTCGTCGGGGGTGCGGTGCTGCAGATCGCGGGTCAGTGCTTCCACTACGTATGCGGTGAAGTATAGGCCGGAACCTTCCAAGTATTTCCCGTTAGAGTCTTTTTCCATCCAACCGCCTTGAGGTGCCGCCTGTTGGAGCAGCCAGTGCCGCGCCGCGGAGACCACGTCGGGGTCCACCTCAATGAATTCGGAAGCTTCCGCGAGGAAGCGAAGGGCATAAGCGGAAACCGAGAGTTCCGGCTGGCCCTTGCCCCAAAGCGAAAATCCACCACCTGCTTCGCGGTAGCGCAGCAATTTCGCGTAGGCCAAATTCAGGTAGTGGCGCGCCCGTGCATCGAGCGGAGAAGATGGGAACTGTCGAGATTTTTGAAGCTGTAGCCAGAGGAGACTCGGATAGGCAGAAGAGATCGTTTGCTCCGCGCAGCCATAGGGCCGTTCCATGATGCCCTCGATGGCGTCACTCACGTGGGCAATCAAGTTTGGATAAAGGACCAATTCGGCTTCCACTGAGCCAGGGAGAGCAGCTTTGGGGATTTCCACGGAAAGCGAAGCGTCGCCAACGAAGATGGAACTTGCTTGAACAAGACGTTGCTGGCCGTCAGCGTGGATTCGGAGCTTCTTTTCGATAGCGTCGCTGTTGTTTGCAGAGGAGCGGTTCAAGGCAGTGAGGCGCTGCCTGGCTTCTTTCGTGGGACGCGCGGCGCGGAAGGAGAACGTCTCTTCGGCGTAGTCTCCGGCGGGGACGTTAACGTGAGCTGTACGCTGGGAGAGAACTTCAGACCATGACTCCGCCGCCCAGTCGAGAGAAACGTCTTGCGGTTTATCGAGGTAATTACGGACGGTCACTGGCAAATACAGCTCGTCTCCCACAGTGAGAACTTTGGGCGGTTCGAGGTCGACGAAAAATGGCAAGAAGGCGCGAATGTCTGTGGAAACCGTTGACACATGCCCATCAAGGCTCGAAGCAATGACGGAGACCTTCCAGGTGGTGATACTGTCGGCGAGAGGAACCTTTACAGTTGCACGACCAGCCCGCCCGGTGAGAATTTCCGGCTGCCACAGGAGCGTTTCCGGGAAATACTCGCGCAAGCGCGGCGTGGCAATGGGCATCTTGATTTGGCCGGAAGCGGCACCGGACTTCGTGGTCAACATTAATCCGGGCGCAAGCGCTGCGATCTGAGATGCCGAGGTTTGGAGTCTGACATTTTCCGCTGCAACTTCGACAGTCTGCGTCACAGCCCCAACTCGGAGCGTGACCTGAACGTCCGTCGCATTGCTGGAAAGCACTGGAATAGCGGTTAGAACATATGATTGAAACCCGGGGCTCTCCGCAAGAAGGCGGTAGGTGCCCGGAGGAAGATTCGAGAGCAAGCAAACGCCCTGATCGTTCGCTGTCCCTTCATACCTCACACCGGTTGCCTCATTGGTGAGAGTGATTTTAACGTTGGAAATGACGGCGCCGGATTGGTCCTGCACGAGAACGCGCACCGCGCCGGAATTGCCACTGTAGAGTGGCTGCGGTTCTTGCGGGACGACAGTCTTGCCAGTAGTGCCGCCAGACTCCTCTAAGAAAGGCGAAGCGAATTTAGCCACTACAAAATCGTCAGGGGTATTGGGTTTGATGTCCGGGCCATCGCTAATGATACTGATCGCCTTCATGGTCCGGGAGACTGGTGTCTGAGAAGTACTGATATTCTGCCCATATGCGCGCAGAGCGATTTTGTCGCTGTACCCCGTTTCGACTGTGGGCACGATGCGGTATGGCTGGCCCCATGGATCGCGAAGGGCATCCCAGTCAAAGCCGTGAGCTGCCATCACCTTGCGGAATTCCTCCTCGGTTTCGGGAAAATGGGCGGAAGTCTTGGCGCTTTCGAAGAGCGCGTCGGAAATTCGCTGAGCCATTTCGCGGAAATAGGACATGCTCTGAACTGACACAACCAGGTCGTCCCAATCTTCGGCGGCATCGCTGGAGCCTGACCGGAAGCGTTTGTCCGGCCCCGCGCTCACCACTTTGATCGTGTAGTTGTCGCGGACGACTTCGAAGAGGAAGTGATAGGGCGTACCCCAAGGATCGATGAAAGTGGAGAGTGAGGTGTGCTCTTGGGCACAGGCTGTTTCGAGCGTGGCCTGATCACGGATGTAGCCGCCCGTGCGGGCATGATACGAATCAATGATGCCGCGAAGACGCTGAGCTTCATGCTCGAAAAATGGCCGAGAGAGGAGCAGCGCCGTGAAATCGTCGGAAGTGCTGAGAGTCTTGTCAGGCCCCTCGCTGCGAAATTCGAGGACTTCGTTGAGCCACTGGTAGGTGCGTCGAACATGGTAGGGTCGTCCCCACGGATCGATGAGATGGGAAGCATCGATTCCCTTCTCCCTGAGGAGACTCGCATACTCCACGTCATCTACAGGGAAATGGCCCGTGTCGGTGAAATGCTCTTGCAAAAGTTTGGTAACCGGATCGAGTGCGGAGTGAATCTGCTTTTGGAAAACGCGGTCGAGGTAGCGCGGGTTATCCGAAGATTCCATGCGCAAGGGAGCGCCACCCTGAGTGAAGAGCAAAGCTTCGGCCACAAGTTCGAGGTCCTGAGGAACGGCAGCGTCTGGCTGGCGATTGAGGAGTTTTCCAACGGAGATTCCTCCGATTGAGTCGCTCTCTTCGTCCAAAGCGCGGAAGCCAAGGCGAGAGTCGAACCTTTCGTATCCGCCGGTGAATAAGCTGGCCTCGGTGCGGGCGAGTTCTTCAACAGCTTGATCGTAAACCAACAAACCGAGCGCGCCTTCAACGGGATCACCTTCGGGGTCACGCACGCGCAGGTTCACTGTAGCCGCTTCGCCGGGGCGATAAGTAGTCTTCACTGGCTTCACGTCTAGCTGGAGATTGCTCGGCTTCGGAACAACGACGGAGGCACTGGCGGTGCGTGAGTACATCGCGTACGGCTCGACTTCGACATTGAGCGGATAGGCCGCAAGCAAAAGTCTGCCTGTGAATTGCTCATTCACGGGAAACGTGACGCGGCCCGAAGTATGGGAGAGCTTGAGTTCCTGGGACGCGAGAATGGCTTGCGTTTCAGTTTGGATGACTTCGACGCCAACGCGGACTTGCGGCACTGAAGATTCGACTTCAGCTTCGATTGGATCGCCCGGTTTTAGGATGGCCTTCACAGGAGTGATGCGGAGGGCTGGTTCTTCTTGCAAGGAATAGGATTCGAGATGGCGTCCGGGGCGTCCATCTGGGGTTTTTGCTTCCAAAGCGACATAGATGCGTTCGCTACGCTTGTTATCGTCGTTCTTTTCATTTCGAAGCGGCTCGGAGAAACGCACACGGGCGATGCCATACCGATTGGTGCGTACCTGCGCCGTGGCAAGAGGCTGGGCCGCTGGTTTTGACGATCCAGCGTCCGCAGGATCCTGGGTGTACAGCTTGACGAGAACGTCGGCAGTCGTGGGAGTCCCGTCTGCCAGGGAGCTCGAGATGTAGAACACAGGCCGAAGGCCGACCGGCAGTACTCCGCTGGCGTTCAGCACATAAAGGTGAATCGCCTCGCGAGAAATACGTACGTCGAAATGGCGCTCCTGGGTCCGCCGGGACGAGGCATCGGTCACGTAAGCCGCGTATCGAAGGTCCTCAAAGCGCTTCCAGTCAGCGTCACGCAAGTCGGCATGGTCCTTGGAAAGGTCCAGGGTTGCGTGAAATTCATTCTTGGCATCTAGTTCGCCTTCCTGGATTTGTCCTTCCTCCGTTTCCCATTTCTGATCGTGGTAATTCCACTGGCGCGATGTCTCACGAGCAATCCTCACGTGGCCTCGAAGAACAGGCTTGCCAAACATATAGCTAGCACTGACTGTGAGATCAGCATTCTGGCCTTGGAGATAGAAAGGCCTGTCCGCCACGACGTTTACGGTGAAGGTGGGAAGCTCATAGCGGCTTATCCGGACGAGTTGGCTTCCTTCCAAATCTCTGCTGTCGGCGTCGCCCGCGATATCGGCGGACACGCGGTAATTGCCCAGTTTTTGAGATGAGGGAATGCCCCAATCAACGGAAGCAATTCCGAAGCGCGAAGTTTGCGCATCAGCCGAAAACACGACAGTGTCATCGGGATCGTGGACGGCGAAGCGGACGGGCTGCTTGCCCCAGGCGTGGCGCTGGTCATCGAGGACTAGCGCACGCATGTGCAGGGTTTGATCAGGCTGGTAGAGAGGCTTGTCCGTAGACAGCAGAATGGCCGCTCGGCGCCAAAAGTGAAGTGTTGAAGTCAGGGAATTATGGAAATAGCCCCTCGTCCCTCGGATTTCGAGATCGACTTCTTGGTCTTCAGGCGCACCTGCCAATTCGGGAAGCTGGAACGTCAATTGTGCTTGTCCACGCGCGTTGGTCCTCGCGTGCGCCTTCATGCCCTTCGGAGTGTCCTGTTCGTCATCACCGATGAAGGCGGTAAGCGAGACTCCTGGCACCGGCTTGTCTGAATCTGGACGCGTGGCCCAGACGCGAGCGACGTAGCTGTGTCCCAGACCGATGGCATCCAGTCCCATGAAACGAAGCTCAAAGAGGTCTGGGATCAGGGCATAGGGCGAAAGGATTCCAGAAGCTGCCGCCGAGGATGCCCCTTCAAGCCGCACTTCGTAAAAAAGGCGGGAACTCGAAACGTGATCGAGACCACTGTCAGGAACCCATCGGATCGGCACCTCGGCTCGCGTTGGAGTTGAGCTGAGACGCACAGCAACAGACGCTTCAGCGAGAAGCTTGTCATCCGGCGCCATGACCTTGACCGAGAGTGTCGCGGAGAGAATTTGCGGAGCATTCGCTGAGAGGTCGATGGAAAAGACAGAAGTCTTGTCTTTCAGATCGAGACGCGCGCCGGGCTCGTTCGCGTGGACCGACGGCGCAGCAGCGCGCCCTTCACCGTATCCAAGAAGTGAAGCTGAGGAAGCACACAGACACAGCAAAACCACCCGCAGGATGCCCGTCCGCATCGTCTCCCACCCTCCGTGGCAGAATGCGCACCAGCACCAATTGTCATATTGGTTGCTCAAATTCCGCGAAGGGTTGTTCCGGCGAGTAATTCATTCAGTAACATTCAGGGCGCCTGGGCCACAATCAAGACAACTATCGCGGGGCACGGCGAATCGCGGCTCGCGATTCGCGCAAAGGGAATCGAACCCCTCCACCATGTTTTCAGCCGCTGCCCTAGTTGAGGGACGGTGCAGGCGACGCAAAGGAATAGTCGAGACCTGTGGATTGGTGTGCCACCATATGACAAGATTCCGTTGCAGGGAGGGATGAAGTTTGTCGGAGCGATCAGGAACCCTCGCTGACGATCCGTTCGGCGGTCGGCATCCAACCAGTCACGAACGGATGGCGGGACAGCCCTGGGATGCGTCGTACCGTCGCGACGAGCCGGCGCCTTGGGATATTGGCACACCGCAGCCAGCCATCGTGCGTTTGGCATCCGCAGGCGCATTCGCGGGAGCGGTGCTCGACGCGGGCTGCGGGACCGGCGAGAACGCTCTGCACCTCGCCGCGCTGGGATTGCCGGTTCTGGGCGTGGACGTGGCTGAGACGGCACTGGCGATGGCCAGAGCGAAGGCCCACGACCGAGGCATCGTGGTGGAGTTCGTTGTGGCGGACGCGTTCCAGTTGGAGCGTTTGGGCCGCAAATTCGCGACGGTGGTGGACTGTGGACTGTTCCACACGTTCGACGGCGACGAGCGGCCAGGATACGTGGCGAGTCTGGCGTCGGTGACCGAACACGATGGAACCCTATATGTGTTGTGCTTCAGTGACGAGGGTCCCGAGACTGGCCCGCACCCCATAAGCCAGAAAGAGCTGAGAGCGGCGTTCAACTCCAGCACCGGGTGGAACGTCGCCGCCATCGCACCGGAGCGGGTTCAGACGAGATTCCACGACGAGCATGGCGCACCGGCCTGGCTCGCGACAATCAAACGGCTCTAAACTGCTGGACTGGTCGACCATGAATGGCGACAGCTGCAAATCTCCGGCGAGATTTGCCGCCAAACGGGGAGGCACGTTTTCCCTTTATACCATTCCGTTATGGCACCGCCTCGGGGACGTGCCGTTGTGAGAGCTGTTGGGGAGGGCGGTGCCCTCCCCAACGGCAGGGTTTCTGCGCCGTTGCGCATCGGCTTCGTCAAGCAGGAGGTCAGGGGTTCGAGTCACGGGCTTGGACAACCTCACTTCCAGCAACTCACCCGTTCGGTTCGTTTCTGGAAGGCCCCGGACAGGGAGTGGTTCCGTGCCCGCAGCAAGAGCTCGCGACCCTCAGGGGTGCGTGTAAAGACAAGCTGCACCGGGCCAACAAGCCTTCTCCAGCGTTGTGCAAAGAATTCCGCAAACTCCTTCTTGCGGGCCAGCACATCCGGCACTGCGAAATAGTCCTCACGGAAAATCCGCCAAATTTTGCGGCGTGAAAGTAAGTACCTCGGATTGTCGATTGGGCTCAGCGTCTCCCTTAGGGCACGAAGGAAGGTTGCCTGTTCCTGTCCGGTGCCTCCGCCGATCCAGCAAAACACGGTCCCGTCTTTGTTCCGGTTCGCGTATACACGGAAGTCTCCCGCACGTTGGTCAATGGAACCCTCATATTCGAGAGCGTCCAGAACCGCCCGTCCAATCTGGCTGATGCTCCGTTCCGGCGTTCCGTGCCGGATCAGCCGCCACAGCGCAAGCAGGCTCCACGGCAAGCCCACAGCGGAGGCAATCCCGAATACCGTAAGCACAAAGTTCCAAAAATCATGAGTCCATCGAACACGACCCAACGTTCGTCCTAAGAACTCAAGCATCGCAAAGAAGATGTAAACAGATTGAACCACCAGAGCAGCAATAGTGTTGGCAAGAACGAAGCCTCGTGGCAGTGCTTCGTCGGGTGCTTTCAGGCCGTCAGTCATCTGCTTGATGGAGCCCGCATTGAGCGCGTCCTGCCACTGTTTGCGAAGCCCGGCGCGGTCGAGTGCGCGTTTCCGAGTCCGCCCATTGATCTGCTCAAGCTCTTCGTGGCTGAATGGCGGGTGCCCAAAACCAAGCCGCTCGGTTCCGTTCTCAATGACCTGAGCGGTGGCGCTCACGCCAACGAATGCCGAGCATCGGCGAACAAGCAGTTCGTAATCATCGCCGGGCCCGAAGATTCCCGGCTCTGCGCAGACCAGATGCCAGATGTTGGCCGTTTTCTGTGGTTGCGCCGAATCCACTCGGATCGCCCGCCCTCGCATTTGGTTCGAGAGCATGAATGATCCGACGAAGCTGGCAAGCACGAGCGTGTTGATGCACGGCGCGTCCCAGCCCTCTCCCAGCAGGGACTTTGTTCCTATCAACACCGTGATGCCGCCCTGCTCGAAGACGGAAGTGATCAGGCAAACCGAGCCCCGGTAGTATTCGCCGCGTATTTCGACAGTGGAGAACGCGGCATCGTGAGCCAGCGGCGAGATGGACAAGTCTTGCGGAGCGATTCCCAAGGCCTTTGCAGACTCTCTCACCATCGACTCCGCGCCGGCGGGAACGATGACCAAGGACCCGGTCAAGACCCCGAGGCGAACGCATGGC
>Ga0306924_10003571_pt1 | contig 14977 bp, 9 predicted proteins | sample sta12Can44000111_FD_203756 | JGI IMG/M metagenome (GOLD analysis project Ga0306924, IMG submission 203756) | Lab enrichment of tropical soil microbial communities from Luquillo Experimental Forest, Puerto Rico - statanox.12C.anox.44.000.111 (v2)... | ecosystem: Environmental > Terrestrial > Soil... | reverse complement strand
GCTCCTTCCCGCTCGCTGCGTCCGCCAGCCATCGGTCGAAATACATCGGCACGTCGACCGCGACCATGAACGCGACGTAGCCGAGGGCGCCGAACAGTGCCGCCCCGATCGCCAGCTGGACGACGCCAGCAAATTTGTTGATGAGCGACAAAAGCGCGGTCGCAATGAGCACGAAGGTCAGCGCCCAGAGCGAGTTTTCCAGCGTATTGCCGAGATAGTCCGTCGTGATCACCGCGTACCAGGAACAAGCCTCCGCTACCACGATCAGCGGAACGATGCTGTTCGCGACCCGTCGAGCGAGGTTGGACTGTGCCGAGTCGCCGAGGTAGCGCAAGACGATGGCCCACTGGGCCACGAAGCAGATCTCCGCAATGGTCGCCACGGAGCGCCCGACGAAGACGCTGGAGAGCCACGTGTCGAACAGGCAGATCCTCTGGACGTCGGCGCGCGGCAACACCGCGCGAAACGCGCAGCCGAACACGTAAGCCGCGGAGAGGAGGACGATGAGCTCGACGGCGCGATTTCTGCTGCGCAGGTAACCGTGGAGAACCAGCCAAAGGCCGACATTGATGCTGCTGACGATGAGCAGAAAACCCCACCAAATTGATACGGGATTAGACCACGCTACCCAATCGATGTTCATACTTTACCCTAATCTGTCACGTGTTTGTCGCAATCATATCGGGATGAATTTTCGGTGCAAGCCACATCCTTGAGAGCGGATGCGATGCCCGCTTGCTTGCGGCCGGCGGCGAACGCCGGTGTCGGCGCGGGCCTCCGCGTCGCTTTCCGTCGGAAGATATCGATCGTGTCGCGGGAAGTAGTCTGCGGCTGCCGCAGCTACGCGGCAGATTGCATTGGCGGCAACGGCGCGAAACGCTGCACGTCTGCCAGCGCCCATTGCTCCGCATAGTGGGTGTGAGCGGTACCCGACAGCCGCTCGCGATGCGCCAGGAAGGTGTAAACCTCGGCGAAGCTCCTCACTTCGCTCGGCGAGACTCGTTTGAGGATATGCATAGGGCCAAGCTGGCTCGGATGACTAAGTCCAGCCGCGCCGACCAGTTCGCCCAACGCGGCGAGCGTGCTTTGGTGAAATTGGCGCACGCGAGCGGCCTTGTCGTCCACGACGAGACCCCGTTGGCGCCACGGATTCTGCGTCGCGACGCCGGTTGGGCAACGGTCGGTGTGGCACGCTTGTGCCTGGACGCAGCCCAACGCAAACATGAAGCCGCGGGCGGCGTTGCACCAATCGGCGCCGAGCGCCAACAGCCGGGCCATGTCGAAGCCGGTAATCACCCGCCCGCTCGCGCCCAGGCGCACGGATGGGCGCAGCCCTGTTCCCACCAGGCAATTGTGGGCGAGCACGAGACCCTCGCGCAACGGCGTGCCGATGTGATCGACGAATTCGAGCGGTGCTGCGCCCGTGCCTCCCTCCGACCCGTCGATGACGATGAAATCCGGATGAATTTTCGTCTCCAGCATGGCTTTGCAGAGCGCCATGAATTCCCAGTTATGCCCGATGCAGAGCTTGAAGCCGACCGGCTTGCCGCCGGACAAGTCGCGCAATTGTGCGATGAAGTGCATCATCTCGATCGGATTCCGGAATGCCGAATGGCGCGCCGGAGAGATGCAGTCGACGCCGAGCGGCACACCTCTTGCGCCCGCGATCTCTGCGCTCACCTTGGCGCCAGGCAGAACGCCGCCGTGGCCCGGCTTGGCCCCCTGGGAGAGCTTGATCTCAATCATCTTGACCTGCCGCTCCTGCGCCTGCGCCGCAAACTTGTCAGCGCAAAAGGAGCCGCCTTCGTTGCGGCAGCCGAAATAGCCGCTGCCGATCTCCCAGATCAGGTCGCCGCCAAACTCGCGATGGTACCGGCTGACGCCGCCCTCGCCGGATCGTGGGCGAAGCCTCCGAGTTTGGCGCCCCGATTGAGAGCGCGAATCGCGTTGGCGCTCAGTGCGCCGAAGCTCATCGCTGAAATGTTGAAGAGCGACAGGTCGTAGGGCTTGCGGCACTCGGCGCCGCCCACCGTGATGCGAAAGTCATGGCCATCGACGGTACGAGGAACGATCGAGTGATTAATCCACTCAAAATTGTTGCCGTAGATGTCCTGCTGGGTGCCGTACGGCCGCTTGTCGAGCGCGCCCTTTGCTCGCTGATAAGCAACGGCGCGTTTTGATCGATTGAACGGAACGCCGTCCGTGTCGCTCTCGAGAAAGTACTGGCGGATCTCCGGCCTTATCTTCTCGAGAGCGAAACGGATATTGGCGAGGATGGGGTAGTTGCGGCGAAGGCTATGGCTCGGCTGCAGGAGGTCCCAAACACCGATCGCGGTCAAAACTGCGGAGACCGCGAACAATGCAATAAACAGATTACCGAACGGGATGAGAATTCCGAAAACGATCGTTCCCAACAAGCTTGCCGCGAGTGCTGCGAATCTCATGGGCGCCCCGCTCCGCAATTGAGTTCGCGGTTGATGCTTTGATCATTCTGCCGGACGGCGGCGCGTCCGGTCAGGATCGGTTTGTCCTCGTCTCGACTTCAGAACAATTGCGAGAAAGCCCAATACAGGGTGCCCGATATCACCATTGCGGAGGGCAGCGTCAGGACCCACGCCGTCGCGATGTTGCGCACCGTCGCCAACTGCAATCCGGATCCGTTCGCCGCCATGGTGCCGGCGATGCCGGACGACAACACGTGAGTGGTTGAAACCGGAAGCCCGAATCCGTCCGCCGCCGCGATGGTTGCCGCCGCGGTGACTTCGGCACAGGCGCCCTGCGCATAGGTCAGGTGCGTTTTACCGATTTTTTCGCCGACGGTAATGACGATGCGCTTCCACCCGACCATCGTCCCCAGACCGAGCGCAATGGCAACCGCGACCTTGACCCAGACCGGTATGAATCGTGTGGCGTTATCCAACGAGCCCTTGTAGGCGCTCAGCTTTGCCACTTCCTCTTTATCCAGATCGTTTTCCTTGTCCTTCATGAGGAAGCGGATCGCTTCCGAGACGAGGTACATGTCGTTGCGCGTGTTGCCCACGGCCTCGGCAGGCATTCTGGCCAACGATCCGTATTGACCGACTTGCTTCGCGATCTCGCGAACCAGCACCGCCAATGATGGATAGGTGCCTTCATTGATCTTGTGCTGCGAGACGTAAAGCGTAACTGCGGGCCGCGGATCGCCCAGAACGCGGTAACCCGCGGCCTTCGCGTCGATGACGTCGCTCGCAGCCTGCGAGGTCACATGAAACCGCTCGATCTGGCTCTGCGGCATGGCGCGGTTGAGGGCATATGCCGTCGGCACGGTGCCGATCAGAATCAACATGATCAGGCCCATGCCCTTTTGGCCGTCATTGGAGCCGTGGAAAAAGCTCACCAGCGTGCAGGTGATGATGAGAATGCCGCGGATCCACCATGGCGGGGGCTGATTGCCCTTGGGCTCGGCATACAAGGCGGCATTGCGGACCACGAACTTCAACGCGAGCAACAGAATTGCCGCGACCAGAAAGCCGAACAGCGGCGAGAGCAGCAGCGCGTAGGCGATTTCCGTCGCCTTTGACCAATCCACCCCGGAGGTGCCGTCGCGACCTCGCAGCAGCGCGTTGGTAATGCCGACCCCGATGATCGAGCCGATCAAGGTGTGCGAACTCGAGGCAGGAAGCCCCAAATACCAGGTCCCGAGATTCCAGATCATCGCGGCGATCAAGAGAGCAAAGACCATGGCGAAGCCGGCGCTGCTCCCGACCTGCAAGATCAGCTCGACAGGAAGAAGCGAGACGATCCCGAAGGCGACCGCTCCGGATGACAACAGCACTCCGAGCAGGTTGAACATTCCCGACCAGACCACGGCAATATTGGCGGGCAGGGACCGCGTGTAGATCACCGTCGCAACCGCATTTGCGGTGTCGTGGAATCCATTGACGAATTCGAATCCCAGCGCGATCAGCAGCGCAACAAAAAGCAGGATGAAGGGAAGATAGGTGGTGATCCGCGCGCCGGTCGCGTCCAGGTCGGCGTAAATGCTGTAGGCGACGTACAACAGGGCGGCTGCCAGTACGCCTCCAAACATGATGCCGGAGAGGATCGGATTGAACCCGCGGTCGAGGTCGGGACCCCGTCGTCTGGCGGGCTCTATCGAGCCGGGCAATGCAATATCGGTCATGTACGTCTCCCCTCGCACGAAATCGCGAGTGTGATTTCGACGTATGACGGTTGAATGACTGGGGCCGAGCGCAGCACAGCTTTTTACGGTCGGAGGGAAATCCGCCAGCAATGCAACAATGCTGTGCAGTCAGGAAAATTGGTTTGTCACAATGGCGTTATGCGTTCGATCCTCTATCGTTGACGGGGCCGATCGTGACGGACCACAGATTTTTACGATGACTTCAACAGCGCCCGCCGAAATCGGTACCGCCCCGGCTAGCGAAACGGGGCAGCCTGGACTCGCGCTGCTGGGCCTCGCGGCGCTGGGCATCGTATTCGGCGACATCGGGACGAGCCCCCTTTACACGCTGAAAACCGTCTTCGCCGACCTCGGGGGCAATGCCACGCCGGACCGCATCCTCGGCGTGCTGTCGCTGGTCGTTTGGACTTTGCTCCTCGTCACGACGGTCAAATACGTCGTCGTCGCCATGAGCATCGACAACGGCGGGGAGGGCGGCATCCTCGCGTTGATGTCGCTCTTAGGCGTGAAGCGGCGGCACCGGCCGGCAATCGTCGCGGTCGGGCTGTTCGGCGCCGCCCTGATCTACGGCGACGGCGCGATCACGCCGGCAATCTCGGTACTTTCGGCGCTCGAGGGTCTCGACATCGCGGCTCCCGCATTGAAGCCCTATGTGCTGCCGGCAGCGGTCACGATCCTGGTTGCACTGTTCGCGGCGCAGCCGCTCGGCAGCTCGCGCATCGGCGCGGCGTTCGGGCCGATCATGGCGCTCTGGTTCGTGTCGATCGGCGCGCTCGGACTGTGGGGCGTTGCCCAGCATCCCGCCGTATTCGCCGCGATCAACCCGCTCTATGGGCTGCGACTCCTCGCCACGAACGGGCTTGAAGGATTTCTGATCCTGGGCGGGATATTTCTCTGCGTGACCGGGGCCGAGGCGCTCTACGCCGACATGGGGCATTTCGGTCCGCGTCCGATTCGCCTGACATGGTCCGCGATCGTCTTTCCCAGCCTCGTGCTCAACTACGCCGGTCAGTCGGCGATCGCGCTCGAAGGCGCCTCGACCGCGGATAACATCTTCTACCGATTGTGCCCGGAGCCGCTGCTCATCCCGCTCGTCGTACTGGCGACGGTGGCGACGATCATCGCCAGCCAGTCCATCGTCACCGGCGCCTTTTCGATGACACGGCAGGCGGTACAGCTCGGCTGGCTGCCGCGCCTGTGGATTACCCAGACCTCCGATAAAGGCTACGGCCAGATCTACGTGGGCGTGGTGAATTGGTCGCTGATGGCAGTCACGATCGCGCTCACGCTGTTGTTCGGCAAATCCGACAACCTCGCCGCGGCCTACGGCATCGCCGTCTCCCTCACCATGCTGATGACATCGGTTTTGCTGTTCATCGCGATGCGGGAAATATGGCAGTGGAATCTGTGGATCAGCGCCGTTGTTGCGGGTGTGTTCCTGACCGTCGATGCCGGATTTTTCCTGGCGAACTCGCTCAAGATCGTCAGCGGCGGCTACGTGCCGCTGATCTTGGCCGCCGGCGTGTACGGCATCATGTGGATTTGGCACCGCGGATCGGTTGCCGTCGCGCAAAGGCTGAGCTCCGCGGCGATGCCGGTGCCTGACTTGCTCGCCGATCTCAAAACGCGCCGCGTTCCGCGGGTTCCCGGCACGGCCGTCTTTCTCACCCGCGCGCCGAGCGGCGTGCCGCCGGTGATGATCTGGCATTTGCGCCAGAATCGGGCGTTGCACGAACGCGTTCTGGTGCTGACCGTCATCACCGAATCCAAGCCCCGGGTGGATGCAAAGGAGCGCCTATCGGTAACAAAGGAGGGCGAGAACTTCTGGCGTGCCGCGGCGCGTTACGGCTTCATGGAACGTCCGAATATCCCGCACCTGTTGGAAGCGGCGCAGCAGAAGGGATGCGCGCTGCAGCTCGACGACGTCGTGTATTACGTCGGCCACGAGCACGTCGTGCATCGTGAACGCGGGCCCGCCTTGCCCAAATGGCAGGAAGGCCTGTTTGCGGCGATGATCAAGAATGCGTCGCACGTGACGGACTATTTTCGCCTGCCTTCCGAACGGGTCGTGGAGATCGGTCGGCAAATTTCGATTTGAGTGCGTCGCCGCTCCGGAACCGCGCTGGCGCAAGCGACCCTCCAAGGCTGAGGCATAAAGAAAAAGCCTCGTCGGAAATGGGAGGCCGAGCGAGGCCTAGAAACGTCTGGAGGGTAAAGCAACGGATTGTTAGCTCCTCGACATGTCATCACGGTGACAGTCTCGGCATTTGACCACGCTATGAATGGCGCGGGACGGGGCTATGCTCAACTGTCACCCGATTGACACGCGGATCGGACAATAAGCGGTATTCAACGCGGGAACAGATCATGCCCATCGCGCAATTTTTGGACAGTTCCGAATTCGATGCCGAGACCAGGCGGGTCATAGGCGTCGCATTCGAGATGGCTCGCGCGGCTCTTCGGCCTGGGAACCAAGGTGATCTAGTTAACGAAGCAATCGCAGGAGAATTATTGAGCTCGCAAAAACTGGTGAGCTCAATCCCGATCTTTTATGTGACTCTGTGTTGACGGAACTTCGCCAGCACTTGTAGGCGGCCGCCCTCGCGCTCGTGACGCTCGCACTGGTCTTTTACATCATGAGAACGGACAGCAGCGGATCGAGGTCATCGCGATGTCAAGGCCGGGCCATCCACGTCTTGGTTTGCACAAGACTGAAAGACGCGGATGCCCGGCCCGACGGGGGGCGGCGTTTGTTCATGTCGATCAGAACGGATAGTAGCGGATCGAGGTCATGACGATGTTGTCGCTGGTCTGCGGATCACCGCCGATGCCTGTGAACGATTTGCGCTGGACGTACTCGTACTGCGCGCCGACGACGGCGCGGCCGTAGCTTCCCTTGTAGACGTTCTGCCAGAAGCCGACCGTTATCTCCTGCAGACGCCGGTTGTTGGCGATGCAGTTGGCGGGGATGTTGCCGACGCTGGCAAATGAGAACGGCGTCGCGGTTTCGCAGCCGACATTGCTGAAACCGGGATTGCCAAACCCGAACAGGCTCGTGCCGATGCTGAAGAAGTTCGCATTCACCTGCTCGCGGCCCGCGTAAGCGTACAGGTCGAGTCCCTCATATGGATGGGCGATGAGACCCACCATCGCGCTCAGTCCGACGAGCGGCGTCAGCGAGCCGTCGGGAGCGATCGTAACGTCGGGCAACTGGGCCGCTGCGTAACGGCCGACGCCGCGGCCGTACAAGATGCTGCCTGTGAATTCCAGGTATTTCGGAATGAGCGGCAGCAGCATCGAGCCGCCCACGCCCGCACCGAATGAAGTCCTGGTGTTGGTGTTGCCGGTCATGACCGTCGAGCCGGCGACACACGGAACCACGAAGCCAGCCGTGAGGCAGGTGAGGGTATTGTCGGTGAACCACCGCTGCAGCCCCACGATTTCGAAGTGACCCCAACCGGGATCGAATGCAGCCTTCTCGATGATATCCGGCGCGTGCTCGGTGGTCACGTTCACTCCTTGCAGGAAATCCCCACCGCCGCCGGTATTGACGAAATTGGTGACGAGTCCATTGACAATGGCGCCGCTGGCGAAGGCGCCGCCGGTTCCGGCCGGCGCGACGGCAGTACTGCCGCCAAAGATCGTCGCCGGATTCTCGATCGACACGCCGACGGAGACCCCCGGGGCGAGGTCCTGCACCGCGCGGATCTGCCATTGTCGCGTGTAGTTGAACCCCACCACATAGTTCGCGTCGATGGTGAGCGGGATGTTTTCCTTGCGCGGCGTCATGTCAACCTGGTTTTGCGTCAGCAGGCTCCAGGTTTGGCCGGCGAGGAAGTGAAATCCCCAACCGGTATTGTCGTAGGTGAGATAGGCATGGCGAAGCCGCGGAGCCCAGCTGTTGCTCTGGTTGTAATTGGACGTCACGCCGACGCCCAGGAAGTCGCTCTCATAGAACCCCGAGACCTTCTGGTACGGATCGATTTGGCCCTCGACGAGCAGCGAGATCCGGCTCTGCCGGGCGCTTCCGTGAAACTCATGCTCGTTAAAGAGCGGCGAGAACGGGAACGGGATCGTGGTGAACGCGGTCCCCATATCATTCACCGTGTTGCGCTGGCGCCAGACTGACTCCGCGGCGATGAAGCCGCCGAGCGTGACCTTCACCTTTTCCTCCTTTGGAGGCGGCGCCTTGACGATCGGCGACTTGGGGTCGCGCCGCGACGCAACGGCTTGCGCGCTCACTTCTATACCATCTGCCGATTTCTTTCGCGTTCGGGTGAGCTCGTCCTTGAGTTCCCGGAGCTGGCGCTCCAACAGGTCGGTCTGGCGTTCGAGTTTCTGAATCTTCTCCGAATCCGACACCGACTGCGCGTCGGCGACTGCGGGAAGCAACAGCCACGCGCCCAGAAGAGCTCCGCACGCCATCAGATTCTGTTTGAGATTCTGTTTGCAGTCCATGACATCCCCCACGAATAGATTTATGAGCGCATTCGGCTTTGCTGGCCGCGCCGGCAAAATTGCCCGGATCGGCAACTGGCGGATGACAGCGAGATGAATTGCCGCGATTCAAAAACGCGTGTTATCAGACGACAACACTTTGAGCTCAACGGTGCAGTCACGCGCGCAAATGTCTGCGACGTCCTCAAGATTTTCGGTACGGGCGTTCGGCTCAGCAGCGAATCATCTCCTGTGCAGGAGTATGATTCGCCGCGATTCAAAACGAGTGTGGCTAGACGACATCACGTCGAGGGTTCACGAAACGAAATTTCTCGTCGGATAACCAATCAGGCGGTGTCGGTGCCGTTCAATTGGAACATTCAACAAGATCAAACCAGGACAAACCACGGAGTTATTGCGAAGCGACGCTGGCGCGATGCTTGTCAACGGCGCGGTTTGCGGATTGCCCCATCGAAAAGAAATCAATCAGCCATGAGACCGCCAACTGAAGCGGCCTAGAGAACTGACCTGGGGTGTCGCCCATGCCTGCGATGGGCAATCAACGCGCGAATGCCATACCCAAGCGCCGAGCCGATCAGGGTGAAGACGCCGATGGGCTAGCCAGCTGAAATGGCTTCAAAATCAACTGTACCGTCTACGCCGGCGTCGCGAAATCCACTCGCGAACGCCGTACCCCAGGCCAAAGCCGATAACGAGGACGATACCAAAGAACAAAGAAACCGCCTCAAGATTGCCCACACGCATTGCCTTGGTCTTACCTGTCGGGAGGAAGCCAATAGATTACCAACGGACCATGACGGCAAGATGAGGCATCCACATCGCGCTACCGGAAATCAGGACACGCGAAAATTCAAATCAGGACACAGAGGTGGGACTTAGGACACCACCGCCGTGTCGGAAACACTTATGTTCTTCCTTGAATCAGTATTTGTTCCTCCTCGAATCAACATTGCAGCGTCGAGCATGCAAATAATTTTGTGACACAAATTCCAGTGGAAGTGCTGGGACACAGGTCCGCATTAGCGCCTGTCACTCCGCTGTGATCAATCTGTCATAAAGCTGGACCATCATCCCCCCTGTGCCGCTCCGGGGCTGTTGGCTGCCAGCCACCGGCTTTGAGCTATGAGGGAGTGTTGGCATTCATGGAACGGCAGAAGCACAACGGCGGCAATTCCGAGCGTTCAACGGAGCAGCCGGACCCACTCGACGAGTCAGACGAGAGTCAAGACGATCTGGTCGCAACCGCCGCGACGGTCTGCGTCGTGGGAGCGGGTGTTCTTATCTTCGAAGCTGCCCTGTTGCCTGGCTTGGTGCTCGGCATCGCGACAATGCTCGTGCCGAAGTACTTGCCGCAGATCGGGGCAGCCGTGAATCCGTTGGTCAAATCGACCGTACGCGGTGCCTATAAGATGGGCCAAAAGACGCGGGAAATGGTCGCCGAGGTGCAAGAACAAGTTCACGATATCGTCGCCGAGGTTGACGCCGAAGGCAACCGGAAGGCCGACCAACGATCGGGCGGGACCCCGCCAGCCTAAACGTCACGCCGCACATGCGGTGGTCAGCTCGCCATCTTGCCCAAAATTCTTGCCCAAAATTCATGTCGCCATTCGATGAGCGCAGAGGCCGCCGCAAAGAGCCGGCGCCGCCCAACTGAATGGTCATGACGAAACTGAAATTCAACGTTGCCCACCAGGTCCCGGGCCGGCTGCGCATGAAGGTTCCGGCGGCCAAGGGCAATCCTCAAATGTTGCAACAGATCGCCGAGACGTTTGCGGCGATACCGGGCATCGAACGCATTACGGTGAACCCGGCAACCGGAAGCCTGGTGATCCACTACGACAGTGACCGGCATGACGAATTCCATGGCCATTTTCACCGTCACGTCGGTGAGGCCAGCGGCTATCGTCCGCCTGCCACGGAAATCGATGAGATCGCACGCAAGATCGAGGAAGAGGCCGAATACCTGGCGCGCCATTCGGAGAGCGCCCGCGCGGTGGTGGATTTCTTCAAGAAGTTCGACCGCGAGGTCAGAGCGGCCAGCGACAACACCGTCGACCTGAAGATCGTGCTCGCGGTGGGCATCATCGGCTTCACGGTGCTCGAAGTCGGCGCCGCCGCCGCAACGCCGGTTTGGGTCACGTTGACGCTCTTCGCCCTCAACCACGTCATCGAAATGCACGCGACACATGCCGACGGGGACGCCACAGCTCCAGTCGTCGTCAAGAGCTGACCGGTTCGCTCGATAAAGGAAATCCCGGGATGGAACTGGCGATCCGGCACTTCATTCCGGGCCGCGTGCGGCTCCATGTTCCGTCTATCTGTCGAAGACGCTCACTCGCAGAGGCGTCGGCGGCGTGGCTGCGCGGAGTTCCGGGGATCAAGAGCGTGCGCATCAACTATGATTGCGCATGTTTCGTGATCGAATACGACGTGGCGCAAGAGGCGCTGCTGCGCACGATGATCGGTCGATTGCGGCTGATGAGCCACGCCGACCTTCGCGCGCTCGTCGCCCCCGCTGAATCCGCCGATGACCGTCCAGCAACGTCTGCGAACGGCGGCGACCTCGATGCGACCCGGTCGCTCCTGCGGCGCGTGCCGCTCGCCCTGCCGACACTTTCCGTGGCGCTTGCTTTCGGTCTGAACCCCATTTTCAGAGCCATCAACTTGCCGCTGATGCTTTGGAATGCATACCCGATTGCGCTGAGAGCCTGGCGGGTCTGGCAGCGTGAGGGCCGGCTCAACGTCGATTTCCTCGACACGCTTGCGGTGGCAGCCTCGCTGGCGCAAGGCAACCCGATGACCGGCGCGATTGTGACGTGGCTGATCACGCTCGGCGACTGGATCCGCGATTTGACGGCAGCCGGCTCGCGGCGTGCGATCCGCGAATTGCTCGAATTTCAGGTCAAGACCGCATGGGTCGTCCGCGACGGTGCGGTGGTGTCGATTTCGAGCGCCGAGCTCGCTGCGGGAGACAACGTCGTGGTCTACCCGGGCGCAATGATTCCGGTCGATGGAGACGTCATCGACGGCAGTGCGCTGATCGACCAAAAGACGATCACCGGCGAAGGCCTGCCGGTGGTGCGCGGCCGCGGAGAACCAGTGTACGCGGCGACCGTCGTCCGCGAAGGGCAGCTGACGATTCTAGCCACCCGCGTTGGCGCCGACACCACCGCCGGGCAGATCGTCCGCCTCGTCGAATCCGCGCCGATCGGCGACACGCGAATGCAGAACCATGCCGAGCGGCTCGCCGATCGTCTGGTCGTGCCGGAGCTGGTATTGGCGAGCGGCGCGGCGATCCTGTCTGCGGATTTCGACCGCTTCCTGTCGCTGGTAATCGTCGATTACGGCACCGGCATCCGCGTGGCCGCGCCGACGGCAGTGCTGTCGTCGATGACGCATGCCGCGCGCGCCGGCATCATCATCAAGAGCGGACGGCATCTCGAGCGTCTCGCCGAGGTCGATACGATGATCTTCGACAAGACCGGCACCCTCACCCATGGGAGCCCGGCCGTTCTCGACATTCTGACCTACCAGAACCAGATCACCGGTGCTCATCTGCTCGGCCTCGCGGCCGCCGCGGAGACACAGTTGCAACATCCCGTCGCGCAGGCGTTGCGGACGAAAGCAAAGGAACTTGCGGTCAACATTCCGCCCTGCGACGAAACGCAATATCGGATCGGACTCGGGGTGGAAGGCCAAGTCAACGGCTACTACCTGCACGTCGGCAATGAACGCTTCATGCAGCGGAGCAGCATCTGCGTCCGCAAGGCAGTCGCGGATCGCGCCTCGCTCGATGAGCAGGGTCTTTCATGCCTCTATATCGCGGTCGACGGTGTGCTAGCCGGAATGGTCCCTTATTCCGACGAGATCCGTCCGGAGAGCCGATCCGTGCTGCGGCAGTTGCGCGACCTGGGAATCAAGGAAACGGTGATGTTGACCGGCGACAACGCGGTGGTTGCGTGCGCAGTCTCCCGGCGACTGGGCTTGACGCGCCATTTTGCCGACATGCTGCCCGCAGAAAAGGCGGAAGTAATTCAGGAACTGCAACGCAGCGGCAATGTTGTCGCCATGGTGGGTGACGGCATCAATGATTCGCCCGCGTTGAGCTACGCGGATGTAGGCATCGCCATGAAACATGGCGCCGAGGTCACCCACGAGTCGGCGCATGTCGTGCTCATGGATGATTCCCTTTGGAAGCTGGTGAAGGCGGTCGAAATATCCCAGGGGGCGATCGGTCTCATCAAGCAGAACTACGCGATCGTAGCGGGCATGAATACCCTGGCGCTGGCGCTCGCCCTGCCCGGCGGGCTGATCACGCCGACGATGACGGCGCTGATCAGCAATGGTTCGGCGGTCCTAGCCACGCTCAATGGCCTGCGCCCGATTCTTCGCCGACCATGATCCCAGCCAACTGGCCGAGCCCGCTGTCGCCGTCTCATCAAAGAGCCCTGCAACGCGCCTTTGTCCGGCTCGAGAGGCAGAATTTTGCAGCGCGGCTCGCCGACTATGCGGGCCAGCCCGTGGACCGCGTGCTGCGTGCCATGCCGACGTTGGCGAGCCAAGGACTCAATGGCATCATCGAAGCCGCCATCCTCCGCTGCCTCAATCTGGCGATCCGCTCGATCGACCAGACGGCAAAGGGGCCGCCGGCGGCGCAGCTTGCGTCGCTGGTCGCAGGCATCAATGGCGGAGTGAGCGGATTCTTCGGCGCTGTTGCGTTGCCGATCGAACTGCCGCTGACGACGACACTGATGCTGCGCGCGATCGCCGACACTGCGCGGCATTACGGCGAGGATCTGTCGCAGCTGGAACCGCGCCTCGCCTGCGTTGAGGTCTTCGCGCTCGGCAGCGGCAGGTCGCAAGAACGGATAAATCTCGGCTATTACGCAACCCGCACGCTGCTGACCAAGCTCGCGGGCGAGGCATCGGCCTATCTCATTCAACGCGGCACGGTTGGCGCGTCAACGCCGGTGGTAAACAGCCTGGTGTCCGAGATCGCATCGCGATTCGGTATAATCGTCTCGGAGCGATTTGCTGCGAGCGCGCTGCCGGTGCTCGGAGCGGTCGGCGGCGCGACGGTCAATGTGATTTTCATGAATCATTTTCAACGCATTGCCCAGGGTCATTTCATTATCCGGCGGCTCGAGCGCCTGTACGGATCCGGGCCGGTGCAGCGCGAGTACGAGGAGCTCTTTTCCCGCGGTTCGCGCTCCGAGATTTAGAATGAAACGACTTCATATTGGCATCGCGATTTTGCTCGAAACACCCCTTTCGCCGGACGATCGTTATCTGGCGGCCCGTGATCGGACGACTGGAGCGCGGACCGATCTCTGATCATGGCTTTCGCGGGGCTCAGGCGCTCTCCAACCCCGCTCCTGCGATCCCGCTTTGCCGGAGTAGGTATTTGCCAGGGCTCTCCATTGCCGCCTTGAGCATGGAGGTGAAATCTGCTTTTGGCCGCTCGCGCGATAGCGTTTCGCCATTCACCATGTAGTAGACGGCTTCCGCGATATTGGTCGCATGGTCGCCCATGCGCTCAAGATTCTTTGTACAAAACAGCAAGTGAGTGCCGAACGACATCGTGACGGACTTTTCCATCATGTAGGTGAGAAGCTCTCGAAAGAGACTTGTGCACAGCCGGTCAACGTCCTGGTCCCGCTTCCACACGTCGAACGCCTTGGCGGCATCACGGCTCGCGAAACTGTCGAGAACATCTCGCAGCTGCGTCAGCATGAGAGTCGCCATGTGGCTGACCCCACGCAATGACTTCGCCGGCATGTCCTCTCCACTGATGGCGATGATGCGCTTGCAGATATTCTTTGCAAGATCGCCTATGCGCTCGATTTCAGTCGCAATGCGCAAGACCACGATAATGTGCCGAAGGTCATCCGCCACTGGCTGGCGCCGTGCAATGGTCTCAACTGCTCTTTCCTCAATCGCGTGCTGCATGACATCGATCGTCGCATCGGCAGCAATTATGCGCCGTGCGTGGCCACTGTCGCGCGTGGCGAGCGCATCGAGAGTATCGGCAATTTGCTTTTCGGCCAGCCCACTCATCTCCGCGATTGCTCGCGCGAGTTCCCGCAGGTCGGAATCGAAGGCTTTGGTTGTATGCGGCATTGTGGCGGGACCAATCCCAGCTGCGCTGTCCCACGACCGATTGTGCCGCTTGGGGCGGCCGCGGTCCGAAGGTTGGCCGGTTATCCACCGGCTTAAATTTTTACCGCACTCGCCGGGCGCCAAGTTGACATGCGCAAATCAGCGCTTGACGACCGCGAACGTTTATCCCGCCAGCAAAGCGGGCAGGCGGCTGACGTGCGTTCAGCACCCCGCGCA
>Ga0306924_10003569_pt1 | contig 14981 bp, 15 predicted proteins | sample sta12Can44000111_FD_203756 | JGI IMG/M metagenome (GOLD analysis project Ga0306924, IMG submission 203756) | Lab enrichment of tropical soil microbial communities from Luquillo Experimental Forest, Puerto Rico - statanox.12C.anox.44.000.111 (v2)... | ecosystem: Environmental > Terrestrial >... | reverse complement strand
CACCGCCGTTGGTCAGGGATGAGCTAACCGCTTGTGCAAGAAGTAGTGGCAAGGAGGGTTCAACGTCGTGAAGCAGCACCTCGACTCTAGACCGATGCCGTTCCCGAACCTGACGGCGGCCCTGCGGCACTGGGCTGTGACTACGCCAGACTCCCTCGCTCTCGCCGCCGGGGACAGCGAACTCACCTACGCGGAGCTGTCTGAGCGGGTCGACCGCTGCGCAGCCTGGCTGACCGAGCAGGGGGTACAGGCGGGCGAACGCGTCGTCGTCGTCGGCCACAACAGTATCCCCTGGGTGGTCCACTACCTTGCTGTCCTGAGTCTCGAAGCGGTGATAGCGCCCGCGAACAATCGCCTCAATCCAGCCCAGTTTGCCGACCAGGTGGAACTCCTCGATGCGGCACTCGTCCTAGCGGACGAGGATCATTCACCCATCGTGGCCGACGTGGAGGCCAGCAGGGTGCGCAGCCTCGGCGATGAGAACCACGCCACGGTGCACAGCACGCCTCCGCTGCCAGCCGCCGAGGCGCCGGCCCTCATCAGCTTCACGTCCGGAACGACGGGAAGGCCCAAGGGCGCCACGCTCACCCAGAACGCGCTTGCCGCAGCATCGTGGGCGTTTGTCCGAGTGTTGCGCACCAGCGGGGACGACTCGACGCTGGTCGTGGTCCCGATGTTCCACAACACGGGCTTCATCGACCAGTTCGGCCACATGCTGCTGCTCGGCGGACGTACCGACTTGCTCCGGAAGTTCCGTACGAAGGCCGCGATCGAAGCGCTGACAGCTCGGCCCGTCACGTATCTTGCCGCGGTACCGAGCATCATCCGCCTGCTCATGCTCGCGCCGGGCGCCCCGAGGGCCTTCGCGTCGATCCGGACGCTCCTCTACGGCGGCTCGCCGATGCCCGCGCCATGGATCGACGAGCTACTCGGCAAATGGCCGCAGCTGCAGTTGTTCCACGGATACGGCCTCACCGAGTACGGCTCGGCAATCTCCTTCCTCCCCCCGGAGTACGCACGCGACCACGGAGTCTCGGTCGGCTTTCCGGTGCCCGGCACAGCCGTCCGCATCATCGGAGAGAACTACGTCGACGTGGAGCCGGGTGAGGTTGGGGAACTTTGGTGCACGGGCGACACGATGATGCAGGGCTACTGGCGTCAGCCCGAACTCACCCAAGCCAAGATCCACGACGGGTGGCTGCGAACGGGCGACCTCGCGCGACTCGAGGACGGCTTCTACTTCATCGAGGGCCGGGTCGACGACGTGATCAACCGCGGGGGTGAGAAGGTACTGCCGTCGCATGTCGAGGCAGTGCTCTCCACCTTGGAGTCAGTCGGGCAGAGCTGCGTGTTCCCGGTACCCGATCCGATTTTGCAGAGCCGTGTCTGGGCGGCAGTCGAGGAGCGTCCGGGAACCGCGTTCGACGAGGCCTCTGCCCGGGATGCGCTTTTGCGCCTGCTTCCCGACTACGCGGTGCCGGAGCGCATCGAGGTAGTCAGCCCGCTCCCTCGGACCGCTAGCGGCAAGGTCGACAGACGCGCTCTGACGATCCAATTTGCTCAGAACGCATAAGCGGCCCCGCCGTGCTCAGGACAAAGCGGCCGCGGTCGTCGCGCGCACCATGTTCCGCACGAGGCCCTCATAGCGATTCGCGACAGCAGCAACCGACATCTTGCCGCCGGCGTTGAACCAGGTGTACACGTACTCGCACAGGGTGACGATGGCGAAGGCCGTTGTGTTCACGTCGTCAACTGCCATGACGCCCAGCTGCTGTCCATCGGTCAGGACGTCGCGGAAGTCCTTGAGGTAATCGCGCTCCATCTTGACGATCGGTTCGAGCCGTTCGGCGGGAATGTCGGAGGTGAGCCCCCTGATCGACATGGTGAGGTCGAAGGCCCGGGCGGCATCCGACTGCTGCAGTTGCCAGGTGACGTGCGCGCGGACCATCTGACCGAGCTTGAGCACCGGGTGTTCCTCGGTGATCGACCGCCGCACATACGTCACGAAGTCTTCCATCGCCTCCTCGAGGACGGAGGCGTACAGCTCGTCCTTCGACGGGAAATACCAGTACAGCGCGGGCGCCGAGATGCCGAGCTCTTGCGCGAGGGCCTTCATGCTCGTTCCTGCGTAGCCGCGCTGCAGGAACATCTGAAGCGCCGCCTGCATGACCCGCTCACGGCCTACCGTCTCCCGGGCCGGGCCTCGGCCATTCGCCTTGCTGCGCACTCCACGAGCCATGAATAGTCATCCTTGCCTGTCGGGACAGCGGTTCGATCCGCATCTAGAGGGTTGGAATGCTCTCGAGAACCTTAGGCGAATCGACTTTAGTTTACGCTAATCAAGGAAGGATCTGCCAGTGTCACCGTGACACCGCGCCTGCCAGACACCAGTCGTCGGGGGCGGTGGATATGGCCGGTCATGTAGGAGGATTCGCTGCTGGCAAGGACTATCAGGGGGCCTTCCAACTCGCGGGTGTCGCCGCCTCGTCCCATCGGCATCCGCCACTGCCCGCCTCGGAGCTTAACGATTCTTCGGTCATCTCGGTGCGAATAACCTGGGACCAGCGCGGTCAGGCGCACGCCGCTGGAGGCCCATTTAGCGAGCTCCCGGGTAAGGCTAATCACCGCACCTTGCTGGCACAGTATCCTCCACTTCGAGGATGGACGTAAGCCTCGGCTAGGCCAAGCGGCTCGGGGGAATCGGTACGTTGCCGCACCTGAACGGCACTCTGTTCTTCGGCTTCACGGTGGCGAACCTGATGGGCCGGACCCTGGCCGAGGCGTGCGGCATTGAGGCGCAGGCGGTAGCGCTCGTGGATGGACTAGGCCGGATCAACGCGCTGGTCCGGGAGCGCACTCGCACCGTGGCATTACGGCTCCATCTCGGCTTCGTCCCGGGCTTCTGCCTGCTGATGCGCCTCAAGGCCGGTCTGGGCTTCCCTCCCGATCCGGGCCGCGTATTCGCTGCTGGCGTGCCGTTCGGTTGCCTGTGCCGCGACACGTTGTGCGGCCTGCTCCGTCCGGGCTAGCAGCTTGTCAAGCCGGGGCCCTGGCGCTGGACGCGCCGACCTGGTCGTGCCGGGCCTGAGCGTCGGCGCATTGGGCGAGTGCGTCGGCTTCGGCTCGTGCGGTGAGCCGCAGCTGGTCGCTTAGGTCGGGTGGGGCGTTGGCCTGGGCGCGTTCGCCCTCGAGGATTCGCGCTTCGAGTGCTCCGCGGGACATCCCGCGGAGGATGTCAGCCTCGTCGCGGATCTCCAGGGCGCGGATGGTGGCTCCGCGGAGCTGCTCAAGTTCAGGGCTTGCCAGGTGCGGGCTGGGTGATACGGCCTGGTCAGGGTCGGTGATCCCGGCTGCTTCCCGGTAGGCCGCGGCGACACCTGCCCGGCGGGCGTATTCCTCGCGCAGCGCAGGGGACGCAGTCGGGCCGAGCACGCCGAGCTGCCTGGCCAGCCACGGATCGGGGCTTGCCGCCAGCTGCGCGCCGAGGGCGCGGGCCCGGTCGTCGAGCGCGGCGGCCAGCTCGTGCGCGACGGCTGGGGCGCTGGCGGGCGTGCGCTGCGCCCAGGTCACGTCGTGCGCGTTGACCTGGGGTAGGGGAATGTGCTGCAGGCGATAGTGCAGGACGCTGGTGATCGACCGGGCGCCGTCCATCGGTGCGGCGGTGATCTGCCCGATGAGCGCGCCGATGTTGTGCCCGGCGAGCTGGGTGGAGCGCAGCCGCAGGTGCAGGGCCTGGCGGGAGTGCTCGCGCTGGTACCGCCAGGCCTCGGAGTCGGTGAGCCCAGCCTTAATCTGCTGGTCGATGTCCGCGTACAGGGCCTGCCGGGTGGCCGCCGACCACAGGGTGAGCAGGTGTTGTAGCTCTCTGCCAGGCCCTCGTGGGCCAGCACCCGCGCGGCGTTGGTCGAGGTGGTCAGGCCGATGACGCGGCGGCCGGTGAAGGTAGTCCACAGCCGGGCGAACCCGGCCATCGTGTGGCTCTTGCCCGCCCCGGCCGGGGCGACCAGCACGGTGGTCGCCCCGGTGGCGGTGAGCATCATCACCACCGCGTCGCGCTGCTCGCCGTTCAGCCCGGTCAGCTCCACCGCCGCCCGTGCTGCAGCATGGCTGACGAGCTGCAGGACAGTGCGTCTCGCGGCCGCCAGGATCTGCTCTTCGGTGTCGAGGTGAGCCAGGGTGCAGTAGCGTTCCTCATTCGGCGGCCGGTAGATGGTGCCGCCGTCGGAAGCACGGACGCCGAGGCTGGTCACATCGGTGATGTCGGGGGCGGTGACCTGGACGACCTCGGTCCCGGCCCGGCCGCAGACGGCCAGCCTGGCCACCTCGGTAACCACCGCCTGGCCATCGGCGCCCGGCTTGAGGACCGGGAGCGCCCGGTGCACCTCGAACCGAAGCTGAGCCATCGACCAGACCGCGTGCTGCTTTTGCACCTCGGCGACCGCGATCCGCGCCGCGGTGCGCTTGGCCGCAGCGTCTAGCACGGGCCGTGCACGTCCGGCATTCTCAGTGGCAAACCTGGCAGCTTCCTCGTGCACGGCGGACAGGGCCTGCACTTCGCGGTGCGCGGTCTGTGCTTCCCAGGCGGCCAGCCTCTGGGCGGCGGTGGGCTCGGCGGTGCCGGTCTGCCTGGCCATGGTGCGCCGGGCCTGGGCCTTGATGCGGCGGGTGTTCTGTCCGGCCTGCTGGTGCAGCAGCCACAACGTGCGCCGGGACGGCTGCCTGCCGTGCACCGCCTGGTACTCCTTCGCGAGGCGGTCCAGCTCGCCGGTGACGGCCACCGCACGGGAGGAGAACAGGTCCATCACGTCCTGGCTGACTCCGCCAACCTCGGCGCCGTTGCCGTCCGCCCGCGGCACCATCACATGCCCCAGCGCGGCCAGCTTCGTCTCCAAGATCCGGTCGGCGACCGGGGCCACGGCCAGCCGCTGGCTGTGCAGGGTGCGCGAGTCCAGGGTCCGCCACTTGGCGTCGGCGCCGTCGGCGCGCTGGACCCGGTTCCAGATGGCCACGTGCACGTGCAGCTGCGGGTCGCCGTTACGGGACAGGTGATGCAGGAACAAGCCCGCGGCCAGGCCGTCCCCGTCACGCCACTCCCCCGTGCGGGCCGAATGATGCCCGGTGCGAGTGTAGGTGGCGTGCCGCTCCAGCCACGCCACGACTTCGCGGGCGGAGTCCATCAGCGCGTGCTCGATCTCATCAGCGCGCGCGTCCAGCCCGGCGGCTTGGTCCCCCTCGCCGCGCCCGCGGGCCTGGCGGGCCGCGACCCGGTAGGAGGCGTGCAGCACCGACACGCTCTTGACCGCGCTGATGGTCAGGTCGAAGTACGGCACGCTGTGCGGGTCCTTGCCGCGCTCGGCGGCGCGGACCTCGGCCAGTTCCAGGGCGCTGGCGTACGGGTGCGCGGCCAGGTGCGCCGCTACCGCCTCCTGTTCCCGTTCGGCGGTGGCCTTGGCCTGGCGGCGCTTGACCAGCAGTTCCCCGTCGGGCCCGATGTTGTGCTGGTACAGGCGGCCGATCACGTTAGGGTCTACCTGGCCACTCAGCCCGAGCCCCGCAGCACCCTTTCCCGCCCACTGCCCCGGCGGCTCCCCAGCCGCGGTGTAGTACGACATCGCCCCGGTGCACCCGCCGCGGCCCTGGCCCGAGGTGAAGTAGGCCACGTCATGGCCGGCGTGCAGCGTCACGTTAGCGGTCACGATCCGCTGCCGTCTCCGCGCTCATCGTTCGTGATGCCTGTGTCCGGTGCTTTTCGATCACGACGCAAAGGTAAGCGGGGACTCCGCACGCTTTGCGGATTTCCCTGGCCGCTGGAGACCGGTGTCCTGTTCAGGTGAAGGCTTCGTTGTCCGGATGAACCTTGCGACCAAACCTTCGTCGGTCAGCTGAAACTTCGTGTCGCTGCTGGCCTGAGCGTGCTTGAGGCCCGTTACGAGTGGCAATCTTTGATTTGTGCTGGTTGGCATAGACCGGGTGCGCGCTGTCCAGGATCTGACCGAGGCCTGGCAGGCAGCGATCGCGCGGCGCGACATGCGGCTCGTGGTGGTCGAGGGGCCGACGGGGATCGGCAAGACCGCGGTGGTGCAGGCGCTGTATGAACAGTGGGCGGTCCTCCAGTTGAGGCCGGCGTACTGGCCCGCGACGCTGCACGCTGCCGAACCACAGGGGATTTGGAGACCCGTTCCGACGATCACGGACGGTGATGCCGCTGTCTCGCGGCAGGGTCGGGGTGCCCGCATTTACCCCGAGAAGATGGCCCCCGCGCCAGGGACGCGCCTGGAGTGGTTCTGGTGGGGGCTGACGGCCCAGATCGAGGGCTTCGCGGCGTTGGACGGGGATCGGCAGATCGAGGCTCACGTGCGGCGCATCGCGGAGGCGGTCGCCCGGGGCGACCGGCAGCTCACGCGGGACCTGCTGGTGCTGGTGGCAAAGACCGTAGGGCTAGGCTTGGGACTACCGGCGAGGTTGGGGTTGCTCGGGGCCGTAGGTGCCTTGGTAGCGGCGATAGCTGATAGCTCGCTCGATGTCGTTGACTTGCTTCGGTCGGTACCGGAGGTGGCTCGGTCAAAGCGCAGTTTGCTTGACGCCGAGCTGCGGCGCAGGGGCGGGGATGAGTTCTCAGTGACACTCCTGCAGGAGGCTAAGGAGGCAGCGGACAGGGACGGGCGGGTGCTCGGCCTAGTGTCAACGGTGCTGCCGATGCTGATCGCGGTCGAGGCCGCGCAGTTCCTGGATGGGATTACGATCAGGCTGCTGCGGGGACTGGCGAACGAGCAGCGGGCCACCGGGCTGATCGTGCTGATGGTGGATTCCGATCAGCTCAGTGGCGATGCGTCTGGTGTGCCCGAGGAGACGCTGGGCGATTGGCTGAGCTCCGAGGAGCGGGAGCAGCGCCTGACCCGGATCCGGCTGGGCCGGTTGCCGGATCAGGAGCTGACTGAGATCGCCATCGGAGAGCTGGGTGCTGGCCTGGATCCGGTGATGCTGGCCCGCGTTGTGGAGTATGCCGGGGGGGTGCCCGGCGTACTGTGTGAGCTGCTGGACGCGCCAGCCGTCGCCGGGGCCCTGCGTGGTGGTGGGGAGGGCCCCGATGACCTGGCCGTCATCCCCCGGCTGGATGGGGTGCAGGCCGCACTCCGGGCCGCGACGGCCTCCACCCGCCGCGCCCTGGCTGTCGCGAGCGTGCACGGGATGAGGACGGTGCGCGAGTGGCTTGCCGGCCCGAGCCCTACCACGGGGGCCCGCGCCCCGGCGGGCGACCTTAGAGCCATGCGCGGCGCGCTCGATGACGCGATCGGGTCTGGGTGGCTGCGGCAGCGGCCGGGCACACAGATCGTCGAGTTCGCCTCGCCTCAGCTGCTGCAGGTCTGCCGGGCAGAGCAGGTGCGGGAGGATCCCGCCGTGATCCGCGCAGCGCGCGAAGCACTGCTTTCCGCCATGGTGACGGCTCACGCCGACCACAGCTGGGATGACCTGGACTGGGACGTGCGCGAGTCACTTCTTGCCAGCGTGGTCGGGAAAGACCCCGATGCGCCCCTGATGGACGCCGCCCACGCGGAACTAGCGGCCGAGCTGTTTACGCTGCGCCGGGCGACCGGGCGGGACGCCACCACCAGGGAGCTGCTGGCGGCCATCACGGACCGGCTAGCCGCCCAGCGAGCGCCGGCAGGAGTACTGATAGTTGCAACCGCCGAGGCGTTGTTCGACGCAGGGCTACAAGACAAAGCATTCCAGCTCCTTGGTGACGAATTCGCCCGTCTGCAGGGGGAGTTCGGGGATGACGACACGCAGACCTTGTCTGCGCTGCACAATCTCGCTGCCGCCTACGGCGCTGCCGCCGCGGCGGCGCACGGTCACCCAAAGGCCGAGCCCTTGTACCAGACGGGACTGACCCTCTACAACAAGCTCCTTGACCACCGTGTGACGGCCTACGAGAAGCTCCTTGACCGCCGTGTAACGGCGCTGGAGGCCGCCGCTGCCGGGAAGCTGGTGATCTTCTACTCGGGACCAATACGCCGGGCTGCTGGCCGCCTGCTACCGCTACCAGGAGGCCATCGCGCAGGGCCAAGTCCTTTTGGGCGAGCAGCGTTCCGCTCTTGGCTCCGACGATCCCGACACCCTGCACACCCGAGCCAACCTCGCCTACTGGCGCGGTCAGGCTGGGGACCCGGCGGGGGCCGCTGGGGCGGCGGAGGAGCTGCTCGCCGACCAGCTGCGCGTGCTCGGGCCCGACCACCCCAACACCCTGAAAAACCGGGTCAACATCGCCGCCTGGCGCGGTCGGGTGGGGGATCCGGCGGCAGCAGCTCGCGACTACGAACAGCTAGTTGCTGACTACATACGGGTGCAGGGCTCCGACGATCCGGACACCTTGACCGCCCGTGCCAACCTCGCCTACTGGCGCGGTCAGGCGGGGGACCCAGCGGCAGCAGCCCGCGGTTATGAGGAGGTGCTCGCCGGCCGGCTGCGCGTGCTCGGCCCGGACGACCTCGACACCCTGGGAACCCGGATCAACCTAGCCTTCTGGCGCGGTCAGGCCGGGGACCCGGCGGGGGCCAAAGTGGCCGCGGAGGAGCTGCTCGCCGACCAGCTGCGCGTCCTCGGCCCCGACCACCCCAACACCCTGAAAAACCGGGATCACATCGTCGCCTGGCGCGGCCAGGCCGGAGATGCAGAAGGCGCCACCGGTGATCGGAAGGAGCTGCTCGCCGACCAGCTGCGCGTCCTCGGCCCCGACCACCCCGACACCCTGCACAGCCGGGCCATCCTCGCCTACTGGCGCGGCGCGGCCGGGGACCCGGCGGGGGCCGCTGCGGCCGCGGAGGAGCTGCTGGCCGACCAGCTGCGCGTGCTCGGCCCCGTCCACGCCGACACCGTGGCCAACCGGCGCAACATTGCCACCTGGCGCGGTCAGGCGGGGGACCCGGCGGGGGCCATCCGCGGTTATGAGGAGCTGCTCGCCGACCAGCTGCCCGTGCTCGGCCCCGACCACCCCGACACCCTGGAAACCCGGCGCGCCCTCGCCTTCTGGCGCGGTGAGGCGGGGGATCGGGCGGGCGCCGCACGCGCTCTGGAGAAGGTCCTCGCCGACCAGCTGCGCGTGCTGGGCCCCGACCACTCCGACACCGTGCTCACCCGGGCCATCCTCGCCCACTGGCGCGACTAGGCCGGCGATCCGGCGGTGCCGCTGCGGCGGTAGCCTAGCAGTACCGTCTTGCCCACGCCCGGCTCACCGCGCACCACCAGCGCCTGGTCCTCACCGGCGACGCCTCGCCCGCGACTCCGCCGCCCACGCCGCCCTCGACCACCCAGGCGGCGTGGTCTGGCTGCTGGACAGCCTGCGGCAGGCGGGCGCGCGCGAGCAGGCCGCCGCGCTAGCCAGCCGGCTGCCAGCGACTGGCATGATCAGGCTCTTGCTAGAGCAGCCAGGCTCCGCAGATCAGTTTCGTTTCGGACGCGACGCCGACGGCACTCCAGCCGTGCCATGGGCTGGGAAGACCTGGACTCATGGCTTGTTCCTCAACACGGCCCGGCGCCGAAACCGAAGAGATGACCTGAACAAACCGCCGATCCAACCGTTCAGGTCAACTCTTCGAAGCCCAGCTCGCGGAAGGCTTCGGTCGAAGAGATCAACTGAACGGGACAACCGGCAGCTCTGGAGCGGTCTGCGTGCCGAAAGACTGGCCGCCTGGGCTATCGCAGCGTCACGCACCCGGAAAGTCACGCGTCCGGCCGGACGGGACTGGGGCGCGATGTGACCTCGATGCGGTTCTCCGGCAACCGCGCCGTACTGGCCCCATGGTGCGGCTTCCGTACGATCCGGTCCGCCAGATCGCTGAGGACCACGCGATCGGCAAAGTCGTCGCCGACGCCGGCTAGCTCGCGCTGATCCTCGCACGGCACCTGGACGGCAGGCCAGATTGTGTGGCCGGTACAGACCTGCGGGATTCGCGGGCCGACGACCGCCACCTGCTGCGCGCTGACCGGCTCAGCCCGGCCGCAGAAGACAGACCGCACTTTTATGTACAAACTTTGGTGCTACATCCGCGGACGCGCCGGCCCGTTGGCCGTACTGGCCGGGCCTGGTCAGCGTGTTCCGGTTGACGCTGTACCACCTGGCAACGGCCCTGCATACGCGGCAAGCCGGCTCCGGCTCCCGCTCACCGCTGGGGACCGGCGCCCGCAGATCAGCAGCGATGTACAGGTGCAGCGACAGGCCCAGCAAACGTCCGCCGCCGCCTTCCTGCCCAACGCGCCCGGACGTAGTGGCGTACCATCGCCGTGACAATCTGCCCGGGCAAATCCGGACACAAATAAGGCCCCCTGGACCATCCGCCAAGATCACCCAGGGGGCAAGGCCCTGCGACACAGGAACCCACCATGCAACCTAACACGGTCAACAACCACGACGACACAACCCCGCCAGTCCCGGCCGAGCTGCTGGAAGCAGTGGCCCGGGCCCTGGCCGCGGCGCTCATCCCGCCGCCACGACGGCCCCCTCCACCGGAAACGGAGGAGGGGGCGGACTTCCTGACCGCCGCGCAGCTGGCGCGGCGGCTGGGCGTGTCCCGGGAGACGGTCCGGCGGCTGGCGATCGCCGGGGTGCTGCCGCACACCGTGGTGTGCTACGGCGCCCGCAAGACGACCCGCCGGTACCCGCGGCGGTTCGCTGAGGAGTTCGCGGCCAGCGGCCTGGAGGTCGCCGACCTGGCCGCCTTCGCCGCCGCCTGGCGGGCGCGGGTGACCGCGCCCGCACGGTGACGGCCCGCCCGCCGCGGCATCGCAGCCTGGCTGCTCCGGCGCGTTTTGCTGCGCGCTGGCGGGAGCTGGCGGCGTGCCGCAGCACCGACCTGGGGGTGTTCTTCCCCGAGCGCGGTGAGTCCGCCGGGCCTGCCCGGCAGGTCTGCTCGGCGTGCCCGGTCCGGCAGCCGTGCCTGGACTACGCCATCACTAACCGGATCACCCACGGCGTCTGGGGCGGGCTGACCGAGCGGGAACGCCGCGTGCTGCGGTCCAGCTGGGTGCGTGCCTTGCGGCGGGAGCGTGACCGGGCGATCGTGGCCGCCGAGACAGATGGGTACACGGCGGCGGCGATCGGCCGGACGTTCGGCCTGTCCCGCACGTCGGTGACCCGGGTCCTGTCCCGCGACGCGGACCGGCGGCCATCATGAGCCGTAGCCAGGCCCGAACTGGAGGCGCTATGAGCACCACGCGGGGCGGGCCCGGTCTGCCCGGGATAACCCACGCCACCGGCGAGCGGCTCGCCGCCAGCGTGCGCCGGGACGGGGCCGGACGCGCCCCCGGCTCGGCGCTGATCGCCGTGGCGGCGTGGCTGCTGGCGCTGATCGGCGGCGGCGCGCTGTTCGTCTCGTTCAGCGCCCAGTACGCCTACATCTTCGCCGTCCGCCGTCAGGACGCGGCCAGCGTGATCGAGGCGCTACTGCTGGACCTGCTGATGATCGTGTTCACCTTGCTCGCGCTCGGCCTGTCCCGGGCAGGCCAGTCCGCCCGGGCCGAACGGGCCCTGATCCTAGCCTGCGCGGCCGCGTCCGCCTACATGAACGTGGCGGCCGCCGACGTGGCCAGCCCACGGTCGGTCGCCGCGTACGCCATTGCGCCGGTCGCGCTGGCCGTGGTGGTGGACCGGGTCGTGGCGGTGATCCGCCGCCACGTCCTAGCCGACCAGGAACCCTCGGCCTGGAACACCCTGGGTCGCGCCGTGGCAGCCGCGGCCAGGATCGCCCGGCTGGTGCTGCTGTACGCGCTGCGATTCGCCTCGGCCGCCCCGGAGACAGCGCGAGGACTGCGCCGGATGGTGCTGGATGCAGCCCCGCTACCCGTGTTCCACGGGACGCCCACGCCTGAGCTGGTTGACCCGCCCCGCACCAAGAAGGCCGTTCTGCTCACCCTGTACCGTGCTCACCCGGATTAAGGGAACCGCAGCACAGCTAGCCGGGTCGCCGCCGAACTGGCTGCGCAGGCCGGGCTGCAGCCGGGTACAGCGCGCACCTACCTGTACGCCGAGCTGGACGGCAGGACGTCATGACCGCGGACCCGCCCGCGGAACCTTCGCCCCGTGCTCTGGGCGAGAGCCTGGCCGCCCTGGCTGTGCAGGTCGCCGACCTGCGCGGCCAGGTCCGCGCCATCAACGAACGGCTCGACCAGGCCGGGCTCGGCGTCGGCCTGGACCTGGCCGCCCGGTTCGAGGACCTGGCCCAGACCGTCGCCGATGCGCTCGACGCCGCCGCCCCGCACGGGCCCGCTGCCCCGTCCTGGATCGGCCTGGATCGCGACACCTATCACGCGCGGCTCGCCGGCCTGCGACACTGGGCCGACACCGTGCTCCGCCAGCACTACGGCGGCTACGAGCTCCGGGACTGCTGGCCCCGCCACATCCACGCCGTCTGGGAACTGTCCACCCTGGCCGCCGCCTGGCACCGCACCTACGGCGGCACACACCCCGACCTGGCCCGGGCCCTGGAGTTCCATGACCGCTGGCTGCCCGGCACCATGCGGCGCATCACCGGCATCACCGGCAAGTGCATGCCGCAGTGCGTGCTGCTCCGCGGCCCCGGTGATTGGGCTGCTCGTCCCGGATACTGCTGATACCCGCGCCGCACAGGCTGGCGCGCTGGAGGTCATGCTTGACGCCGGGCCACTCCAGCCAGCACGTGGCCGTCTCGGTGCCGCAGCACCGGCTGGGGCATCCACGCCCGCCAGGTCTGCGCCTCGGTGACGCCCGGGCCTACCAGTTCCAGCTCAGCGAAGAACGACGTGATGTCCGCTGGCGGGTGGTTGTGCCAGGCTGCCGCGGTGTACTCCTCGGCGAGCTGCTTGCCCAGGGCCTCGTCATCGAAGCTGGCCACGGAAACGGCCAGGCAGCTGCCCGTCGCCATCAGCCGCGCGTATCCCGCAGTCACCGCCCGGGCGGCATCGGCGTCCATGAAGTGCAGGACCGCGCCGAGGATGACGCACACCGGCCGGGCCGGGTCGATGACCGCCCGCAGCTCCGGGTCCGCCAGCACAGCTCCGGGGTCGCGCAGGTCGGCGGCGACGGCGCTCACCCCGTCGCCGGTGGCCAGCAGCGCCCTGGCATGAGACAGCACGACCGGGTCGATGTCGACGTAGGCGACCCGGGCGGCGGGCAGGACCTTCCGCGCTGCCTGATGGACCGCGGGCGAGGCGGGGAGTCCGGCGCCCAGGTCGATGAACTGGCCGATACCTTGCCGGGCGGCCCAGCTGACCGCCTGGATCACGAACGCCCGGTTCTCCCGGACCAGGTCCCGCAGTGGCGGGTAGATTCCCAGCAGCCGCTCTGCTTCGGCCCGGTCGGCGGGGAAGTGGTCCTTGCCGCCGAGCCAGTAGTCATAGACCCGGGCCATGTTCGGCGTCGCGGGGTCGAATCCGGCGGTCACGGCCGGGTCCTCGTGCGGGAGGTATGCGCGCCCGGACGGAAGGTCTCCTCCAGTGCCGGTCATGGTGATGCCTCCCATCACGGGCCAACGCGGCTACGGACAAGCCAACGCGGCGTACGGCAGACGGGTAAAGGGACTTGCGAGAACTTGCGAGTGATTTAGCCCAGAGCGTCAATCGCCGACGCGATCAGGGCCCGCGCCTGGGGCCCGTAGACGGCCAGGCCGGCGAGCCGCTCAAAGGCACGCGCATACAGGGTGATCTCGCTCGGGGCAGTGACTGTCACCTGGGCCGAGAGCAATTCGACGTGTACCCGGGAATCGTCGAAGACGGTGAAGGTCTCCAATGTCCACATCAGCCGGCCGTCCGCGGAAAACGGGATCACCCCCAGAGTCACCGCGGGAAGCGTGATTGCGTCCAGGAGGTGGCCGAGCTGCCCGGCCATGGTCTCAGCGCCGCCGAGGCGGTACCGCAGGACGGCCTCTTCGATCACCATGGCGAACCGATGGCCCGGCGACTGGACGATACGGTTACGGCTCATCCTCGCCCGCACGGCGTCGTCGACATCATCGGGCGCGGCGTGGAAACCCGAGTTGGCCGCCAGCAGCGCGCCCGCGTACGCCGGGGTCTGCAAGAAACCCGGGACAACCGTCGAGCAGTAGACCTTGAACAGGCGCGTGCGCTCATACAGCGGCCGCCGGGCATCTTGGGTATGGCGCAGGCCCGTGCGCGTCAGCCGCCGCCACTCGACATACATCGAGTCGGCTGCCCGGGACGCCGCGATCAGGTCGGGGGCCTCACGGTCGGCTCCACATACCCGGCACCAGGTCTGGATGTCGGCGTCGGTGAGTGCCTGCTTGGCCGACTCGATGCGGCTGGTCTTCGCCTCGTGCCAGCCGGCCGCCTCCGACAGCGCCCGGGCGGTCAGGCCCGCGTCCAGCCGGATCTCGCGCAGCCGCTCGGCGAGTTGCTGCCGTGCCCGCTGGACGCTTGACGACGGTGAAACTGCCATTGGCTCAGGTCACCAGGCCCAGTCAGGCCGGCCGGTACCGGCCATGCGGAATGGCGCGCTCCCACACAACCTCGAACGCCTGCGCGCACAACTTCACGATCGAAGGGTCGTCCGCCAGCTCGTCCTCGACGATCTCCCCGGTTCCGGAGAAGTAGTGGAAGCGCACCAGCCGGCCGTCGAACACCCAGTAATCATTCAGCGGCAGGCACAGATCCAGCCCTCGCCTGCGGGGCAGCCACCGGACCTGCTCCCCGGCCGCGATGCTCACCGCGGCCGTCACCTCGTACTCGAACCGGATGAACGGCGCCAGCGGCTCAGAGACGACACGGGCGCGGCGGAACCGGACTCCCCGGGCCGTGTGGGAGCGCACGATGGCCGACCACTCCGGATTGGCCTGCTCCGGGAGGAGCCTGCCCGCCTGCCAGTCGAGGAACCGCCGGTCGTCAGGCGTGTACGCGTCGCGCATCTCCAGATGCACGGCCGAGCTCACCGTGGCGGCTATCAGCTCGCCGAATGGCGGCACCGTGGCCATTAAGCGCCTCCAGGATCATTGCCCTCA
>Ga0306924_10003568_pt1 | contig 14981 bp, 18 predicted proteins | sample sta12Can44000111_FD_203756 | JGI IMG/M metagenome (GOLD analysis project Ga0306924, IMG submission 203756) | Lab enrichment of tropical soil microbial communities from Luquillo Experimental Forest, Puerto Rico - statanox.12C.anox.44.000.111 (v2)... | ecosystem: Environmental > Terrestrial >... | reverse complement strand
CGAGCCGCTTGGCGATAAGCTCCTCGTTGAGAATGGTGAACCCCGTGAGGTTGCCGCTTGGCCGCGCAAAACTGGCGACCAACCCAGTCGCAACCGGGTCCTGGCCGACGACAGAAACGATCGGGATCGTCGAGGTCGCTTTTTTCGCCGCGAAGGCTGAGGGTTCCCCGCCGTTTGTCGCGATCACATCGACCTCGCGGCCGACGAGCTGCGCCGCGAGGCTGGGCAGCCGATCATAATGGTTCTCCGCCCACCGGTATTCGATTGATACGTTTTGTCCTTCTACGTGGCCGGTCTCGGCCAGCCCCTGACGGAAAGCGGCCAAGTACGCGTCGATCTGGCCAGGAGAGGCGCTGCTGAGCCAGCCGATCACCGGCATCGCCTTTTGCTGGGCGCGGGCGACGAGCGGCCAACTGAGAGCGCCGCCGAGCAGCACCATCAAGCTCCGCCGCCGCATCTCACCCCATAATGCAAGAGCCGGCCGAACCCTAGCACATCGTTACCTAGCCAGAAGGAACGATCAGAGCACGGACGGGAGCGCAGACAATCGGTCGTCGCGCGTGCAGGGAACGGCAACTTACCGCGAAACTTCGCGCCGGCGCGGCGCTGGACAACGGCTGCTTACGGCGCGGAAGGCGACATCCGAGGCGCATCTCGGGGATGGTCAACTCTCCGCCGAGCAGACGAGCTGATTGTGTTTTGACCCTAGCCGTCGCTCTCAGTAGCCGCGCACGAACGCGAGGACCTGCGCGGTCCACTCTGCGGCTTCTCGAACGGTGGCCGGTGCCCGCAGTTGTTGAAAAGCACGAGGTGCCAATCGGCAATGTGGTTCAGGATCGCGATGCTGACTTCGAAGGCCACCATCCGGTCGTACCGCCAGTGGATCAAGAGGACGGGTGCCTGGATGCCGGCGAGGTCTTGGGTGTAGTCGTGCGGCAGGCTCACCGATTGCCGGCTCGCCTCGGTGAATTCGGGCGACCAAGTGTGCGCCCGGTAGATTTAGTCCACCAGCTCGTTGGTCACCAGGGTCTCGTCATCGATGCACCATCCGCCCGCCGCACCGTTCCGGGCTGTACTTGCCCCATTTCTGCCATTCCCGCGCGCCAGCATCGGCCTCTCAGGCAGCTGGAAAATCTGCCGGACCGGCTGTGCGCGGCTAATCGAGCATCTCCTCGGCTTCGGCATCGAGAAGCACGACGACGGCGTCGGTCGCTCGTCTAGCTCCTCTTTGGGCTTGTGAGCGACGGAGTTGGATCGAGTTTGGCTGACTGGAGGACTAATCGCGCTCGCCGACGCTCTCGATACATTTCTTCACCGACCCGTCCGAGGTTGAAGCCTCAACGCAGCTCCTGCCAGGAGATATCGATGGGGCGCCGACGCTCTCGCTCGCAGCGCCGCGGACTCCCCGCCTGTCGCGCCGGGAGCACGGGACTGGCCGGTAACGCGGCACTGGGCGCGATTGGTGGCAATGCTGGGTTGGGTGCCCTGGTGGGCGGCTTGACTGGCGCCGCGGCGGGGGGTGTGACTTCGCCAACCCAGGTTTACGCCGATCCGTCGCCGTTTTGTTACTAATTGGGACGAGCAGACCGATAGGGTTTGACCCTAGCCATCCCTCTCAGTAGCCGCGCAGGAACGCGAGGACCTGCGCGGCCCATTCGGCCGGCTTCTCGAACGGCGGCCAGTGCCCACAGTTGTTGAGCAGCACGAGGCGCCAGTCGGCAATGTGGTTCAGGATCGCGATGCTGACCTCGAGGGCCACTATCCGGGATGGCCTGAAGGGTGAGGCCCGGAATCTATCAATCCACGTCAGTCGTTAGCTTTCTCGGGCCGGTGTGCCTGGATTTCCGGGCTCGCGGGCTGTGCCCGGGCTCCAGAATGACAGCCATCCGGATCACCTTCGGGAGCCGCTCAGCTCAGGCTGCCGGGATAATCCCGCCAGATGCTCGGTTCCAGGCGCAGATACGAGCTCGCAGGATAGGTCTCCAGCCAATAGCGCGCGCATTCCGCGCCGGTCGGGTTCCAGAGGCCGGGAAAGCCGCGCAGATAGGCAAGGAAGTCGTCGAGCAGCTGCAACCGGTTGCACCAGCCGATATGCCGCGGGTGCAGGGTCATGTGGAAGTGGCGGCCGCGCTTGTATTGCGCCTCGAACTCGGCCTTCCAGTTACGGAACAGCGCATCGGGATGTTCGAGGCCGGTGCCCTTGCGCGGAAACATCAGAAAGAACTGGTCGTCGAAATGGTAGTAGTAGGGCAGGGTCAGGATCACGCGCCGGCTGGCGAAGTCCGTGACCCAATAATGCGGTATATCGTCCGCCAGGCCATTGCCCATATAGGCGTAGCCGGCCTCGATCAGCAGATCAATCGTGTTCGGGCTGATCGTCCCGCCGGCGAACGGATCACCTTGCCGCGGCAGTGAGAACCAGCCGGTCGGCCGCCGGCCGATAATTTCGGCGAGGATCTCGGTCGTGCGGGCGATCCGCGCGCGCTCGTCGTCGCGCTCCAAAGCGCTGACGTCTTCGTGCTTGAAACCGTGGGCGGCGATCTCGTGGCCCTCGGCGACGAGCGTGCGGATCTGGTCGGCGTAAATATGTGCGATTACCGCCGGCACGGCGAAGGTCGCCTTAAGGTCATAGCGCTTCAGCACGGCAAGCAGGGTTGACAATCCCTGATTGGCGCCGAACTCGGCCTCCGGCGTCGTCAGGTCGGCGGCGCGAATGCCGTCCGGTCCGGTAGCGAGGCTCAAATCGACGGTGATCCCGACGCAGCAGCGGGCACCCTGCGGCCAGTGGATTTCGTCGTCCGCGAGGCTCTTCTCGTCCGAGATCGTGTAGCGTTCTTTCCAAGGCATGTTTCGCAGCTCCTCAGGCCCGAGCCTGCGCCCGCGGCGGGAATTTTTCGAGACACCAGCGCGCCACTTCCTCGCAGCTCGGGAACCACACGCCGGGCAGGGTCTTCATCTGCGTGATCAGCCGGTCGAGCATCGCGACCCGCAGTGCCCGGCCGGACACGAACGGGTGCATGCAGATGTTTAGGTAGCCGCCCTCGCGGTATTGCTGCCGGAACGCCGCCCACCAGAGGTCGAAGACGCGCTCCGGGTCGGTGATGCGCTGTGCTGCATTCTCGCTGCCGAGCCAGGCGAAGCTGAAGAACATCGCGTCGTCGATCACGTAGTGGAACGGCAGATGGACAAGAGAATTATTGCCGCTCTCGTCGACGACGTAGTGCGGGCGCTGATCGGCCGAGCCCTCGGACCGGTAGATGTAACCGTATTTGCGCAGCAAGGGAGCGCTGTGCCCGCTGCGCGTGCCGACCGGCCGGCGGCCGCTGATTTGCTCGATCGCGGCGACGGTCTTGGCGAGGTGATCCTCTTCGAGGTTCGCCTCCTTCGGGACCCGGTGCTCCCACATGTGGTCGGCGATCTCGTGGCCGCTCTCGACCGCGGCGCGCAATGCCTGCGGATAGAGCTCGCAGGCGCGGCCCGGGGTGAAGATCGTCGCCTTGACACGGTGCGCGTCGAACAATTCGATCAGCCGCCAGATGCCGACCCGGCCGCCGAACTCGCCCTTCGCCAGCTGCATCGGCGGCTCGTTCAGGAGGCGCCGCAGCAGCATCGAATCGAAGTCGAGCGTGAAATTCACGGCGATCCGGACCCCCGGCGGATAGCCGAAATCAGGGATCAGCTGATGCCGGGCGGCATAAGCCCCGGCTGCCTGCTGCAACTCTGCGAGATCCCGGTCGAGCTGGCTGATCATGAATGCGGGTCCTGTGGTATTCTCCGGCCCGGCGATACTACAGCGAGTTCGCGGGAAGGAGACGGATCATGAAGAACGGGTTCAACGTTTACGATGCCGACACTCACGTCAGCCCGACCGCCGAAGTCCTGGAGCGCTACGTCGATCCGGGCTTTCGGCCGCGCCTCGCCGAATTGGCGCCCTATCGTCAGGCCAGCGGCGAGGGTCGCCACCACTACAGTTTCGGCAGAAAATTCTACCGGCGGGTGCTGGGCGAGGCGGCGCCGCGCGAGACCTTCACCGGACGCGAGTCGCAATGGCGCGGCGGCAAGCTGCCCCGGCCGGGGGTGCAGGATGATCAGGCCGAGAACCGCGTCAAGGACATGGACGACGAGGGGACCGACATCCATTTTCTGATCCCCGGCTCGTTCATGAGCCTTGTCGGGCTCGACGACCCGGCGTTCGAAGTCGGGCTGATTCGCGCTTATCACCGCCACATGGCAGATTTCTGCGGGCGGTTCCCCTCCCGGTTGAAGAGCCTGATCGTCGCCTCGACGCGCAATGTCGAGGCGGCCGTGCGCGAGATCCGCGAATGGGGAGATTCAAAGTGGGCGGTGGCGGTCAAGCCGTTGATGCCCTTTGACATTCCGCCGGACCACCCCGACCTCGACCCGATCTGGCGGGCCGCCGCGGAGCACGACCTGCCGATCGCACACCACAGCTCGACCTGGAACCCGCCCTACTACCCGGCCCACCGGGACGTTTGGGACAACATCTTCGTCGGCCGCATGGCATCGCATCCGTGGGGGGCGATGCGGTTTGTCGCGTCCTTCGTCGGCGGCGGCATCATGGACCGCCATCCGAGGCTGCGCATGGGTGTGCTCGAATGCGGCTTTGGCTGGCTGCCGTTCTGGGCCAGGCGAATGGACGAGCAAGCCGTTTATGTCGGCGGCACCGCGCCGCTCAAGCGCAAGCCGAGCGAATATCTGACCGGCGGCCGTTTCTTCTGCAGCATCGAGCGCCAGGAGGGCGAGGACATGTTCAATACCGTCACCGGCTTTCTCGGTGACGAGGTGCTGATGTACGCTTCGGACTACCCGCACTCGGAGTGCCAGTTCCCGCAGTCGGTCGACAACATCCTCGCCTGGACGAGCCTCGGACCGGACACGCGCAAGAGGCTCCTCTGGGACAACGCCACCCGGTTCTTCAAGCAAACCTAGACATCGGCGGCCTGCAATGAGATCGCTCCGCGTCGGTGGCAAATGCGACTGAAAGACCAACTGCAAAAACGTCCAGTTGCCGGTGCTATAGCTATAGTATCATTTTTTATTGTACAAAGCCTTCTGACAATATTGTTTGACGAGATGCTGGGGCCGGTAAAATGCAACGATGGTTACGCCTCTCCATCGATTGGTCGTAGCGGAGCCTGCTCATCGCACGGCGGTGTGGATAGAAGTCGGGATGCGCTGATCGCATTGCTGAGCGTGGCCGGAGCGGGCGCCATATTCATCTGGTGCGCGCCTATCGGCCGTGCCCCGCCGCCTCCTATGGGCTCCGAGGTGCCACCACCCGCTATGCGAAGAAGACGCGGCGGGTCCCGCCGGGGCTGACGAGGTCGCTGTCGGCACTCGGGCCCATCGTCAAGGAAGCCTTCTTCGCCTGTGCCTAGGACCGGCTCGATTCCCGAAAGATCGAGACGTCTCAGCCGCGGATCATATTAAGCAACATCACTTAGTTTACGAAATTTAGTTATCAATTCTATGGAAATTTTGAGAATTTTCGCGTAAATCTTCCGAACTCCGGGATGAGCGGGAAAGTACCTGGAATTTCGGGACTGACTGTGATGTTTTCTGTCGAATTTACCATTGGCAGGCGTATCGACGTTAATTCTCCGGCCTCAGCGGTTCAGATTGAGAGGACCTCAAGATTTTGAGGCATGTGACCGGGGTGGCGCAGCTATCGACAAGCGAGACGGTTCGAAAGTTCGTTCCGGTCGGCGATACTGGGCGCGTCTGATGGTCAGATTGGGCATTGTGCCTTCGGCGTCGCTGGCGATTGACTAGATCGTGACCGCGCTTCGAGGGCTCAGTCGGCAGGTCCGGCAAAGAGCAGCAGGTTTCCGTCGGGATCTTTGACGATGAATGTCATCGCACCCCATGCTTCCTTTCTCAGGGTCTGGAAAAACGTGACCCCCGCCGCTTGAAACTCGCGGAACAACTCCTCGATCTCCTCATGCGCGTCGACACCCATATCGGCCGACAGCAGGCGCTCTCGGTCCCTCAGCCGAGGATCGACGACTGAGTAATCGACGCATTTGAGGTTGAGCAGACCTCGGTCTCTCTTTACCTGAGCGTAGAACGGCGGCTCGCCATAAACGAAAACGATCGAGAAGCCGAGCTTCTGTGCAAAGAAATCGCACGACGTTTTGATGTCTGAGACAAACAGTTGAGCTGCAGTCGCGCTGATTACCGCTGTGTGAAAACGCCGTATCGAAGGACAACGATCAATCCCATTGCTCCGCGGCGCGCGCTAGAATCTTACACCTTGCCGTGCCTGTGCCGGCGCCGGGGCGTGGCACGATGAGGGTCGGGCAGGCCCGATCATTCCCAGCACCACCGCCTGGGAGAAGAGAAACGCGCCGCGGAGAACTACCTTCGACGCACTCGAACCACGCTTCCGGGTCAACTTCCCAATCAAGACCCGCCAGTCCCAGTGTTCCTGTGGTGTTAACCAGTGGTGTCAATCACCCGAACTCGCCCGCCGCCTTGGAGATGGTGGCGCGAACCCGCCTTGCGCGGCACCGCTAGCTGCGTTCCGACGGAGCCTAAACGCGACCCTGCGGCGCAAAGGCCCCCTTCACCCGGGCCGCAGCAAGCCTACATCGCGTAGCGGCTGTAGCGCCCGCGCCGCGCTTCCTCGATCGGCACGATCATCTTGCCGATCGGCCAGAGTGCCAGGCCGGCGAGCTTCAGATGCGCCCAGGCGAAGGGCAGGCCGATGATGGTGACGGCGTGGCCCAGCGCGAAGAGCAGGTGGCCGAGCACCAGCCACCAACCGGCAAAGACGAACCAAATGATGTTGCCGAGCGTGCCGAACGGACCGGTCCCGAGATCCTCGTGTCCGGTACAGGCGGCGCGCGATACGGCGGTCTGGCCGAAGGGCAGCAGCGTGTAGACGGCGATGTTGAAGGCGGCGCGCGCCCATGGCAGGCCGATGACGGTGATCGCCATGATCACCGCCGCCACGACCCAGGCGACCGCCATCCACAAGCCCCCGAACACGATCCAGAGCAGGTTGAGGAGCAGGCTCATCACGGGCATGTCATCTTCTCCGTCAACGGCCGAGATCGCGGAATTTGCGGTGCAGATCGAAATCGCCCGAGGCGACCTGACTTTCCATCTGGCCGAGTCGCGCCTCGAGGTCGGTAAACTTGCGTTTCAAGGAGTGCAGCGTGTCGGCCGGCGCGGTGCCGACGCCGCGCCAGAACGCCTCCTCGTCGGGGCTGGCATAGAGCGCCGGTGGCTTCGGTCTCAGCACCAGCGCCAGGATGACATAGGCGACGATCGTCGGCGGGAAGAAGAAGACGAGACCGAGCACCGCGACAAGCCGTATGACGATCGGTTCGACGCCGATGTAGGCGGCGATCCCGGCGCACACGCCGGCGATGATGCCGCGATCGGTGTCGCGCCACAGGCGATAGCGCGTGCTGCTGCTGTTGGTCCAGACCATCCCTTATCCTCCCGCCTGCATGCGCCAGCCCGGCGCTTCGCTGTCGAGCACTTTCTCGAGCGCCTCGATGCGCCCTTCCATCCGCCGCGCGCTCTGCCACAACTCGCCCAGCGCCTTCTCGTCATCGCCCGACAGCCGGCGCGCCTTCCGCCACTGCGTGAGGTAGTGGCAGATGATCCAGATCGGCGCGACAACAACAAGAAAGAGGATCCCCAGGACCAAGAATCCGCCGTGGAAGAACATGGCGCCCTACCTTCGTTAGCGGGTGGCCTGAGGGTGAATGCTATTGCCGAGCCGCTCCTTCAGCGCCCTCAGCTCCTCCTCGACGCCGCTCTCCGCCTCGAGCCCTGCAAGTTCGTCCGCGAGGGTCTTCTTGCGGCCGAGATCGAAGGCCTCGACCTTGCCCTCCATTTCGTCGAGCGCACGCTCGACGTGCTCGAAGCGGGCAAAGGCGTCGGTGATGCGCTCGTCATAGAGGTGCGTGCGCAGCTTGATGCGGTTGACGGCAGTCTTCTGCCGCGCGGCGATCGCCTTCTCGCGCATCTTGGCGTCGGCGAGCTTGGCCTGCAGCTTGCCGATGTCCTCGTTCTGCTTGGCGAGTGCATCCTCGATCTGCTGGCGCTGATGCTGCAGCGTCGAGAGCGCCTCGACGACGCGCGCCTTGGCGAGGAGCGCACCCTTGGCGAGGTCTTCACGTCCCTTGGTGACGGCGAGCTCGGCGCGGCGCTGCCATTCCTCCTGCTCGCGCTCGAGCGCGGCGACACCGCGCTCGATCTCCTTCTTCTCGGCGATCGTGCGCACGGCCGAGGAGCGCACCTCGACCAAAGTATCCTCCATCTCCTGGATGATGAGCCGGATGATCTTCTCCGGATCCTCGGCGCGGTCGAGGATTGCGTTGATGTTGGAGTTCACGATGTCGGCGAGGCGCGAAAAAATCCCCATGCTGGTCATCCTTTGCTGCGGGGCGACGACCGCCCCGTTCTCGGCCTTCTAAGCAGGCTCCGTGCCAGTTCGGTCAGTCGATACTAAGTCGTTGAAAACGCTTGATTGATCGTTAGGCGCTTGCAGCCGCACCCCGCTCTGACTAGATGATATCCACCAAAAACTTGGTGTATCCGACCAAGATTAGTGTTTTCTCCCAGAACAGATCGCGATTTGCCACCGCTGCTGGGCGAGGCCCCCGCCTTCCGCGCGGCGTTGGCCCAGGTCTCGCAGCTCGCGGCACTCGACCGGCCGGCGCTGGTGGTGGGCGAGCGCGGCACCGGGAAGGAATTGGTCGCGGCGCGGCTCACCTTTCTCTCGCCGCGTTGGGACAAGCCCTTCGTCAAGCTCAATTGCGCAACGCTCGCCGAGAGCCTGCTCGACAGCGAGCTCTTCGGCCACGAGGCCGGCGCCTTCACCGGTGCGACGCGCCGCCGCCTCTCGCGCTTCGAGATCGCTGATGGCGGCACCTTGTTCCTCGACGAGATCGCCACCGCTTCGCTCGCCGTGCAGGAGAAGATCCTGCGGGTCATCGAATACGGCAGCTTCGAGCGCGTCGGCGGCAACGAGGTGCACCACGTCGATGTCCGTGTCATTGCCGCCACCAACGTCGATCTGCCGGCACTCGCCGAAGGCGGCCGCTTCCGCAGCGATCTGCTCGATCGGCTGGCCTTCGACGTCGTCACCATTCCGCCATTGCGTGAGCGCGCCGACGACATCCCGTTGCTCGCCGAGCATTTCGGCCGCGGCATGACGCGCGAATTGGGCCGCGAGCTGTTTCGGGGGTTTACCGCGGCAGCACTCGCGCGGCTCACGGCATATCGCTGGCCCGGCAATGTGCGCGAGCTCAAGAACGTCGTCGAGCGCAGCCTCTATCGCTGGCCGCGCCCGGACACGCCGATCGACGAGATCGTCTTCGACGCCTTTGACTCGCCGCATCGCCCGCCCATGTCGGCGGCCGCACCGCCGCCGCTACCCGCCGTCGAGCCCGCCGCACCCGGCAATTTCCTCGGCCGCGTCGCGGCCTATGAGCAGAAGCTTCTCTCCGAGGCACTGGCGGCAAATCACTTCAACCAGCGCCGCACCGCTGCCGCACTCGGCCTCACCTACGACCAGCTCCGCCACCACCTCAAGAAGCACGCGCTCAGCACGCGGCGCTGACCCGTGGCGCGAGCACTATGGATCAACTCTCTACGATCCGACCGGCAACGCGGGCAAACATCGAGGCCGTCGCGCGCCTCCATCGGGCGGTGCGAACCGCGTGTCTGCCGTATCTGCCAAGGCTGCACGCGTCCGAGGGAGGACATGTTGGACGCCGCCCTCTAGGCGCCGGCAGCGGTCTGACGGCGCGGCGAGACTATTGTGGGACTGCAGCCATCGAGGGCAAAATCCTCAGGATGGACATGCGCGTTCTTACGCTATCGGCCGGATAGGCGCCGTAAGCGTCGAGGACTACCCCGCTCTTTCCCCTTAAGCACCAGCTGGCCAGTGGAGAAAACCCGGCCATAGCACGGCACTGCGCCAGGGACGGGGTCGGTTGGCGATCTCTGCGCTCTCCGAATTCAGATATCATCAGCGCCCGAGCAGGGAGCCATTGGCATCAAGCAGTCCAGCGTTCAGCTTCCGGGCGGCTCAAGTTCTATCATCCTGTGCCGCAACGCAAGCTGCCACAATCCACCGCGTCGAACTGGCTCACCGCCCTACGCTGCCCAGCGACTGCCGTGCACACCGGATGCCGGCAGCGCCAGACCTCCGCCGGCGATTAACCGGTCACGCCGACCGCCCTGACTGCTCGCTCTAAGCCGAGAGCGGCAGGTACCAGCGCTGATCGCGGTTTTCGAGCCGGCCGGCACGGCGGTGGCGTTGCAGCGCGATGCCGAGATGGTTCGGCCTGACCGTCATCCCGAATTCCCGTGCGAGATAGCTCAGGACTTCGTTCGCGGCGGCGCCCTGGCCACGCGCCTGTACAGCCTTCAAAATGGCGTCGCTCAGCGACATCGTGGGTGCTTGCTGGCCGCCTCGGGCGCTGCGCTTCTCATCGGACGCCGGCGCAATCTTCGTCGGGCGTGCTCCCGTTTGCTTCCTGGTTGTAACCGCTCTCCCTCCGAATCGTGCCAGCACACGTTCGGTGATTTCCAGCTCCTTGAGCTGGTCGCCCAGCTTTGTCTGTTCGGCATCGAGCCACGCGAGCCGTTCCGAAATCCGCTGCTTCTCCCGCCCAATCTCGTCCAACGTCGCCATCTGTTCTTTCCCTCCTCGTCTTTCCAATACAGCCCATAACACGACTGCGTCGGTATTCTCTTATAAATAAACTAAATAAACTAAATAAACTATTACCGCACGCACCAACCAGAGGATCGCCTCTGCCGGCACCCGCCACTTCGACCGCTCCGGCAGCTTTCCGTGTTGTCGCGAAGCGATCAGGATTCGAACCTGGAATACCGTCGGTGCGCTTTGACATTCACGAGTAAGGGCTCCCCTAATCCCGAGCGGGGCAGTGACCGGGATCAGACTCCAATGAGTTCCCAAACCTGGGATTCCGAGTGCGGTCAGACGCGCGTCAACCCCTCTCGTCGCAACTCCATTGCACGAGCTCCACGACCGGTTCCGAGCGAGCGCCATGCCTCGGGTATCGGTTTGTGAACAGTTCGGGCGGTCCGCCCCGCCGCACGTTGGCAATGCCCTGGAAGCTCCGCCAGGTGCTGGAACGGCAGGCATGAAGCTGGAGGACCAAGAATTTGGGGTTTCCTCTGTTCATGCCAGCTTGGTGATGTTCATCAATGCCGGCATCCGGCTGGCCATACGAGCTTGAGAAAACCCATGGCGTTAGCCCTACTGGCCGCAGCCGCCGCTCCGTCTCACATGAGCCGGCGTCGATGATTATAAACCTGTCTCAACTGTCGCGACTCGGGATCACTCAGCGCCAGCCGGAAATGGCGGACGATTGCGAGCCGCTAAAGGTAGGCTGCGAGCTCGGTAGCAGACGCGAGGGATCGCTATCGGGTGGTATGATCCGGACGACTTGCTGCGGTTGCAGCGCCTCGATGCCGGCAGCTTCGAGCTCGTGCATTGCCTGCTCGACGATGGTGCGCTGGAGTTCGCCGACATCGTCGTGCGACGCCCAAATCCGCAAGTTCAGAAGCAGCCCCGCTCCAGTCAGGCTTTCGACGAAGACGTGCGGAGGCGGAACCTTCAGGACGCGGCTATCGCGCTCGGCCATCGCGACCAGGATGTCGCGCGCCCGATCGATGTCGGCGTTGCTCGAGACAGTGACGTCTATTGAGACGAGCCTGCCGGCGTTGCGGGTATGGTTCTTCAGCGGATTGTTCCAGATCGCCGAATTGGGCGCGAACCGGAACATGCCGTCGAAGGTTTCGAGATGGCAGGCGAACAGACCCAGTTCACGCACTGTTCCGGCGATGGCACCGACCTCGATGAAATCGCCAATCCGGAACGGTCGCAGCCATAGCAGCATCAGCCCGGCGGCGAAGTTGCTGAGCGTTCCCTGCAAGGCCAAGCCGATCGCCAGGCCAGCCGCGCCAACCACCGCCAGCAGCGAGGCGGTTTGGATACCGACTTGGCTTAGGGCGACGATGAGGACCAGGACCAGAACCGCATAGCGGATTATCGAGGCGAGCACGGGCCGCAGGGTCGGGTCGATATGCGTCGTTCGCCGCGAGATGTCATAGACTGCGCGCGAGACCCAGCGCGCGACGATGGTGCCGATCACGAGAATGACGACAGCCGCGACGAGCCGCGGCAAAAACGCCGCCGTCCAGGTCCAGGCAACATCCGCCAGTCGATCGAGATGCGTCGGGGTCAGCGTCGGATCCATCGGATGTGTCTCCGCTCAATTCTTCCGTCGTCGCCACGCGTTCCTTTACCGGTCCTAGGCGGCGCCGCTTTGCTTGTTACAGATGAAAGATGACCGAGAGAGTCAGCTCAACCCACCATCCCGGTGATGACCGCGAACACGAACGCGATTGTCGCGAGCCATAGAATGTCGCCGGCAAGCGTGCCTTCGCTTGCCGAGAACGTCGAGTCGACCCTGGTCAACATGATCGGCCTCTTGCCCAGTTGTCACTCTGCAGCAAACGTTGCCGCGCCCATTAGGTTGCCTCTAGTGCAGCGCCTCCAATTGGCTTTACCTTTGCCAAGCATCGTACTGAGCGATCTTGCGGCGCCGGTCTACGCCGCTATCCCGTCACACCCTCGAAGGCCGGTGCCTATGGCTGGGATAGGTCTCGGCCTTCCCCACGGAACTTGTCCGTGGGCCAAAGGCCCACGGGAAGACAAGGGAATATACGTCCCTCTCCGACAAGTTGTGTAAAATCCATTTTGGATACGCTGCACTACCATGCCACCATGAATGTCCAAAAAATGACACGCTGAAAAATGCGCAAATCTGCATAGGCGCTGGACTGTTGTCGGCACGAATTGACCGCGCAGGTGTTCAACGTTGGGGGACGTACTGGATTGGAGCTTTCCATGCGTCTAACTCTCGTTGTCACGACCGCCGTGCTCCTCGTCTTGGGCATCGGCACCGCCGAGGCCGCCGATTCGACCCGGCTTGCGGAGACAGGCGGTTTCCTGCTGGGCAACGCTCATCGCTGCGGAGTCCCCACCGATCGCGTCGAGCGCGCCGGCCAGGTGATTCACGACCTGATCCTCGTTGCTTCTGACGATCCGACCGAGGAAGCTGCTGCCGATTCGCGCTTTGCCCAGATCTTCATGGCGAGCGCCTTCCCGGACCAAGAAGGGGACACGTTGATCCCACCCTGCAAGGTGGTGATCGCGCAATTCGAACGCCTCGAGCGACATCATCAGCAAATCGGCTCGGACTGAGGAAGGAACCACCCTCTATCATTCAGCGTTGTCAAGATGCCATAACAGTTTCGAAGGGGACTGGTCATGGAGCGAAACAAACATCTTATGCTCGAAGAACGAGCCAGGGTAACCGAAATCCAGGACTTGCTCATCGACCGATACGTGGAACAAAAAGAGGCGCTCGAAGAAGGCAAGAGGTGCCGCGCGATAGAGCTCGAGTTCGAAATTAAAGAGCTCTTGCACGAAAAAGAGAAAATCAAGCGGTGGGCTGCTGCTGCCTGATCGGCCTGAGCGATGGAATCAGACATGCCGAAGGACCAGTACGCCCGGACCCGCTCCAGAGCGTGAGGGTGCTGAAGTGCAAACCGACCCGTCGATATTCTGGCATCCAACACGCTGTTGGGAAAGCAGTGGCTTCGGGCGGTTCGTTTCGCGTAACCGCGCGTGCCAGGTAGGCAGTGAGGAGGTTGAATCATGACTAATCTGATCAGGTTGGCGGTCCGGAGAGGCAAGATCGGGGGTTTGTGTATTGCCCTCTCGCTCGCAGCTGGCATCTTCGCAGAGGGCGCCGCGGCGCTTGCGGTGGACCCGCAAAACAATGTTCGCGGTTTTTACGACGCGCTCCTGACGACAATGAGGAACGGCCCAACTCTCGGGCAGAGCGGTCGTTATGCGCGACTGGCCCCGGTTGTCGACCGGGTCTTCGACGTCCCGTCCATGACCCGACTGGCCATAGGTCCGTCCTGGGCAACGCTCCCTCCTGCTCAGCAGCAGCAGCTGATCGAGGCGTTCCGGCACTATGTTGCGGCGACCTACGCCGACCGGTTCGACAGCTATTCGGGGCAACAGCTGCAGGTCACTGGGGAGCAGCCCTACAATGCCGACGTCATTGTCCAAACCAGGATTGTCAAGTCGGACGGCGAGACGACTACCCTCAACTATCTGATGCGCCAGAGCCAGGGCTCGTGGCAAATTTCCGACGTCTATCTCGACGGGACGATCAGCCAGCTCGCGATACAGCGCTCGGAGTTCCACTCGATCCTTCGACGCGCCGGGGTCGACGGTCTGGTCATGGCGTTGAAGCGCAAGGTCGACTTGCTGGGCCGGGGTGTAGCCAAAGCGTCGTAGCCCGTCTACTCGCGCGCTTCGGCTCATGCATGGGCGGAGGGGTCCCGGTAGTGTCCTTCTTCTGGGTTCTTTTTTCGGGCTGCGCTGTATCCGCCTGGCTGGTCGGATACGGCATGGGATACCTGAAAGGACTAAGGGACACCATTCCCGCCGATGTTCACGACGGCCACACTGGTTTTAGCGGAGATTGGAGCGGCCGAGAAAACGGATCCCCGATGCCGCGCCGCATGTAGCGACTGCTTATGCCGAGCCGGTATCCCGGCGACAATTAGCGAGCGAGGAGAGGCGCCCAACCAATGCCGGCTGGACTGGCGCTACTCGACCCGGCCACGTCTGTGCGGGTTATTTGACCTTAGAGGCCGACCGAGAGTGAATCTCGCAATGTCAGTAATTTATTCGTCATACCCGCGAAAGCGGGAACCCAGAGCCCCGGGGTCTCAGCGGTTGCCCTGTTGGGGTGGACGGCCCCCTTACGGCATCGGATGTGCCAGGCTGTGAAGATGAAACAAGGCAGCCAAGTGGAGCCGTCCGAATGACGATGATCAGAGTTGGTGTGGATACGTCCAAACATGTCTTTCAAATTCAT
>Ga0306924_10003566_pt1 | contig 14987 bp, 9 predicted proteins | sample sta12Can44000111_FD_203756 | JGI IMG/M metagenome (GOLD analysis project Ga0306924, IMG submission 203756) | Lab enrichment of tropical soil microbial communities from Luquillo Experimental Forest, Puerto Rico - statanox.12C.anox.44.000.111 (v2)... | ecosystem: Environmental > Terrestrial > Soil... | reverse complement strand
CGCCGGTGCCTGGCAAGGGCCCGCTCACGGCCGGCACGGGCTACACGCTTAGCTATGCGGGAGCGCCTGCGTGCACGCTGACACTCAACATGCTGAGCGCCGCGGCAATCGGTCCGACGCAGCGCCTCATCGTCACCTACCAGACGCAGCTCGATGCCAACAGTCAAAATGGCGCCAAGCTCACCAACATAGCGGGCGCAGTCCAGTGGTTCAATGCCGACAGCAGCGTCTCGACTCGCCAAGCATTCAATTACACGTTGACTGACGGCACGCCGGGCATCCTCGACTTCCAGGATGCCCATACCGTTACAGTCGTGATTTCCGGGCTTGCTATCACAAAGCAAGTCAGCGTCGTAGGTGGCGGGGCCGCCATGCCGGGCGCGACGCTCGACTACCTGGTGCACGTGACCAATGTCACGACGAACCCGGCTTCGTCAGTCGTGATCACGGACGACCTCAGTACGGCTGGCGTGGGTCGGCTCACGTTCGTGAACTCACCAGCAACGATGAATGGCTCCACGGCCGGTATCAGCGTCGCGGGCTCGGTGCTGACCTCGAACTACTCTGCTGTGTACGGTCCGTTGCAGCCCGGGCAATCCATCGACGTGCAATTCCGGGTGCAGATTGCTTCGGGAATTCCCGCCGGCACGACTCTCACGAACACCGCGGTCGTAACATGGAACAACCCGCCACAGACGGCGAGCGCCAGCGTCTCCATCGATATCGGAGGCGTACCTGGTGCCGGCAGCTTGAACGGCACCGCGTGGCTTGACGCCAACTTCAACAAGATACCGGACTCCGGTGAGCTGCGGCTGCAGGGTTGGACGGTCGGGCTGTATCGCAATGGGGTCCAGTTGCAGTCGGTCCTCACCGATGTCAACGGCGTTTACCGCTTTGGTAACATACCGCCGACCGACGGGACTCCAGACCGGTATGAGGTGCGGTTCACCGCGCCCGGCGCGGGGCCGAATACCGCCAAGCTCGGGAAAGCCGACTCAACCTTTACCAACAGTCTGCAGCGGATCACCGACATCGCCGTGCCCGCTGGCAGCAACCTCCAGAATCTGAACCTGCCGATCGGGCCGAATGGTGTTGTCTACAACTCGATGACGCGCGCTCCTATTGCGGGCGCGATCCTGAAGATGCTGCGCGCCGGCGGGCCATTGCCCGCAACTTGCTTCGACGACCCGGCTCAACAAGGCCAGATCACTCAGGCGGGCGGCTATTATCGCTTCGACCTCAACTTCTCGGATCCAGCCTGTCCGAGTGGTAGCAGCTACCTCATTGTGGTGAACGCGCCGACGTCGAACTACGTGGCCGGTGAGTCGCTGGTTATTCCTCCGAGTTCGAACGCATCGACCGCTTCGTTTTCTGTGTCCACCTGCCCGACGGATGCTCTTCCGGCCATTCCGTACTGCGAGGCACAGACGTCGGAGTTCGCGCCGCCACCCTCAGTGGCCGCGCGTAGCCCTGGGACGCGGTACTACCTGAATCTCACCCTGGACGGTACAACGGTGCCCGGGTCGAGCCAGATCTACAACAACCACATTCCGCTCGACCCGCAGCTCGCGGGAGCATTCTCAATCACTAAAACGACGCCTTTGCTCAACGTCACTCGCGGGCAGCTCGTTCCGTACACCATCACGATCAACAACGTGACAGGTGCATCCCTGCAAGGTGAGCAGGTTGTGGACCGCTATCCGGCGGGTTTCCGATACGTCCCTGGATCCGCACGCCTGGACGGTCAGCCCGCAGAACCCACGGTGGTGGCGCGGGAACTCGTGTGGACTGGCCTCAACTTTGGCAGCTCCGATCACCGAACGATCGTCTTGCTGCTCGCTGTCGGCGCCGGTGTTGGCGAAGGCGAGTTCGTCAACCGCGCCCAGGTCATCGAAGGCCTGACGGGCAAGCCGCTATCGGCTGAGGCGACCGCAAGGGTTCGGGTAGTTCCGGATCAGACCTTCGATTGCACAGACGTGTATGGCAAGGTCTTCAACGACATCAATCGCAACGGAGTGCAGGACAACGGCGAAAATGGCCTGCCCGGCGTGCGTGTGGTGACAGTTCAGGGTCTGGAAGCGATCACGGATCAGTACGGACGGTTCCACATCACCTGCGCAATCACGCCTAATGAGGACCGCGGTAGCAATTTCGTGCTGAAGCTCGACGACAGAACCCTCCCAAGCGGCTTCCGGATGTCGACTGACCAGATGCAGATTAAGCGCGCCACGCGCGGCAAAGCCCTGAAATTCGATTTCGGTGCTTCAATTCACCGTGTGGTCGCTATCGACCTCTCCGATGCGGCTTTCGAGCCGGGTAAGACCGAAATCCGCGTGCAGTGGCGGCCACGCCTCGACCTTCTCCTCGCGGAACTGCGCAAAGCGCCGTCGGTGCTGCGTCTCTCCTACGTCGCCGACACGGAGGATGCGGCACTCGTCGAACAGCGCGTGCAAGCGGTTAAGCGGCAGTTGACCGAAGCGTGGGACGCGAAGAAAGACGGCTATGTGCTGGCCATTGAGCCTGAGGTCTTCTGGCGCCTTGGCGGCCCGCCCAAACGGCTCGACGGGCGTGTGCCGGGGAGCAGGTGAACGGTATGAGCAAGCAGCGCTATCTTCTGCTGATCGCCGGACTCCTGATGATGACCGCCCCCGCGTGCATCGGCCAAGTCAACACGGCCAAGCCCGGCGAGCCGGTTGAGCGGCACCTATCCAGCGACCAGACCTTTCGGGAATGGTCGCACGACTCGAATGGGACCGATGAAACCAAGCTCATCAAGGTCTGCCGGGCGCAGACGGTTTGCAAAATGCGATACCGGGAAGGCGAAACGCCGCGGACACGCGTCAGGAACCTCGTCGTGCCGCTGCGGTACGAGGACGAAAACACTCACATTTCCGACGCCTTCACCAAACAGATCCGGCAGGCTCTCGACAACCTGCGGGACAAGCGGGGAGTGACGGTCCGGTTTATCGGCTACACGGACAACGCGCCGCTGACTGGCTTGGAGGAAAGCGCTTACGGAAACCACTTGTCGTTGTCGAAGGCAAGGGCGCACCGCGTCGCATTGGCCATGCAGGAAATCCTGGGGTTGCCCGCCTCGGCGATCGAAAGCGACGGTCGCGGGGCCTCCCACCCGCTTGCCTCAAACGAAACGGCACAGGGACGGGTGCTGAATCGTCGCATCGAGGTGGAATTCTGGTACGACGATCCTCTTCAGGAGTTATCGGACGAGCCGCAACTGTGCCCGGACGATGTCGACGAAACGGTGACCAGGATTTACGATCCCCCCTGGGGCAGCATTCCACCCCTCGAGCTCGCGAACGGACAGCCGATCATTCCGCCCGAGTACGCGGCAAGCCTGCGTCGCGCCCTGACGGACATCTCGGATCGGGCCAACGCGCGACTGCGATTTATCGGTTACACGAAGAATGAGCGACTTGACCGCCGCACGGCGTCCGTTTATGGCGACGACATCGGGCTTGCCGCGGCGCGGGCTCGGCGCGCTATGGATAGCCTCATGAAGGACCCGCTGTTGTTGGGCGCTCGCTCGGAGCACGAGGGACGCGGATACGTCCAGTCCGACGACGTCGTAAACGCCGGCTTCCTCCAGGGCCAAGAGTCGTTCGTGCGCGTGCAGGTTGTGTACGACGAGCGGTTGCCTTTGGACAACTACGAGGGCGTGGATATTACGCGTCTGAACCAGGAGGTTCGTCCGAAGAGCCCGTACGAGCTGAATGTGATGCGCATCACCGTCGATGGCAAGCCCATCGATGACCCCGGCCGCAGCTCTTCCGACATCCAGCGCTGTACGGACGTTGCGTTAGACAACGCCAAGATCCACTTCCGCTTCGACAATCTGGAGTCCCGGCGGCGGCTGGGCGTTGCGGCGAATCCAGTCACAGTGGCCGTTACCGAATCACGCGGGGCTCCTGCCGCATCGGTCGTGCATTTCCGGATGTACAGCAATTATGCGAGCTTTATCAAGCGTGCTGAGATCCGAATATTCGAGCAGCAGGAGTCGCTGCAAGCCATGCCGCTCAAGATCATCGCAGTCGACGCCGCGGGTCTGGCGGAATGGCATCCGACAGCAGCAATGCTCATGGGCCCGTCACGCGAACTCAAGTACCTGCTGCGTGCCTATGACTCGAACGGTAGTTTTGACGAAACGGACGCGCGGCCGCTGCGGCTGTACCGCGAAACATTGCTTGGAGACGTCGTAACCTCCGACGAGCCGTCGAAACGCGAACTGCTGGCCGCTTACGGCGAGAACGACCTGGCGCGCCAGCAGATCCCGCTCGGCAGTGGCACGGTGAAGGTGCAGGGCAGCGGCATACCGGCCGGCCACACAGTTTGGGTAGCGGGTCGCCAAATTCCGGTCGATGCGCAGGGCAACTTTGCTGCGGAGGAGATCCTTTCGTCCGGCGCGCATAGCGTCGAAGTCGCGGTCCTCGACGATGCTGGTAACGGCTCGCTGTATCTTCGCGACCTGGAGTTCAAACGCACGGACCTGTTCTACGTTGGTATTGCCGACTTGACAGTATCCAAGAACAGCGCGAGCGGGCCGGCAAAGCTGCAGGAGGGCGAGAATGATCCACACCCGTACGATTCATCCCTGGATGGCCGACTGGCGTTTTATGTGAACGGCAATGTTAGTCAGAACTGGCGGTTGACGGCGAGCGCCGATACCCGCGAAGGCCCGATGAAGGACCTGTTCAGCAACTTCCTGGGCAAGTCGCCCGATTCGTTATTCCGGCGTATAGATTCCGACTATTATTACCCGTCGTTCGGCGACGACGGTGTAGTGCAAGAAATGGCCCCAACTATGGGCAAGTTCTACGTAAAAGCGAGCGATGGCGAGAATTACGGAATGTGGGGCAATTTCAGAGTCGGCTATTTGGATAATGAACTGGCCCACGTCGACCGCGGCCTGTACGGAGCTAACACACACTATAGCGCCGCACCCACCACCAGCTTCGGCGAGCGACGGCTCACGGTCGATGGATTCGCCGCCGAACCGGGAACGATGGCGAGCTATGAGGAATTCCGCGGAACGGGCGGATCGCTCTACTTCCTGCACCACCAGGACATCCTGACGGGTTCTGAGCGCGTGCGCATCGAAATCCGCGACAAAGCCTCTAGCATCGTCACAGGTGTGGTCAACCTGCAACCCAACGTGGACTACGACATCGACTACCTGCAGGGCCGGGTGCTGCTTTCCCAGCCGCTCTCGTCGACCGCTGACGACAACCTCCTAGTGCGCACGAGCGGCTTGAGCGGTGACGCGGCCTACCTGGTGGTGCGATACGAATATACGCCAGGTTTCGAAAAGCTGACCCAAGTCGCCGTCGGCGGTCAAGCCCATTACTGGCTCAACGACTATGTACGGCTCGGCCTGACGGCCGATTCCAATGAGGGGGACTCCGCCAGCAACCTTGCTGCCGCAGATCTGACCCTGCGGAAGAGCGCCAATTCCTGGTTCAAGTTGCAGACCGGCCGCAGCACGGGTCTCCTCTCTCCCTCGCTGCAATCTGACGATGGCGGTTTCGGGTTTCATGGCCCTGACGACCAGTCGTTCACCGGTGCGAAAGCGGACGCCTATCGCGCCGACCTGAGCGTCAGCCTGCGCGATTTCTTCGAGGGCCACGACGGTCGCTTCACGTTCTACAAGCAGCACCTCGACGCCGGTTATTCGTCGCCGGGACAGGCGACGATCAAAGACACCGAGCAATACGGCGGCACGTTCAGGATGCCCGTGACGAGCAGTTTGAGTCTCGCAGCCAAGGGCGATCAGAAAATCGAGGACCAGGGACTCGAGACTCGGGCGGTCGAATTGGACGTGGCCTACAAGCTAGCCGAAAAATGGACCGTCAGCACCGGTGTGCGCAACGACCTGCGCGAAGACCATTCGCCGGTTGTTCCCCTGACCCAGATCCAGGGCGAGCGCACTGACGCCGTGGCGCAGGTGAAGTTCGATTCCAGCGCCTCCTGGAGCGCCTATGGCTTCGGCCAGCACACGGTCGCGGCAAGCGGCGGCCGTGAAAACAATGATCGCATCGGAGTGGGCGGCTCCTATCGCCTTACGAAACGTTTCCGGATCGACGGGGAGGCGTCCGACGGACACCTCGGACCCGGCGGAAAGGTCGGCACCAGCTTCCTCTATTCCCAGCAGACTAGTTATTACCTGAACTATTCGCTGGAAAACGAGCGGACAGACAACGGCCTGCTGCTTCGCGGCAGCCAGGGCAGCCTGGTCTCGGGCGTGAAGACGCGGCTCTCCGATACTTCCAGCGTCTACGCCGAGGAGCGTTACCAGAATGGCGGGTCCCTGAGCGGCCTCACTCACACCACCGGAATCAACCTCACCGCGAAAGAGCATTGGAATTTCGGCGGCAGCGCGGAGGTCGGCAAACTGCGCGACTCGCAGACCGGTGCCGAGACCGATCGCAGGGCGGCAGGATTCCGCATGGGCTACGGCCTGGCTAAGTTGCAATTCTCAAGCGCAATCGAGTTTCGCCGCGATAACGCGGAACAACTGGACCAGACCCATAACGAAATGACTACATGGCTGTTCCGCAACAATTTCAAGTTGCAACTGACGCCCGACTGGCGCTTACTCGGCAAGCTGGACCACTCGGTCAGTGATAGCTCGCTCGGCGACTTCTATGCCGGCGGCTACACCGAGGCCGTGGTCGGCTACGCGTACCGTCCGGTGCGCAACGACCGCCTGAACGCCATTGCCAAGTACACCTACTTCTATAACGTCCCCACCATGGGTCAAGTGGGATTGCAGAACACCGCGGCCGAGTTCCTTCAGAAGAGCCACATCGCGGCGCTCGATGTGAACTACGACCTTACCGCGAATTGGTCCGTCGGGAGCAAGTACGCCTACCGCATTGGACAGGAAAGTCTGGATCGTGTGAATCCGAATTTCTTCGACAACCCCGCGCAGCTCGCGGTGGCGCGCGTGGACTGGCGGTTCCTCAAGGAATGGGATGGCTTGGCGGAGGTGCGAACGCTTTACCTACCGGATCTAAATCAAGACCGCCGCGGCGCGCTGGTCGCGATCTATCGTCATATTACTAAGAACCTGAAGGCCGGCGTTGGCTACAACTTCACCAACTTTTCCGACGACCTGACCGATCTGAAGTACAACCACAAAGGCGTATTCGTGAATCTCATCGGGACCATGTGACACCCGCGTGGCTTTGCTGGACAGCGGGCATGCTGGAGTCCAGCTGTATATCCTCGGTCTCCACCGCAGGTGTGCAAGAGGCACTAAAACGTTGCGATGAACGGGCTGAAGACGGAAAATTGATCGCAAACGATGTACTCAAGCTGTTTCTGGACCTCGCGGACCTGATCCAGATCGATTGTTCCAGCCTGAGCGTTATCGTTACGACGTATGTTTCCTTCAGGGCGTGGGATGGCGAAACTGAAGTTCCTTTTGTCCGCGTGGAAATGTTCAGGGTAGTGCTTCTACTTCGCATTATCCCAAGCTTTGAGGATGAGGCTCACGCACTGGCTAGTTTTCGGTTGCGGGGACGCGGTGCATTGTCGTCGTAAAGGCTAGTTCGTACATGACAACACCCTGCGGCAGTACAGATACTGACGTTCAGCAAAAGACTGCACTCCTAGTGACGTCCGGCAGCGACGTCGATGAGCTACTTACGGGTGTTCTGGTCAGCGATGGCTGGAGCATTCACGGCGCTGTTGATAATCAGCATGCTCTCGCTTTGGCCGCGACTGAACCATTTGAGCTGATCATCACCGGACGACGGACCCTTGGCCCAGAGGATGTTGAGCTTCTTCATAAGATCAGAGGTGCTCGCCCTCATCTCCGTCTGATTATCCTCACGGATAAATGGACACCCGGCGACGTTATCGCCGCAATGCGCGAGGGTGCCTTTAGTTATTTCACGGCTCCGTTCCAAGCTCGCGAGCTCGCTGAAATGGTGCGTGAAGCCATGGCCTCACCGTGCTGGGACGATGGAATCGAAGTACTTTCGGGAACGCCTGCTTGGGTTAGCTTGGCGGCCCGCTGCGACATGTCTACCGCAAATCGCTTGGTTCAATTCCTTCGCGCAGCCAAAGACCCGAGTATTCCCGAAGCTGATAGGGAAGCCATTGTTACTGCCTTTAAGGAAATTCTTGTGAACGCGATGGAGCATGGCGGGCATTTCGACCCCAGTCAGTATGTGGAGATTTCGTTCGTCCATGTCCGACGCGCGGTCGCGTGCCGGATCAAAGATCCAGGTCAGGGCTTCTCGCTCGAAGAGCTCCGCCACGCAGCCATTAACAGCCCAGCCGGTGATCTCTTCCGTCATGTGGCGGTTCGCGAAACTCAAGGTCTCCGACCAGGCGGTTTCGGGCTTCTGTTGGCAAAAAAGCTCGTCGACGAACTCATTTACAACGAGCGGGGCAACGATGTGCTGCTTGTCAAATATATCGACCCGGCTGCTTCACAAATCGCGCCGTAAGCCCACAAAGCCGCTGGGCCTAGCTCTGAGGTCTCAGCCCTGCTCCGCCCGGGCGATCTATGATGAAGTTCCGTGCTAATTCTCTGATCCGAAGCCGTCACCGTTTCCCACCCATCGTCCCCAGCCACGTAGTTGCGCGCGTTTTATCGAGGAATAGCCTCCACTTACCGGGTAATTTCCCTGTTTCTTTCACCTGTTGGCGCAGAGAACAGTTCGCTCCTGACTCTCTCCTCCGTCATGTAGTCTCCGCTTCTGGTTGTAGGCGGTCTTTATCATTATTGCTATTAGTATTGCCGCAAAAACGCCCAACTTATTCAAAAACGGGACAGCGGAGAATCGGGAATAGGAACAAGAACGTAATCTTGACTGTTTTTTTTCCGACCTATAAGCAGAGGTGCCGGTTCGGCAGCGACCGTCGACTGCTCTAAAATCGGGGTTGTGCTTAAGCTGCAAGAAAATCTGATAACTGGCGTTTTGGCTGATCGTCTGCTGCAACCTTGGCCTCAATGCCGACCGCTGGGCAACGGGCATTTAAAGGTATAGAATCGTTCACAATAAAATCGCGCGCTCCCCGCACCCCAGGGACTGTCAAGGAGTAGCATTATGGCGCGCTTTGTCCTTTGCGATTCGATCCCGAGCAAAATTTTGCTTGTTGCCGTCTTTGCGTTCGCTTCTGTCCGCATCGAGACTCCCGTTGCAAGGGCGCAACATCCGATTACTGGCGCACGCATATCACCGCCAGCGCGTGCGGTTGTTCCACCCGCGCCACACACGACGGTTTCTCAGCCTCGTGTTGTCACTAGTCCGCGCCCGGCCGTCCTGGGCGCGCGTGTCGGCCTTCGGCCGGGCCCGAATAACTTCTTTCGCCGGCGTCGCGCACCATTTTTCAGGTTTGGACCAGCCTTCGCAATCCATGGCTTTTGGTGGCAGAACTGCGGTCCATACTGGGTCTGGGGATACTATTGCAACGGTTTGCCCTTCTATGGCTACGCGTATGGATACGGTTTTGAGAATTACGTGACATTGCAGGCGTACGAAGGTCCCGTGTACCTATATGCGTCCGGAGAACCCGAGCGAGTGTGGCTCTATCTGAAAGATGGCACGGTGTACAGCGTGAGTGAATACTGGTTCGTCAACGGCCAGGTCCATTTCATCGCCCTCGAGGAGGGCGGTGCAAAATCCGTCGAGCAGACGATTCCCCTCGGCGACCTGGATGTGCAGAAAACCGTCGATGTCAACACGAAGCGTGGATTCCGCGTCGTCATGCGCGACGAGCCCGTCGAGCAGTACATGCACGATCATCCCGATCTCATACCCCCACTGCTCGAGCTTCCCCCCAAAAACTAACGGCGCCCTTTTAGCAGCTGAACTTCGCGGCAGACGTAAAGCTAGAAGACCGGCAAGTCATTGTCCGCAGAATGAAGGGCAGTCTGACCACGGTACAAGGCCTAGCGATGGCGGGCCTTCGGTTGGCCACCGATTCAGTTCAACCCAGGATTCGACAGCCGGTATAGATGGTTTTAAAACCTAACATCGGCCTGACGGTCAAGAAAAGGAGTTTCGAGCTTGGTGAGCCACGACGCCCAGGTAAATCTCCGAAACTTTGTAGATAAACGCACCGGATGGTCCGGCGCTCTCGCAGCCTTGCCTTAATTTGGAACGCGATGCCCGATCAAGCTCTCCACTCGACCGAGGCTAGTTGCATTTCCGAAAGCTTTACGCGCGAAGTATATCCTCGCAACCGAAGCGCTTGGACCAGTTACAACTTTTGTGGCGTCGACTTCCACGCGGAATTCCACTCTTCGCGTCGCGCATAGAAATATCCGGCCAGACAGAAGTCGATGGCCGCGCAACAAAGTCCGTAGGCTAGTGGGATTGCGGTCAGCCGGCGCGGCTCGAGAAATGAGTACGCATGCGCCTGAAGTTCGTGGAGCAGGTCCCATAAACCGTGCAAGGAATATCCGACAACCAGGGCGAACGGCAGTCGAGCACCTAAGAGGCCTATCGCAATGAACACCGCAACGGCGGCCGTTTCCACAGTCCACGCGGTTGTTACGCCGCAATAGGCGACGAACGCCAGATAAAATGCGGCGATCATGATGAGGAACATCGCATAAAAAATCTGCTCTGCCTTTCTGGCGAAAACTTTACGGACGACGAAGATGGTGCCCGCAGCCGCCAAGAGGCCGATCACCACGTAGAGGATCACGATCACCACAAATCCGATCATACGGTGCGGTTCGCCCACCGGTTACCTCCTTTTCCGCTTAGCTGAGCAAGACGACTGCACCTGTGACCACCAACGCTCCAGCCCAGAGCCAATCGAGATTGAACCAGGCCGTACGCAGCATAGCGAGGCCGAGCTTTCGATATACGATCCACGCCGCGAACGCCATTACGGCAAGGTACGACAACGTATGTATTCCCAGTGCGACGGCCCCCAACCACGGCGTTCCCGGTCCTCCGGCAGCGGCGTGGCATGGTGCGCCGTGAGCGTCGCCAATCGCGGCGGAAACCGACTGGGAAGACTTCATCACAAATGGCAACAACATGAACCCGGCTCCATGCGCCGAGGCCATGAGGAATGACCAAATCGAAAGATCGCGAAAGCCGACCTGCATTCCTCCAAACCTTGGATGACGGTGGCGCCAGAGGCGATAGATGCCGAAGGTGATAAGGACCACACCGATCGTTATCTTGAGCGTTGAAACCGGAATCACCAGTTCGAGCAAAGCTGTCGCTACCAAGACAGCGCCAATTGCGATGAAATGGCCCAACACGATGGGAGGCAGCGCCCGCCATACACCGCGCGCGCTGCCCTGCTGCATTCCCAGGGCAACGGCGAATAGCCAGCCCATGCCCGGGTTGACGCCGTGAAAGGCGCCGAGAAGAAACATTGCATTCCATTCCATGAAGAATCCCCTCTTCAGGCGTAACAATACGAGTCGGAGGAAGCATCGCCGCCTTCCAGACGCATCTGATGCATGCGCATGGCGTCGTCTTCCAGGAAAAATCTGGAATCGAGTTCCATCCCGTCGCTGCGGAGGTTGACTTTGGCGACCCAGCCCCGGATGCCGTCGGGATAGAGCTGGTCATCCCAAGGCGTATAGAGCGCATTGCTGAAATAGGCGCGTTTACCGTCGCGGCTGAGCTCCACCATCTGAGGACCTCCGTTCAGCGCTTTCTTCGGATCGGCGGGATGCGCCGTCCGACGCGCTATGCCTCCCAGCCGGATCGAACTGACCTTCTTGGGATGAAAGGGGTCCGTGACGTCATACTGAATGAATTCGCCGGTGCCCCAGCAGGAAACGTAGAGATATCGATCGTCGAGCGAAAGATTGATGTCTGTAACAAAGGGTGGAACCGCGCTAAACCCTTTCAGGAAGGGCGGGAGGTCTGCTGGCGCGGCGGGCTCAGCGGGGATATCGATGACTTTTTTGATGCCCCATTTGCCAGCCGAACCGTTTTTGCTGTCCTCGCAGTACCAGACCCAAACGGAGGCGGAGAGATCTTTAAGCGAAACTACGACTCCCAAAAAGCCGTAAGCGCGAGTGGGAACGTGAGCGGGACGGAGTTCGAGAGCCATTTGGTACTCGTCGCCGAGCGCGAGCTCCTGCACGTGACGCCTGCGGCGCAGATCCCAAACCTGGAGCTTGTTGCCGTACTTTCCGCCGAGCAGAAGTTCCGGATTGACACCATCCTTCACCATGTTGGGCGTGCCCCACGCGCTGGTGACCATAGTGTCGAATCCCAGGTGCCACCACACGTCGTAAGCCAGCTGTTGCGGGCCCCGGTCAAGTTCCCAACGACCCTGAATCTCGAACGTCTGCGGGTCCATGATGAACGTGCCGCCGGGGCCGTTGCCGTCCGGCGCGCCGAGCGCGCTCAAATAGATTCCGTCCGGGCCGCAATGCACGGTATGCGGTGCCGCATAGCCAGTGCGATTCCAGACCTCCTCGGGCTCTATGACTTTGACAATGGACGGTTGCTTCGGATTTGGCTTGGTGTCAAGGATGTGGATGCGCGAGGAGTTGATCCCCGGCACGATCAGATAGCGGCGCTCCATATGCGGATGGGGTGCGTAGGGGAAAAGGCAGGAACTACAGGCGTTCCAACCGAAGTGATGGAGCTCATCCCCCACCTCGGGCATGTCTGTCTGACCAATTAAACGACCGTAGGACTTGGAATCGGGATCTGTATCCACCACACCGATCGCGTCGGCACGTCCCTGTTTCTTTGGATTAATCAACGTGACGTACCCGAGACGTTCCGGCGGCGCTTGCGCTGCCATTTTTGCGGATGGGTAAAATGTTGGGTCTGGTCTAAGCAGTGCCATGGCTTTCGTCCTCCTCGAGCGCGAGTGTCGGCGAACGGGCAGGTTGTGTAAATGACCGGGGCTCCGAGCCTCTTGCCAGAGACGCCGGATTTCCTTGACCTTTTGATTGAGGCTCTGCGATTCTTGCCCTAGGGTCCCACCAGGAATCAAGACAGGCTCAGAACAGGAGCAGCCGCGCGATGGACGTGTTGTCCGATGTGTTGCGAGTCGTTAGGCTTTCCGGCGCGGTGTTCTTCACCGCCGAGTGTTCTTCGCCATGGGCGATCGAATCGCCGATGCCGGATTTGCTGACTCCGGCACTGATGACCGAGGCCGACTGTCTGGTGCTGTTTCATATCCTGACCGAGGGTTCGTGCATTGTTGAGTGCAAGGGGCTGCCTGCCGTCAAAATGCTTCCAGGCGACGTGGTCATTTTTCCGCACGCCGAAACGCACACCATGCGCAGCCATGTCGGTGTGACGCCAGCTCCGATTGGCTCTGTGTTCCCCTTTGGTTCCTCGGAGGGACTACAGCAAGTCGCTTTTGGCGGGGGTGGCGAAAAAACAAGATTCATTTGCGGCTATTTGAATTGCGATCAACGTTTCAGTCCTCTGACTACAGCCCTGCCGACGATGTTGCTCGTGCGCAGCGGCGAGGACTACGCGGTGGAGGCGATCGACCACAACGGCGTTCGTCCCGCGCAAGTAGCGGGCGGATCGCGCACGTGGCTCGGAACAACACTGAAGTTTACGATCAGCGAAGCGAAAGCGGCTCGCCCGGGAAACGCCGCCATGCTTGGCCGCCTGACGGAGCTAATGTTCGTCGAAATTCTTCGGCAATATATGCACCAGTTGCCTGCGGGTCGCGGCGGCTGGCTAGCGGGTTTGAACGACGCTCACGTGGGAAAGGCATTGCGCTTGATTCATGCGAATCCGGAGCGGAATTGGACGGTGGGTGAGCTTGCGCGCGAAGCCGCCACTTCACGCTCTGTCCTGGCCCAGCGATTCACGGAATTAGTCGGTGAATCGCCGATGCGCTACCTTGCGGGGTGGAGAATTCAGCTCGCGAAGCAGTTGTTGCGCGATGGGACGAACATCGCGGAGGTCTCCGGGCAGATAGGATACGAATCGGAAGCGGCGTTCAATCGCGCTTTCAAGCGCACGACAGGATCGCCGCCCGCGAGTTGGCGTAGGAAAGTGACCGCCGTAACTGCTGTGTTGGCTATTTTGGTGTCCGCGGACAATTGGCTGGCGAATTGTCGACGCCACAGGCAGCCGAAGCAGCACGAGATTCTGCTCTTGGGGACGGGAATTCAACCACGAACGGCTATTTCCGTGCTTAGTACACCTAGTTGCATATAAAATCCCGTTCGCGCGCAAGATTTTAGATCCATCGTCGGCACATGCCTAGACCGCGAGCCGCGATTAATAATCAGGGGTTCGAAAGTCGAAGCGCACCTTCGGTCCAATGCGTTGTAGGCGGGATTCTCTTGACGGTGGCTTGCTCGGCTTCCGGTGCTTGAAACGCCCAAAGGTCCGCAGGCGAAACACGGTTCGCCAAACCGTTGTGCGGAGCGCGACTGCCTCTCACGCAGGTGCGTTGATGGCTCGCGGTCCCTGTCGTGACAGCATTCCTTCTCCTCTCGGCATGCCGTGGTTGTGCAGCGTGTTGGAATGGGAGCGCGGTTATTGCCCTTCCTCTGATGTTGCAGCAGTTGCCGATTCGGTGGCAGCGACTTTCTTGTATTCGGCTTTTGCTTGACGAAGCATCGGGATATCCGGGTCCGCGTCTTTCCATGCACTGAAGAAATCAGCGTATGCTTTGCGGCTTTTCTCCGGAGCGTCCTGCATAGCATAAGCTCGCGCGAGACCGAGTTTCGCCAAAGGCACAAATACTCCCCATTCGGGCCATCCGCGATTACTGATGAGCTTCTGAAACTCATCAGCGGCTTTGGCATGCTCTCCTGCTGCCAGGTAAGCCAGCCCACGATGATAAAGAACCTGGGATTCGCCTTGCTCGTATTGCGCGACTGGAGAAAGCAAATCCACAGCCTTGAGTGCGTTTCCTCGCCGGCGCTCGACGATGGACCGAATGAGCGGCAAGTCGAGTTGCTGATTCACCGTGTCTTCAGAATGGAAGCGATCCAGTTTCGCTGCCAACGCCTCCGCCTGCGCTACGTCGCCGGCTTCCGCTAGCGC
>Ga0306924_10003565_pt1 | contig 14987 bp, 12 predicted proteins | sample sta12Can44000111_FD_203756 | JGI IMG/M metagenome (GOLD analysis project Ga0306924, IMG submission 203756) | Lab enrichment of tropical soil microbial communities from Luquillo Experimental Forest, Puerto Rico - statanox.12C.anox.44.000.111 (v2)... | ecosystem: Environmental > Terrestrial >... | reverse complement strand
CGACTCCATCGAATGTCGCGGCGCGCATCGTCAAATGGTTCGTCGAGGGCACGATCTGGAAGCACCTGTGGATCACGCTCGTCGAATCCGTGCTCGCCTTCGTCATCGGTTCGGTCGCTGGAATCCTGGTCGGCTTTTGGTTCGCGCAGCAGCCGCGGGTGGCGGCGGTGTTCGATCCCTACGTCAAAATGATCAACGCGCTGCCGCGGGTCGTGCTGGCGCCGATCTTCGCGCTCTGGCTCGGCCTCGGCATCTGGTCGAAGGTCGCGCTCGGCGTCACGCTCGTGTTCTTCATCGTTTTCTTCAACGTCTATCAAGGCGTGAAGGAGGTGAGCCCGACCGTCCTCGCCAATGCCCGCATGCTGGGCATGAGCGAGCGGGCGCTCATGCGCCACGTCTATTGGCCCTCGGCGTTGTCCTGGATGTTTTCCTCGCTGCATACGTCGGTCGGCTTTGCGGTGGTGGGCGCGGTGGTGGGCGAGTATCTCGGCTCGGCCGCCGGGCTCGGCTACCTCATCCAGCAGGCGGAAGGCGTGTTCGACGTGGCGGGCGTGTTCGCGGGCATGCTCGTGCTCGCCGCCTTCGTGATCGGCATCGACTTTTTGGTCACGCTGGCCGAACGGCGTCTTCTGGTCTGGCGGCCGGTCGCGGCCGAAACGCGCACATAGGCCGCGCACGTGCTTGGGCGGCTTCCCGCCGCCGTGCCGCCGCCTTATAAACCAGGGCCATTGGCGTTCGACCTATCCCCGTCATTGCCGGGCTTGACCCGGCAATCCATCGTCTTCGTTAGGACTTATTGCGAAGAAGATGGATGCGCGGGTCAAGCCCGCGCATGACGAGTCAGGGAGACGTTCGAGAAGTTCACCGTCGGCCGCCGGGAGGAGAAGATGAAAACAACGAAGATTGCGCTCGCCATGCTCGCGCTTGCGCTTGGCGCGCCCGCGCATGGCCAGGCGGTCGAGAAGAAAGAGCTCACGCTCGCCGTCGGCGGCAAGACCGCGCTCTACTATTTGCCGCTCACCATCTGCGAGCGGCTCGGCTACTTCAAGGAGCAGGGCCTCGACGTCACCATCAACGACTTCCGCGGCGGCGCGCAGTCGCTGCAGGCGCTGGTGGGCGGCTCCGTTGACGTCGTCACCGGCGCCTACGAGCACACCATCCGCATGCAGGCCAAGGGTCAGGACATCAAGGCCGTGATCGAGCTCGGGCGCTTCCCCAGCATCGTCGTCGGTGTGCGCAAGGACAAGGCCGCGAGCTACAAGTCCGCCGCCGACCTCAAGGGCATGAAGATCGGCGTGAGCGCGCCGGGCTCGTCCACCAATTTCTTCGTGATGTACATGATGTCGAAGGCGGGCCTCAAGCCGGCCGACGCCTCCTATATCGGCGTGGGCATCGGCCCCTCCGCCGTCGCTGCCATGAAGAAGGGCGAGATCGACGCCCTCTCCAACCTCGATCCGATGATCACCAAGCTCGAACAGGACGGCGACATCAAGGTCGTCGCCGACAGCCGGACGGAGGAGGGGACGCGGGCGATTTTCGGCGGCTCGAACCCGGCGGCGGTGCTCTACGTCAGGCAGGATTTCATCGACAAGAATCCGGCGACCGTGCAGGCGCTGGTCAACGCCTTCTATAAGACGCTGCAGTGGCTCGATAAGGCGACTCCCGAGGAGATCGCCGCGACGGTGCCGGAGGATTATTTTCTCGGCGACAAGGCGCTCTACCTCGCCGCGGTCAGGGCCAACAAGCCGGTTTATTCGCGCACCGGCGTCATTCCCGCCGCCGGCATGAAATCGGCCGCCGACATGCTGCTCGCCTTCGACGACGAGCTCAAGGGCGCCAACGTCGACCTCGCCAAGACCTTCGACGGCCGCTTCGTCGCAAAGGCCGCGGCACAGGCTCAAGGGCGGTAGAGCAACCGTGCTCGAAGACTACTAGAGCACTCGGCCTGATTCAGCATTCCGCACCCACATGCGTCACCCGCGGGCTTGACCCGCGGGCCCATCATTCGTCGCAAGAATTTTTTGCGAAGAGGATGGATTGCTGGGTCAAGCCCGGCAATGACGAAACGGGTCAGACGACCGGAATGCCGGACTGAATAGGCCCGCGCAGCGGGGAAGGGGCAACCACCCCGCGCCCGCGGGCTCTTGCCATGACGGTTTTATTACAGAAAGATGACAGCCGCCCCGCCGCCGTGAACGTCGACAAGAGCGCGGCTGTAGCCGACAGTCATGCCGCCCGCCGTCCTCTACCTAAAGAACCGCCTCGCGGCCGCCGATCGCCGGCATGCGGGCCGCTTCGCGCTCCTCGCCGCCATCCACCTCGCCGCCTTCGGCGTATTGCTGTGGTCCGAGGACGAGCCGGCGGCGCGCGCGGCGTTCGTCCTGACCTGGGGCGCGCTCAACTTTTTCTGGCTCATCCTGCTGCGGCGCCCGCCGACCTCGGCGGCGCTGTCGCTCGCGCTGATCGTTATTCTCATCGCGTTGTCGCAGTTCAAGCACGGCATCCTCATGATGACGGCGACCTTCGTCGACGTGATGCTCATCGACGTTGCCACGTTCTCCTTCTTCCTAAAGGTCAATCCGAGCCTGGTCGGGAAACTGGCGCTCGCCGTCGCGCTGGCGATGCCGGTCACGGTCCTGCTGTGGCGGGCCGAGCCGTTCCGGGTGCGCCGCGGCACCGCCTTGCTCGGATGCCTCCTTTGCCTGGCCGCGCTCGCCGGACTGTCATTGGCGGTGCCGACGGACCGGGAGGACGAGTTCTACCCGCATCAATACGTCTCCAAATTCGCGCGCTCGGCTGCCGTTGCGGCCGTCGACCTGACGAACGGCGGCGTGTTGGAGGCCGATCCCGCGACTGCGGACCGGTTGAACCTCGGGATCGTCGGAGCGTGCCCCCCCGGCCGCAAGCTGCCGCACATCGTCATGGTGTTCGACGAGTCGAGCTTCGACGTCACCATGATGCCCGATGTCAAAGTCGCGGCGAATTACCGCGAGCGGTTTCACTCATCCGACGGAAAGACCCGCGCGTTCGTGGTCGAGGGCGCCGGCGGCCCGAGCTGGTACACCGAGTACAACGTGCTCACCGGCCTGTCGGTGCGCTCCTACGGCCGCTTCGCCGAGTCGGTCACCCGCTTGGCCGCCGGGCGGGTCAAACGCGGCTTGCCTTACGCGTTGCGCGAGTGCGGCTACAGCACCTACAGCCTCTACTCCTGGTTCGGGGCCTTCGCCGGCGCCCGCGGCTTTCAAACATCCACCGGCATCGAGCATTTCCTCGACGCCAAGCAGTTGCACGTCGGACCGGCCGATACCGATATTTTCTTTTACGACCGTGCCGCGGAGCTGATCGCGCAAGCCCGCGGTGGCGGTCCGGTTTTTGTCTTCGTCTATCTCGCCGCCAACCACTTTCCCTGGGATTACCACTATCGTCCCGATCTCTTGCCCAACTGGGTCAATCCTGGAAATCCGTTCGAGATCGACGAATATCTTCGCCGCCAGGAGATGAGCGCGCGCGACTACGCTCAATTCAAGGCGCGGCTTGGGCGCGAATTTCCCAATGAGCAGTTCCTGCTCGTGCGGTTTGGCGACCATCAGCCGCTGTTTGCCAAGCGCTTCATCGACCCGACGCTCGGCCAGGCCGAGGTGGCCGCGCGCATCTTGCAGCGCGATCCGCGTTATTTCACCACCTATTACGCGGCCGAAGGGGTGAATTTCCGCCCCGTCGATCTTTCATCCGCGCTCGATACGCTCGACGCGCCCTACCTTCCGTTGGTGGTGCTGGAGGGGGCGGGAGTGCCGCTCGATGCCGCCTTCCTGGAGCAAAAGAAAATCCTCAGGCGTTGCCACGGCCTGTTCTATCTCTGCGCCGACGGCGCGGAGGCGCGACGCTTCAATCGGCTGCTGATCGACGCGGGCTTGATTCAGGGATTCTGAAGCCGCGACCATCGCGACGAAGCGACGGCCGGCGGGAGGATCGACCACACGATCGCCCGGCCTCGCTGTTTGACCTTGAAATGACAGATTTAATGCAGTTTTATGACTGCGGTCCGTGTGCCGGGCGTTAAGGGTTGGGTCATTGCCGGGCACGGGCCGCTCGCCATGCCTCCCTCCATTGCATTTGTGACCAGCCGCTGGGCCGCATCGGATGCGGCGACGGCGGGCGGCATTCTGCGGACCCTGCTCATCACGGCGCTACACTTGGCGGCACTCGGCCTCATGCTGTGGAGCGAAGTCGCCGTCCTGCCGAAAGTCGTGTTCTGCCTCACGTGGGGCCTGCTCAATTTCTTCTGGCTTGCCGTGTTGCGCCGTCCCGTCGTGTCGGCGGCGCTGTCGCTCGTGGTGATCGTCGTCCTGATCCTGCTGTCGCAGCTCAAATACGAGATCATCCGGATGACCGCCAACTTCCTCGACGCGATGATCATCAACAGCGACACGGTCACCTTCCTGCTGGCGATCAAGCCCCACCTCTACGGCGACGTTCTCCTGGCGCTCGCGCTGGCGCTTCCGGCGCTGACGCTGCTCTGGTTGATCGACGCGTTCCGCGTGCGGCTGCGCACGGCGGCGACGGGATTCGTGGGCTGCGCCGCCGCGCTCGTCGGCGTGGCGCTCGCGTTCCCGCAGGAGGAATGGGATGCGTTCGCCGGCGACGGCTACGTGTCCAAATTCTCGCGCTCGGGCGTCGCCGCGCTGTCCGAGCTGGCGACGCACGGATATATGGAATCCGATGCCGCCATCGCCGATCGTTTGAAGACGCTGCCGAACGAGATCTGCGCCCCGCTGGCAAAGCCGCCGCACATCATCCTGGTGCACGACGAATCGAGCTTCGACATCCGCGCCGTGCCCGGCGTCAAGGTCGCGGCCGATTACGGCGGCCACTTCCGCTCGTTCGACGGCAAGCACCGGCGCTTTATTGTCGAGGGCGCGGGCGGTCCGAGCTGGTACAGCGAATACAACGTGCTGGCGGGCCTTTCGGCGCGCTCGTTTGGACGCTTCGCCTATTATGTGACGCAGATTGCCGCCGGGCGGGTAGAACGCGGGCTGCCCACGGCGCTGCGGCGATGCGGCTATCGCACGTTCTCGATCTATCCCGCGCTCGGCGCCTTCATGAGCGCGAGGAGCTTCCAGACCACGACCGGCGTGCAAGAATTTCTCGATCAAGGCGCGCTCGGCACCAACCGCATCGAGCCCGACCGGTTCTACTACGATAGCGCGTTGCGCATGATCGAGCGCGAACGCGGCAAGGGGCCGATGTTCCTCTTCGTCTATCTGGCCCAGAACCATTACCCCTGGAACTATGTCTGGCGGCCCGACCTGATGCCGGCATGGACGAATCCGGGAAACGCGCCCGATGTCGACGAGTATTTGCGGCGTCAGAGCATGAGCTTCCGCGACTACGCGGGGCTGCTCGACCGCCTCGCACGCGACTTTCCCGGCGAGCGCTTTCTCTTGGTCCGCTACGGCGATCACCAGCCGGACTTCGCCTCCTTGATGCTCGAGCCGTGGCTCGACGAGCTCGGGATCAACCGGCGGCTGATGACCTACGATCCGCGCTATTTCACCACCTACTACGCCATCGACGCGATCAATTTCAAACCGGTCAATCTGTCCTCCGCGCTCGACACGATCGAGGGACCCTATCTGCCGCTCGTCGTGCAGGAGGCGGCCGGCCTGCCGCTCGATCCCTCGTTCGCCGAGCAGAAGAGAATTCTCGAGCGCTGCAAGGGGCTTTTTTACGCCTGCGCCGGCGGCGCGGAGGCGCGGCGCTTCAATCGGCTGCTGATCGACGCCGGCTTGATCAAAGGACTTTGACGAGATCATGCCGCGGGCGCACCCTCGCCCCGCGAAGCGGGGAGAGGGTGGCGAGCGCCCACAAGCGCGTTCAGGCGCGTCTTCAACGCGCTATGGGCGCGAGCCGGGTGAGGGGCATGCGAGCACTTGCGCGGGCCCTAATAAAAAAAGAGCCATTCGCGTTCCCAGGCTTGCCCCTCACCCGACCCTCGCTACGCTCGGGTCACCCTCTCCCCGCTTCGCAGGGAGAGGGTGGAGATTGCCGCTCGAGTGCAATCTCATAACATCGAGTAATCATCAGGGCGCATATAGGAGACCCTCATGCGCCGGCGCTTCGCGACGCTCGACGTGTTCACCGACCGGCGCTTTGCCGGCAATCCGCTCGCCGTGGTGCTCGACGCCGAAGCGCTCGACGCGGCGGCGATGCAGGCGATCGCGCGCGAATTCAACCACCCCGAGACCGTGTTCGTCTTCGCCCCGGCCGACCCCGCTCACCGCGCGCGCGTGCGCATTTTCACCCCGGCGCGGGAGCTGCCGTTCGCCGGCCATCCGACCGTCGGCACCGCGGTGCTGCTGGGAGCGCGCGACGGCGGCCGCGATCTCGTGCTGGAGGAAGGCATCGGCGCGGTACGGTGCACCCTCGAATTGACGAGCGCCGGCGGCGGCAGCGCCCGCTTCACAGTCCCGCAATTGCCGGCCGAGGCCGGCGCGGCGGCGGACGATGCCGCCATCGCGGCGGCGCTCACGCTCGCGCCGAGCGACATCGGCGAGGGCCGCCCGGCGCGATGGTCGGCCGGCATTCCGCTTACCTTCGTGCCCATCGTCTCCCTCGCCGCAATGGCGCGTTGCCGTCCCGATCTGGCCAAGTTCGACGCCGCCTTCGGCGCGGGTGCGGCGGTTTACGTATTCTGCAACGAGACCGCCGAGCCGGGTCACCATTTTCATGCCCGCATGTTCGCCCCCGGCATGGGTGTTCCGGAAGATCCCGCGACCGGATCGGCGGCCGCCGCCTTTGCCGGCGTGCTCGCGCGCCGCCTGAGCGACGGCACCCACACGGTCGTGATCGAGCAGGGCTACGAGATGGGCCGGCCGAGCCTGATCCGCCTCGCGATGGAGATCGCCGCCGGGCGGCTTGTTTCCGCCTCCATCGGCGGGGACGCCGTCATCGTGACCGAGGGAACGATCGAGGCGTGAGAGCTATGATCGCTCGCCCTGAGTCAGCGTGAGAGTCGCAGGCTGGGCAAAGGTGCGCTTGGACATTGGGATCAGGCTCATATGGACGACGATCCTCTTCTGCACCGCCAGCAAATCAAAGATCGGACGCCCGAGCGGGCGGGCCGCCGGCACCGAGGTTCTGGCCACTGGCATGTTCGCGGTCGAACGAACGTCATCGTCTGCCGCGCCTGCGGGGCAAGCATCCCGAAGTGGCAAAATCCGCAGTTCTGTCCGGAATGCGGAGCGGGAAGAAAGGCGGACGGTGCTTGGCCGTAATCAATGGAGCCCACTACCCTCGGCGGCCGAGCGCGGTCAAAAGGTCAACATTGCTGTCTCAGGTCGCGCCCTCCATTCGCGCTTGCGAAGCAGGGCGCTCTTCCGCTAGAACCGCCGGGCAACCAAGGATGAACGCGGTCTTTGTTCCGCGACCTTGCGTGACGAGGGCAAAATGCCGACGCGCCGCGATATCCGCGCGATCACCCGGGGGGCTCAGGCCCGTCCCGGCGGCGCCCTCATTCTCGGCGGGCTCCTGCTCCTTATGGTCCCCTGAGGGCCGGCCGGGCGTTTTGCGCCTGGGCACTCAGGGGAGACCGCAAGCACGGAACCCAGCGCGCGCCCCGATAGCGAGGGCGCCAACGACGAGAAGGACTTAAACATCATGACCGCGCCAGCGAAGTCCGAGCAGGACCGCGTCTTCATCTTCGATACCACCTTGCGCGACGGCGAGCAGTGCCCGGGCGCCACCATGACCCATGAGGAGAAGCTCGAAGTCGCCGAGCTGCTCGACCAGATGGGCGTCGACATCATCGAGGCCGGCTTTCCGATCGCGTCCGAGGGCGACTTCGCCGCGGTGCAGGAAATCGCCCGTCGTACCAAGAACGCGGTCGTCTGCGGCCTTTCACGCGCCGCGTTCAACGACATCGACCGTTGCGCCGAGGCGATCAAGCCGGCCAAGAAGAGCCGCATCCACACCTTCATCTCCACCTCGCCGGTGCACATGAAGTACAAGCTGCAGAAGGAGCCGCAGGAGGTCTACGAGCTGGTGGTCGCGCAGGTCACGCGCGCGCGCGGCTATACCGACGACGTGGAATGGTCGTGCGAGGACGGCACCCGCACCGAGCACGACTTTCTCTGCCGCTGCGTCGAGGCCGCGATCAACGCCGGCGCCACCACCATCAATATCCCCGACACCGTCGGCTATACGGTTCCCGAGGAATATTTCGCGCTCATCAAGATGGTGCGCGAGCGCGTGCCGAATTCCGACAAGGCGCGCTTCTCCGCGCATTGCCACGACGATCTCGGCATGGCGGTGGCGAACTCGCTCGCCGGCGTGCAAGCGGGCATCCGCCAGATCGAGTGCACCATCAACGGCATCGGCGAGCGCGCCGGCAACGCCTCGCTCGAAGAGCTGGTGATGGCGATGAAGGTGCGCAACGACGTGCTGCCGTATTGGACCAACGTCGACAGCACGCTGCTTACGCGCGCGTCGAAGCTGGTCGCGGCCGCCACCTCGTTTCCGGTGCAGTACAACAAGGCGATCGTCGGCCGCAACGCGTTCGCGCACGAATCCGGCATCCACCAGGACGGCATGCTCAAGCACACCCAGACCTACGAGATCATGACGCCCGAGAGCGTGGGCGTGAAGCAGACCTCGTTGGTGATGGGCAAGCATTCCGGCCGCCACGCCTTCGTGCACAAGCTCGAGGAGATGGGCTACCACCTCGCCAGCAACCAGCTCGAGGACGCCTTCGTGCGCTTCAAGGCGCTCGCCGACCGCAAGAAGCACGTCTACGACGAGGACATCGAGGCGCTGGTCGACGAGGAGATCGCGCACGCGCAGAACCGCGTGAAGCTGGTCAGTCTCACCGTGATCGCCGGTACCATGGGCCCGCAATCGGCGACGGCGACGCTCGACATCGACGGCCGCCACCACACCGTGCAATCGACCGGCAACGGGCCGGTGGATGCGACCTTCAACGCCATCAAGGCGCTCATCCCGCACCAGGCGGTGCTCGAGCTCTACCAGGTGCACGCCGTCACCCAGGGCACCGACGCGCAGGCCGAGGTTTCGGTGCGCCTCGCCGAGAGCGGGCGGTCGGTCACCGCCAAGGGCGCCGACCCGGATACGCTCGTCGCCTCTGCCAAGGCCTATCTCGGCGCGCTCAACAAGCTCATGTCGCGCCGGCAGAAGGGCGCGTCCGACGCGGTGGTGACGGAGCGGCGCGTGCATTCGACCGATGTCGGCTGAGCGACGCTTTAAAGGTTGCGGGGTGCGCGCGCTCGACGCACCCCGCGTTCAGCAAGAGGTAATTGGCTCAAATCGCAGCAGATGCGTCGATATATCTCAACATGACGAAGCTGTAATCTTGGGTCGCGAAGTTGTTATCTAACGAAACTTTAACTTGATGCGCGGCTCCCGCGGATTTGTACTACCGTGCATCTAGCGTCGAGTAGCGGGGTGACTTGGAGGGCATGTGTCATGTGGAAAGCCATCGTCGCCGGAACAGCTGCGCTCGCCATCGCCGGGACCTCGCTCGTCTATGCGCAACAGCGCAGCGGCCGCGACGGCATGATGATGCAGCGCTCGCAACCCAACGCCGAGGACCTGCGGGCATTCGGTGAAGCGCGGCTCGCGGCGCTCAAGGCGGGCTTGCTGCTGACCGCGGAGCAGGAGAAGAACTGGCCGGCCTTCGAGCAGGCGGCGCGCGACTACGGCAAGCTGCGGATGGACCGTCTGGCTGCGCTGCGCAGCGGGACGGGGAGTGACGACCCGGTCGAGCGCCTGCGTCAGCGCGCCACAGCCATGACGGATGCGGGTGCGGCCTTGAAGAAATTGGCCGACGCCACAGATCCTCTGTACAAGAGCCTTGACGAGAATCAGAAACGGCGCTTTGCGATACTCAATCGCTTGACCGGACCGGACCGGGGTGGGTTCCGCGGACGCGACGGCGACGGGATGCACCACTGGGGTCCGCATCGCACCGACGGGGGCGCGATGGACATGGAACACACTGGCGGACAACGCCTGTAGTCACCACATACCGAGCCTAGCGCCGGCGGTCGCACTCCCAGCCCCCCGACACGATCGCCGACGTACGGGAGCCGCCGGGTCCCCACCCGGCGGCTTTCCGTTTGTGGAACCCACGCCGCGCGGTTGTGAAATACCCGTGCGGCTGTGCGTTTGCGCCGCAGTGCTGCGCGCTGCAGATCGCAAGCGCCCGCCACGAACTCCGTTCATTCCCGCCCCCGCTTTCGCGGGGGTAAACTCCAGCGGGAATCCACGACTTCGTGTCCCGGGCGAGCGAAGCGAGACCCGGGACCTCGAGACCTGATCTGCGGCCCTGGGTCCCCGCAACGGGGTCCCCGCGACGCATAGCGCGTCACAGACGCGCGTAAACCCGCTTTTGCTGTCGCGGGGTGCCCCTCGCGGGGACGAGCGGAGCGGAGAGGCATACCGAGCAAATTGAGACCACGTCCACGCGCGCCTTCGCTGGACACTGGGAACTCGCTTTGCTACAGGACGCAGCCCCTGCGGGGCCTTCGCAGGCGGCATTCCGGGCGCATAGCTCAGTTGGTAGAGCAGCTGACTCTTAATCAGCGGGTCCCAGGTTCGAGTCCTGGTGCGCCCACTACAACTTAGGCCCGTAACTCAAAGAAATTTCGCGAGGTCGATAGTGAAGCGGTTCGTGCCGTAAGTAATGCCGTAAGCAATTTAAGGGCCGCCTAGGGTTTTCAACATATTCGTTGAACGGGCCGCGGTAGCCGCAAAATTGAGTCGGCGCGTCGCGCGTCGCAGCATAGCCGTGCGCCAGGGGGCGATTTCTCGTGAGTATCACGCCTTGCCAAGGATCAGCAGCAGCAGCCGCAGGCCCTGCCCAATACCGATCATGCCAAGGCCGCCTGATATCAGTCCGACCACCATCGCGTAGTATCTGAACTGGACGCGCTCCGTTTTGGACACCTCCTCGAAGAGCAGCATCAAAAAGCCAAATGCACCGCAGAGAAATGTTATGAAGCCCATGAACAGGATCAGGTAAGCAAGCACGGTGGTCGACATGGACAGCCTCTTCCAGTTCCCACTGTAACCCTTTTCACCCCCGTGGCCATGACTTGGCGAACGCGGTCATCGCGGCCTCACGTGATGCCGCGCAAAGGCCGCGCGTAAAGCTCATGCTGATTTGGTTATGACTCACTTTTTCACCGGCGCGTAAAAAACGCTGTCGATCTCCACGATATCATCGTCAAACAGGCGCTGGACCTCGATCATCGTGCGGGGCGGATAGGGCGGCTTGCTCCACAGCTCCGCCTGCACCTTGTCCACCATGGGCGCGAAGCGGTGCAGGTCACTGACGTAAACGGTGAGCCGCACACAATCTTGCAGGCTGGCGCCCTCCGATTGCGCAATCAGCCTGATATTGAGGAAAGCTTGGCGAATGCGGGCGTAGGGATCCTGCACCAATGTGTTGGTCGCCGGATCGACCCCTTGCATGCCGGCGACAAAGACGAAGTCGCCGGCCCTGGCGCCGAGACTCCACGTACCCTCCGCCTTGATCGCGCCGGGAGGGTTGAGTGTTTTGACGCCGTTTGGCGAGGGGGCCTGCGCGAAGCCGACACTTGACGCGATGGCGATTGCAGTCATGCAAGGAAAAGCAAGCCGCGGCAACATTTGGGCACCCCACCTTGAGCGATTGTTTGACCCGCCGAGGCGCATGAGCGCCGGCGCAAACGGTGAACAGCGTACCCGCGCCAATCCCCTACACAAGCTCGATCAACCGTCGTTTCGGCCGCTCCCCTCCTGGAACGCATGCCGGTCAAGCCGCCTCGTTCTGGGTCGAGCCTTCCGCTCGGCGCCGCGCCGGCGTAGGCTTGCAAAAAAAGCGATGTCGGGAGGATCCAAGATGAAGCGCAGCGCCGCGATTCGCTCGGCCGTTCGCTCGGCCGCTCTCTTGGGCGTGCTGGCGGCGGGGGGTGCGTGGGCGCAGCAAGCCAGCACCGACGAGCACTTGACCGCCACGCAGAAATTGGGCCGCCAGGTTTTCGCCCAGTCCTGCGGGATTTGCCACCTGCCGCCGCAGATCAACGCGCGAACCTACGGTCCGCTATTGTCCAAGGACACGGCCGGAGGCAGCGATGAGGTCATCCGTGGCCTCATCAGCGAGGGCACGCCGCGCATGCCCGCCTTCAAGCATTACCTCGAGCGCGCCGAGATCGACGCGATCATCGCCTATCTCAAAACCGTGCCCGCCACCGCCACGCGTTGAACGGCTAAGGAGAAACGCCATGCAAACCCATCAGTTGCGCGTTGTCGCGCTCGCCGCGGCGTGTCTGGTCTCGACCGCACTCGCCGCACAGGCCGCCGATCATCTGCTCAGCGGCACGGTCGCCTCGGCGGCGGGCGAGAAATTGGGCGGCGTCACCGTCTCGGCCAAGGCCCAGGGCGGCACGATCACGACCAGCGTCTACACCGACGAACAGGGCGGCTACTATTTCCCGCCGCTGCCCGCCGGCACGTACACGGTCTGGGCGCAGGCGCTCGCCTTCGAGCTCGCCAAGGGCGAGGTCGATCTGACGGCGGCGCGGCGGGCGGATCTCACGCTCAAGGCGATGACCGACGTCGAGCGGCAGGTGCGGCAGCTGCCGGGCGAAATGCTCATGGCGGCGCTGCCCGAGGACAGCGCGGCCGACGCCCGCATCAAGCGCGTCTTCCGCAACGCCTGCACCGGCTGTCATACGCCGAGCTACGTGCTGCAATTCCGCTTCGACGAGGACGGCTGGAACAAGATCATCGACCTGATGAAGCTCGTGCCCAATACCGGCGTGTTGCCGGCGACCCCCAAGCCGAACGCCATCATCGACTTCCATCAGAAGGAGCTCGCCGCCTATCTCGCCCGCGCGCGCGGACCGGGAGAAAGCTCGCTCAAGATCACGCCGCGTCCGCGGCCCTCGGGCGAAGCGGCGCGGGTGGTGTGGACGCTCTACGATGTGCCGATGGTTCCGGAGGCCGGGATCGGCACCACCTATCAGACCAACGACGGCACCGACTGGTCCTTGGGAACGACCTCCAAGCTCGGTCTCATCACCCACGACGGGGGCATGGATTTCGACGGCAATCTCTGGTTCACGTCCAACAACCCCAATCGCCAAGTCACGGTGGGCCGCGTCGACGCCAAGACCGGCGCGGTCAAGTTCCTGAAGGTCAACCGCAACGACGGTCTCGCCGCCAACGCCCACGGGCTGGTGCGCGATCAGCAGGGCATGTTCTGGTTCGACGTCAATCCCGGCCGCCGCAGCCTGGGCCGGCTCGATCCCAAGGCCGAGAAGATCGACGTGTATATGACGCCGGCCAACATGTCGCCGCTCGGCGGCGCGGTGACGGTCGACGTCGACGGCAAGGGCAAGGTGTGGGCCTCCGCGCCCGACGGCGCCGTGCGCTTCGACCCCGAAACCGAACGCTTCACCGACTTCAAATCGCTCTCCTACAAGACCGCGCGCGGCACCGGCATGACCTACGGTGCGGCCGGCGACCGCGACGGCAACGGCTGGTGGACGCAGATGGCGTTCGACACGGTCGGCAAGGGCGACATGGCATCGGGCAAGACGGTGGAGGTGAAGCTGCCCGCGGTGCAGGCGGAGCTCGACCGCATCACGCCGGAAGCGCGCGCGCTCTACGACAAGTTCGAGGATCTCTCCTTCAACAGCCCATTCCCGTGGCAGCAGGGGCCGCGCCGCATGGGCACGGACAAGAATGCCGACGTGCTGTGGGTCGGCAATTCCTGGGGCGGGAGCCTCACCCGGATCGACACCAAGACGCTGGCGACGACGATCGTGCCGCTGCCGGACCCGACCGCGATGCAGCCCTATCACCTGGTGGTGGACGAAAACCACAACGTGTGGGGCAATCTGTGGACCAACGACCAGATCGTCAAATACGACCCTAGCAGTTCGAAATGGACCATCTTCGAACTGCCGGTGCGCGGGACCGAGATTCGCCACATCTCGCTCGACGAGCGCCACGGCAGGACGCAGGTGATCCTGCCGGTCTATCGCACCAACCAGATGGGCGTCATGACGTTACGCAGCGAGGCCGATCTGGCGGCGCTCAAGGCGCAGGCGGCACGCTAGGCGCCGCCTCGACGGCGCGCGAGCATCGAGGGAAATCGTGCTCGAACTATTGGCAGAAGTCCCAATAGCCGCGAGTCCGGGGGGAATTCGACCAATACCAGCACAGGTCGACAGACGGCGAGGTCGGCACAGCCGTGGCGGCCATGACGGCGCCCAGTGTGACACCGTCAAAGACGGCCCCGTAGTAGGGTTGCGAGACCCACGGCCTGACGGGCCTCACGATCGCGGTGGATTTCACGGCCACAGCGCCGCGCTTGCCCACTGCGACATGGGTCCTGCGCGCTGCGACGCCTCGATGTCGAAATGCGACGTGCCTGGTTCTGACCATGACGCCTCGATGTCCGCCTGCGACGTGACGAGTTCTGGTGACGCCTCGATGCCGAACCGCGACGTGCCGGGCTCTGACGCTGACAGCTCGATGTCGGACTGCGACATGACGGGTCACCGTGACACTTTTACGTGGTGCGACCGTTTCGACAGCCGGCATTGTTAAGGCTGGCCGCAAACCGGCCGGCAGGGTAACCATCGCGTTGGTGCCCTCCTGGACGAGGGAGACGATTCCCAATGCAAGCACTACGGCTGCAATTGAAGCTTTGCACACTGCCGCTCCTCCTATGTTGCACCTGACACGGTAGTCCCGATTGAAGGGCTTTCCGATTGCGATCATCATCAGGTGTCAGGACTACACTCGTCTCTGCTACCCGCGATTCAAGAAATAAGCCGCGCTCGCGGGTGTGGATGCGCCTTGTATGTCGGGAAAGGAGCATTGTGAGGGGTGACAGGGGCCGAGTCGTCATAGCTCAGCCCCCGTCGCGACCGGAAGCCCGCAGGCGCCTCGGATATCAGACCGCGAGTGAGCTTGGTGCT
>Ga0306924_10003558_pt1 | contig 15001 bp, 19 predicted proteins | sample sta12Can44000111_FD_203756 | JGI IMG/M metagenome (GOLD analysis project Ga0306924, IMG submission 203756) | Lab enrichment of tropical soil microbial communities from Luquillo Experimental Forest, Puerto Rico - statanox.12C.anox.44.000.111 (v2)... | ecosystem: Environmental > Terrestrial >... | reverse complement strand
TAACGTCCATCGGGCAGCGGCAAGAAATTCTGCACTCGGCGCTCGACTACGCGCAGCCCGTTTTCGTACAAGTTAAGGTCATGAATGACCTTGGGCTGTAATAAACTCACGGTGTAAGCAGCGGTCGAGTTACGAAAACCCGGATGAAATTCCTCGGTCACACAGGCACCACCAACCACACCACGCCGCTCGAAAACTCGCACACGCAATCCCGCCATGCCCAAATAGGCCGCACAGGTCAGGCCATTGTGACCGGCACCGACTATGATTGCATCAATATCGGACATGGCTTCACCATCCGGGCCCGGCGCTAACTCGCGGTTTCGGAGATCTGGTCAGGAAGCAGAAGCCGCGCTGGGGCGCTACGCTAACGCATTCCACTCTAATCTGGCCCGGTTATTTGATTCGACTTGATGAAAGCACATACACCGATTGTGGCGTTCGCTTTGGGTCACAAGCAGACATTGGATTGGCGGCCGCCGATGTCCGCTATTCCCCCAAAAGCGGACATCGATTAGTGCGGTTGCCATGTCCGCTTTGTGCCAAAAGCAGACATTCTGCGCTGCGGTAGAGAACGTCGTTATTCGATCACCTCATCGGCGATGGACAGTATTCCAGGCGGGATCGTCAGGCCTATAGCTTTCGCGGTCTTGAGGTTGATGACGAAATCGAACTTGGTGCCTCGTATCACCGGCATGTCAGCCGGTTTCTCGCCTTTGAGAATACGACCGGCATAAACGCCAGCCAGGCGATGCGGCCCCGATCTCAGCGTCCCCATCCCCGACCCCCCGACCTGAGTCGGGGCCGACATTATCTCCGATTTATTGTGGCGCTCACCAGATGCAAATTTGTCCGTCACTAAATTTAATGCTTGACTCCGCCTTGATATGAGTTGCCTCGCGGATAATCCGGTTATTTGCGCCGATATACATTCCACACAAAGCCGACTTTGTTTAACCGCGCCCTCCGTTTGGTCGACATGACGTTCCTTTTTCTGCGCTGCACCATAACCCACGATCCAAGTTTGTAATCTCCTTCGCGGTGTAAATGACGGACGCGACAGTGTCCCTCTCTTCGCTTGAAGTTTAATAAGGCTGCAAAGCCCCGTTCCCAAGCAAAGTCTCGCCCGTTCCAAACAAACCCTATCCTGTCGAGACGTCTTTTGCGTTCTACAGATAAATCGTCTTTGCGATAACGTTGTATAATTACCCAAGACCCGAGATTATATTTGCCTTCCACATGACGTTGCGGCGGGCAACAATGCCCTTTTCGCCTCCGAAATTTACGTAATGCCGTGAAACCTTGCTCCCAGCGATCTTTGTGCGTCAGCTTCATTTCATTATCACTATGGCCTCAGTGTCCCGCCGACTCGCGCCATACGATGGCTGCCACAATCACGCTAGCCACAAGCATGACGAGAATTATCGTTGTGATACTCACCAAGGCCGTTTCACCTACAATGAAAAGGCCGCGCTATAAAATATGATCGGGGTTTACACTCTCCGCTGACAAGGGTCTGTGATAGTCATCACAGTGATACGGCGACGTGTCGCCTGAACGCCGTTTCCCGCCGCCCTGGTCTATCGAGGAATTGGACGTTTGCTTCATCGTCCGCAACCACAACGGACAGTCACTCGCCTATGTCTATTTCGGAAAAGAAAGAGGCCGTCTTTCGGAGAGACGGCCTCTTCAGTACGGGGGGAACGTCAAATCCTATCGCGGATTGCGTTGAATATTGCGAAGCTGCCAGAGTTATTGAGCCACCGCCGAACGCAGGGAGTGCGATGTGTTCGTAACTGGCGGTCCAGATGAAACGTAGTCACCGGAACATTGGCGCAGTCAAAACTCGGTCGCCAATCCAAACGAAGGACCCCACCGCAAACTGAACAGCAAATGAATAGCGAGAGCGGATTCCAGCCGTAATTTGAAAGTATTCCGTGCCAATAGGGGCACGTTATGATTGGGGAGTGAGAGATGATTAGGGCAGTGGGCTATCTTCTAGCAGGGGCATTGGCAGCGAGCGCGTGGACGGTGAGCGCCGAGGCAGGCAACGGGAACCCGACTGGCGGCAAATTTGCGGAAAAGCATCCGCGGCGCAACGAGGTCAATACGCGGGTTGATAATCAGCGCGAGCGTATCAACCAAGGCCTTAAGAACGGCAAGCTCACTGGGCAGGAAGCGCAGCAGCTCCGCGCCAACGACCGCGCTATCAAGCAGCAGGAGCATGCCGACGTGAAAGCCAACGGCGGGTATCTGACGCGGGCGCAGCAGAAACAGATAAACCAAGAAGAGAACGCCAACAGTCAGTTGATCCACGACGAGAAACACCCGCAGTAGCCGAACTGCCGAGCCTCGGCGATCTACGGTGAAGTATCCCTACGCGCGGCGACTGCCGGCCGCGCGTCTCCTTGAGGTCAACCGCCGACGTCGAGAGCCCCGTAAGGGGTCTTGATGTGATACCGCTTGCCCTGCGAACCCGTATCAAATCGAAACGTGCCCTGCGTCGCCTCTACAGCGGTGGCACCGTCAGATTTATTTGGATTGTTGTCGGCTCGACCGCTCGACTTTGGGCCATTGCTATTTTTCCGGGAAGCGTCCGTTCGTACCGTCTGCAGCGAAGACAGGTCGTTTCTAGATAACGGGGCCCCTGCATTGACTTTGGGTTGAGGGTTTACAGATGCGGGTTTGCTGATCCCTTGGCTATTCGCCATCGTAGATGCCATCGTGAAGAGTACGACCAGCGGCAACGGGGATTGCCGTCTGTGTCTCTTGGGGAGAGTAGAGCCAGTCACTGCGAAATCTCCCTTGTGGTTGTTGCGCCTGTCCCAAAGAACTCGATAAGCGATAGTCTAGGTCTTCGCAGCAGATTGTGATGGTTGTCACTCATTGGCCTCTTGGCTTTGACAGTTGCCGGTCTGTAACACTCCCGATAATTCAATCGGCGGCCCCTGATTGGCCCCTGCCTACCCACAATTGGCGATAGGATTTAACGGTCCCATTAGAGGGTTATGAGGATGGGCTGACGGGACGTTTTCCTCCTCTGGATCGGGGCCGTCTCAATTGCGATGAGGCGGCCTCTTTCTATCGGGCGCGAGCCATGTACAAAGAAGCGTTCTTCAAAAAACAGATCGAAGAATGCCGCGAGCTTGAGAGGCACGCGGTGAACGCGGAGGACCGAGCGTTTTGGGCGCACGCCGCTGGGCGTTGGGAAGAGCAACTTCGCTCCCGATTAGGCCCCATGTAAAGGTGTGGCCTAGCCCAGCCACCAACCAACAAAATCGATCGTGTACGGTGCAGAGGCTTGTCTCAGCTATCTGAAGAAGTCCCCTGGCCTTATCACAGGCCATTCCCTTCCATCGCCTTGTGCTTGCCGAACGCAACGCAACTTCCCATTCGGCAAGGGTGTAGTACTTATCAACAGCGATGGTGTCGGCAACCTTAAAGTGACCGTGGGTCGTGCAATAGAAGCCAATTGCGTCGCCGGAACGGGAAAGCTGTTGCGCTGGAGATTTGCAGATCGGGCAAAGGAGGGCCATTGGGGACTAAGGTCGAGAGTGTTGTTCGGTTACCGCCGCCCGCTCAATACCACGTAAGCCCATGCAGCCCACAACGCAAAGAAAACGATCCCCGTTGACGTTATGGTTAGTTTGAAACTTCGAGGATCGACCTTGTAACCTAACTTCTCCGTCACCCAAAGGAAGCTGTTAACGTAGATAAATGCACCAAGGATTGCGAGAGCCCCACCTCCGAGAGCTATCAGAACCACCTGACCGGATTTGTTATGAAAATACTGATTGAGTGCGAAAACCACGACTGCAACCCCAGCTAACATGAAATAGCCCAATCGCCTTTCCCATTCCCTGCGCACCTGTCTGAATGAAATCGGAGCTTGCTCGCGGCGCGCCTCATCAATCCTCCCTTGCTGAAGAAGGTATTCCCGAATTTGCTGGTCTATAGGCAACTGTTGAACCATCGGCATCTCCGCCAATACTATTTTTGCCTGAGGCGCTTTCGCGCTGCAAGTATCGGATCGAAGTCGGTGAGTGTGGGTCGAGGAATTTCCCACAGAATTTGCGAAGAGGTATGGCGGCACGCTTCGGCGTCCGCGCCAAAAGAAAAGGCCGCTTGAGCGGCCTTAGTTTTTGAGGATTGGAATGTCCCACATCCTCACAAAGGACCATTCCTGAAGCGGTTAAAGCATGTAGATGCTGTGGAAACCTGTGACCCATGTCACAAATTCAGAATTGTTACATTTGTTACATCCTTGTTACACGCGGGCAGATGATTTCCACACGCAATATAATTTTATAGCGCGTGGTATGGGTTGAGGAATTTCTCACAAAATTTGCGAATTGGATCGCGTCCGATCTAATAACTGAGCTGCTTAACCGCTAATGGATCAAATCGAATATAAGTGTTTTTGCTGCTGACCCGTCGCATTGCAGTTTAGATCAAACTGCGGAGCCATTCCTGCCAAAGTCACTGTGCCATCACCGTTCGTAATTGGACCCGAAACGTCATAGCTATGTCCATTTCCACAACGTCCTGCAAAAACAACGACCTTACCTTCATAGGTCTCATTGACCTTCTGACCGTCTGCATACATGGCTGTGCGCCTAGTTTTACAAAGTCCCGCTTGGCTCAAGAAAGTAGAACTGCCGCCTACCTCCCTGTGATTTGAGATAGACCGTGGATTCGCCAACGGTCCACTCGCTGTGTCCAGCCGCATCACTACATATTAGCATCGTTTGATGCGGTTTTATTTTCCAAAGTAACAACCCTGCAAGCCTCTCATGGCTGATGTTTTGACAGTGATGCTCCTCTCAGTTCGGAAACCAGAGGTACCGCTTGGCCATGCCGGCCACAGTGTTCGGCCGCCGCCTATTCTCCCGCAATTCGCTCGTTGGAATAGTATTGCTTGAGATTTTCGTGGTTCACCAAATTATCCGGACGATAGAGTTTGATCTGGTAGAAGTGCTGGACCTTATCGGCAGCAAACCGTTCATAAACGGATCGGTGCAGTATTGCATCGGGATCAATTTTTCGCAGCGCCTTGGTCCATTTCAACGCTCCCCAGAAATATCCAGGCTCACGAGCATCGTGCTGCGGACCGCACGGGTCTGAATTTAGTTGCAAGTAATGTCTGTCGACTTTAATGCCGTTGCTATCCGGGCTGCTGGCGTCCGGAAGACTCTCAGCGGCGTGAACCATCCACTCGAGCGCGATGTCCGACAGCCGCGACTCGTTCTCGGCATAGCCTCCGCCGATGTCGGAGTGCACTCCGGCAAACCAGATTTGGTCGAGCCAGTCGGGATAATTATCTGGCCTCGGAGGACCGGTGTTCCTTGAGCTGCCCCATTCAACGCGAGCGAAATCCGCCCTGTTCTCGTCGATCGACAGAGCGTGCCGAGCGTACCACACCGCGTTATCCAAATGCTTATCGTAGAACTGCATTTTGGCTGCTGTGAAATGAAGTGTCTGCCAGAATGTATAGCCTTCAAGTCCGATTGCATATTGTATGTGGGCGATCGCGTACCAGACGCCTGCAACAATAATTGAGAGCGTGACTAAGGCAGCAAAGGTTGGCCAGAACGCAAACATAAAAGATGCCTGTATGAAGCTAACGACCGCCAGGAATAGCAATAATGCGCCAACGGTGAGGGTTCCAACGCGATAACTGCCTAATGACGCGACTGTGTCGAATACACCAATGAAGAACGGATTGACGTTGGGCCCGCCGTTGACATCTGATCCATACTTTTTGCGAAATCGAAATGCCAGTTCCCGCCGCTGCTCCAGGTAGGCTGTGTCCTTCGGCGAGCCGACGAAAGCGTAGACCTTTTTGACGGCCTCTTTTGCTATCTTCCGCGTGGAATTCACGTCGCGGAAGAGCGGTGTCTTTCCATCCGCCATGGTTGTCGGTATGCCACAGAAAGACAGAACCGATGCAAGACAGCGCACAGTATACGCGCCGCGACTGAAGCCAAAAAGAAAGATGCGATCGCCGGGCTGCCACAGCCTTAAGAGCGCAGCGTAGCAGTCAATGATGTTCGTGGTGATTCCCAGCCCTGTTGCCTGGCTCACGACGTCATGTAGCCAGCGGCAAGCGCGCGTCACGAAAAAGATTCCACTGTTCGGCTGTGATCCGAGTCCAGGATCATAAAAGGTGAGCTGCTGGTGCGGGTCGATGTTATTTTCGGGGCTGCAGCGCGTCGCCCGGTATAGCTTGTAAATGTTGCTTATATTCTGGTCCGGTGTGAGTCCACCGGCCTGGCCTGTTCCGTCGGAAAAAACCAAAATATTTTTTGACATGTTGCTGTTCCCGCGTGGCACCGACTGCATACGCACCCCGCTATTCCACTTGCCGATTCGTGATTGGTAGTCTAGTCCTACGGCTCCGTCTGCGCACGAGCTGTACGTTTAATTCGCGTTGAACGTCCGACTACATGTCTCGGATAGACAATCTGGCACCGGGCCAGCAACGAAATGCGGCTAGGCAGCGGACTTCAATTGAATCCAAGAATTGACGATGAATTCTCATCTGACAGCGCAAGGCCGCCTGCTTAGTTCGGAACGAATTCATAATCGCCGGACAATGTTTCCACATTGGAATAAATGCTCAACTTGATGTGCTGCACTTCCCGCTGAAGACCCACGTTAAATCGAATCAGGCTTACGCTGGCGGTCGGATTAACGCCGAAGTGAATAAGATAATAGGTCATAACATCGTGAGTCTGATCGAATGGTTGGTTTGACTTCCAAAAGGCGGCGGGCACGGTCGAAGGCATGGTTTTGTTGGACTCACCGTACGCGTGAAACGACGCATTGAGCTTAGCGTTGAAATCCTCCGGGGTGCCAGACGTTGCGTACACATCATTCCAAGCGTCGATCGTTCCGCCAAAGGGTTCGTCATACATGCCGGCGATGGGATTCCCTCCCGAAACAGAGTCGTACCATCCATCTCCACGCGACATCTTTACGTTGACGTACTGGATATTCGAAAAGGTACGATACGACCTGACATATACGGTCCCAGTCTGAAGCCCTTTGTTCTTGATTAGTCTGTCGAAGAGGAAGAAATGAAGATTGGTGCCGAAGGTTTGGCGATCTACACGAACGCAAGGTGCGTTGATCACGAAGTAATCTGAGCCGTTGTCCGAACTAAGAAGCAGATAGTTGTCGTGAACATTTGAGATGTCCTCTATTGGGATCGGCGAGCCCGAGCATTTTGGTCTTGCGCACGAGCGAAGCTGAGAAAACCTATGCTTGCGGCGAGCACAACCGCTATCGGGAGGAGGCTTGGCGATCCCATCAATCTCTCCGGCTGGCAACCAATCGTTTTTTGAAAGCCGTAGCAAAAATGCGGGCGATCAAAAATGCCCAGAGTATGGGAAGAACGATGGCGGCACCGTTGAGGACAGGTCCAATCTTGCCAAGCGTGGGATTCATTTGCGTCAGAGCAGCCAGGAGTTCTTTACTGGCGATCGAGATGGCGAAGACGATGAAACTCGCGCACAGAAATGTGATCTGGAGAGAATTTTTAGCACCCGTGACAAACCAGAAATAAAACGGGCAGATCGCCAATATGGCTATGAATGTCCAGAAGATGTACATGTCCGCGCCGGGCTCACCGGAGGCCGCGAGAAGCGCCGCCTTGGCGCTGAGAAATGCCGCGGTCACATCCGCCGGCAGCAGCTTGGATAGTTGGTCTTCCGGCGAGTCATGGGTACGGATGGGTGCGGGCACGTATCACCTCCGTCAAATCTCTCGGTGATTGCTTGCGTTGCCGTTCTTGAACGGAGCTCACCCTACCGCGCCGTGCAGCCGGCGTGAAACTTGCAAGCGGCCGCCCCTTCAAACAAAAAGATACCAGTCCTTTGGCGGCCCTGCCAACCCCCAGTACTGAACACACATGGTGTTGAAACGGAACAGTCGGTAAAGCACTGGCCGCCTTGGGCTCATTGCTGCATCACGCATCCCGGCGCAATCAGAGCGTGCTTGACGCGGATCAATGTGCCAATTGCGATCGTGTTGTTGGGATTATAAGGCGCGCCTTCGTGGCAGAGGACGCGGTTGTTTTCCTCCTACTTAGGCCACCCACTTCGGATGGCCTTTTGGGCCTTCGGTCAGCGATGCGTTCGATTTCCGTTGAGCATTGGATTTCGTCGTCGTAGCCCATCTGCGTTTAGCTAGCTTTACGTATCTCCTCGACTTCCGAGACGGTTACCGGAGCGGGTTGCTCGATCACCTCAGCAGCGACAGTTTCAACTGCCGGAGCGGCAGGTTTCATTTTTCGCGCAGCTTTCTTCACTGGCGCATGTTTGGGCTTGGCCCTGGTAACCGTCTTCGCTTGCGCAGCCTTACGTGCCTTACCGCGTGCAGCCGACTTTTTTCTTTGCAGTTTTCCTCGCCTTTGCACTTTTGCTCGCTTCTTACTTTTATCTTACTTTTAGCCATGATCCGCCCCGTCCTGGTTGGTGGTCCGCAATGCATTGATGCCGGATCGCTGAGTCCCGGCAACCCATCAAACGAGTTATCAACAGATCGCAACTTGAGCGACGCTACGCTGACGCTATTCTTCCTCGGTCGGATGCGGCGTCCCCCCTTTGAACGGACACACCTGTGAGGAAGCTAATTGCGCTGGTTGAGGCTCTTGCGCTCGCGGCTGGCATTGTTGCTGTCGTGACCTTCAACCCACAGACCGGGCAGATGATTATTGCAGCGTCTCAGGCCGCCAACGATCCGCAGGAGAGTGCCATAGGGAAGATCATTGCCTTTGCTAAAGCGGCTGGCACGGTGGCCGTGTTGACGGTCAACCCGCAATCGGTAAAACGGCAGCCTCCAAAATACGTCCCAGCAGAGCCTCTGCCGCTAGCTTCCTCGCAGCGCGCTATGGAGCATGCTTAAGAGAATGCGTGGGCGCATAGTCGTTGTTCTAAAGAAACGCCAGCGCTTCCACGCTGGCGTTAATTTCGGAATGAAAGTTAGACCGCTCGCAGGTTTTCGGCGGCGGACTTGCCGCTCCGCCGGTCGGCCTGCACGTCGAACGAAAGCTTTTGGCCCTCGTTGAGATTACGCATGCCAGCACGCTCGACCGCCGAAATGTGAACGAATACATCGGGGCCGCCGTTGTCCTGGACAATAAAGCCATAACCCTTTTGGGCATTGAAGAATTTAACGGTACCTGTGGCCATCGATGGCCTCCTTATAAAAACGCGCAAAGGCGTCGGTGCCCATACAAACCATTTCGCATGGGTCGCATATCCGGATTTTGCGTGTTCTTGGTGAGGCGTTAAGGCCGAAACAAGGTCAGGCGCAATCGCGAACATCATTCATATACCATGCGGCGCACGCATTGCAATTATCGTTCGGGCATTAGTCCATTGCTGAACTTGGTCCGCATGTCCGCTTTAGGTCAAAAGCAGACGTGACGCTTTGAAGCCGCGATGTCCGCTCTTCCCCCAAAGGCGGACATTGCCGAGCACAGCTTGGATGTCTGATTTCGAGCACGTTTGCTGCATCCCTCAACGCAACAGCGCCAATCCCACCGCGATGAGACCGGCGATCACAGCAGCAACGGCAACTAAGAAGGTCCACCTGACATAGTGGTGGGCTTGCTCCTGCTGGAGCCGTTGCGCTTCGGCTTCATCACCCAGCCAACGAAACGCTTCCTGCCTCTTCAATTCGTTCGTGAAGCCATCGCCGTTGAGCGCGTCGCGGAGTTCTTTCGCGCCGCTGCGTTCGAGCTCAGCGCGCCATGCCGCTTCCACTTCCTGTTCGGCCATCCGCGATCTCTCAAGCCCTTTTAGACCGGATCGCCAGTCGCTTTTGCTGCATCGCACCCGATTCTAGCAGAGTGTTGAAATTAACATATTACACCAGCTTTTGATTCTATTTTGGAAAGCGTTCATGCTTACTTTAGGCGGGGTGTCAGTTTAGGGTAGAGGTCTCAAATGACAGACCTGCACGAGAGCGGTGATCCTAAATAAAAGTATCCAATAGTTGGCGGTTTAGGTTGCTGCGCACGCGCCGCGAGCGGCCATGCAACCGAACCGCCGATTAGCGAAATAAATTCGCGTCGCCTCATAGCCTTCCCCCAGCCAAGCACGACCCATCGTAACGGGTTAGACCGGCTAGCCGGAAGTGGTCAGATGGATGCTGGGGAATGTCCGCTTTGGGTCAAAAGCAGACATGACGCTCTGAAACTGTGATGTCCGCTATTCCCCCAAAAGCGGACATTGGTTCCACGTGTCAGGTCCCCTGCGATGCAGATATGCCGTACGAAATGACCAGGTCTGGGCAATGCGAGGCGCCACTGGCAATGCGAGGCGCCACACGCGCTCACCTATCAGTTTGGAATATTGCCGTCCTCGCCGATCGTTCTTCCGCTGGCTGGATTGACGAGATGCACCCCACCGCAGGCAAGGCAATTCACGGCTTCATAATCTTGCTTCCCCGACTGGCTCGGCTCATCGGCGATCCAGCCTTGCACGCGCAAGCGGGTCTTGGGGCAGCGGTAAAGAAATGTGTGTGGGCGCATGGATTGCATCCGCATGAACCCACGCTCAATTTGTAATTAGCTGATTTCCAAGCAGTTTTTGACTTCATTTTTCAAACTATACTACCTTAACGTGTATGAAGCCCTGGTGTGCAACTTCGTGCCATTTTGCTGTCGCACGAAGGGCGCGTTCACGCGCGACTAGACGTCTCTCTAGCTGTTGGTTGATGTGCAGACGCGTTTAAATAAAAAAGCGCTGTGAGAAAACAGCGCTTTGTTTTACAAAAATCGAGATCCTTAGCGAAGAAAAAGCACGTACTAGGAACAGCGCCTGTCCCGCTGCGCATTTCTTCCATGGCTTTTAATTCAGCAGCCACTTATTTGCTTATGTAATGAGCCCTTATGTAATGTGCCCCTGATGTGTTGAGCCGCTTACGTGCTGGACCGCTTATGTACTCTGTGTACTGAGGCAGGTCCGCTATGTGCTGGATACGCTATGTGCCGGGCAAAAACCGCTTGTGCCCTACCCCCGTCGACGCCGGCCTTGTCCATCGCCGCCACCATCTCGTCACCGGTAACGTGATCGGGCCAGTTCGGCACACTATGCCAGGGTCCCTTGGAGTGCTCGTCTCATAAGCGTGGACCTAGGAATCGATGATCATCGGAGAAGCTCCTCGATTATTAAGTGAGTTCCGCATCGCAGCAGCTTGTGCCAGCCGTGTCTAGAGCCCACGTCAGGTCCCGATGCGGAGTGCGTAACTCCTACCAATCAAATTGGGTTCGTTTTGTAATTTGGCGCCGTTGTCAACCTAGGTCTTTTTCTTCTGCTGTCGCTTTTTCAGCCGCACCCCTGGGCCTCCGCCGTTCTCGTCGATGAACTCGACGCCGGCTATTTCGAACGCGCGACGAATCGCTTGGACTGTCGCGCGGCGTGGCTCGCTTGTGCCTGCTTCGAGCTGATGCACGGTCACTACCCCCACTTGAGCGTGCTCCGCGAGTTCTTGCTGGCTCCATTCCAGAAGGCCGCGCGCTGCTCTGCACTGTGAGGGGGTAATCACCCGGTTGATTATGCCATAGCCTACTAATCCATAGAAATTCTGTTGACTCCGGCAAGCATATAATTTATACGTAACAATAATATTTCTATGGAGAAGTTTATGCCCCTTTTAAATAGTGCTCGCCGCTACTTCATCGGCGGCTCGGACGCCCGGATCATCATGGGCAACGACGAGGCTGCCCTTCTCCGTCTGTGGCATGAAAAGCGCGGTGAAATCGACCCGGAGGACCTGTCGGGCAACCTCATCGTCCAGCTGGGACTTGCCACCGAGGACCTCAACCGGCGCTGGTACGAGGCCAATACCGGTCAAGTACTGACAGATATCCAGCGGCACATTCGGCATCCGGCGCTACGGTGGATGGCGGCCACGCTCGACGGCCGCGTCGAAGCGACCGGCGCGGTGTTCGAGTCCAAATTCATGCTGCCCTGGTCATTCTCGGAAGAAGCCGCGGCCGATAAATACATGCCGCAGCTGCAGCACAATATGTGGGTTGTGGCAGCCAGGACTGCGGTCCTCTCGGTGATCACCGGGGGCGGCAAATGGGTTGAGATCACCACCCATGCCGATCCACTCTACCAGCACATCATTGTCACTGCCGAACGCAAATTCTGGCGCTGTGTCGAGAGCGGCGAGCCCCCTCGCCTCTTTGGCGTCGAACCACCGAAGCCAAGGATCGAGGCGATCCGGATCGTTGACATGAGCGGCTCGAATTCCTGGGCCGAATTTGCCGGTCTATTCCGCAGCACACGGCAAGCCTTCCTGGATCATGAGCGGTCGAAAGCTGAGCTGAAGGCGTTGATGCCGGAGGACGCCAAGGAAGCTATCGGCCATGGCATCCGCGCTAAGCGCTCGAAATCGGGCGCTATCAGCTTTGATCTGCTCGAGGCGGAGGGTGGTCGTGCAGCGCTCCAGTGAGTCGATTGGCAGCATTGCTGCAGCCCTGGCCAAGGCACAGGCCGAGCTTGTCAATCCGGAGAAATCTCTCGTGGGCACCATCCGATCGGATGCTTCTGGCGCGGCTGAGCGCTCATTCCGTTATGCGCCCCTGTCGAGCGGCTTAGAGATCGTGCGCAAGACGTTGAGCCAACATGAGATCGCGACAGTACAAACCACTTCGATCGATGAATCCGCTGGCCTCGTCCGGCTTAGCACGGTTTTGGCGCATGCTTCCGGAGAGTGGATTGCGTCGGACTGGCCCGTGTGTACCGTCAGCGAAACGGCAGTCCCGCACCGGATGGGATCGGCGCTGACCTATGCCCGGCGCTACGCCTTGTTCACGCTGGTCGGCATTGCCGGTGAAGATGACCTTGATGCTCCGGATCTAATTGCGCAGACGACACCGCCATCGAAAGCAGAAAGACCTCGCGGAAATCAAAATGGGCAGCCCAGCGGGGGCCAAGTACATTCACCTCCGCAGTTCTCAACCGGTCGACGCACGAAAGCCGTCTCAAATCCTCCTCAGCCCACCCTCGAACCACATGCTTCAGCCGCTTTGCGCGATCAACTGACAGCCGAACTGAACGACCTTAACTCGGCCGAGGACGCGGCAAATTGGGCGCAGCGGGTCCTTGCTACCAAAGACACTCTGACGACGGCTGATGCCGAGCGTGTCGAGCAGGCTTTCCAGGCCAGGCTGGCGAGTATTGTGAGCGAAGCATCCGATGGCTGGCCGGTGCCGCCAGAAGCTCGATCGTCGGCTCTGCGAGCGGTTCGACGCAAAAGGCGGCGGGGAGCTGCCGTTATCGATAAAAGCGCGCTGTCGTTGCCGGCGTCGCGCCGGATTCGCGACCGGGATCACGTCAGATTGGTTGCCAAGCAGCCATGTCTGGTCTGCGGCCGCCGCCCGGCGGACGCACATCATCTGCGATTCGCCCAGTCTAAAAGCGCTTGGCCGCAAAGTCAGCGATGAGTTCATTGTGCCCCTGTGTCGTGGCCATCATCGGGAGGTTCACCGCTGTGGCGATGAAGCAGCATGGTGGAAAAAGGCGGGCATTGATCCGACCCTTCCCGCCCGCGCCCTGTGGCTGGAAAGCCATCCGCTACCCACAGCGAGCGGCGACGACCAAAGCAGGATAAAGCCTGATCGGCGAATCAAGCGGGGTCCGACTGACAAAACGAAGCCAATTTTTGAAGTCGGTCTGCCATGACCTCCATCAAACAGATCGAGGCCAACCGTCGCAACTCTCTCAAGAGCACGGGTCCTAAAACGGAAGCTGGAAAGCGGACTGCTCGCTGCAATGCCGTCCGCCATGGGCTGATGGCCGAAACGGTCATTGGGGCGTTGGAGGATGCTGAAGATTACAAAGGCTTCGAAGCAGCCATTACCGCCGATTACGATGCGCAATCGGCTGTGGAGCGGGAGCTGGTGCTCCGACTGGCCAGTCTGCTGTGGCGGCTACGACGAGCAACCACCATCGAGACTGGCCTTTTCGAAATCCAGGCGGACCATCTCAATAACTTTAGAAGGACGCACCAAATCTCCCCCGCCTCGCGTGAGATTGTCTATGCGCTTTTCAATGCAAACTCCGATCGGCAAGCCACATTGTACGGTACTGCGAATGTAACCAAGACGGGCCCGGCTTTAGGACCGGATTCAACCCAAGGCCAGGTTGCTCCTGACGTTGAGCTTGCGCGTTGTTTCTTGCGGCTCTGCAATCTGCCCAATTATGCGCTCGACCGTCTCAGTCGCTATGAAGCTATTCTTTGGCGCCAAGCTGGGCAGATTCTGTTTGCGCTCGACAATTTGGATCGCCGCAAGCCACAGGAGAGAATGCGGCGTTTCGGTCTTGGTGGTGAATAAGCACTGAGTGATTTCACGCAGTCTCGGTGCACGCGCAGGCAAAAGGCCGCGCGCTTCCTCGTCCCAGGCCAAGTCCGGTCGCGTTTCCACGAGTTCGCCATTCGTATCGGTCGCCATTTGCCGGTGCCTTGTGCGGCTCTGAACCTCCATCGCGACGCGGCGGCTTGCTGTTTCAGCGAGACGGGAGCGTAAATGTTCCTGAAGAAAGCTGGAGGATGTCCGTGATTGCGAGTAACTTAAACAGCCACGGCAATGCCGGTGTCCACAGCGCCGGGGGCATTCGAGTAAGATTACCCAGCCAAGTAAAAGCATTTAGTCCAAAATCGGACCTGATGTCCGCTTTGGGCCATGAGCGGACATTCTGACCGTCAGTGCCGTCTGAGATCCTGGCGCCGCCGCCGTTGAGCTCCCGATCTGCGCAGTGCTACCACTCACGTCGCGCAGTCCAAGGCATTGCATTTAACGCAGCGAGCGTGTCCGTGTTCGGGCAGTACTTGTCCCATTCCGCGGGCAGCGCATGGCGCGCGAAGTCGCGGGCGCAACGACCATGCGCTATGCATAAAGTGCAGACGCGTTGCAGATCGCGCAGTGCCGCCGGCTCGATTCGGGCGACCTCTTTTGGGTCGAGATCAAGCGCAGCCATTC
>Ga0306924_10003557_pt1 | contig 15003 bp, 12 predicted proteins | sample sta12Can44000111_FD_203756 | JGI IMG/M metagenome (GOLD analysis project Ga0306924, IMG submission 203756) | Lab enrichment of tropical soil microbial communities from Luquillo Experimental Forest, Puerto Rico - statanox.12C.anox.44.000.111 (v2)... | ecosystem: Environmental > Terrestrial >... | reverse complement strand
CAGATCTGCCTTCCCGGTGCCATTCCCATCATTCTCGATTCGGTCCTGCCGCGCCGCATGGGTTCGGGCGCTTGGACCTACCAGGACATGATCGGCTATACCTCCGTCGGGGTCGGCTCCTGCATTCTGCCGGTGCGCCTCAACTGCCCGCCGGAAATCACGCTGCACCGTCTGCTGCGCGAGCGCACGCTGTCTCAATAAGGGCGATCACGCAGGCGGAAGGCATAAAGCAGGCGCGACAACACCACCTCCCCGACGAATATCACGACGCAAACGACGATGTCGGTGGCTGTCAAGGCCAGCAAATCGCGGCAGGCGAGCAATGGCAACAGGGCTTCCGGTAGCTGGCCGAAACTACTCGCCCGGCTGCTCGTCGGCAGACCGAGCCGGCGTTTGCAAAAGCTGGAGAAGAGGTCGCGCACCATCGCAAAGACGCCGATCAGCAAACCGATGTTCCAACGAAGGCCAATAAGGGATGCGGCCGCAGTGGTCGCCAGCACTGCCGGCACGATGCTGCGCACCGTCTTTGAGTAGACGAACACCGGGCGCCCATCGGCAAATGTGACATTCCCGTCGAGCGGATAAGAACAACGCCCGATTACTTGGCGATCAACGGCGTGCCGTTCGCCACCATCAACAAGATCAACAGCTGCAGGATGATTACCGAGTGCATGGTCAGCGGGCCCCTGCCGAGAGTTGGCTGCCAATACGCAAGAGGACCTCCGTCGCCGCGCGATCGGCACCCGAGGGCAACGGTGCCGTAGGTGCGAGCACCCAGCTTGCGACGTCGGCGATCACGACCGGGCCCTCCAGGTCGCGCAGCAGCATGTGGTAGCCCTCCTCGTACCAGGCGAGCGTGGCGCGGCGACGGGACTCGGGCGGCAGGCTGCCGACAAACCGCCGGATCGGCGCTTGCGGCACGATTTCGTCTTTTGCGCCATACATGACCAGCAACGGCGTCTCGAGAAACGGCGCCTCATCAAGCGCCGCATCCATTAGATCGACGAGACCGTAAATCGTATCGACGCGAGTCTCCTTTATCACCAGCGGGTCGCGCGCCAACGCGCGCAGCATCGCGATGTTGTCAGATGGCCGTTTCTCGAGACCGCGGCCGGTCAAGGTTAGCCCCGGCATCAGCCGCACCCCGCCCCACAGGGCAAGCCGGGGCAAGAGGTCCATCGTTGCGCGGCCCCAGACCGCCGGTGCCGTCAGGATGACGCCGTCGACGTCGGGAACCGGTGTGCCGCTCTCACCGGCCATCGCTACCACCGCGACTGCGCCGCCCATGCTCTCGCCGAGAAGATAGAGCGGCACGCCTGGATAGCGGCGGCGCAGGATTTGGGACGCCGTTGCAACATCGGCAGTGAACGCTGTCCGGCCGGGCCAGTACCCACGCTCGGGCGCGGCACCAAAACCGCGCTGGTCATAGGCGTATGTGGCAATCCCGCGTTTGGCCCATGCCTTGCCCGGAGCCTCGAAGGCGTTGCTGTAGTCATTGAACCCATGGAGCGCGAGAATCACCGCGTTGGCTTTGCCCTTACCATTATCCCCTGGCGGCAGCCATTCCTGCAGCGGGAGGACCTGTCCGTCGGCCGTGACAAAGCTCGTTCCGGTAAAATGCGGCATCGGGCTCGGTTCGGGCGCTGCCTGCGCGGTTCCGATCCCTGCCAGCCGGGCGTCTTCGTCGATGGTCGGTGCGCAGCCGACCGACAGCAGCGACATAGCAAGCGCCCAAACCCTAACCGAGCCGGCAGGCCGTCGCCGCAAGCCGCTCACGCGTTCGCGTCGAGACTGCAAACCGATATCGACATTCGCGAGGGGGGCTTTGATCGAACCACGGCAAAGCGTATCATCGGCTTGTTAAACCGTCATCCGCGCGGGGCGAGCGCCCCCATCATTTCCCGGTCGCATATGGGGCCATTCGAAACCATCTACATCGACGAGAGGGTCGCTGCGTGCAATGGCGGCGGAGGACCTCTCGGCCATCCCCGGGTATTTTTGAATCTTGGCCCGGAAGGGAAGGTCGAGTGCCCTTATTGCTCCCGTCTCTTTGTCAACCGCGTGATGCAGGGATCCACACCGGGGGATGCGACGCCGCCACCCAGGGTGTCGGATGAGCGCAATGTCTGAGTGAAGGAAACCGGTGGACGACCTTATAGACCCGCTAGTTTCGGAGCCGCACCCGACCGCAGTCGCGCACGCGCCATCGGCTGCGCCACACCACGTGTTCTTGATTGATGGCTCCGGCTTCATCTTTCGCGCCTATTTCGCGCGCGCCAAGGATCCGACAGCGGAGCGCTTTCAGCGCAAATCCGATGGTATGGCGACCGAAGTCGTCATGCATTTCAGCAATATGCTGGACAAATACCTGCGTGACACCGACGCTGACCACATCGCCGTGATCTTCGACGCCTCCGGCCGTAGCTTCCGCAACGAGATCTACGACCAATACAAGGCGAACCGCCGGGAAATGCCCGATGATCTCGCGCCGCAACTGAGCCATGTGCGGCAGGCGGCTGATGCCTTCGGCGTCTGCCGGATCGAAATGGAGAATTTCGAGGCCGATGACCTGATCGCGACCTATGCGCGGCATGCCATCGAGGCCGGCGCCAAAGTCACCGTCCTCTCTTCCGACAAGGACATGATGCAGCTCGTCGCCGACGGCAAGATCATGATGCGCGACCCGATGACCGATCGGCCGATCGGAGAAGCCGAGGTGCGCGAGAAGTTCGGCGTCGGACCCGACAAGGTCATTGAGGTCCAGGCGCTGTGCGGCGACAGCACCGATAATGTGCCCGGGGTGCCGGGGATAGGCGTGAAGACCGCGGCCGAGTTGATCAATACCTATGGCGATCTCGAGACATTGCTGGCCAGAGCGTCCGAGATCAAGCAACCGAAGCGGCGGCAGACACTGATCGAGAACGAGAAGAATGCGCGGTTGTCGAAGGAATTGGTCAAGCTAGACGACGATGTGCCGCTGCCCTGCCCATTGTCAGCACTGAGGGTGCAGCCTTACGACCCCGACAAGCTGTTTCCGTTTCTCGATGAGATGGAGTTGCGCGCCCTCAAGTCGCGCATCGTGCGCCGTCTCGATATAACCGCACCGCCACCCGCGAGCCCGAGCGAGCCGGTGATCCCAGAGATCCCGCCGTTTACGGCCCCGCACACCTATGCGCTAGTTGAGACGGCCGAGGGTCTGGAGCATTGGATCGAAGCTGCGGAGCAGGCGGGGGCGGTAGGGATCTGGCCCGAAGGAAGCGCTGTCGCCGGCCGACGTCCGGCTTTGTGCGGAATTGCACTCGCGGTCGCTCCCGGGCTCGCTGCGTATGTCCCCATCGGGCATCGCTTACCAGAAGCCGGGGCATCGTCGCTGCCACTCGGCGAGGCCCTCACCCACCCAGCCCCGCAGGCCGGGTCCCCCCTTTCCGGCAATGCGCGAGAGGGTGCTGAGCGAAGCGAAGCGGGTGAGGGCAAGCTGACCCCGGAGCGGGCAATCGAGCGCCTGCGCCCGTTGCTGGAGGATCCCGGGGTTCTCAAGATCGGGCACGACGTCAAGGCCGCCGCGCACCTGCTGTCGCGCTACGGGATCACGGTCGCGCCTTTTGACTGCACGATGCTGATGTCGTACGTGCTCGACGGCGGCCAGTTCGAGCACACTATCGAGACGTTGGCCAGGCATTGCTTCGAGCATGACCTCGCCCCACTCAAGGAGCTGGTTGGAACTGGCAAGAGCCTGATCGCCTTCGCCGAAGTCGCTCCCGAGCGCGCCCGCGACTTCGCGGCCGAGCGGTCGGATGCGGCGTTGCGGCTGCACATGCTGCTCAAGGCGCGTCTGGTGCGTGACAGGATGACAGCGTTCTACGAAACGATCGAGCGGCCGCTCGCGCCGGTCGTCGCCGCAATGGAGCGCGAGGGGATCAAGGTCGAGCCCGCGGCACTCGCCGAGCTGTCGCGCGATTTCTCACGGCGCATTGCCGAGCTCGAACAAGCGATCTTTCGCGCCGTCGGCAACGACTTCAACATTGGCTCGACCAAGCAGTTGGGCGACGTGCTGTTCGAAAAACTGGGGCTGCCCGGCGGCAAGAAAGGCAAGACTGGTGCCTACGGCACCGACGCCTCGGTCCTCGAGGAGCTCGTGCCGTTGCATGAGGTGCCGGGGCATGTCCTCGAATGGCGCCAGCTGACCAAGCTCAAATCGACCTATGCCGACGCGCTGGCCGAGGAAATCGACCGGGAGAGCGGGCGGGTGCACACTTCCTACGCGCTCGCGGTCGCGGCCACGGGCCGGTTCTCGTCAAACAATCCCAACTTGCAGAACATCCCGATCCGCACCGAGGAAGGACGCCGTATCCGTCGCGCATTTGTCGCCGAGCCCGGGCATCTGCTGCTGTCGGCCGATTACAGCCAGATCGAACTCAGGCTGGCCGCCCATGTCGCCGATGTACCGGAACTCAAACAGGCGTTCCGGGACGGGGTGGACATTCACGCGTTGACTGCGAGCCAGGTGTTCGGCGTGCCGCTCGCCGAAATGGACGCCAATACGAGGCGGCGGGCGAAGGCGATCAACTTTGGGATTATTTACGGCATCAGTGCATTTGGTTTGGGAGCGCAGATTGGCGTGCCTCAGGCCGAGGCGGCGGCATATATCCGGGCCTATTTCGACCGCTTTCCGGCGATCCGCGCTTACATGGAGCGGATCAAGGCCGACTGCCGCCGCACCGGCTATGTCGAGACGATCTTCGGGCGCAAATGCTTCATCCCGGGGATTCGCGACGCCAACCCGGCGCGCCGCGCCGGCGCCGAGCGGCAGGCAATCAACGCGCCTCTACAGGGTTCGGCCGCTGACATCATCAAGCGCGCCATAGCCCGCATCCCGGCCGCCCTCGCGCGCGAAGGACTGCGTACGCGGATGCTGCTGCAGGTCCATGACGAGCTGCTGTTCGAGGCGCCGGAAGCCGAGGTCGAGCACACTGCGCAGGTTGTCAAAGCCGTCATGGAAGGCGCCTGCGCGCCCCATTGCGAACTCTCGGTCCCGCTAGTCGTCGAGACCGGCTGGGCCCGCAGCTGGGATGAGGCCCATTAGGAGCGCCCGCCGTCGATTGCTCGACGGCCTTTCCGGCGCCGGCTGATGTCGCTGATAAATACACCGAAAAAAACGGCGAAGAGACGGCCTTGACCGCGGAAATCCTCGCCTTTTTGGCGAGCGCCGTAGCGGGAACAGCCAGCATAACAGCAGAGAAAAGGGTGAAAACAGCAACGGCGAGCCATCCTTTATCCGGACCGACACCGGGCGAGGGTTATGCCGTCCCTCAAGCTGGCACTGTAGCGCGCGAGGAATTCAGGTATCCGAAACACCCAAAAATATCCTTTTCGTTTTAAATAAGCATTACATTGTCATGCGATTGTGGCAATTTGGAGACCTTGCCAGATGCTAATCCGGCAGCCCCGTTACGAGATAGAGCGTTCCCAGCACCGGGCCGGGCTTCGCATCGCCGAAGGTGCGCTTAAAGATGGCGCCAATCTCGCCGCTCCTATAGATGTGGCTCAGGGCGCGGTCGACGGCGAGCCGAAAATCCTCGTCACCACGGGGCAGCGCCAGCGCATAAGGTTCAACCGACAGGTAATTTTCTGCAAGCATCAGCTTCCCTGGCGTCTTGCTCTGCTTGATCAAGGACACGAGTATCGAGCGGTCTGCGAAATAGGCTGAGATCTTGCCCTCATCCAGCATCGCGAGACCCTCTGCATGGGAATTGGCCGGGACGATTTCGGCGTTGATCCCCGCCTGTTTGAGCGAATCTCGTAGTCCTTGCTCGGTTGTCGTGCCGGCTAATACCCCGACCTTCTGACCTGACATTGCCTTCAGATCATGCGGACCATTCGCACGAATCATCAGGCTGGCGCCGTCGACAAAGGTTGCAATCGAGAAATCGACCAGCTCACGCCGGGACAATGTGGCGCTTGTCGGCTCGCACAACAGGTCGGCCTTTTGTTGCCGGATCGCCTCGAAGCGGTCGGCGGCGGTGACCGGGACATAGGTTACATTGAGCGAGCTGAAGTTTGCCTGTTGAGCGATCTTCTTGGCCACCTCGCGACACAGGTCGACCATGAAGCCGACCGGTTCGCCTATCTTGTCCTTCGAAGAAAACGGTGGCGCATCATCGCGATAGGCGATACGGAGCGTCTTGTCTTGGCTGATGCGATCGAGCACGCCGGCCGCGACGACGCTGCTGCCGACCACGGCCGTCAGGGTCGCCACGGCGATTGCACGAAGGCTTCGTCCGACCAACTGGCTCATGGTTCCCCCTTGAGAAATGGCATGCCGCAACTTCGCCACTCTATGGGCTCGCTCAAATGAGCGCAAAAAAATCGGCCGGGCGCGAGGCCCGGCCGATCGACGGTCGTTTCGGAGTTTCGGCTTCGATCAGTCGCGCCGAGTGCCGAGCAGTTGCATCAGCATCATGAACAGGTTGATGAAGTCGAGATAGAGGCGCAACGCGCCCATGATAGCCTTCTTGCCCGCCACCTCGTAGCCATCACCCGCGTAGTACATCTCCTTGATCTGCTGCGTATCGTACGCGGTCAGACCGGTGAAAACGAGAACGCCGATCACCGAGATTGCAAACTGCAGAGCCGTCGAGCCGATGAAGAGATTGACCAGGGAGGCGATGACGATTCCGATCAGCCCCATGAACAGGAAGGAGCCGAACTGCGACAGGTCACGCTGCGTCGTGTAGCCGTAGAGGCTCATCGCCGCAAAAGTCCCGGCCGTGATGAAAAACACGCGCGCGACGCTGGCCCCCGTGAAGTACAGGAACACCGACGCGAGCGACAATCCCATCAGTCCGGAAAACAGCCAGAACACCATCTGCGCGGTGCTGGCCTGCATGCGCTGGATGCCATAGCTCATCCACATCACGAGGCCGAGCGGCGCCAGGATGATGAGCCACATCAGCGGCGTTCGGGAAATCGACTCGAAAAATCCCGAAAACGCCGCGACGTAAGCCACGATCCCGGTCAACGCGAGCCCCGACGCCATGTAGTTGTAGACGCGGAGCATGTAATCCCGAAGGCCGACATCGATGCCGACCTGGGCGCCGGTCGACTGCACCGTCCAGCGGGGCTGCGAACCTAGAGCCATAAACCCCCTCCAAGGAGAGAAGCGAGAGCGAGGGAGATTCCTCGCAGCCCGATATTGGCACAAAACGAGATCTTTTCAATAACCACCCGCCGCGCCCGAGGCCCCCCATCCGGCCGCTCCGACGCGGCGTTACTCAGTGCGCAGAAATTGCGCCGGCTTGGCGCCGAGCGCGCGCCAGGTGCCGGCAAAACCCAGAGCCGCGGTCAGCAAAGCGGCAATAGCCACCGTCGATAACAACGGGGCGGGTAGGAAGACCCACTCCATCTTCATCAGCCGAGTTACCAGAAAGTAGGCGGCGATGGTGCCGAGGGCGCCGGCAATGACCGCGGCGAGCACGCCGGTAATGCCGTTCTCGATCAGAAAAGCCCGAGTTATCGCGCTGCGCGTTGCGCCCAACACCTTGAGAACAACGGCATCGTACACCCTGCGTCGATGCCCCGCCGCGACGGCCCCGCCAAGGACAAGAGCGCCGGCCGCGATCGTTACAAGCGCAGTCAGGCGAACCGCAGTCCCAATCATGCCGATAATGCGGTCAACTGCGGCGAGCGCCTCGCGGACATGGATGGCCGAAATATTGGGAAAGCGCTCGGTAACCGCTTGCGCTAAGGAATCCTCCTCGGCCGGCCGCAAATACACGGCCGCCAGACGGGTCTGCGGGGCGCTTTCGAGCGTGCCTGGCGCAAAAACCAGTGTGAAATTGATGCCGAGCCGCTCCCAATCGATCGAGCGCAGGTTGGCGATTGTGGCGGTGATTTCATGCCCCAGCAGGTTGACGGTCAACGAGTCGCCGACCTTCAAACCCATGCCACGGGCCAGATCCTCGTCGAAAGACACCAGCGGCGGACCTTGGTAATCGGACGGCCACCAAGCACCGGCAGCAAGGCGCGAGCCTTGTGGCAAATTCGCGGCGTAAGTGAGGCCCCGGTCGCTGCGCAGGGCCCACTGGGCTCCCGGCGCGACCTCCGCGTCTTCGACCGGGACACCGTTCAGCCGGGTGATACGCCCGCGCATCATCGGCACCTGGTCGAACCGCGCGCCCGGGGTGGCATGTACGAGAGCGGCGAACCCCGCGAGCTGATCGGGCTGGATGTCAATGAAGAAAAACGCGGGCGCGTCGGCCGGCGCGCGCGTTTCGACCTCATGGGAGAGATTGGCTTCGACGAGCGCGACGGCAACCAACACGGTCAGCCCGATCCCGAGTGAAAGCATGATTTGTGCTGTCGGGGCTCCCGGACGCTGCAAATTCGCAAGCGCGAGGCGCAGTATCGGCTGCCGCGGCCGCCCGAGCCGCCGCGCTGTCCAGAGGATCGCCGCTCCGGCCGCCCGAAACATGGCGAACGCGGCGATCGCTCCCACCACGAACCACAGCGCCACCTTGCGATCCTGAGCGGTAACGACCGCAAGGGCTGCGAGGCCAAGCACCAGAAGCATCGTTGCTACTAATATCCCGGGAGGAACCCGGCGGCGCACCCGATCGACAGTGTCGCGAAACAACGCTCCGGCGGATACATAGCCAATTCCGGCCAGCGGCCAGAGTGAAAAAGCCAATGTCGTCAGAAGCCCGAACAGCGCCGCCAGCGCCAGCGGCGCCGGATGGATCGCAAAGCGAATGTTTATCGGGAGTACGCCGGCCAGCAGAGGCGCCGCGGCCACCGGCGCCAGCGCGCCAAGAAGGAGCGCACAAGCGATGCCGAGAACGGCGAGCACCAGGACTTGGACGAGGTAGGTTGCGAAGACCAGCCGGTTGGAGGCTCCCAGGCACTTCAAGGCAGCAATCGCGGCAGTTCTGCCGGTAATGTAGTTGCCCACCGCGTTGCCGATCCCAACCCCGCCGACCAGCAGAGCCGTCAACCCGACCAGACTTAGAAACAAGCCGACGCGATCGATCAAGCGCTGCAGTGAGGGCGAGGCTTCGCCGAAGCTGCGGATTTGCCAGCCGGCCTCTGGGAACTCGGCTCGCGCCGAACTGGCCCATGCTGCAGCGTCGACCCCGGAAGAGAACCGCAGCCGGTAGTGATAATTCACCAGAGCGCCGGGCCGGATGAGTCTGGTTGCAGCGAGCGCCTGGGCGGAGATCAGCACCCGTGGGCCGAAGATCAGGCCCCCTGTTGCGGCGTCGGGCTCGCGCACAATCGTCGCGCGAATCTGCAACATCGCCTCGCCAATCTTTATCTGCCCGCCGACCTCGAGGCCCAGCCGCCCAAGAATGGCGGGGTCGACCGCCGCACCGTAACTCCCATCGCGCGCGCCGAGCGCGGCATCGAGCCTCTGCGCTGGCGAGAGCTCGACAGCGCCGTAGAGCGGATAAGCCGCGTCCACGGCCTTCAGCTCGATCAGGCTGCGGCGAGCGCCATCCTCGGTGCGCGCCATTGCCCGCATCATCGCGACTTCGGAGACCGAGCCGCTATTTGCCAGAAATTGCCGCTCGCCGGGGTTTGCCGGACGGTAGGCCAGCCGCGCCTCGGCATCGCCACCGAGGAGGTCTCGGGCGTCCGCCTTTATGGCGGCGCTGACCGAAGCGGCGATCGAACCGATAGCGGCGATCGCCGCCACACCGAGGGCGAGGCAGCCAAGAAAGACGCCGAGGCCCCGCATGCCGCCACGCAACTCGCGCCGGGCGAGCCTGACGGCATATAAGGGCGAGGCCGAGGTCAACGCGCGTGCCGAATGGCGGTGACGCGACCCCGCGCGAGGCGCCGATCTTCAACGATCTTGCCGTCCATCAACAGAATTTGACGCTCGCAGCGTTCGGCAATTGCGGGATCATGGGTGACCAACACCAAGGTCGTCCCGTGCCGAGCATGCTGTTCGAAGAGGCAGTCGATGACGAGGTTTCCCGTTGCGCCGTCGAGATTCCCGGTAGGCTCGTCGGCCAGCAGCAGCTTTGGTCCGGCAATGAAGGCGCGGGCGATGGCAACGCGCTGCTGCTCGCCGCCCGAAAGCTGGCCGGGGTAATGCATGCGCCGGTGCTCGAGCCCGACCGTGGCGAGGGCATCTGCCGCGGTGGTGAATGCATCGGCGGTGCCGCCAAGCTCGAGCGGGATCGCGACATTTTCTAACGCCGTCATTGTCGGCAGTAGGTGAAATGACTGGAACACGATGCCGATCCGAGCGAGGCGGAGCCGGGCAAGCGCATCTTCACTGAGCCCGCCGAGATCGACACCATCAATCCTCACGCGTCCCGAGGTTGGCTGCTCCAATCCGCCGAGCACCATCATCAGCGTGGATTTCCCTGAACCCGACGGGCCGACCACGCTCACCGTCTCACCCGCCCCGATCTCGAGCGAGATCCCACGGAGAATGTTGACGGGACCAGCGGCGCTCCCCAGAGTCAGGTGCAGATCGTCCAGCATTACGAGCGGGCCGCCGGGATGAAGCGAGGTGGTCATACTCCGTCCGAAACTAAAAACGCGACCGCCTGGCGACATCCGACCCGCGATGCCGTGCGCCAAAGCCCCCGACGATATGGCGCGATCACCCACGCTTTCAACGCGGCGCCCGGCCATCTCACGGGGCGCGGCGCCATCAAGTGCTTTCTCACCGCTATCGTGTTGGTTCTAATGCCGATCACAGCGCCGGCCGCGGCGCGGGTACCGGTAATCCTCGATTTCGGCGACAGTCTCACCGCCGGTTACGGCATACCGGCGCCGCAAGCCTTTCCGGCGCGGCTCGAAGCGTGGCTTCACGAGCGCGGGATTGCCGCGCGGGTAGTCAATGCCGGCGTGTCAGGCGACACGACTGCGGGAGGCTTGGCGCGCCTCGATTGGGCACTCACCGACAAGCCCAACCTCGTGATCCTGGCGCTTGGCGCGAACGACGCGTTACGCGGCATCGATCCTTCGAGCGTGCGCGACAACTTGGAAAAGATGATAGGGAAAATCGAGGCGACCGGCGCGAAAGTGCTGCTTCTCGGCATGCTCGCCCCGCCGAATTGGGGCGAGGAGTATAAGCGTGCGTTCGATAGCATTTTCCCCGAGCTTGCGCTTGCGCACCATCTGCCGCTCTATCCGTTTTTTCTCGAGGGTGTGGCGATGAAACCAGACCTCAACCAGCCCGATGGGCTACATCCGAACGAGAAGGGCGTCGCCGTGCTCGTCGACAGGATCGCGCCGGTCGTCGCCCGTCTAATCGGGGATGCCTCGTGAGCCCGCAATTCACTGCCAGCGTCGCGGTCGGCGATCCGCTCGGGCTGGTGGAACAATGCGTCACCGGGCTTCGGCCGAGCGATGGAGCCAATCTGGGAATACTCTATCTAACCGAGCCGGCGGCCCCGGTCTTGCCCGAGCTTGTTCGCGTGCTCGCCGAACAAACCGGGATCGATGCCTGGGTCGGCGGCGTGGGGCTTGGCGTCTGCTCGGCAGAGGGTGAAATTTTCGATCAGCCGGCGGTGGCGGCGATGACAGCGGTCCTGCCGCCGGAGAGTTTTCGCGTGTTTTCGGCCACCGATCATCCTGGATCGGAGCTGCCGCAACGGCACGCCGCCTGGATTGAGACGTCGCAGCCCGCTTTGGCACTCGTTCATGCCGACCCCCGATGCCCCGACCTGCCGAAGGCAGCGCTCGAAATTGCGGCAGCGAGTGGTGCGTTTCTCGTCGGGGGGCTCGTATCGCACCGTTGTCCCAACCCGTTATTGGGGCGGACGCCAGGAAACGAAGGCGGCGGTCTTGGCGGCAACGGGTTTGCCGGGTTGATGCTGGCTCCCGAAATTTCCGTCGCCACCGGGCTGACACAGGGTTGCACGCCGATCGGGCCGTTGCACCGGATCGACGAGGCCCGCGACAACGTCGTCATGGTGATTGACGGGCGCCCCGCGTTGGCGGTGTTCACCGAGGATATCGGGCCCGGGCTCGCAAGCGATCTACGCCGTGTGGGCGGCTTGATCTTCGCCGGACTGCCGGTGCCCGGTTCGGACACCGGAGACTACCTCGTGCGCAACCTGATGGCGATCGACCCGGGTCGGGGCTGGCTGGTGCTGGGGGCGGAGATCGCGGCGGGGGATGCGATCCTGTTCTGCCGTCGCGACCCCGAGAGTGCACGCCGCGACATGGTGCGGATGGTAAGCCAACTCGCCGGGCGGCTCAGCGCCCCTCCGAAAGCGGGGGTCTACGTCAGTTGTGTTGCGCGCGGAGCAGCATTGTTCGGCGAGACCGGGGTGGAAGCTGCGCTCATTCGGGAGGGGCTTGGCGAGTTTCCGTTGATCGGCTTTTTCGCCAATGGCGAAATCTCGCGCGATCGTCTTTATGGCCATACCGGTGTGCTCACGCTCTTTACTTGAGGGAAGCCGGCGGGAGCATTGGGCGGATGACATGTTGCGTCTTTTTGTCGGAATCGGCTTTCCGCCGGAACTCAAGCTGCAGCTGTCGTCCCTGTGCTCGGGTGTGCACGGGGCGAAATGGGTCGACGCCGGCAACTTCCATTTGACCCTGCGTTTTATCGGGGAGATCGGCGAAGATCTTGCCGCGGATGTCGACGACGCGTTGTCGGGGGTTCGGGCGCGTCGCTTCACACTGCAAATCGCCGGGACAGGAGTGTTCAGCGGCGGGGATAAGCCGCGCAGCTTATGGGCGGGAGTCGAGCGAACCCCAGAGCTCGCCGGTTTGCGCGACAAGGTCGAGCAGGCGATGATCCGGGCAGGACTGCAGCCGGAGCCGCGCAAATTCGCGCCTCACGTCACCCTGGCGCGGCTGCGCGACCCGCCGCTCGACCAGTTGCGAGCTTTCCTCGTCACGCATGCGCAGTTCCGCGCCGATCCTCTTCCGGTCAAAAAATTTAGCCTGATCGCAAGCTTCCAGACCAAGTCTGGCTCGGTTTATGAAGACCAGGCCGACTACGCACTGCTTAATTGAGCCATGGAGGGGAAGACGGATGGCCCATTGGCTACTCAAATCCGAGCCTTCGAGTTATTCCTGGGATCGACTGGTGGCGGATGGCCGCACTCATTGGGACGGCGTGCGCAATCCGCAGGCGCTCAACAACCTGCGGGCGATGAAGCTCGGCGACCGCGCGTTTTTTTATCACTCGAACGAGGGAAAAGAGATCGTCGGGGTCGCCGAAGTGGTGAGAACGTTCTACCCCGATCCCGCCGACAAGAGTGGGAAGCTAGGAATGGTGGACATCAAGCCCTTATCACCGGCTCCGGTGCGGGTAGGATTGAAAGAGATGAGAGCCAATTCGGAGCTGTCAGGTCTTTCACTGCTGAAGCAATCGCGACTTTCTGTTTGTCCGGTTAGCGAAAGCGAATGGTCTGCACTCTGCAAAATGGCAGGGATTGCCCCTGAGACTGGAGCCGGCAAAACTCGCTGAGCGTCAAATCTTCGTCATGTTTTACACATTGTTACGTCGAATTACAAAAATTTACCTCTAACACGTAAAATGCAGCGCCATTGTCCGGGAAATCAACCTTCGGAAGGCGAACACCCCGTTTGGGAGCTGGGTCAGAATGCCGCATTCGTATGCTGAACCTGTGGCAAGTCTGTCGCACAGCCTAGTCGCGGGTTATCCCGGCGCGGTTCGGCGGAACCTGGCCATTGTCGATCACAGCCAATTGCGTTGCGACTGTCTCAAATTGGCTCTTGATCATCAGCCGAAACGCTGGCGCATCACCGATGTGGCGGCGGCTTCCGAGCTCACTGCGCTGCTCCGCCGCGGCGAGGAATTCGATGTCATTCTTCTTGGTGGTTCCACCTCCACTCATATTGATCTCGCCGACATAGCCTTGTTGGCAGCGGCGGCACCGCAAACCCCGATTCTCGTGGCCGCGGAATGCGACGATCCGGAGCGGGCACTAGCCATCCTCAGCGCCGGGGCGCGCGGGTTTTTGCCGACAAGCCACAGCCTGAAAGTGCTCATCGGCGCCCTCGAGCGCGTCCGCGCGGGCGGAACCTACGTCCCCCTAGTGTTGAGCGAGGCTGCGCCAGCCCTAAATTCCGAGCGGGCCCGGCACAGCCCCTGGAGCGAGCTGACGCGCCGCCAGTGCGATGTGCTTGCGTTGATTGCCCAGGGTAAGGCGAACAAATTGATCGCAGACTCGCTCAAAATGAGCGAAAGCACCGTCAAAGCGCACGTCAAGCAGATCATCCGGCGCCTCAATGTCGCCAACCGGACCCAAGCCGCGTTGCTTGCGACGCGGACCGGTGCCGATCATTGAGAAGCCCCGCCGCCCGACAGGTATTGTAAGCGCTTAGCAGCGCGGAATATCCTCGGCAAACATCACGGCGCGGCCAGCGCCGGCAGTCGAGGAGGAAACGCGCCATGTCCGGGCGGACCGTCATACCAATCTCAGCCTATCCGCAAGCGGGCAAGATCAGTGAGGCCGAATACTTTCGGCTCTATAAACAATCGCTCCTCGATCCGGATCGCTTTTGGGCCGAGCACGGCAATCGCATCGATTGGATCAAGCCGTTCACCAAGGTAAGGAACGCCGAGTTCCGGGGCGACGTGCATATTGCCTGGTATGAGGACGGGACGCTCAACGCGTCATACAACTGCATCGATCGCCATTTGCCACGGCGTGCCGAGCAAACCGCGATCCTTTGGGAGGGCGACGACCCGGACGAGAGCCGGCGCGTCACCTATCGCGAGCTGCACGAGGCCGTATGCCGGCTCGCCAACGTCCTCAAGGCCCGGGGCGTCCGCAAGGGAGACCGGGTCACAATTTACCTGCCGATGATCCCAGAGGCCGCGATTGCGATGCTCGCTTGCGCCCGCATTGGCGCGATTCATTCCGTCGTTTTCGGCGGCTTCTCCCCCGACAGCCTCGTCGGCCGCATTCAGGACTGCCGCTCGACCGTCCTGATCACCGCGGATGAGGGCCGCCGCGGCGCCCGAGCGATTCCCTTGAAGCGCAATGCAGACAATGCGTTGCG
>Ga0306924_10003556_pt1 | contig 15008 bp, 13 predicted proteins | sample sta12Can44000111_FD_203756 | JGI IMG/M metagenome (GOLD analysis project Ga0306924, IMG submission 203756) | Lab enrichment of tropical soil microbial communities from Luquillo Experimental Forest, Puerto Rico - statanox.12C.anox.44.000.111 (v2)... | ecosystem: Environmental > Terrestrial >... | reverse complement strand
CGCCGCGCTCGCGCACTACGCCGAGGTCGCGCGCGCGGCCACCGGGCGCGACGTGGCGGGGCGGCCGGGAGCCGGCGCGGCGGGTGGCCTCGGCGCGGGGTTCCTCTTCTTCACGCCTGCGGAGCTGCGGCCCGGTGTCGAGATCGTGCTCGAGACCACCGGGTTCGACGCGCTCGTCGCCAGCGCGGACCTCGTGATCACCGGCGAGGGGCGCACCGACTTCCAGACCGCCATGGGCAAGGCGCCCGTGGGCGTCGCCACGGCGGCGAAGCGGCACGGCGTGCCGGTGGTGTGCCTCGCCGGCGGGCTCGGCGAGGGAGCGGACGACGTGCTCCAAGCCGGCATCGACGCGGTGGCGAGCACGGTGCCGGCGCCGATGACGCTCGAGGAGTGCATCGCGCGCGGCGCCGGGCTGGTGGAGGAGGCCGCGGCGCGGGTGTGCCGGCTGGTGAAGGTCGGCGCGCGGCTGCGGGGGTAGGGGGCTCGGGGCCCGCAGCTCGGGCCCACGGCCTGTTCGCACTGTGAGGCCGCGCCGCGGGGCCGGCGAACCGTTGCGCGGCCGGCGTGTCGCCGTCGCCTTGCGCTCCGCGGCGACGGCCGCGCGCTCGGGGCTGAGATCTCCTCACGCGAGTCGCCGCTCCGCGATGGCTCCGGGCGAGCGCCGGCCGCGCTGGCGCCGGCCTGCCGTCGTCCCCCTGTTCGTGTCGCTGGCGGTGCGTCCGTTATGACGGACGCCGGCGCGCGACCGCGCCGCGACGGAAAGACCGATCGAAGCCTCCGGATTCGCTGTATTATCCGGGCTCACGTCTCGGCGGCGCCAGACGTTCGTGCCATCATCCGCTTGACAGGACGTTCATCCGCTAACTAAAACGGCGCCCCAAGACTAGGAGACCAGAACGTGAACCTTCGCCTCGCCCGCATCCTCGCAGTCGCCGCCCTCGCCGCCCTCGTGGCGCGTCCCGCCCTCGCCGCCCAGACCGTGAAGCTCGGGGTCGAGAACGGCCCCCACGCCGAGCTCGCCGAGCTGGTGAAGAAGATCGTCGCCAAGGACGGCATCGACCTGAAGGTGATCGAGCTCGCCGACTACGCCCGTCAGAACCCCGCGCTCGCCGACGGCGACCTCGACGCGAACTCGTTCCAGCACCAGCCGTACCTCGACCAGCAGGTGAAGGACCGCGGCTACAAGATCACGGCCGTCGGCAAGACCGTCGTCTTCCCGATGGGCGTGTACTCCCGCAAGATCAAGTCGCTCGACCAGCTCCCGCTGGGCGGCAAGATCGGCATCCCGAACGATCCGACGAACGGCGGCCGCGCGCTCCTGCTCCTGCAGGCGAAGGGCGTGCTGAAGGTGAAGCCGGGCTCCGGTCTCACGCCCACGCCGCTCGACGTCGTCGAGAACCCCAAGAAGCTCAAGATCGTCGAGGTGGACGCGGCGCAGCTCCCGAACGTGCTGCCCGACGTGGACGCCGCGGTCATCAACACGAACTACGCGATCCAGGGGAAGCTCGACCCCGCGAAGGACGCGATCGCCCGCGAGGCGGCCGACTCGCCGTACGTGAACGTGATCGTGGTGCGTCAGGCCGACGCCCAGAAGCCCTGGGTGAAGGCGCTCGTAGCGGCCTACCACTCGCCCGAGGTGAAGCAGGCGATCCAGACGCGCTGGCCGGGCGTCGTCGTCCCGGGCTTCTAAGGTCATGATCGAGGTCCAGGACCTCGTGAAGACGTTCCCCGGCGCCGCCGCGCCGGTGCTGAAGGGCGTCTCGCTCCGCGTGGAGGCGGGCGAGGTGTTCGGCATCATCGGGCGGAGCGGCGCCGGGAAGAGTACGCTCGTACGCTGCGTGAACATGCTGGAGCGGCCCACCTCGGGCGCGGTCCGCGTGCATGGGCGCGAGATGACGCGGCTCGACGGTGGCGCGCTGCGCGAGGCGCGGCGCGACATCGGGATGATCTTCCAGCACTTCAACCTGCTCGCGTCCCGCACGGTCTTCGAGAACGTGGCGCTGCCGCTCGAGCTCGCCCGGCGTCCCCAGGGCGAGATCCGGGACGCGGTGCTGCCGCTCCTCGAGCTCGTGGGCCTCTCCGGCCTGCGCGATCGCTACCCCGCGCAGCTCTCCGGCGGGCAGAAGCAGCGCGTCGGCATCGCACGGGCGCTCGCGAGCCACCCGTCGGTGCTCCTGTGCGACGAGGCGACGAGCGCGCTCGATCCGGAGACGACGCGCTCGATCCTGGCGCTGGTGAAGGACATCAACCAGCGGCTCGGGATCACCGTGCTCCTCATCACCCACGAGATGGCGGTGGTGCAGGAGATCTGCGATCGGGTGGCGGTGCTCGACCACGGGCTCGTGGTGGAGCAGGGCTCCGTGTTCGACCTCTTCACGCGCCCGGCCCACGAGGTGACCCGCTCCTTCGTGCGCGACGCGGTGGACCGCGAGCTGCCGCCCTGGCTCGCGGAGCGACTCGCCGCCGGCCTCACCGAAGGGAACCGGGTGCTGCGGATCGTCTTCACCGGCCCCTCGGCGGAGACGCCGGTGATCGCCGAGGTGGTGCGGCGCTTCGACGTGCTCCTGAACATCCTGCAGGCGAACGTCGGCTACATCCAGGGCCAGCCCTACGGGAACATCGTCGTCGAGGCGCTCGGCGACGAGGCCGCCGTCGACGCCGCCTGCGCGTACGTGCGCGAGCGGAACCTGCGCGTGGAGGTGCTCGGCCGTGTCGCCGCTGATCGCGTTGCTCGCTGAGGCGCTCTGGGAGACGGCGATCATGGTCGCCATCTCCACCGCCGTGTCGGCGGTGATCGGGGTGCCGCTCGGGATCGTCCTCATCGTCACCTCGCGCGGCCACGTGCTCGAGAACGGGGCCGTGAACCGCGTGCTCGGGTTCGTGGTGAACGTGGGGCGCTCGACGCCCTTCATCATCCTGCTCGTCGCGATCGTGCCGTTCACGCGGCTCGTGGTCGGCACCTCCATCGGCACCGCCGCGGCGATCGTCCCGCTCGCGGTGGCGGCGATCCCCTTCGTGGCCCGGCTCACCGAGTCGGCGCTGCGCGACGTGGACGCGGGGCTCGTGGAGGCCGCCGAGGCGATGGGCGCGACCCCGCTCCAGATCGTCCGCAAGGTGCTCGTCCCCGAGGCGCTGCCCGGCATCGTCTCCGGCCTCACCATCACGGTGGTGAGCCTCGTCGGCTACTCGGCGATGGCGGGCGCGATCGGCGGCGGGGGGCTCGGCGACCTCGGGATCCGCTACGGGTACCAGCGGTTCCAGCCCGAGGTGATGATCGCCGTGGTGGTGGTGCTCGTGATCGTGGTGGAGGGGCTCCAGTCCCTCGGAGATCGCCTCGCGCGCCGCGTCGATCGCCGGGCGGTGCGCCGCGGGAGCTCCGCGCCCCCGCCGCCCGCCTCCTGACGGATCACATCAGCAACGCGGCGAGCTCCTCGAACGGCGCCGGCTTCGCCACGTGCGCGTCGAAGCCCGCCTCGAGGGCGCGCGCGCGATCTTCCCTCTGCGCGTACCCGCTCACCGCCACGAGGCGCGTCCCGGCCAGGGCCGGCTCCGCCCGGAGCGCTCGCGCCACCTCGTAGCCGCTCAGGTCGGGGAGCCCGAGGTCGCAGAGCACCACCTCGGGCGCGAAGGCGCGCGCGCGGTCGAGCCCGGACCGGCCGTCAGGCGCGATCTCGACCTCGTGCCCGTCGAGCCGCAGGAGCTCGGCGAGGCTCTCCGCCGCGTCCACGTTGTCCTCGATGAGGAGCACGCGCCGCGCGCGGACCGCGCTGGGGGTGCCGGCCCGCGACGTCGCGTCGCGCGCTGGCGGGGGCGCCGCGGGGAAGACGAGCTCGAACGCGGCGCCACGACCGTGGCCGTCGCTGTGCGCCCGCACCGAGCCGCCGTGCAGCTCCACGAGCCGCTTCACGAGCGCGAGCCCGAGGCCGAGGCCGCCGGCGCTCCGCGCGAGCCCGCGCTCCGCCTGCACGAACGGCTCGAAGAGCCGCTCGATCAGCCCGGGCTCGATCCCGAGCCCGTCGTCGCGCACTGCGAGCTCCACCGTGTCGCCGGCGCGACGCGCGGAGAGCGTGGTGGTGCCCCCGGGATGCGTGAAGCGCGACGCGTTCTGGAGCAGGTTCCCCACGGCCTGCGCCACGCGCGTGGGGTCGGCGTCGATCCAGAGCGGCGCGGCGGGCAGCTCGAGGTCGAGCGCGATCCCACGCTGGGCGAAGGTGCCGCGGTGGTCCTCCGCCGCGCGCCGGAGCAGGTCGCAGACGTCGAGCAGCTCCCGCTCCAGCTCGATCTTCCCGCACGTGACGCGCGTGAGGTCGAGGAGGTCGTCCACGAGCCGCGCGAGGTGCCGGGCCTGGCGCTCGACCACCACGCGCGACCGCTCCGCCTCGGGCGAGAGGCGCGAGCGGGCGAGCAGCGCGACGCCGTTCAGGATCGGCGCGAGGGGGTTTCGGAGCTCGTGGGAGAGGAGGGCGAGGAACTCGCTCTTCCGCCGATCCGACTCGCGGAGCGCCTCCTCCGCCCGGCGGCGGACGCTGATGTCGCGGACCACGCTCACGAGCACGCGATCCTTGCCGATGTTCGCGCCCTGGGAGCTCACCTCCACCGGGAACGTCGTGCCGTCCTTCCGCTGGTGCTCGGTCTCGAAGAGGACGCCCGCCGCGTCGGCCTCCGCCATCCGGCTGGCTGCGTCGGCGCGCGTGGCCGGCGCGCGGAGGTCCATGATCGTGAGCGCGAGGAGCTCCGCGCGCGTCCAGCCGTACTGCGCCGTGGCGGCGGCGTTCGCCTCGAGGATCCGCCCGTCCTCCCTGCGGACGAACAGCATCGCGTCGCGGCTGTGGGCGGCGAGGAGCTCGTAGCGGCGGAGCGTCTCCTCTTCTGCGCGGCGCGAGGTGAGGTCGCGGAGCACCACGATCGCGAAGGGTTCGCCGTCGCCGTTCGGCAGGAGCGCGGAGGTGACGTCGAGCGGGAAGACCGTGCCGTCGGGGCGGCCATGCAGCACCTCCGCGTGCGCGGTGCCGCTGCGGGCCCGCTCGACGAGGTAGCTCTGGTACCGATGGTCGTCCTGGACCACGCCGGCCCGGCCGCTCGCGCGCAGCTCCTCCTCGGTGCGGCCGAGCATCCGGCACGCAGCGGGGTTGGCCCGGAGGATGGTCCCGTCCGTCCGGCTCACGATCATGCCATCGGGGCTGTGCTCGAACAGCGCACGGAAGCCGGTGTCATCGAAGCCGGGGGTCGGGGAGTTCGGCGTCGGGCGCATTGGGATGGGCGCGAATCGTAGCGTACGCCCCCTGCTCGACGGGGAGTTTCGGCGTGGCGCGTCACAACTGGTTCGGCCCGCCGCGTCACGAGACCCGCGAGCGGAGACCCCGGCGGGGCGCTCCACACGAACGACGTCGCGTTCGCCGTGGGTGAACGCGTAAGAACGTTCGTCCGGGAGGGCGCGTGGCAGACGACGTCATCCTCGAGGCGCAGGACCTCACGAAGGACTTCTCCGGCTTCCAGGCCGTGCGCGGCGTGTCGCTGCGCGTGCGGCGCGGCTCCATCCACGCGCTCATCGGCCCGAACGGCGCGGGGAAGACCACCGTGTTCCACCTGCTCACCCGCTTCCTGCCCGCGACCGCGGGCGCGATCCGGTTCGAGGGGCACGACATCACCCACGAGCGGCCCGCCGCGGTCGCGCGCCGCGGGCTCGTCCGCTCGTTCCAGATCTCGGCGGTGTTCCCGAACCTGACGGTGCTCGAGAACGTGCGCGTGGCGCTCCAGCGCAAGCTCGGCACGTCGTTCCACTTCTGGCGCTCCGCGCGCACGCTCGAGGCCCTCGACGAGAAGGCGCGCGCGACGCTCGCCCTCGTCGACCTCGACGCGCACCGGAACGTGCTCGCGGGCGAGCTGCCCTACGGGAGGAAGCGTGCGCTCGAGCTCGCCACCACGCTGGCGCTCGATCCCCAGCTCCTGCTGCTCGACGAGCCGACCCAGGGCATGGGCCACGAGGACGTCGCGCGCGTCGCCGCCCTCATCCGCCGCGCCGCGGCCGACCGCACGGTGCTGCTCGTGGAGCACAACCTCTCCGTCGTGGCCGATCTCTCCGACCGGATCACCGTGCTGCAGCGGGGCCGCGTGCTCGCCGAGGGGAGCTACGCCGAGGTCTCGCGCGATCCCGCGGTGCTGGAGGCGTACATCGGGACTCCGGACGCGGAGTCGGAACCGGAGGGCGCCGCGTGAGCCCCGCGCAGACCGAGCTCCTCCGCGTCACGAACCTGCACGCCTTCTACGGCGAGGCGCACGTGCTGCACGGCGTGGACCTCTCGGTGGCGACCGGCGAGGTGGTTTCGCTCCTCGGCCGCAACGGCTCCGGGCGGACCACGACCTTGAAGGCGATCCTCGGGCTCGTGGGGCGGCGGACCGGATCGGTGGTGATGAACGGGCGGGAGACGATCGGGCTGCCCACGCACCGGATCGTCCACCTCGGGATCGGCTGGTGCCCCGAGGAGCGCGGGATCTTCGCGAGCCTCAGCGCCGAGGAGAACCTGCTCCTGCCGCCGCCGGTGTCGTCGGGGGGCATGCGGCTCGACGAGATCTACGAGATGTTCCCGAACCTCGCCGAGCGGCGCGCGAGCCCGGGCGGCCGGCTCTCGGGCGGCGAGCAGCAGATGCTCGCGCTCGCGCGCATCCTCCGCACCGGCGCGCGCCTCCTGCTCCTCGACGAGATGACCGAGGGGCTCGCGCCGGTGATCGTCCAGGCGCTCGGGCGCGCGGTCCGCGCCCTCCGCGAGCGCGGCTTCACGATGGTCCTCGTCGAGCAGAACTTCCGCTTCCTCGCCCCGCTGGCCGATCGCCACCTGCTCGTGGAGCGCGGCCGGATCGTGGACGAGGTCTCGCGGGCGGAGCTCGCCGCCCGCACCCCCGCGCTGCATCGCTTCCTCGGAGTGTGACCCCCACCGAAGGAGATGGAATGATCCGCTCGGCCGTCGCAGTCCTCGCAGCTCTCGCAACCGCGGTCCTCGGAGCCCAGCTGGCGCGCGCCCAGGCTCCCGCCGCCGGGAAGATCTCGGGCGACGTGGTGAGGATCGGCGTCCTCACCGACATGACCGGCTACTACTCCGACCTCGCCGGCCCCGGGTCGGTGACCGCCGCGAAGATGGCCGTCGAGGACTTCGGCGGGAAGGTGCTCGGGAAGCCGATCGACGTCATCAGCGCAGATCACCAGAACAAGGCCGACATCGCCTCGAACACCGCCCGCCGCTGGTTCGACGAGCAGGGCGTCGACGTGATCGCCGACCTCGTCTCGTCGTCCACCGCCGGCGCGGTGATGCCGGTCGCCGCCGAGAAGAAGCGGATCACGCTCCTCTCCGGCCCGGGCACCACCGAGTTCACCGGCGACAAGTGCACCGCCTACAACGTCCACTACACGTACAACACCTGGGCGATGGCGAACGGCACCGGCGCGCAGGTCGTGAAGACCGGCGGCGACTCCTGGTTCTTCGTCACCGCCGACTACATCTTCGGGAAGTCGCTCGAGTCGGACACGGCGAACGTGGTGAAGGCCTCCGGCGGCAAGGTGCTCGGCGCGGCGCGGCACCCGTCTCCCGGCACCACCGACTTCTCCTCGTACCTCCTCCAGGCGCAGGCCTCCGGCGCGAAGATCGTCGGCCTCGCGAACGCCGGCGCCGACACCGTGAACAGCGTGAAGCAGGCGAACGAGTTCGGGATCACGAAGAAGCAGCACCTCGCGGGCCTGCTCATCTTCCTCTCCGACATCCACGCGCTCGGGCTGCAGGCCGCGCAGGGACTCTACGCCACCACCGCCTTCTACTGGGACATGAACGACGACACGCGGAAGTGGTCGAAGCGCTTCTTCGAGCGGCAGAAGAAGATGCCGACGATGGTGCAGGCCGGCGTGTACTCGTCGGTCATGCACTACCTGGAGGCGGTGAAGGCCGCGGGGACCGACGACGCCGACGCGGTGATGAAGAAGATGAAGGAGACGCCGGTGAACGACTTCTTCGCGAAGAACGGCCGCATCGGCCCCGACGGCCTGCACCGGCACGACATGTACCTCGTGCAGGTGAAGTCGCCGGCGGAGTCGAAGTACCCTTGGGACTACTACAAGGTCCTGAAGACCATCCCGGCGGCGGAGGCGTTCCCGACCGTCGAGGCCCAGAAGTGCCCACTGGTGAAGTGACGTGATCCAGGCCCTCTCCGGCCAGCTCCTCGTCGGGCTGATCAACGGGTCGTTCTACGCCCTGCTGTCGCTCGGGCTCGCGATCATCTTCGGCCTGCTCGACGTGGTGAACTTCGCGCACGGCGCCCAGTACATGCTGGGCGCCTTCGCGGCGTGGATGGCGCTCACCTACCTCGGCATCGGGTACGGGTGGGCGCTCGTCCTCGTTCCGATCGTGGTCGGCGCGCTGGGCGTGCTCGTCGAGCGGCTCTTCTTGCGCCGCCTCTACGGCATCGATCCGCTCTACGGGCTCCTCCTCACCTTCGGGCTCGCGCTCGTGGTGGAGGGGCTCTTCCACCACGCCTACGGGAACTCGGGGAACGCCTACCCGGTGCCCGAGGCGCTGCAGGGCGGCGTCTCGCTCGGCTTCATGTTCCTGCCGATCTACCGGGCCTGGGTGGTGCTCGTGTCGGCGGCGGTGTGCGGGACGAGCTGGTTCGTCATCGAGCGCACGCGGCTCGGCGCGTACCTGCGCGCCGGCACCGAGAACCCGAAGATGCTCCAGGCGTTCGGCGTGAACGTGCCGCTCATGTTCACCATCACCTACGGCTTCGGCGTGGCGCTCGCCGCGTTCGCGGGCGTGATGGCGGCGCCGGTGTACCAGGTGAGCCCGGCGATGGGCAGCTCGATCATCATCGTCGTCTTCGCGGTGGTGGTCATCGGCGGGATGGGCTCGATCCTGGGCTCGATCGTCACCGGCGTCGCGCTCGGGCTCGTGGAAGGGCTCACGAAGTTCGCGTGGCCGGAGGCCTCGGGCGTCGTCGTGTTCGTGGTGATGGCGCTCGTGCTGCTCGTCCGCCCGGCGGGGCTCTTCGGGAGGCAGCGGTGAGCCCGCGCGCCCGCGTCTTCGCGGCCTACGCCGCGCTCGTCGTGCTCGGCCTCGCCGCGCCGTTCCTCGTCTACCCGGTCTTCGCGATGGACGTGCTCTGCCTCGCCCTGTTCGCGAGCGCGTTCAACCTCTTGCTCGGCTACGCCGGCCTCCTCTCCTTCGGCCACGCCGCCTTCCTCGGCTCCGCCGCCTACGTCACCGGCTACGCCGCGAGGTCCTGGGGGCTCCCCACCGAGCTCGCGATCCTCGCCGGCGTCGCCACCGCCACCGTGCTCGGCGCGATCTTCGGCGCGCTCGCGATCCGCCGCTCGGGCATCTACTTCGCGATGATCACCCTGGGCTTCGCGCAGCTGATCTACTTCCTCGTCGTGCAGCTCCCTTGGACCGGCGGCGAGGACGGCCTGCAGGGGATCCCGCGGGGCAAGCTCCTCGGGCTCGTGAGCCTCGAGAGCAACCTCGCGATGTACTACTTCGTCTACGCGGTCTTCCTCGCCGGCTTCTGGCTCCTCCACCGGACGATCGACTCGCCGTTCGGCCACGTGCTGCGTGCCATCCGCGAGAACGAGCCGCGGGCGCAGTCGCTCGGCTACGACGTGGATCGGTACAAGCTCCTCGCGTTCGTGATCTCTGCCGCGCTCTCCGGTCTCGCCGGCTCGCTGAAGGCGCTCGCGTTCCAGTTCGCGTCGCTGTCCGACGTGCACTGGCACCTCTCGGGCACGGTCGTGCTCATGACGCTGCTCGGCGGGCTCGGCACGGTGATGGGGCCGTCGGTGGGCGCGCTGGTGGTCGTGACCCTCGAGAACTACCTCTCCAGCTTCGGCTCGTGGGTCACCGTGATCACCGGCGCGGTGTTCGTGGCCTGCGTGCTCTCCTTCCGGCGGGGGATCGTGGGCGAGGTGCGCATGCTGGTGAAGCGCTCGTTCAGCGCATAGGAGACCGAGATGGCACGGCTCGAAGGCAGGGTGGCGCTCGTCACCGGCGCGGCCAGCGGGATCGGGCGCGCCATCTCCGAGGCGCTCGCCCGCGATGGCGCGGCGGTGGCGCTCGCGGACCTCGACCTCGACCGGGCGCGGGAGGTCGCGACCGCGATCGGGCCCGCGGCGACCGCATGGCGCTGCGACGTGACGCGCGAGGAGGACCTCCGCGCCGCGATCGAGGGCACGGTGGCCGCCCGCGGACGGCTCGACGTGCTCGTGAACAACGCCGGCTTCCAGCACGTGGCGCCGATCGAGGAGTTCCCGCCCGAGAAGTTCGAGCTCCTCCTGCGCGTGATGGTGGTGGCGCCGTTCCTCGCCATCCGGCTCGCGTTCCCCTACATGAAGCGGCAGCGGCACGGCCGGATCGTGAACCTCGCCTCGGTGAACGGCCTCATCGGCTTCGCGGGCAAGGCCGGCTACAACTCGGCGAAGCACGGGCTCGTCGGCCTCACGAAGGTGGCCGCGCTCGAGGGGGCGGCGCACGGGGTCACCGTGAACGCGCTCTGCCCCGGCTACGTGGACACCCCGCTCGTCCGCAACCAGCTCTCCGACCTCGCCCGCACGCGCGGCGTGCCGCTCGAGCGCGTGCTCGAGGAGGTGATCTACCCGCTCGTGCCGCTGCGCCGGCTCCTCACCGTGGAGGAGGTCGCGCGCTACGCGGTGTTCCTCGCCGCCGACGAGTCGGGCGGGATCACCGGGCAGCCGGTGGTGATCGACGGTGGGTACGTGGCGCAGTAGGGCCCACGGCCGAGAGTCCTGGCCGTCCGGCCATCGTCGTCGGCCGTCAGCCCCGAGCTCGCGGCGATCGTAGAGCCAGGCACGTCGCCGCCGTCGTCCAGGAACTGGTTCGGTCTACACCAATCACTGAACGCTCACTCGGCTGGAGCCTCTCGCTGCCTCATCGCGCTCGCGTTGGCGTCTCGGGCGGACCGTTTGAAGCGAGCCATCCACTCCTCGCCGAATGCCTGACGTGCGGCGAGCTGGTTGTGGAACCTGCACGTGACTCGAAGGTTGTCGATCGTCGACGGTCCGCCGTGCGCGCGTGGTGTGAGGTGATCGAGCTCGAGTCGTAGCGTGGAGCCACAGACGCCGCCCGAGTCGAGCGGCCACTCACAGCGGCCACCCGCGCGCGTCCAAACCTTGCGCTTCACCGCCGCGGGAATCGTCTCCGAGCTCAGCGGTGCGGCAGCCCTGCGCGGCTTCTCGACGATCCCCATCCGCTTGTCGCGCTGCACCAGCAGCAGATCGAGGGCCGCCTCGAGCTTCGCGAGGAGCCGGCGCGAGACGGTGATGTGCAGGCGCGCGCGCTCGGCGTCGAGGGGCTCAAGGGTGGGTCGCGGCTCGGTCATCGTGCACGGCCCAGCCGCCAACATATCGGGCGTCCGCACGGTCTGCGCAGCAGCGGCTTCGGGCGCCCGAACTTCCAGACGCGGCCCGTTCGCTGCAGCCGCGTGGCCCTCATGAAGGGCTGCAGCGGACTCCTGCACGCTCGGCGCGAAGGCAGCCGCGACTTTCGGTGCCGGCGTAATCAGCCGGATCGGTGTGACGACCTCTCGCTCCGGTGGATCCTCGATCGGCCGGATCGATACCGCGACCGCCGCAGCGTCGCGGCTGGACAGCCCGAAGAACCGCGGCAGGACCTCGGCCACGTTCTCCGGCGTGAGCACCTTCGCGAGCTCGATCACGGAGGACAAGCAGAGCCGACCCTCGCGAAGCGCCGCCTCCACCTCAGGGTGGTGCTGGATGAGCTCGGCGGCGGTCTTCCGGTACTGGGCAGCGCCGGCCGATAGCCCGAGCTCGCGCCGGAGGAAGGAGAAGACGCTCGCATGACCGAGGTCAGCCCATCGCCTCCTCCGGTCGAAGTCTGCGAGCGCGACGAGGAAGTCAGCCATCGCGTAGCGTTCGCGGCGGAGTAGCGCGGCGAGGTGATTCGTGAGGTCGCGTGCGTTCATGCACGTACTGTCGCACGCGATTGCGAGCTCTCCTGAAACGCACCAGGACGCGCCCTGAGACGAGAACGCGGCCAGAGATCCGCGAACCCGGCGCGGAACGCCGAGTGCGCTTGGGCGAGCGCGGAGCGAAGCGAGAGAGGCCTTGGTGCGCCGGGCGTGGGCGCGAACGCAATTCCGTACCGGACCCTGTCAAGCGCTGCGACGCCGCGACGATGTCCAACATGGGGCATCGCATCGCTCCCAGCCGCGCGGGCAAAGCCTCATTCACCGAACGTGAACATGAGCCAGCCTGGCAGCTGGTTCGGGCGCCCGAAGTCCATGTCGGAGTCTCCGGCCTCGCAGCAGCCATCGCGGTCAGCGTGGCGCCTCGGCCAGTCCCGCGCGGCCTCCGCCGCTGGCCGAGCCCCGACTGCCTGGCTCGAGCCCCATCTCGCCGCTCACCGCGCCCGCGTCGCGAACTGCAGCTCGAGGCGTAGCGTCACCGCGTAGAAGCGGGGCCGGGCGCCCGAGGGCAGGAGCGGCCACTGGACCTCCGGCTCGAGCTCGGCGAACAGCCAGGCGTTGTGGATGTCGCGGCGGAGGCGCGTGTAGACCCGGTACTTGTCCACCTGGTCCGCCGGGCGCGTCGCGCCCTGCGCGGACGCCGCGGTGTAGAGGCCGGTGCGCACCCCCAGCCCTTGCGCGAAGCCCACCTCCGCGGTCCACTCCAGGCCGCGGCTCTTCTCGTGCAACGTCCCGATTCCCCACATCCGCGCGATGCTCCGCGGCCCGAAGACCCGCTCCACGTCCGCCCGCGTGGACTCGCCGAAGCCGAGGGTGCTGTCCCAGAAGCCGGTCTGGTTCACGGCGCCCACGAGGCCGAGCCCCAGATCCTCGGCGTGCGCGAGGCGCAGCCGGGTGTAGTACGGGATGGGGTAGCCGAAGCGGACGCCGCCGCCGAGATCCACGACGGTGCGCTTCGCGCGGAAGAGGTCGAACCGCAGCTCCAGCGCTCCGTGGGAGGCGCCAATCGAGGGGGCGACGCGGAGCGGCGCGAGATCCTGCTCGGTGCTGGACTGGAGCTGGTCCTCGTCGGCGCCGCCGGCGATGTAGAGGCTCGCGCGGGAGACGGCGCGCTCGAGGGATGGGAGTCGGATGTCCGCGAGCACCGAGCCCTCGGCCCGGGTGAGGCTGTCTTGCCCGACGCGCAGGCCCGAGCGGAGCCGGAGGCTGTAGGCCGGTGGGTCGAACTGGATGTGCGAGGGATCCCCGAAGAAGCCGTCCGCGCGCAGCACCAGGCCGAAGAGCGACTGCTCGAAGGCCTCGTGGCGCGCGTCCGCCCAGCCGATCCAGCCCTCGCGCTTCTTCGGGGGCGCCTCCTCCCTCTTCGACTGCGGCTGCGAAGGGTCGGGTGGCGCTTCGGGGGTCGGCGAGCAGCCCCGCGGCTGCACGCTGCCGGTGGGGGCCCTGCAGGGGTCCGGCTGGGGCTGCTCCGGCGCGGGTGACGCTGGTGCGGGTGATGCCGGGGCGGGCGCGGCCGGCGCGGCTGGCGCGGACGACGCCGGCGGCGTGCCCTCCTCCTGACCCTGGGGCTCGGCTGGAGCGGCGCCGAGCGCGGCGAGGAGGAGGGCGAGGTGGATCACGGGGCGACGAGATCTACCGTCGCCTGTGCCCCCGATGCCACAGTCACGTTCACCGGGACGCCGTCGTGCTCGGTCTCGGCGCCCGTGGAGTCCACCGTGCGGCGCACGATGGCGACCCCGTAGACCCCCGCCGGCAGCGCCGTGAGGCTCCAGCTCTCCACGCCGTTCGCGACCGTCGCGGCGGCGGTGCGGACCACGAGGTCGTGCGCCTGGAGCGTCTGCGTCGCGACCACGGTGTCGGCGTCGTCCAGCGTGGCGGTGGGCGTGACGCTCCCGCCCGCGCTGCCGGTGAGGGCGGGGGTGAACGCCGCCGACCACGGCGCCGTCGGCGCGGCCTGGGTGATCGCGAGCGGCGCGCTCGCCTGGGCGCCGTACGAGACGGTGCCGGACACGGGCTGGCTCACGACGTAGTAGGTGGCGCCCACCGGGAGGAGGTCGAGCGTGTAGCTGCCGTCGGCGCCGGTGAGCGCGGAGCGGGTCACCGCCGGAGCGCCGGTGACGGCGTCCACGGTCTCGGCCATCACGATCGCCCCGGCGATTCCGGCGCCGGTCTGGGCGTCCGTGAGCTTGCCGGCGATGGAGCCGGTGACGACGCGATCGACGGCGCACACGACCGGGCGCAGGAGGTACTGGCCCGACATGCCGGCCATGTGGACGAAGATCGAGCGGCTCGCGTCGAAGTCGACGAACACGTCCTTCGTGGTGCCGGCCGCGACGTCGAAGTGCACGTTCAGCTTCACGCCCGACTGCATGCCCGAGGGCACCTTCAGCGGCTGGACGCTGCCGTCCTGCAGCGTGACCTGGCTCGACGGGCCGAGCACGAGGCGGAGCTGGCCGTAGGAGCCGGCTGGCAGGCTCGCGCCGCTCGCGAGCGTCTCCGCCACGCCCCCGGTGAGCGACAGCAGATCGATCACCTTGCCGGGCGTGCCGAGCGTCAGCCAGCCGCTGGCGTCGGAGCGGATCTCGACCTTCTGCACGTCGAGCTCGATCTTGGCGTACGGGCCCGGCGCGTCGACGAGCCGCACGTTCATGGCGCCCATGGCGCCGTTTCCGGTCGAGCTGCTCGACCCGCAGGCGCTGGCGAGGAGCGCGGCGAGCGCGACGAAGGTTCGGTTCATGGAGTCTCCCTGGCTGTGAGTCGGTGGGTCGGGGCCCCGCCCCACGCGGCCAGGGAGAAGACCCCTACTCCCGGCGGGCGGCCACGCCCTCGTCGAGGCGGGAAGGGATCAAGCGCTCGACACCATTGAGGATCTTTCCTGCGGCCGGGGCCCCGCGCGCGAGCCGCCACCGGAGGAGCGGCGGGGTGCAGAGCGTCGTGAGGAGCACCATCGCCACGATGGCCGCGAATGGGCCGGGCCCGAGGATAGGGTGCCCGTCGACCCGCAGCGCGAGCCCCATGTTCGCGATGATGAG
>Ga0306924_10003555_pt1 | contig 15011 bp, 12 predicted proteins | sample sta12Can44000111_FD_203756 | JGI IMG/M metagenome (GOLD analysis project Ga0306924, IMG submission 203756) | Lab enrichment of tropical soil microbial communities from Luquillo Experimental Forest, Puerto Rico - statanox.12C.anox.44.000.111 (v2)... | ecosystem: Environmental > Terrestrial >... | reverse complement strand
ATAGACGCTGGTGCCCTCGCCAAAGCCCTCGTATCGAGCTCGCTCCCAGCGATCAGTGAAATAGTCTGCAAAGCTCACAGTACGGCTGAATTGCCGCTTCATTTGGTCTCTAAGCTTTTCGTAAACAACACGTATTTCATCCTTCGATATACTCATTGCTATTGCACCTCCCACGCAACCGCCCTGATAGTCGGATTGAGGAGCGCGTGCACTCCCGTTGGTTCTTGATAGCAATGCGCCAGTGGAACGCGCAGGTTATCAATATTCACCAGGAAAAAAAGCTTAGCACCTAGGGTCCGCCCTGCTTTAGGCAAGCGCGTCCAGAATATCAGCACTGAACCTGAGTGACTGCCGTCCGCGGTGCGGCTGACAGCAATGCTTTGTTTGCGCAGAGACCACCTCATCCAGCGTCAATTCCGTATGCGCTCGCAATTAGCTCCAGCAAAAAGTCCGCATGTTCCTCCAACGGAAATGCGCTCCCACCCCAAAGGCCTTGACCGCGCAGCGGCCAGTCTCCGCATTTGGCGCCGATATCGTAACATCTTCGGCTGCCTCGCGCCGTAAAGCGCCACTTGATCGCGCAATCACTCGCTCCCGCATATCCACAGAATAGGCCCTTGGCATCGTTCTGCGCTCCCAAAATTGAATAAATGTCGATAGACTCGCTGATCTATGGCGCCCTTGCGAATGCTGGGATTCGAGTGGGCGGAACATACTAGCTGTGTCGGACGCTGTTCAGCCGGCGCAGTCACGAGACGTTCCCCTTTTGAGCGACGTCCTTGATTGCTAAAGCCACGGCCCTGCACGGAATAATTGTTCAGCCGTCGCCCATAGCTGAGTTAGGCAATTCTGCGGCTGCTGAACGTGAGTACATAACCTACAAGCCCGATCATCAGGGTAGCCACATTCAGCAGCACGAAACATAAAGTGCTGATGACAAAGCCGGTCGCCGGATCCTGTCCCACGAGGCCAAACAACGCGGAAAACGCCGCCTCGCGGACGCCGATGCCCTGGACCGTCAAGGGAATGAGACGCATCAGCTCGACGATCATGACGATGGCGCCGATAAGGAAGTAACTGATGTCAACACCAATCGCCAGCGCAGCGATGTAGAACGCCAGCACCCACACGCTAACATCGCCGATAATCGTAAGGCCGAGAAGCTTCGCGGCCTCGGGCAGCTCGCGCAAGCGAAACGCACGATCGCTCAGCTCAATGATCTCACTAACATAGCTTTTTTTTCGGCGGACGGTGATCGCGCGCAACGAGCAAACAATGTAGCGGGCGCCGATAATCGCCGCAACGCCGAGGCCGGACAGCACAGCACATAACAGCAGGAAATTCCTTCCTTCAGCAGGAATGCGTTCGTCAATCTGTATAGCAATCGAGGCAGCGGTGGCGAGAAACAGGAGATAACCAAGCAACCCGAGCAGGCGCTCGTGCAGCAGCATTGCAAGTATCGGGGTCGTGCGCACACCGTGGGTGCGCATAGAAACGAGCCGATAAACGTCTGTTCCCAGGTGGCCTGGCGTGAACGCGCCGAGGTAGGCGGCGATGAAGTAGGTCCCAAAATGACGCCGCGCTGGCCGAGAGCTCTCCTCGCGCACGATCAGGTGCCATCGCCAAGCAAGGAAAGGAAATTCCGAAAGGATGCAGACAAGCACGAGCAATACCGAAGAGATTGTGAGCTGTCGCGCCGCATCCCAGATGGCGTTCCAGTCCAGCAAGTTCATCACGGCCGCAAAGGCGGCGATGCCTAGCCCTAGCTTGAGGAAAAACATCTTCTTGCGATCGAATATCATGCGAAGGTGGATTCAATCGTGATGAAACATAGGCCGCATGGTTTATAATGCACGGGTTGATCGCCGCGCACCATTTCGTTTACCGCTAGAGAAGTCTCCTTCTCCTGCGACGGAATAGAGTAGCTGCCAGGAGGGTGCATCCGTCGATTGTAGGACCGTGGACCCGTCGGCGATAACTAAGGAGGTAAAGCCATAGCGGCAGGTATACCATACGTCCCGATCGCCCTGACGCTCTGGAGGGTCACGGCAAGCTGCTGTTGCCGTAACCGGTCTCACAACTTTCGCGCCACGCATGCAATGCTGACCCCAAAGGGGATCCGCCCGAAACTGCGGATGGCCGCAAGTTCGATTCCTAGCACGGCGGTGAGTGTGTTATCGAGCCACTTCGGCGGCAGTTTCAGTTCGGAAACGCCATCATCCCGAGTCCTGGATGAGAGGCCTAACCGGTTGGCGATGGCGAGCACCAATGTGATCGGGAGCGCTGGCATATTGAAATAGGTGCTGTGGATGCTGCGGAACCCCGCCGTCTCCAGGAGAGTGTTGAGCTGTGACAAGGTGTAGCGTCGGGCGGTCTGGCCGATTCGGTCATGCTCCCTGCGCAACGCCGAGAAGGCGGGCTCGGTCACGACGAAAACGCCGTCCGGCCGCAGCACGTAATGGACATCGCGCATCGACTGAAGATCGGATTTAACCCACTGGTGGTTAAGTACCGAAAAATCTGAGATGAGATCGAATGAGGCCGGCCTGTAGAGGCCGCGTAGCTCATTGATGTCCCCCTCGAGGAAAGTCTCCCTCGGATACTTCCTGCGGGCGAGCGCGATGGCGTACTCCGACAGATCAAGTCCGCAAACATTAGCGCAATATTTTCTCAGGAACGGCAAGTTGCCGCCTGTGCCACATCCGATGTCGAGTGCCAGCTCGCCAGCCACTCCCCCCGACCTCTCTAATAAATCTCCAATCAGCTTGCGACGGTACACGAACCACCAGTGGGTGTCCTCGATTTCTGCGAGTTGCTCGTATGCAGATCGCTCCATGTGTCAACTCGTCGCGATCTCGCGCGGAAGCTTGAAAAGCCAGCCGTCGTCCGCCAGGAAGGTAAGCAGCGCGCGGTATTCTGCCATCATCGTGGGATTCCCAAGGTAGTTCGGATCGGGATGGCTGTTGACGACCACTACCCCACCGGCGCGCTTTAGCAGGTCGATCTTCGGGCGCCAAAAGCTGACAAGGCTGTCAGGGCGTGTGCCGATTAGCAGCGGCGCCTCGAAAGGCAACGTACAAGGAAGCTCGACAAGTTCTGGACGTATGCGGAAGGGCCGCGCAACGCCCACACCTCCCGGACCACCGGGGCACAAGAGATCGATGTCGAGCGTCGTGAGGTCAGTATTGAAGTAACTCTCGAGCACATCGAACATTGCCTCTGTCCGATACCAGGATGGACCGCGATAGGTACGGATGGCGAACCGCGAGCGTAGATCGGCAAGCGCGTCCAGCTCGCGTGTCAGCGCCTCACGTGGTAAAAATGCCTCCCTGTTGGTGTGCCAAATGCCATGCAGGCCAATCTCGTGCCCAGCGCCGGCAAGCCGTTCAAGCTGCGCATAGTCAATATTGTAGTGGCGCGGCACGACGTTCCAGCAGGAGCGTGCACTCACCTCCTCTTCGGCGGTGGCAATGCCGTCCACGAAGCCCAGGGCGGCAGCGGTGTCGATATCATGCGTCAGCACCGCCACGGGCGGTGTCGCCCTTGCCGCGTCGCCATCGAGAAGTGTTATGACCAGTAACGGTCCACAATCCCCAAGTTGGGCCGGAAATGTGGCTGCGCGCGCGTAAAGTGAGAGAACGAGCGTTGCGAGCGCATTCCGCGCAATTCCAGGAAGGCGGTGGTAGTGAAAGGGAAGCCGCGCCGAGAAGGGCAGCACATGATCTGGGCGGTAGCGCTCGTACTTCATTTCGTGAAGCCACGCATCCGCATCGAAGATGGGCGTGAAGCCGCCATCGTGATGGCGCACGAGCGCGAACTTGGTGCCGCTGGTAACGCTCATTGCCACAACCGCTGTATCTTCGTCCACCATGCAGCGGTCCGGCGGCAGCGATCGTATCGGGATCGTATGCTCTCCCGCCGGCCAGAGCATGTCCTGGCGCCATGCTGGCCCAGGTTGTAAGCGCAGCACCTCGAAGGCCGATGGAGCGCAGCCGCTGTCAATCATCGTCATCCGGCTTTAGGTTTCTGCCTGATCTTCCGAAGTAAGCTTCCTGCCTGATCCTCCGAAGTAGGGCCCGGCCGCGAAGCGACCCACCTCCAGCAGGTTCGATGTCGGCTCGCTGAGCAAAGGACATGCCTCCGAGATGCTGCTCGGAACGATACGGCAGCCGAAATGCATAACGTTAGCTCGTCAAGCAAGCGGCTGTAAACAGCGGTGATCAGCGCCGCGCTGGCTGTAGAAGATCGTGAATGGAGCAACGTTCAACCCGATGCTTTCAATGCTGAAAGACAACGGCTACCATGTGAACATGGAGAGGGGGTCGTCCTTGTTTGACCACGACAACGGTCGATCTTGCCGGCATCCGCGGCAGGGACTGCTGGGTAGGCCGCTTCAGTCCTGCGAGGCCGCGCAGGCTTAATAAAAGAATCAACGCGCACACGGCTGGAAGCTCATCAAGACTATTGCGAAGACGGAGGCCTGTCGGACTGTTCAATCGATCTTGCCGACGACCAGCCAAGCCGCGCCGTACGTGACGGCCAGCCTCGTATTTGGGGCCTCACCGTTTTGCCTCGGTAATAACGGCTTCAAGCCCAGCCAACACCCGAATCTGCTGGGCAAGGCTAAGCGCCGGATGCATCGGCAGCTGCAATGTGGTGGCGGCGAGCCGTTCTGTGTTAGGCAGCCGCGCGCTGCTGACGCAATAGGGCGGCTCGAGGTGAGAAGCCATGATGCCACGCCTGGTTGGAATTCCCATCACATGCAGCCGATCCATGATCATATTGCGTGTCACAGGCGCATCCGAGCGAAGCGCAATCTGATAACTTTGCCAATTGGGCGTCAGGCCAATGGGCACGTGCGGAGGGATGAATACCGGATGGCCGGCTAGCGCTTGGTGATAGCGTTCGGCGACCGCGCGGCGGCGCGCCAACAGATCGTCCAGCCGATCAAGCTGGGCGAGCCCGATTGCCGCCTGGATGTCGGTGATGCGGAAATTGTAGCCGATCTCCGGATACTTCTCGAACATGGTCGGAGAGGTGTTATGGCGGGCAAAATCGGACAACGACATGCCCTGATGGCGCAATCGTCGCAGCCGCTCGGCGAGTGCGCGGTCGTTAGTGACAATCATGCCGCCTTCGCCAGTGGTCACCACCTTGCGCGCGTGCAGGCTGAAGATCGTGACGTCGGTGAGCGAGCCTACCGGCCGGTTGCGGTTGTGGCTGCCGAAGGCGCAGGCAGCATCGTCAATGACGCTGATGCCGTGTCGCGCGGCAATCTCGTTGATGGCATCGATGTCACAAGGTAGGCCGATCTGGTCGACCGGCAGAATTGCGCGGGTGCGCTCCGTGATCTTGCGGGCGACGTCAGCCGGATCGATGTTGTAGGTCGCGGGGTCGACGTCCGCGAAGACCGGCGTTGCGCCGGCATGTCGGATAACGTTGACGCTGGCGATGAAGGTGAGTGAGGGGACGATGACCTCGTCGCCCGGTCCGATACCGAGGCTGTGCAACACGAGGAAGCCGCCCGTCGTCCAGCTCGACACACCGACCGCCTCGGCCGCGCCGCAGAGTTCGGCGAAGCGGCGTTCAAACGCCGCCAACCGCGCGCCGCCCACGATCCAACCGTTTCTCAACACTGCCGCCGCGGCCTGTACTTCCTCCTCACCCAAATAGGGGCGGCTAAACGCAATCGGGTCCTCTTCCTTGGTAGAAGGGGTCATCCTGACCGTTTGAATGGTCTTGCTCATCTGCTCCCGCTAGGAGGCCGCCGCCTGCGCGGTATCCGGTTTCTCCTCAGGCATGTCCCAGTTCTTGGTCTCCGCTTCAAGCAGCAATGCCGGTTTGGGATGGCGTGCTCGGAACCAGTCGATGTAGCGTTTGAGCCCGACTTGCACGTCGATTTCGGCCGAGAACCCGAGCAGTTCACGCGCGAGTCTGGTCTCGGCCTGCAGAACGTGAATGTCGCCCGGACGAGGATCGACGTAGAGGGGCTTGAGGTCAGGGCGCCCACACAGCGAGCAGATGATTTCGGCGATCCGTTCGACGGTGACCATGGTGCCGAAGGCGATATTCACGTTGCGGCCCAAAGCTGCTTCATTTTCGGCGGCAAGTGCGATGCCGCGGACGGTCTCGGTAACAAAGGTGAAGTCGCGGCCGTTACTGCCACTGCCGAAGATCACCGGCGGCTCTCCGTTAAGCGCGCGGATGACGAAGCGCGGGATGACCTCGGCCAGATCGCCCTGGTGATGAGCGCGCGGCCCGTAGGAGTTGAATGGCCGCACGATCGTGATCGGCAGCCCGTAGGTGCGCCGGTAGGCCTGCGCGTAGTATTCGCCCGCGAGCTTGGCGGCGCCGTAGACGGTGGTCGGTGCGCACACCGTCGTCTCCTCTGCGAGCCGCTCGCCGCCGCAATTGCCATAGACCTCCGACGACGAGCAATAAAGGAACCGTGCGATTCGCTGCCGGCGCGCCTGCTCTAACACGAAGAGCGTGCCGCTTGCATTTATGTGATGGTTCTCGATCGGCCGGCTGAGCGAACGCCGAACGCACTGAACCGCAAGGTGAAACACGCGGTCGCAGCCGCGCATTGCAAGCTCGACGGCGGCGCGATCGAGGATCGAGCCCTCGACAATGCGCAACCGCGGGGAGCCCGCGACCTCGGCGAGATTCTCGCGCCGCCCAGTGGAGAAATCATCGAGCACGGTCACCGTGTCGCCATCCGCAATCAGTCGCTCGACCAGATGCGAGCCGAGGAAACCGGCGCCTCCGGTGACCAACGAACGGCGTTTCATCGCGATGCCCGATGCAGGCTCAAGGCCTCACGGCCGCAATTGAGCTTAGCGAGGCTCGCATCCAAGGCGACCTGCGTCTGCTCAAGCAGTCGCACGATCTGCAACCCGTGCCGGCCGCTGAGCAACGAGGCTTCCTCGCCAGTGATCACGCAGCGAAAATGCTCGACCACGGCGGCGAGCGGCTCATGGCCGCGGATGCGCGGCGAAAGCACATCACCGATCCGGTAGCTGGGCACCAGTGTGCGGCGCTGGTCTTCGGGTCGAATCTCGATTCCGCTATCGTAGATTTTGAGCTTCTCGTCCTGGTTCAAATCGTCCCACACCGCCATCTGGTTGGTCCCGCCGACGGCAATGCGCCGCACTTTCACGGGCGACATCCAGCTCAAGTGAAAATGCGCGATCATCCGCGAGGGAAAGTGCATCGTGATATAGGCAATGTCCGGCAGATGTGGGTTGAGGTGACAGTACCCAGTGGCTTCAAGTTGAATTGGCTCCTCGTCGAACAGATAATTCATAATGGAAAAATCATGTGGGGCAAGATCCCAGAGCACGTTCATGTCCGGCTGGAACAGCCCGAGATTGATGCGCACGGAATCGAAATACGAGACGATGCCAAGGGCGCCGCTGTTCTTGAGCTCGCGCAACTTTTGCACCGCCCCATGGAAGAGATAGGTGTGATTCACCATCAGGGTGCGGCGCGTGCGCTCGGCGAGCGCGATGAGCTCTTCACCCTCCGCAACGCTGGCGCACATCGGCTTTTCGACCAGCACATGCTTGAAGCGCGCAAGCGCGCGCCGCGCCAGTTCGAAATGGTTGCTGACCGGCGTCGCGATCGCAACTGCTTCAATCTCCGGATCGTCGATGAGATCGGCTGCCTCCTCGTATAGACGCAAATTGGGAGCAAGCGTTGCAGCGTTGGTGCGATAGGGCTCGCGCCGCTCGGCGACCGCCACCGGGCAAAAGCCCGGGTTGGTGGCAAAGTTCCGCAGCAGGTTCGGCCCCCAGTAGCCAAATCCACAAATGCCGACCTTGATCATCAGGCCGAGCCCCTACCTCGCGCTGTCAGTGACGCCGGTCTCCCCTTCTTTTGAACACTTGTCGCGCCAATGTCCAGAGGGGAGTCAGGAGTGCGGACCGAAAACTCCGAAGGCGGGACGGTCCTGGAATGCGTTGCGCATGGCTACGCGATTGCTGTCTGCCAAATCGTCGAGGCGGCAACGCGAGTTGTGAAATGGTCCGTTGTGAAAAGAAATCCGAGCGTCAAGCTGCCGTTCAAACAGGACTCCAGTCAACAGCAGATCAGCGCGGAACAGGTGGGGCGTTCCGCCCGCGGCGTCCGCTATCTTCAAGCAACGGCCGAACTCGATCGGCAGGATCAGGATCGACCGTCCTGCACTGCTTGCGCGGAGACGAGCGACGAGCGGCAAGGGGGCAGAGGCCCGAAACACGATCCCTCGCCGTTAGATCGAGAGGACGATGCTGCCGGAAAGAAGTTACCCACGTCGCCATGACGATTGAGACGATTTGAGGCGTAATCGCTTCTTCGGCGACGCGCACTTGGAATCCCTCTTCAAAATCTTTCGGTGCCGCAATGCAGATCAATTCGGGCTTGAGGTCTATTCTGGGTGTATCGCCTCTTCGCACATATTTTGGGTATCGAAGCAAACAGGCGGTGGTTTATCGATGACTTTCTTTGCCTGCGCGACGGCCAAAAACTTGTCGATGTGGGGTGTGGCCCTGCCGACATCCTGGGGGGTAGAGTATGTGGGGCTTGATATCAGCGATATCTACATCCAAGCCGCAAGGGCTAAGTTCAAGACTCGCGGCGGAGCAAAATTCCTTTCCGGGAGCGTGGAGGATTGGACGCGCGATCCGCTCACCTATGAAGCGGATCTTGTTCTGACGAACGGCGTGTTGCACCGCGTCGACGATGATGACGCTAAGAAAATTTTGGAATTTACGTGTCGTGCGTTGAAGGACAATGGCCGCTTCATCTTCTACGAGCCCTGCTACCTCATCTGGCAATCTGGAATCTCGGCCTATTTCATGTCGCTCGATCGCGGTCAGAACATCCGCACAGAGCAGCAATGGAAGGAGCTGGCGAGCAGCATCTTTCCGGTCGGCGGCGCGCTACGCCTGTTTCGCTCCGACCTAATGCTGACCGGCCCTCTGTTCGAGCGGCAGATCGATGCGCAGATTTCCTTTCACACCGGGCCATTTCACAATCCGGGTTGCCGCCTCGAAGATTTGACAGACAGCAACAGCATGAAAATGCGCAATGCTTTCCAAGATCGGCCCGCCTTCGGGGTTTCTTGCGTCCCGGCTGACGCTTCGCAGGGCCTAGACATTCTCCCAGGCGGCATCCCCTCCGGGTGCCGCCGGACCTCCCTGCCCCCTTCCCGGCTAAGTCGTTTTGGATGGCGGGCGACTCATGCACCGCGGCGAACGACGTGCACCCGGCAGGTCAGCCGGAGCGCGTTCCGCGGCGACAAAACTTACCGGCGTCCATCTTCCTTGCTCTATGGTCTTGGCCGTCTGCGCCGCCACCCGGGAGCGGAAAAAGGTGACTTAGATGCCTGCGCCCCCGAAAGGGCACCAACACGAGACTCCGTTGGGACCCGACAGCGCCGATTTGTTCCGACATGATTCGTGCGGCAGGGGCGCGCTGCTGCGGCCCTGCATCTTCGGCTCGCTCCCTCGGGCCCTGCTTTTTTCCTTGCGGCACCCAGGATATAAGATAAGAGGTTTTTTTGCGTATCTCAAAACAAGTGCAGCAGAGGAACAGCGTTCGTAGCGTTGGGTTGGATCTATGGGACTTGGACCGCCCGTTATCGAGCTTTACAGGCAGCTAAAGTTGCAGGGAGCGCTTGAAGGCATCGCCGAGGTTATGGAACTCGGCTCCCAGGACTTCTGGTGTCCGCAGAAGAACCTCGTGATCGGGCTCTGCAAAGCATTCGGACGAACCGAAGTTAACCCGGCCCTGCTCAATACGACCAACGCAAGTCAGCAGCCGGCCCGGCTGCTGTACGAAGCGCTTGGCATCAAATATGGCTGCGTCGACGTGGACGGCAGAGTCGGCTCCGTCGTGATGGATCTCAATTTCGACGAAGTCCCAGCTGCGCACAAGGGCAAGTATGGGCTTGTCACCAACCATGGCACGTCAGAGCACGTCATGAACCAATACAACGTGTTCAAGGCGATGCATGAGTTTGCGCGCCCCGGCGGACTATTCGTGCATGCCGTGCCGTTCACCGTGCACCTTGAGCACGGCTTCTTCAACTACCAGCCAAATTTCTTCGAGGCCCTGGCGCGCTATAACTCTTATGAGACATTAGGCCTCTGGGTCGGACCCGACTGGCAGCTTGCGAGTTTCATCCCCTGGGATCCGATCCTATTGGACTACTTGACTCTGAGCTCTAAGACCACACACTTGCTGGTGGCCGTGCAACGCAAGATGTATGACAAGCAGTTCTGCGTGCCGTTCCAGGAGATCTACGAGAACATGGTGCCGGACGAGGCCCGCAGCCGCTATGCCATGGTGATCGATGGCGAGGTGCTCGACGCCAAAAGGGTGAAATATCTCACCAAGGACAGCGTACTCGCGATGGAATACCTCACCCAGATCACAGGATTGAACAATTGGATCGCCGCATACAAAGGCCAGATCGACAGCTTGCAGCACGAGCTTGCCACGACGAAATATCAACTGGACCAGGTTCGGTATGGAATGCCGGCCTCACCCGCGAGCGAGTTGAACAAGAGTCCAGAACCGGTGCCACCCGCGAGCGAGTTGAACAAGAGTCCAGAAATTGGAAGATTGCTTCTGAGCAGCGTGCCGGGGCGGGATCTGCTTAGCGAGGTGGGACGCCGCGTCAGCCGTCGGCTAGGAATGCTGCTCGGCCGCTCTCCCTCGCTATGATGTCCGGCTGGTCCTGCTCTAAAGCCGCCTTAAGCCATGGATTCCTCCGAACCGACGAGTGTCGACGTGGACCTGTTTCATAATCCAACTCCATCATTCACCCAATGGGTGACTGAGCACGGTCTTTTGCATGAGCCGTTTGTCGTCGTCGACATCGGGGTACAGGGTGGTCCGCACCAACGATGGAACTACCTGGGAGGGTATGCGCACATCTATGGTTTTGATCCGATCAGCGAAGTCATCGACGAACTCGAAAAGACCAAGAGACCGAACCAATTTTACCGGGCGATCGCGTTGGGCGACGAAGATGGGGAGCGTCAGTTCACGGTCCGCTCAAATACTTATGAGAGCTCCTTTTTCAATTCAAAAGCAGTCTCCGGGAGCGGCCCGAATGGCATCGCGCTGGGCAATCGCCTCGTCAAGGTTCGCCGTCTCGACACGTTGTTCGCGGCGGGCGAGATTCCAGCGGCCGATTACATCAAGATCGACTGCGAAGGCTTCGAGCCCCCGGTGATCCGCGGCGCTCGCGAGTACCTCGCGAGGTCGAACGTACTTTGCGTGACCACGGAGACCAATTTGGGCGTTTCGCCGATCTATTCGCGCACCCCATTCGTCGAAATCTGCGAAATGCTCTCCGAGCATCGACTGCTCGTATTCGATCTCAACGCGGTACGGAGTCCTCGTTCGAGTTACGTCGCTGCGCGCAAACTGCGGCCCTGGCCGGAGTCGGACATCATGCGAGATTCACCCCTGCTGGATGTCGGGCAGCTCGGAACCTTTGATTTCTTGTTCTGTCGCGACTTCGTGGCCGAATCGAACAGCCCCCAGTTCGCGACTTTCCCAGGTAGCTCGTTCGCGCCAACAGTCGACAAATTAATCAAGAGCATGATCAACTTCGAGCTTCATGGATTGATGGATTGCGCTGTCGATCTGGCCCAGCACTACGCCATGATGCTTGCGAAGCGTATCGACGTCGAAGAGGCCATCGAGCGGCTGATCTATCGGCCCACGGCGGTAAGGAATACCGCCGACGTAGTGGAATGCATGCGGATGATCCACGATCTTCGCGTTCGCATCGCGGAACTCATGGGAACGATTCATGCTCCCCGAGACCGCATATCGGCGAGACTAGGGCGAAAACTGACAGCAGCCTCTGACCTGCTGTGGAGAAAGAATTCGGCCGCCCCGAGGTCTCTTGGCGTCCGCAGTCCAAAAACTGCGGCGGTAGGCTCTTGTGACCGAAGCGGGCGAGTTGCAAGAGTAATCCCAACCGAGGTTGATCGACCGAAATCCTTCGTGCGGAAGTACCTTGCCCTCCACTCGGGCAACATTGAGTGGCACCAGGAAGCCATCAATGACGTGCGGCCCGAGCAGCGGGATTCGACTGTGACCTTGACCAGGGTAGGCGATGCACTCTTGTTTGCGGGTGAGCGCGCCGGGGCGCTGACTGCTTATGAGAAGAGCCTAGGGATTGCGCGCACCCTTGCCGCTGCCGACCCGGGCAATGTCGCCTCGCAGCGCGATCTGAGTGTGACCTTGACCAGGGTCGGCGACGCACGGCTCTCCTTGGAGGATAGCGCCGGAGCCCTGGCTGCCTATGAGGAGAGCCTGGGGATTGCGCGTACCCTTGCCGCCCCGGACCCGGGCGATGCCGTCTACCAGCGCGATCTGGGTGTGACCCTCGCAAGATCGGCCAACGCACGATTGGCGATGGGCGATTTCGTCGGAGCGATGGCTTCCTCCAAGGAGAGCCTTAAGATTGCACGCACACTGGGCGCCGCTGACCCCGGCGTTGCCGTCTGGCAGCGCGACTTGAGCGTTATCCTGCTCACGGTGGGCGATGCACGGCTGGCCACCGGCGACCGCGCAGGCGCACTGGCTGCCTATGAGGAGAGCCTTAAAATTGCGCGCACGCTGGCCGCCGCGGACCCGGGTAGGGCGGTCTGGCAACGCGATGTGAGCGTTAGTCTTGAGAGATTGGGCGACGCGAAGCTGGCGCTCGAGCAACGCGCCGCAGCACTCGCCGCCTACAACGAGGGCCTTTGGGTTGCACGAAGGCTTGCGGCCGCCGACTCGGACAATGTCGGCTGGCAGCGCGATCTCGTTGTGAGTCTTTACAAGGTGGCCTCCGCTGCCGATGCGTCGCTCGCACGCGTCACATTACGCGAGGCAGTCGCGATGCTCGATGCACTCGCGCCTGACAACACCCTCCAGACGCAGGCCGTGGAGCCGGGCTTGCAGCGGATCGTACGTGGAGCTTTGTCCAAGCTCAGTTGAAGGACAAGAGGATGGTCCGATGTTCCTGCATTGTCCGACGAGCCCACCCGCAGGGCGGACAGCTTCGGCGGTTGCTGCCCTACGGCTCGCGGGGAAACGGTGCCGTGCCGCTTAGCGGCGGGGCGGGTGAGGAGCGCGCAGGAAAATGACCACAAGCAGCGCCTCGCTCGCCGCAAGGCCTGTGACCGTGAAATGCCCCACCCGCATCATCACCTACAGCTGGGGCGAGCGCTATGTCGACGTGCTGCTCACGTTGACGCTGCCTGCACTGCTGGCGGCAGGCAACCTCCCCTATGTTGTTTCCGAGGTCCCTTGCGAGCTTGTTATCCTGACGGAGCGGCGCTTCTTCTCCAAGTTCAATCGCCATCCGGTGATCGGCCGCATAAAGGAACTTTGCCCCGTTCGCCTTATGAGACTCGACGACCTGATCGTGTCCAAAGACAAATACGGAATGACGCTGACCTATGCACTGCATCGAGGGTTCAGTGACCTCGGTCCGGCAATGACCGAGCATTGGCAAATTTTCCTTAACGCCGATTTCATTCTTGCGGATGGAAGTCTACGTACCGTTATCGGTCATCTTTTCCGGGGACAGAAGATCGTCGCCGCCCCAAGCTACTGTACGATCGCCGAGGAGGTCATTCCCGAGCTGCGTAACCACCTCGATGACGCGACCTCAACATTGAGCATATCGCACCGGGAACTTGCCCGGCTCGTCCTCCAGCATCGCCACACGGTCATCCGGGGCAAGACCGTCAACCAGACATCCTTCCATATGCGCTACGCGGACCAATTCTACTGGTCCGTCGATGACACCACGTTGATTGGCTATCAGATGCCCGTCTCCATTGTCGGGCTGCGGCCGCAACGGTACCTGGTGGAGCCTAACTCATACTGGGATTTCGGGCTCATCTGGGAGTACTGCCCGCAGGCCGATATTTGCGTCATCGGAGATTCCGATGAATTCACCATGCTTGAACTCCGGGACAGGAGTGTCGCCGAGGACCAAATCATTCCCGGTCCTGTTGACAAGAAGGCTATCGCGGAGCGGATGGTGACCTGGGTCACTCCTTATCAGCAGCACTTTCTCAAGTTTCCGCTGACGCTGCACGACCGCGATCTGCCGCCAAATATCGACGACGCAAACTCCCAGCTGCGGTCGTTCGTGGACGACGTGATGTCGCATACCCCGGCGTTGCCGTCGCACATCAAGCACTTCCAATGGGAATATCATTGGACGGCATTCCACGATGCGAGGCGAATATCGAGCCGAATTCGTGCATTGATTAGTACAACCGGCGCATGGATCAAGCTAAGATTCGCCCACGCGAGATCAGTAATTGACGGCATGAGATCGGCTGTAGTTAACGGCATGAGATCGGCTGTTACTCAGATATTGGCGCCCCTCGTCGATATGGCGTTGCCAGTCCGGCGGAGGGCATATGAATTTGCGCGAGGAACATGTTTGCCTCTAGCAATCGCCGCGGGCAAACGACTTCTCGGTCCTGTGCTGCGCTCCTTTGGACTTGAGATTTTAAAATCTCGAAACCTCTTAAAGCTCATGAACGAGAGGAACGTGTATAAGCACGAGATGGAGCACTTTAAGCAACAGACGGAGCACTTTAAGCAACAGACGGAGCACTTTAGGCACCAGATGGGGTACTTTAAGCACCACATGGAAGAATACAGGGCTTCGATAGGAGGGTATCAGGACCTGATAGAGCAACAAAGGCGTTCGATAGAGGAACTCCAGCATTCGGGAGCAAAAGACAAAGCCTACATATCGGATCTGAAAGCCATCATCACGGATTACCAGCTCAAGCTCGAGCGAAACTATGACTATCAGGCAGCCATGGTTCAGGATCAAATCCGTCTTGGACTGTCAAATCTGGAGCCTGAGTTCCGCGCGTTATACGAGCAATGCCGTGAATATACCATGACCTCCTGGGAAAGGCTGTATGCTCTCTACAAGTCAGTCCAATACCTGGTCGAAAACCGAATTCCGGGAGATATCGTTGAATGCG
>Ga0306924_10003553_pt1 | contig 15013 bp, 12 predicted proteins | sample sta12Can44000111_FD_203756 | JGI IMG/M metagenome (GOLD analysis project Ga0306924, IMG submission 203756) | Lab enrichment of tropical soil microbial communities from Luquillo Experimental Forest, Puerto Rico - statanox.12C.anox.44.000.111 (v2)... | ecosystem: Environmental > Terrestrial >... | reverse complement strand
GCTCACCCGCCTGCGGGCCGCGATGCTGCGCCCGTCCCGGATCTATTTCAGCTGTTGCGGCAGCGTGATGCGGTAGACCAGGATCATGGTGTCGACCTCGAGCCCGCTCGCATCCTTGTAAGGCGCGCCAGCCTGATAGCCATTCTGAGTGATGAAATCGTTGTCGTTGGTTACGAACAGAAAGTAATCGTTCGGGTTGGCAGGATCGAGCGCCGGCGCCAGCGCCATGCCCTCCCACTTTTCCGAGAGATTGTTGCGGTCGTTCGGCTCGCCGTTGTGCAATCCGAACTTGCGCAATTCCGCCGTCTCGTTGATGTCGATGTAGCGCGTGAGCGTCGCCGGCACGACCCCGTCCACGAGCTTGCCGTTGGGCGCGACCGGCACGGTGCCGTCGTAGCGCGAGCCCGCGATGTTGGTCGCGCGCGAGGTGTCGAGGAGGTCGATGCTGCGATAGCGTGAGGTTGCGCCGCCAGTGCCGTAACCGTTGCCGGAATCGCGGCAGAGCAGGAGGAAGAACGTTTCGTCGAGCGCCAGCAGCTCGCTCTGGGCGGCCACCCGGCGCTTCCCGTCCGCGGTCTCGAACAGCGGCAGCGGCACGACGTACTCGCGCACGAGCCTCGGGTGTTCGCGATCGGCGACGTCGTAATAAACGAGGCGGGAATATCGCCGCGTTTCCGGCGAGGCGCCACCATCCTGGCGGGTCGCGCTCTGCAAGGCAGCGACCAGAAATTTGCCGGCCGGCGGCGTCAACGTCAGCCCTTCGAAACCTTGGTTGTTCGCCCGGCCCGTTTCCGGCTCCGGCGGTTCCGGCGCCCGGCCGCCGGGACCGGGATTGTTGGAGGCGAAGTGTTCCTTGCCCTTGCGTTTGGGCAGGAATGCCTCGGGCGGCCTGATCGCCGCCAGCAGGCGGCCGGCTGGCGAGAAGCGATAGATGTAGGGACCGTATTCATCCCCGATGAAAAAACCGCCGTCCGGCAACAGCGCCAGCGATTCGCTATCGATGCTCACGCGGCCGTTCGACGCCTGCGGCAGATCCGGGAAACCGTTCGCCGCTCGGCGGATGCCATCGGGATCGAGGCCGGTAAGCGATTGTCCCGCCGCGTCCGTGAGCAGGATGGTGTCGGTCAGCATCGCCACGACGCTGTTTTGCCGCTCCGCGACCGGCACGGCCGTCGGGTCGTCGAGCGGCTTGAAGGTGATAGAGAGCTTGTTGATGCGTGCGCGATAATCGCTCGTGCCGGTGACGTTAAAGCCGCGGTCGGGCAACATATAGAGCGTACCCTGGTATCCGGCGGGCGTTCGCACCCACGACTTCGGATCGACCGCGATGGCGGAGCCGGAGCCGAACGTTTCCCCGAACTTGTCGCGCAGATCGGCCGGCAACCGTCCGACCCCGACGAGAGCTTGGTTGACGAAGGTGAGATCGCCGATGACGACGGTTTCGCCGCCGCGTGCCGCCGGCGCCGGGACGAGCCAGGCGATCAGGGCAAGAGCGATAATTGGTAGTGAGCGCGAAGCAGCACGGTCGCGAGCAAACATGTTCATTCCTTAGAACAGGTCCAACAACACCATAAATTGTCGCGGGATTTTTGCGGCATGACAATCCGAGACGTCGACGGGGCAGCGCGCATGGACAAGCCCGAGGCGGGTCGTTAGCCTTCGACCCGCGCGGACACGCTGCCGCGCTTCGCGCCGGACATCGACAAATGACCTCACCCGCGCCGACGCGCGCGAACATCTACGGGCACCGGGCGCGCATCGGCTACACCTCGCCGCCGCTCACCACCGAGATCTTTCCCTATGAGTTCTACAAGATCGTGCCCGCCGGCGTGACGCTCGTCATCACCACGCTTGCGATCGTGGTGCGCAGCAAGGGCGAGGTCGAGCAGTCCTACGACATCAGCATGAAGGCGGCGCGCGAGATGGCGGCGGCCGGCGTGGACATCGTCGTGCTCGGGGGCGTTCCCATCAACCTGTCGAAGGGCCATGCCAACGCCGCGCAGATGATCGTCGACCTCGAGGCCGAGCTGAAGGTCAAGGTCTCGACCAGTGCGTCGGCGCAGGCGAGAGCCGCCAAGGCGCTCGGTTGCAAGAAGGTGGTGGTGGCGCAACCCTACGAGTTGAGCGAGACCGACCGGATCGCGAGCTATGGCGCCCATTTCGGCTGCGAGGTGCTGGGCGCGACCGGCTGGGGCAGCGCGTTCAACCAGATCGGGCGCATCCCGCGCCACGCCGCCCTCGACATGGGGCGCAAGCTCATGCGCGAGCATCCGGACGCCGACTCGATTCTGTTGCCGTCGCCGCATTGGCCGACCGCGGACGCAATCGACGCGCTCGAGCGGGAGTTCGGCGTCAACGTGATGGCGGCGCACCAGGCGATCGTGTGGGATGCGCTGCGGCGCTGCGGCGTCGACGACCGCATCGCGGGATTTGGCCGGTTGTTCCGGGAATTTTGAGTCTCCGCGGTTGCCGGAGCGTGACGAGAACCGCAAGAGGAGTCACGATGCCAACGAAAATCTATGCACGCAGCGTGCGCGTCTGCGCCGCTGTCCTCGCTCTCGTTTTCGTCGGCTGGAGGCCCGCGACGGCGCAATTGGTCGAGGTCAAGGCCGGCATCTCCGACCCCGTCAACACCGTGCTGGCGTGGTACATGGCCCGCGATGCCGGTTTCTACGCCGCTCAGGGCCTCAAGGTCGACATCATCAACATGAGCGGCGGCAGCCGCGGCGCGGCCGAGCTGCAAGCCGGGCGGCTCGACGTCATGCATGTGGGACTGTCCTCGGTGATCCGGATCAACCGGGCTGGCGGCGATCTCCGCACCATCGGCTCATTGAGCAACGTCATCCGCTTCACCTTCTTCTCCGCGCCCGGGGTGAAGACCGCAGCCGAGCTCAAGGGCGGCGTGATCGGCGTGAGCACGTTCGGCTCGGAGAGCGATTCCACTGTCACGCTGGCGCTGGCGCGGCTGGCGCTCACCCGCAATGACGTGGTGTTGAAGGAATATGGCGGCGGTACACGCCGGCTCGACGCGGTGAAGTCGGGCGAGATCAAAGCGACGCCGCTCAACGAGCCGCTCGCGAGCCTGGCGCGCGCACAAGGCGTCAACGTTCTCGTCGATCTCGTGCCCGAACAGATTCCATGGGTGTTCAGCTCGATCGTGGTGCGGCGAGGCGACATCACCGGTCGGCGCGATGTGCTCATCCGTTTCCTGAAGGGAACGATCGAAGGCAATTATCTCGCGCTCAACGACGAGAAGCGTGCGAAAGAGGTGCTGGCCAAGGAGCTCAAGATCGCCGACCCGAAAATCCTCGACATCACCTACAACGACTTCAAGGCGCAATCGCCGGCCAACATCGAAGTCTCGCAGCCGGGTGCCGAGAACATCCTGGCGCAGTTCTCCGGCGGCAGTCAGAGGTTCGAGGATTACGTGGACGCGAGCCCACTCGCAGCGCTCAAAGCCGAGGGCTATTTCACGGCCATGCAGCAGAAGTACTTCCGCTAGCCGCGGGCGCGCCAATGAACGCCGGCACGCGAACCATCATGGCGCTGCTGCTCGCGGCCGCAGCTTGGCCGGCGGGCACGTCGGCGCAGACTGTCGAGGAATTCTACCGAAGCAAATCGATCACCATGCTGGTCGGCGGCGGCGCCGGCGGCGGCTATGACACCTATGCCCGCGTCTTCGCCCGCCATCTGTCGCGCCACATTCCCGGCAATCCCAACATCATCGCCAAGAACATGCCGGCCGCGGCCGGGCTTGCCGCCGCCAGCACGCTCTACAACGCGGCCGACAAGGACGGCTCGACCATCGCCGCCTTCACCAACGGCGCGGCCATGGACCCGTTGTTCGGCAACGCGAGCGCGCGCTACGACCCGCAGAAGTTCAACTGGCTGGGCAGCATCGGCAAATTGCAGAACGTCTGCGCCACCTGGCACGGATCGGAGATCAAGACCATCGCGGCTGCCCGCGCGCGCGAGGTGATCGTGGCCGCCGCCGGCGCCACCTCCAATACCGCGATCGTTCCCAGGACGCTGAACGCGCTCGTCGGCACCAAGTTCAAAGTGATCGCCGGATACGACACCGGCGCCGGCCTGACACTGGCGCTCGAACGCGGCGAGGCCGAGGGCATCTGCGGCTTGTCCTGGTCCACCATCAAGGCGTCGCGCCCGCACTGGATCACCGACAAGCTCCTCAACGTCATCGTCCAGATGGGTCTCACGAAGCTTCCCGACCTGCCGGAGGTGCCGGGCGCGCTCGACCTCGTCGGCGATGTCGAGAGCAAGCAGGTGCTGGAGCTGATCTTGATCCGGCAGGAGGCCGGGCGCCCGTTTGCCGCGCCGCCTGGCGTGCCGGCCGATCGTCTCGCTGCGTTGCGGCGCGCCTTCGACGCCACGCTCGCCGATGGTGAATTTCGCGCCGACGCGGACAAGGCGCAATTGGAGATCGAGCCGCTCACGGCGGCCGAGATCGAGGCGCTTTTGGCAAAGGCTTACGGCGCGCCGAGGACGATCGTACAAAAGGCGGCGGCATTGGTCGAGCCGTCGGGGCGCGCGCCGTGACGGCTATCGTCTTGCGCCATCGTATCGGAAAGCGAGCGCAGGCCTTATGCTAGATCGCATACAGCCGATACAAGAGGCGCGCCGAGGACATGGGCTTGGCCGAGGAATGAGCGGTTGACGGCGCGCAGCATGACATCACCGCAACGCTGCATCGCGCGCGCGGCCTTCGTGAGCCTGATCTGTCTTTGGACGGCGGCGGCGCACGCGCAAGCGACGTCGGCCGCTACGGCTGCGGCCCAAAGTCCGTCCTGGATCATTCCCGATCTCGCCGCCGCCGCCCGCGCCGAGGGCGCGCTGACCGTCTATTCCTCGATGAACGAGCAAGAGGGCCTGCCGCTGTGGAAGATGTTCGAGGACACCGCCGGCGTAAAAGTGAACTATGTGCGCTCGTCCGATTCGATCATTCTGTCGCGCATCGCAATCGAGAGCAGAGGCCGGCAACGCAGCTGGGACCTCGCGGTCACCACCACGGTGAACCGGCTCCCCAACGAGGCGCTGCTGCAATTCGACCCGCCGCAGGCGCGCGGCCTCATTCCGCAGGCCCGCGATCCGAACCGCCGCTGGTACGGCGTCTACGCCAATTACAACACGCCCGCCTACAACACCAACCTGGTCACGCCATCGCAACTGCCGAAGAGTTACGAGGAATTCCTCGACCGCAGGGAGTGGGCCGGCAAGATCGCCCTCGACGACACCGACGACGAATGGCTGAGCGCGATGATCATCCACTACGGCGAGGAACGCGGCAAGAAACTGCTCAAGGACATCGCGGCGGTGCTCAAGCCGGTGATGGTCGACGGACACCTCGCGCTCGCACGTTCGGTCGGCGCGGGCGAATATTGGCTCGCGCTCAACAATTATGCGTCGCTGACCGTCAACGTGCAGTTGTCCGGCGCGGCCATCGATTTCTGGGCGCTCGATCCGGTCGCGCTGTTCTTCGGCTCGGTCGGCGTCAGTTCGCAGGCGCCGCATCCCAAGGCCGCCTTGCTGGGCGCGAACTTCATGCTCAGCCGCGAGGCCGAGCAGTTCCTGACCAAGCGCGGCCGCATGCCGACCCGCCAAAACGTGCCGGTCAATCCCGCCTATGTGAGCGAGAGGTTGAAGGACAGAAAAATCATTGCCACTATCTTCGCCGGGGACGAGCAGAAGAAATGGCAGGGACTGTTCAAGGACATCTTCAAGCCGAAGTAGCTGCGAGCTTCAACCAATCGGGCAAGCCTTGCTGGCGCCCACCCAGGAGAATGTCATGAGGCTATGCCGGTACGACGACGACCGCTTGGGGGTTGTGCGCGGCGAGATGGTGCACGACGTCACCGAGGCGCAGGCCCAGATCAGGGCGGCCGCCCCCTACGCGATGAAGGGCGATGCCGTGATCGCGGCTTTGCCGGCGTGGCGCTCGCGGCTCGAGGAGATGGCGGCGAAGGCGCCGGGCAAGTCGGTTTCGCAGGTCCGCCTGCTCTCGCCGGTGGCGCGGCCCTCCAAGCTCGTGGCGGCGCCCACCAACTACAAGGCGCATATCGAAGAGATGGCGGCACGCGCGGCGGCGCAGAACGCTAAGCCGTCGCCGGCCATCGGCACGGCCGGGCTTTTCCTGAAGGCCAACTCGTCGTTGGTCGGCCCGTCCGAGGGCGTGGCGATCCGCTTCCCCGAGCGCCGCAACGAGCACGAGGTCGAGCTTGCGATCATCTTCGGCAAGCAGGGCAGCGACATCCCGCGCGAGAAGGCGCTCGATTACGTGATCGGATACACCATCGGGCTGGACATGACCGCGCGCGGTCCCGAGGACCGCAGCTTTCGCAAATCGATCGACACCTATTCCGTGCTCGGGCCATGGCTGGTCACCGCCGACGAAATTCCCGATCCGGACGACGTGCCGCTCAACATTTCCGTCAACGGCGAGCTCAAGCAGAACAGCAGTACCAAGCAGTTGATCTACGATTGCCGCAAGCTGATCGAATGGGGCTCGACCTTCTACACCTTCTATCCCGGCGACGTGCTCTATACCGGAACGCCGGAAGGGGTCAGCCCGGTCAAGCCGGGCGACACCATGCTCGCGCGCATCGACCCGATCGGCGAGATGTCCGTGTCGGTGCGCGCTCACCGGACGGGCGGGTAGATGGAGCTGCAGCGCGGTCGATTGGGTTTTGCCCGAGACTTGCTGGTCGCGACGCGAAGTCGCTCCGCTCATGGACCATTGCTGAACGAGGAGAGTGGCGATGCTGCAGGTCAAGCGAATTGGGCATGCGACGCTGACCACACCCGATCTCGAGCGCCAGCTCGAGTATTTCACGCGCGTCGTCGGCTTGAGCATCGTTGCCAAGGAGAAGGGCCGCGCGATCCTGGCCACCAAGCCGGGGCAAGAGGCGATCGTGCTCGAGCACGGCGAGCGACCGGCTGGCGTGCGGCTCGCCTTCCAGGTCGCGCCAGGAAGCGATCTCGGCGAGCTTTCGGCACGGCTGTCGAAGGCGGGGGTGAAATCCGAGCGGCGCAGCGGCATCACACCCGGAATCGCGCAGGCGATCGTGTTCACCGATCCCAAAGGCACCAGCCTCGAAATCTTTTCCGACTACACGTTCGCCAAGGATGACGACAGCTATACCGGCGTCATGCCGCGTAAGCTCGGCCACGTCGCCTTTCATACGCCCGACGTCGCAGCGACCGTAAAGTTTTATTGCGACGTGCTCGGATTCAAAGTGTCGGACTGGCGCAGCAATTTCTTCGCCTTCCTGCGCTGCAGCCGCGACCATCACTCGATCAATCTGCTGCAAGCCGACAACGCCAACATTCACCACCTCGCGTTCGAGCTGCGCGACGAAGCCGAGATCAACCGCGCCTGCGACTTCCTCGCGCGCAAGAACATCAAGCTGTTCTGGGGCCCGATCCGTCACCTCATCGGGCACAACATCGCGATCTATCATAAGAACCCCGACGGCATCACCGTCGAGTTCTTTACCGACATCGACCTGATATTCGACGAGGAGCTCGGCTATTTCGAGCCGCGGCCGTGGCATCAGGATCGCCCGCAGCGGCCGAAGGTCTGGGGCGACGACACGCCGACGAACTATTGGGGACCGGGACACCCGCACGACATGCCGGGGCCGAAGAAGTAACGGGGCGCGACGCTCGTCGTTCGCTGGCCGCACGCATGAGCGAACGACAGGCTGCGCGCGGCAGCCTTTCGTAATCGCAGCGCCGTCGGCAGCTCACTTCGACCGCATCGCCTCGCGCTTCCACATCTGCCACGGACGCTCGTAGGCGGTGGCCATGTTGTCGTGGGTGAGCTTTTGTTCCTCGCCTTCGATGAAGGTGATCGGCCCACCGATCGCGATCGCCTGGGCAAGCTGGCGCGCATTCACCTCGGCGTAGATCGCCCAGAACGTCGCCAGCCTCACATTGGGTCCGACCACGGTATCGCCGTGGCCGCGCATCAAGACGATGTTCGCCTTGCCGAGCGTCTGGGCGATCGCCTTGCCGAGCGCGGGAGTCTCGACCAGGAGATTGGTCGGGCCGGCCGCGTCGCGAATGTCGAATATCGGCGGACCTTCGCCGAGAAATGCCGCGTTGTGCAGGATCGGCTTCAACGGATATCTGGTCACGGAGAAGGGCACGATGGTCGGAGAGTGACTGTGGATGATGGCGTTGACGTCCGGCCGCACCTTGTAGATCTCGCCGTGGATGAAACGCTCCTTGTAGGAGCCGCGCCCCTTGGCATCGACCGGCTTGCTGTCGAGGTCGTACTCCATGATGTCGTCCGCCGTGACCGTCGCCGGCGCGATCGAGCGCGACATCAGATAGCGATTGGGATTGCGAGGATCGCGGATGCTGACATGGCCGAAGCCATCGAGAACTTTTTCGTTCGCGAGGATACGGTTGGCGAGGACCAGATCTTCGATGGCGGCGGGATCGACGCCGGGAAACGCGCTCGTTCCGGTTTGAGCCCGCGCGAGGGAAAGTGGCACACCGAGCGACAGCGCAGCCACGAGCGCAAGGCTTGTCTTCGACGCCATGGATTTTCCTCCCAACTCGGGCAGCGGTCTCGTTAGCGTTGAATTTTCTCGCGCGCCTGTTCACACCGAGGTGTGCGCCACGCCCGCCGTCGCCACGAGCGCGTCGGCCGCAGCCTCGTAGAAGCTGACATTGTCGGGCAGCACGATCGACGCCGAGCGCACCGCGTGGGTTGCCGGATCGATGCCGTCGGGCTGCTTGCCTTGCTGGGCCGCAAGCGCAGCCTTGCGCAGGCGGATGCGCGCCATGATGACGCCGTTGTCGGTCGAGACCAAGTTCTCCTTGCTGCGGTCCTGAATCGGCCCCATGCTTTCCTGGATCGCCGCGTCCTGCATGGCGATGCCGGCAACGCCGCAATAGCTCTTGTTCGCTCGCTGCGCAGCGCGGTCGATCATGTAGTCATTGTCCTTGTTGACCACCGGCCGAAAGGTGCCGGGGATCAACTTGACGTGGATACCGCCGCCGTGGCGCATGGTGTCGAGCTCGTGATCGGTGAGCGCCCGCGTGGGGTGGTGGGTGAAACACCACGACATGCAGTTCTCGTCGTCGATCGGAACCCAGGCGTGACCGTTGAGCGCGTTTTCGCCGTAAGGCGGGATCATGCTGTGGAACGGCATGACCCATTGCGTGATGCGCCAGTAGAGATGGCCCTCCTGCGCCGGGCGGCGCACGCCGATCACCATGCCGCCCTCGGTCTCCACCACTTCGAAGCGCGCATCGGTTTCGCGCGTCAGCTCGGCGCCCTTACCGACATGAAGCGAATCGCTGCGCAGATCGTGGCGGTGAAGGAACGAGACGTGCGCCGAATCGATTCCACCCTCCATCGCCTGCAAGTAGTTGCACTCCTGGGTGCGCTTCGAGACGAAACGATGCGAATGCGGCACCCTCGCCCATTCGAATCCCGGAAGAGGAGGCTTGAGCTCCGGCGGACCCATATAGACCCAGATGACGTCGCCCAACTCGACGCACGGATAGGACGTCAGCTTGATCTTCCTGCAGAAGCCGCTCGCCTCGGGCTCGGAGGGAACCTCGGTGCATTGACCCGTCACGTCGTATTTCCAGCCGTGATAGGCGCAGCGCAGCCCGTTCTCCTCGTTGCGGCCGAACCAGAGCGACACGCCGCGGTGGGCGCAGAACTCGTCGATCACGCCTACGCGCCCTTGCGTGTCGCGAAACGCCAGCAGTCGTTCCGAAAGAAGCTTGACGCGCACCGGCGGCCCATCCGGCTCGCCCACCTCCTCCGACAGCAGCGCCGGAATCCAATAGCGCCGAAGCAGATCGCCCATCGGCGTGCCTGGCCCGGTCTGGCTCAGAAAGTCGTTTTGCTCGCGCGTGGTCATGGAATGGGGCCTCCGTCGTTCCTGCGCCGCGTCTTCCGGCTAGTTGGCCGGCGGCCGGTAGGGCCCGAGCTTCGCCACCGCCGCTTTGGCAAAGGACGCGTCCACCACGCCGTCGACGCTGACGTCCTTCTTCTCGATCAGCCCAAGCTCGCGGAAGAAATCGAGATCCTTCCTCAGGCTCGCCACGTTGACTTCGCCATCGGGATTGCAATAGCTCGGCACCATGCGGCGGAACATGCTTTCATCCTTGATGGTCGTGTACTTGACCAAGATGGCAATGACCTCCGTCGCTTTCGGCCCGGCCAGCCGGCCGTCCTTGAGCGCATCGTTGTACATGCGAACGCCGCCGAGATAGGCGACGCGCATGAACCGCTCGGCCACCTCGCGCCGGCCGCTGATGAAGTGGTGGGAAAAGAACGTCACCGCGGTCTGCTGATCCGGATAGGTGACGTCGTTCCCGGCGACGCGCACGGCAACGCCCTCCTCGATCGCGCGCGTCATGGTGGGCTCGTTGGTGATGCTGGCATCGATGCCTTTATTCTTGTACGCCGGCAGATGCTCGGGGAAGCCGAGATAGACGACATCGACATCGCCGTATTTGAGTCCGCCTTTTTTCAGCGCCTCGTTGAGCGCCGACGCGGTGCCGGTGCCGGGCGCGCCAATTGCAACCTTCATGCCCTTGAGGTCGGTGAAGGTCTTGTAGCGGCCGCTAACGACGTGGTCCTTGCGCACCATCAGGGAGGAATAGCCGTAGCCCGGCTTGATCGAGGCCTGATCGGCCACGATCTTCATGCCGATGCCGCGCCCGACCGCGTTGTAGAAGCCTGCCGACACCGTGCCGCCGCCCACATCGAGCTCGCCGGTACCGAGCGGAGCGATCATTTGCGCCGCGGAATTGAACCCGGTGATCGACACGTCCACCCCATCCTCGCGGAAGAAACCCATGGCGTCGGCGATATAGTAACCGGCGTCGCTGATGGTGCGCGCGATGCCGATCTTGACCTGATCGGCGGCGGCCGCGGGCCGATAGTCCGCGTCCAGGGCGACGCCCGACAGCAAGCAGACGGCGACAACCGATGCTGTGGGCCACCGCGCGGTCGCGTCGTTCGCCATGTCGTTCTCCGATCGCGTGCACGTCCGTTGGCGATGCCGCAACGGTCGCAGCGCGCGAGATTTCTTGTATCATCCGCGGCAAAATTCGTCACGGTGTTTCGCGCGGTTGCGAGCAGGACCGGACAGGAATGATCAATCGGCAACCATCGACCCGCAGCAACATCTACGGCCACCGCGCCCGCATCGGCTACACCTGCCCGCCGCTCAGCGCGGAAGTATTCCCTTATGAATTCTACAAGCTCGTTCCCGCCGGCGTGACCCTCGTGATCACGACGCTGATGGTGATCGAGCGCAGCGAAAGCGAGGTCGATGCGGCCTACGAGCTGAGCATGCGGGCGGCGCGTGAACTCGCCGCCGCCGGCGTCGACCTCGTGTTTCTCGGCGGCGTGCCGGTCAATCTCTCCCGCGGCGATGAGAACGCGCAGGTGATGCTGCACACGCTCGCAGCGGAGCTCGGCGTCAAGGTGTCGTCGAGCGTCGCCGCGCAGAGGAAGGCGGCGAAGGTCCTCGCCTGCAAGAAAGTGGTGGTGGCGCACCCTTATGGCGCGCGCGAGGACGCGCGACTGATCGCCGACGCCGAACGCTACGGCTGCGAGGTGCTCGGCGCCATGGGATGCGGCAAGCTCATCAAAGACTTCGGCCGCATCCCGGTGACGGCCGCGCTCGACATGGGTCGCGCGCTGATGCGTGCGCACCCGCAAGCAGACTCGATCTTTTTGCCCTCACCGCACTGGCCGGTGATCGAAGCCATCGAGGCGCTGGAGCAGGAATTCGGCGTGACCGTGATGGCGGCGTCGCAGGCTTGCGTGTGGGAGGCGCTGCGCCTCGTCGGCGTGCACGATCGCATCTCAGGCTATGGGCGGCTGTTGCGGGAATTTTAGGCGCGGGCGATTGGCAGCAGCGCGGCACTCATCCGATCCGGAACAGTTTTTGCGCCAGGTCGCCGGTGATCGACGCGACCTGATCGGCTTTCAGCCCAGCCGCCGCGACGATCTTGGCAGGTTCCTCGTCGCCGATCGGAAACGGCATGTCGGAGCCCATCATCACGCGGTCGGCGCCGAGCATCTCCACGACAAATCGCAGCACCCGCGGGTCATGCAGGATGCTGTCGGTATAGAGCAGCGCCAGCCCTTCCGCCGGATCGGCGATCCCCGGCGTGATCTTGTGGTTGCGCTTGAGGCGTCCGAGGAGAAAGGGAAGCCCGGCGGCACCCATCGGCACGAAAATCTTGGCGTTGCGGTAGCGCGTGACGTGGCCGCTCGCGAGGAGCCGCGCCACCGCCACGATGGCGTCGCTGATGCGGCCGACGGCGTTGGCAAGACCGTAGTCGTTCACGCGGGTGTCGCCGGCGTCGTAGCTCGGATGTATATGGATGACGGCGCCGGTCTCATCCGCCGCCGCCCAGAATGGATCGAGGTCGGCAGCGTCGAGCACGCTGCCGATGCCGCGCGGCAAGGTCGAGATCATCGCGCCGGGGAAGCCCGCCGCGACCGCTGCCTTCAGCACGGCGCCGGCGCGCGCACCATCCTGCAGCGGCACGCTCGCGAGCGGCACGAATCGCCGCTCGGACTTCGCCGCGGCGAGCTGGGCCTCGTTGAACAGGCGGCACCAGGTCTCGCCTTCCCCCGCCGGCAGCTCGTAACCGAACCAGTCCGGCCAGCCTCCGACCACGTGACGGTCGATCCCCTGCTTGTCCATCCAAGCGAGACGTCCAGCAACGTCGCTCAAGCCCTTCATGATCGCCCGCGACGGCTTGCCGCCGGCAAAGGCGATCGCCAAGCTGGCGCCGTCCTCGATCAGGCGCAGCGAGCGGAAGCGCCCATGCTCCTTGCGGATCTCGGCGAGAAGCTCGGGCGGCACGAGATGGCCGTGAACGTCGATGATCATTCCGACTCCCCAACGGTGTTTACTCGATCGCGCGCCGCGGCGATCATGTCGCCGAGTTGCGCGAGCTTGATCGGCAGGCTGTTCACCACGATCCCAAGCGGGCGCACCGCATCATTGACGGCGCTCGCGATCGCGGCCGGCGCTCCGAGATAGCCGGACTCGCCCGAGCCCTTCTGTCCGAACACGGTATGGGGCGAGGGCGTCACGTGGTGGATGATTTCGACCGGCGGCACCTCGTGCGCGGACGGCAGCAGATAATCCATGAAGCTTTGCGCCACCAGCTGGCCTTGCGCGTCGTAGGCGAACTCCTCGTAGAGCGCCGCGCCGATGCCGTGCGCGATGCCGCCCAGGGTCATGCCGCGCACGATCTTGGGGTTGATCACCGTGCCGCAGTCGTGACCGACGAGGTAGCGCTTGATCTCGGCCTTTCCGAGATCGGGATCGATCACCATGAGCAGGAGATGGAACTCGAAGGCAAAGCACGGATACATCTGCACACGGCCATCCGCCGTCGGCAACTGCCCGCCGGTCGGTACCTGCATCACGTGGGTGAAGGCAAGACCTGGCTCGGTATCGGGCGGCAGGCGGTGGAAGTTGCGGTGCGCGATGGTCACGAGCTGAGTCCAGGTCCGCCTCTTCTGCGGCGCAGTGCGGTCGAATACGTCGCCAGCGTGATAGGCCGCGCGCTCCGGCGCAATCTTGAGGTCATGCGCGGCAATGGCGAGCAGCCGCGCTTTGAGTTTTTGCGCGGCGTGGAACGCGGCGCCGCCCAGCATGATCGCCATGCGGCTGCCGACCGGGCTCTGGCTCGGCAGCGATGCAAGCGAGTCGGGCCGCACCACACGGATGCGATCGGGATCGATCTCGAGCACTTCGCCGACAACGGTGCCGACCAGCGTCTCGTGTCCCTGTCCGGCCGAGAGCGCATGGATGGTGGCGGTGACCGCGCCGCTAAGATCGACGTTGATGCGGCAGGAATCGGTGTAGGTGGTGGTTTCGTTCTTCGGATTGAGCAGCGGCTCGAAGGTCGAATTGGCGCCGCTGGGCTCGAGGCAGGCCGCCATGCCGATGCCGGCGAGGACGCCCCGCGCGCGCAGGCGGTCGCGCTCCGCGACGAGGGCGGCATAATCCGCGCGGGCGACCACCTTGTCGATGACCGCGTGGTAGTCGCCGCTGTCATAAGTGGTGCCGCTCGGAATGAGATAGGGAAATTCATCGGCGCGGATCAGGTTGCGCCGGCGCACCTCCAGCCGATCGAGCCCGCGATGCCGGGCGACCTCCTCGATCGCGCGCTCGATGGCGTAGTTGGTCGGCGATTGACCGAATGCGCGCACCGCCTCCTGCGCCGTCTTGTTCGAGATGACCGCGATGGCCTGGTATTGCACGCTTTGGATGCGGTACGGCCCGACGATCGCGCCGATCGGCTTGCCGAGCTGAAACGGCGAGCGCCCGGCATAGGCGCCGACATTGTCGAGCGCGCGCATTTTCATCGAGCGGATCAGGCCCGTCTCGTCGAACGCGACCTCGACGTCGAAATCGCGCTCGGGGCCGTGGCCGTCGCCGGCGCGCATGTTCTCGAGCCGATCCTCGACCAGCCGCACCGGGAAACCGAGCCGGCGCGAGAGGTAGCCCACCAGCACCGCGTGCTTGATGCCGCGCTTGACGCCGTAGCTGCCGCCGACGTCGACGTCGTTGTGCACGCGCACCGACGAGCCCTGCAGCTTGAGCGCAAGCGCAACCTGATCGGGAAAGCGCGGCATCTGTACCGAAGCGTGAACATCGAGGACCTCGCGCCAGGGATCCCAGCTGGCGAGTACGGCGAAAGTCTCGACCGGCACCGTCGAGCTGCGGCCCCACTTGAGGCGCAGCGACAGGCGATGCGGGCTTTCGGCAAAATCCTTCTCGACCTCGCCCCAGACGAAGGTCCGGTCGAGCAGCACGTTGGAGCCGTGATCCGCGTGCACGATCGGGCTATTGGGCGCGTAGGCGGCTTCGCCGTCGAGCACGAACGGCAGCGGCTGGTAGTCGACCTGCACCAGCTCGGCGGCGTCTTCGGCGAGCGCACGCGTCTCCGCGACGACGGCCGCGACCCATTCGCCGGCGTAACGCGC
>Ga0306924_10003550_pt1 | contig 15021 bp, 10 predicted proteins | sample sta12Can44000111_FD_203756 | JGI IMG/M metagenome (GOLD analysis project Ga0306924, IMG submission 203756) | Lab enrichment of tropical soil microbial communities from Luquillo Experimental Forest, Puerto Rico - statanox.12C.anox.44.000.111 (v2)... | ecosystem: Environmental > Terrestrial >... | reverse complement strand
CTTAGTCCGATTCGTTGCCTCCTCAGACCCAAGACTCGATTCCCGGTGAGGCGGCTGCACCTCTTGCCGGGGCGGGAATTTCACCCGCTGGAAGCACCAGGCTTGGCCTGGCGCGCCCTGATGCAGATACAGATTACTTAGCAACACGCTGACCGATCCGCCTTGCGGGGCACCGGCTTCGTTCAGCGTCAACTTTCCCTCTTCCAAGATGCCAGCCTTCAACCACCGACGGATAAGGCTGACGATACGCGGATCTCCGACTCGACATTCGAGAAAGCGCAGGAGCCAACCGTGGTCCAAACTGCCGAAGAAATTTTTGAGATCAGCTTCCAACACATAGCTCACAGACGTGCCTGCAATCACCTCGCTGAGGGTCGCAAGCGCGTGATGGGCACTGAGCCCAGGACGGCCACCAAACGAACACGCGAGAAAGTCCTGTTCGTAGATTGCCGCCACTACCCGAGCCACACTGCGTTGCAGCGCTCGATCAGCTACACAGGGAATGCCCAACGGCCGCTTCTCTGTTTTGCCGGGCTTCGGTATATAGACCCGCCGTATGGGCGGGGGCTGGTACCCTCTGTCGTGGATCGCGCGGAGCATCTCCGGTACCCACTGCTGGAAGCTTTCCTTCGCTTCGCTCACCGTCTGGCCGTCACATCCCGGAGCCGAGCCGTTGGGGATATCGCAGAGACTGTCCCAAACGAGTTCGCTCGTGATGTGATGAGCCAACGATGTGAACTGAAGTTTCCTCTCTTGTCGAGCTTTCGCTGTTATGCGTTCTAGTCCCGTTGTCATGACTGGTCGCTCCACTCTTTGCATAGTGGTCCGTAACCCTCCATTGAATGAGGTTCATGTCGCCCTAGAACACTTCCCATGACGCTGGCCGCTTCCCCATGCAGTGGGCTTTCCCCACCTCGGAGTACTGTCAGCCAGTCTGACTGCCTGTGAGCCGTCAGGTCGTCCTCACTTTATGGGCTTGTTCGACCTTACAAGCTCCGCTTGCACTCACAGGCTCTCCCTTGTTCGCACGTCGTCCTTCAACCGCATGCCGTGGATGAGAACCCCGGAAACAGCGCACGCCTCTCACCGTGGCGAACCGTGCACTTCTGCCTTCCCCGTTGAGCGAGTGGGTCGGCTGTTTCGATCACGTTCAATTTCGAGGCTACTTACTCCGTTCATTTGCATTCCGGCCTACGGTTTCCCTGTCTACGCTTCGCAGTGGGTGTTACCACCCGCCCACGCAAGACTCGGTACATGGCTGCTGGCTAGGCTTTGCCACGGCGGCCATTTCAGACCGCTGAACAATGTGCGCTTCAAGGCGCAACGCTCATCGAACCGGACATGCAGATTGCCCGCATCCGGCTCTCGGACAAGACCTCACGCCTTCACCCACGGCTGGTCACTTCCCAAGGCAGTCAGACGCACGAGACCGAAGTACCCGTAGAGGTGCGAGAGTGGATAGGTCCCGCCCCGGCGATGCCGCGTCTTGCGTTTGGTGCGTAACCACCGGCGCAACCGCACAGCGGTGTAGGCGTCGAGCGCACGGTAGGCTGGGCGGACAGTCCCTACATGGAAGTAGTTCGCCCACCCCCGCAACATGCGGTTCAACTTCCGCACCACCTCTGTGGTTTCCTGCCACGTCGTGCGGTGAGCGGTCAGCTCGCGGATCTGTTCCACCGCGCGCTGGATGCTCTTCTTGGACGGCCGCATGCCGATGTAAGGCTTGCCGGTCGTCCGTGTATAGAGCCGCCCGAACGTGTAGCCCAAGAACTCGAAGTGACCTTCCGGAACGCGACAGATACGAGTCTTCTCCTCGTTCACCGTCAGCTTCAGTTTCCCCATGAGCTCGCGCAGGTGTTGCAGCGCCGCTTCGGCGCTGCCCCGCCTGCAGAGGATCACGAGGTCATCCGCATAAGTGACGATCCGAGTGCCAAGTCGTTCTTCCAGTCCGAGCTTCTTCCATCCCAGCACAAACCGGCGCATATACAGGTTCGCCAGCAAGGGTGAGATCGGAGAACCCTGCGGGATGCCGCGTCCACTGTCCTTCGCCTCCGTCGTGCGGGTTTTGCGGCCCTTGTCGTCGGTGTCTTCCACGGCGCATTCCAGCCACATCTTGATCAGATGCAGCACACGACCGTCCACGATGCGTCGCGCCAGCGAGCGCATGAGTTCGGAGTGCGGGATGCTGCGGTCGGTAGAGACGAGCCTCGAGGTGGTAGCCGTTGCGGAGCCTCGCCGTGGCTGGTGCTTTCGCACCAGTGTCCTCACCGAGCAGGCATGACCTCGTGAACTCGTCTCCCCAGTCAGAACCCGCCGGGCAGATCTCCTGCAACGGGCTCCCCAGAGCGCTTTCGTCGTGAAGGTGGGCATGGGCTCAGACCGTTTGGTGTACCGTTCTGGGGTACGGCAGTTCGAACCACGAGCGGCTCAGCAGGTAGCTCCAGTACAGCCGATGACGCTGGCTCTGCCGACGCAGAGTGCGAATCCACTGTAACTGAACCTCCTTCCGGATCCACTCCAGCTTGCGCTGACAGTGGTGCAGTCCGAAGTACTGATAAAAGCCGGTCAGCATGACATGCAGATGTCGCTGCTGGTCGCGTCTCTTCCAGTGCATATGACGGACCAACCACTCGCGGGTACGAGCCAGGAATTTCCGGCAGCTCTGCACACTCGGTATTCGAACCAAGGCGAATTTTCCGCTTCGGTCCACACCGCAGACGTGTTTGAGCCCCAGGAACTCAAAGGTCTTCGGTCGCTTGCCATACAGCGCTCGTCGCCCCGTGGCAAATCGCCCGAAGAGCATCACCCGAGTTTTCTCCTCGGCCAATGTCAGGTTGAACTTTGCAAACCGCTCTCGTAGTTGCCTGAGAAAGTCATCCGCCTCCCGCCCGTTTTCGAAGCACCCCACGAAGTCATCAACGAAGCGCACCAGATATGCCTCGCCTTGACACTGCGGCTTGAACTTCTTTTCAAACCACAGGTCGAGACAATGATGCAAGTAGAGATTGCTGAGGATGCAGGAGATTGGACCACCTTGCGGCGTCCCCTCTTCCGTTCTCAACAGCACTCCATCGTGCATCACTCCCGCGTTGAGCCACTTTCCAATAAGGCTCAAAATTACCGGGTCGACAATCCGATGTGCCACCATCTGGCGTAGCCAGCTATGACTGATATGCGTGAAGTAGCCGCGAATATCGGCTTCGGCCACATGCCGTACCTTGCCCGTCACGATCCGCGTGCGTAACGCGCGCAGCGCGTGGTGGGGACTACGCCCTGGTCGAAAGCCGTAACTGCAGTCGAGGAAGTCCGCCTCAAACACTGCTTCGAGAATGCGCGCCACCGACCGTTGCAGCAACCTGTCCGCGACAGTGGGAATTCCCAGCGGCCGCGTCCCGGTCTTCCCCGGTCCTTTGGGTATCTCTACCCGTCGCACCGGCGGGGCTCGGTAGGTGCCAGCTCGAAGTCGTTCGCACAGTTCCTGCACCCTTTGATCCAACTCGCTTTCGAACTGCTCGCAGCTTTCCCCGTCGATCCCACTGGCTGCCTTCCGGTTCATCTTTGCCCAAGTCTCCTTGAGAAAGTCCGGCGTCAGCAGGTGCGCCAACGAGGTAAACCGCGCCTTCTGGTCCCATCTCGCCTTCAAGGCTATCTGACTGAGTTGCGTTGACATCGTGCTCCCGTCACCGTGTGTACAGGTAATGTGTCCCTCAGCCAGTCTCGCTCTGCCTCGCCCCTTCCCCTTGTACGCGGCTTTCCCGCGCTCTGAGTACCTACGGGCGAGTCCGACTTCCACCGCAGCATCTGCTCCCCTATGGATGGTCCGTTCAGTCGGCATACTCGGTTAGGCTTCGCTTCGCCAAGACCACGGTGGATCTCTCAGGTTCCATGACGCTTCCATTTCTGAGCGTGCCGTGCTCTCAGACCCCGTCGCAGTCTCCAGCCACCATCGCCTCTGGCGGTGACTTACTGTTGCCTTCCAGGTATTCGACCCTGTCGGCCTGCGATTACATCTCACGAGGCTCAATCGCTTTACTTGCGTTACGGCCCGCTCATCGCTCGTACCTACGCTTAACTCATTTCGTTACCTCCATGAGTCCAAGGCTCGATTCCCGGTGGGGCGGCTCTCTCCCCTTGCCGGTGCGGGAATTGCACCCGCTGGAAGCGCCAGGCTTGGCCTGACGCACCGAAGTAGTCCGCAAGGTCCGCATCCACCACCTCCGGATGGTCACGGAACAGCGTCTCCTCCACGTTGATCACCGCCTGCTGGGCATTGCGGCCCTGACGATAGGCGTACTGTTCGGGTGGAAGGTCGGCATCAAAGATCGGATCGAGCACCAGCACCGCTGCTGTCATGCACACACGATCGCGCAGAGTCGAGATGCCCAGAGGCCGAAGTTTGCCATTGGCCTTCGGGATATACACTCGTCGAATCGGATCCGGTCGGTACTTCTCCTCCTTAAGCGCAAGCGCCAGTTCCCCGAGCCACCGCTTGAGCCCGTACGCCTCGACATCCGCGAACTCCTGTCCATCCACACCCGGTGCACCCTTGTTGGCACGGCACTGGGCATAGGCATGGGCCAGGATATCCTCGCGGTAGATCTTGTCGTACAGCGCATAGAAGCGATAGCCAGGTTCTGCCTTCGCTTTCGCGTGTAACGCCCTCTGCAGCTTCTGAACGCTACTTGGAGTTGCTAGGTTGCCCAATCCCCACGCCCTCGCCGCTTCGTGCGTCTGTCTTGAACCAAGGTCCCTTCCCTCCACCGGAGTTACCCGGCTTCAGCGGTACTGCGGACCTCTCCGCCACCTCATGGCGCCCGGAACCCTCTCACGAGCGTTCGGTTGGTTATCCTCACCACGCCATAAGGCTTCCCGTGTTGCGTGCGCTTCCCTTGTGTACATGCTGTCGCCAATACCCCGGCGCGGCGCTTGGGATCATCGCTTCTGCTCTTGCTCCCCCAACCATGTCAGCCTTCCCCGAAAAGAGGGTCGGGTCGGCCCGCGCATCGTCCTTTTCGAGGCCTGCTCGGCGTTTACTCGCGTTACGGCCTGCACACTCGCCACGTCACCGTATTTCGTGACGCCTTGCTCACCAGAGGCTTCAACCGTTTCGTTACCTCCACAGTTGCTCCGGTTGCTTCCGGCTGGAGCATTTCGCCGGGTGGGACTCTCACCCACTGGAAAGCGCCGCCTTTCCACGGCGCACCCCAAGAGCGGCCGCTAGACGGCGGAGAAGCGCGCGATCACACCGCTGCGTTGCCTGAGGCTGGCTCGTCAGGGCATTCTCTCCGTGACCAACGAGATCAAGAGAGCGAGGATGGAGAGGGAGTCGCCAACTCAGGCGAGCACATCGGCTGGCGCCGTATTCCTGAGCTATGCCTCGCAGGATGCCGAGGCGGCGAAACGGATTTGCGATGCATTGAGCGCAGCCGGCATTGAGGTCTGGTTCGATAAGAGTGAGTTGAGGGGAGGCGATGCCTGGGATCGAAAGATTCGCGAGCAGATCCACTTCTGCCGTTTGCTCATACCCGTCATTTCAGCCGAGACGGGACCCCGTGACGAGGGTTATTTCCGGCGCGAGTGGGCTCTGGCGTCGGATCGCACCCGAGACATGGCCGAGAAAAGAGCGTTTCTGATTCCAGTGGTCATTGACGACACGCCAGAACGAGGCGCCTCCGTACCTGACAAGTTTCATCAGATCCAGTGGACGCGCCTGCCAGCAGGCATGACACCTCCTGCTTTGTCGCCCGCGTCGCGGCACTACTCAGTGTGCCGGCGCCAGTCGCGACCTCGAACAGCCTGGGTCCCGCGCTGATTGCTGCACCGACGGCGCAAACGCGGAGCCGGCGTGCCCTTTGGGCCGCGCTTGGACTCGTGGCACTGGTAATTATCATCGGAGGCGCTTGGTTCGACTTGCAACGTTCAGGTCGACACCGGCATGCGGATGCAGTCGCGGTCCGTCAGTCGCCGTCAGCCGCCACGGAGAAGGCGATCGCAGTTCTGCCCTTCGCTGATATGAGCGAGAAAAAGAATCAGGAGTACTTTGCGGATGGCATGGCGGAAGAGATTCTTGGCCTGCTCGCAAAGATTCTCACAACTTCCTAATAACTCCCTAAGGATTTTCTCTCGCTCGATAGCTAACTTTTCACTAAAAGTATGAGAGCTTGCGGTTACCGAGGCGGTGCGACAGTTACAACTGTGGACCGACCCGTGATGGCGCCGTCTTGCCTCCCCGGGGTCGGCGCCATCGTTTTAAGCAAAAGGGGCCGTGCAGTAACCATAGCCCCCTGGGACTGAATAGACGCGCTCAGAGTCCCTTCGCACCATGCGCGCGTGCGGGTGCGGCGCGTGCCTTGAGACTCGGCGGCAAGCCCTCGCCCGACTGATCGGCTGGAAAGTGATGCTCAAAGAACTCGCGCTGCGGATGCGCCGCTCAAGGTGCGGGCGGAAGGCTGCCGAGGCGGTAGCGGTTGCGAGGCCTAGGCCGCGAGCCGCTTGCAGCTGGCACCAGTCTGATTGGGTCTTCGGTCTCGGGACAGTTATTTTCGCCCCGTCACTAACACCGCAACGAACTTTTTTGATCCCGCTAACGGTTTCGTCCCTGCGGGCTACGGAAACTCAGGCGGCGCCACATCCTGCTGAAGTTTGGTTACCGCCCCCGCCTAATCGGCGCACGATGCGGTAGGAGTAACGCCCGTGACGTAAGCGTGTCTCATCCCATTTGCCCCATAGACTCCGACCAACTGTCCATGGTTGTTGATTCCTTGCACGTGGGTGTTATAAGCACCCGGCACATCAAATGTCTGCAACTTGCCCGGACGTCCAAAAAAGCCATGGAGTGTGCCACCGGTAGAGTAAGTTCCGGCGGTAATCCCGCAGTTATTGCTGCCATACACCTGCGTCGAATCAGCACCCGGCACGGCAATGTCGATCCAGCGACCGTCGACCTGGCGCATGAATCCAGTCAGCGTGGAACTTGGTGCGGTGTAATAGCCAACGACCGTGCGCAAGTTATTGATCGCCTCAACCACTAGGCCGCTGGCGTCCGGATTTGGAAGCTGGAAGATGATTGGAGCGCCAACCTTCGGAACGATAAACCCAAATTGATCGGCGTTGCTGTCTTTGAGAGGGGTGGCTCCGCTTCTTGAGACAGATTTCTCTTCGGGATAAGTGGATCTGCCTGAGCGGTTGATGATGATCGTCTCTTCCTCTTTCGTCTTCGTCAATCGTCTTCGCGCAGGGCAGTCTGCCCCCGCACGGGGCAGAAGCTCCGGGTTTTCAAGCGTCATGGGAAAAAGCGAACGCATAGGAAGGCGCAGGAGCCGAGATCTCAAGGCACCCGCCACTTCAGTATCCCCGGAAATCGATCTGATGGGCACGTCGGCGGTCACCGGTGATCTTCAGGCCGCCGTCGGCAGCGTCTTGGCCGAGGCGCTGAAGTACACCTCGTCGGGCGTGGCGTAGCCGAGGGTCTCGTGAACACGACGTGCGTTGTAAAACGCGAAGTACTTCGACAGCCAGCGCTCCGCTTCGTGTCCGTGCGCATATCCCCGCAGGTAGATCTCCTCGTATTTCACGCTCCTCCACAGCCGCTCGATGAACACGTTATCGATCCAGCGACCCCTGCCGTCCATACTGATCGCGACACCGGCGGCCTTCAGCGGCGTGAGCCACTCCTCACTCGTGAACTGCGAACCCTGGTCGGTGTTGAAAATCTCCGGTGGCCCGAACTTCTTCAGCGCCTCCTCGAGCGCTTCGACGCAGAAGTCTGCGGTCAGCGTGTTCGACAACCGCCAGGCGAGCACCTTGCGGCTGGCGACATCGATGATCGCCATCAGGTACAAAAACCCATGCGCCATCGGCACATAAGTAATGTCCGAGGCCCACGCTTCATTCGGCCGCTCGATCGCTCGGTTCTCAAGCAGATACGGGTAGATCGCCGCCTCCCGGGCGGGAATGCTGGTGCGCGGCTTGCGATAGAGTGCCTCGATCCCCATGCGCCGCATGAGCGTGCGCACGTGCTTGCGACCGATCGAGTGACCCTCCCGACGCAGCTGCATAGCGAGCTTGCGCGCGCCGTAATACGGCGCCTCCAGATGCAGCTCATCGATCCGCCGCATCAACAGCAGATCCCGCTCCGACACCGGCCGCGGCTGGTAGTACACGTTCGAGCGGCTGAGCTCCAGCAGCTCCGCCTGGCGCTTCACTGTCACCGCCGCACCCCGCTCGATCATCGCTTGCCGCTCGGGCCGGGGAATTTCCCGAGCGCATCGCGCAAAAAATCGCGCTCCATGGTGAGCTCGCCCACCTTCTCGCGTAGCTCCCGGATCTGCTCCTTCGCATCGTCGGCGACAACGCTGCCGCCGAACACTCCCGCCAGATTCTGCAGCGCCTCGCTCTTCCAGGCCGTCACCTGGTTCGGGTGCACCTCGTGATGGGCGGCGATCTCGGCAACCGTCTTCTCGCCGCGGATCGCCTCCAGCGCCACCCGCGCCTTGAACGCCGCAGAATGATTACGTCTCGGCCTTCGCATGGACTTCCCTCCGGTCATGCCCGGACAGAAATCCACTTATACCCGTGTCCGAAAAAGTGGGGCCACCTCTGTGAACGTTCCGGCGAGGTCCCCACGGTTGTTGATGCCGCGCAGCGCCGTTCCCCCCGCGGCACCCGGGATGTCAAAGGTCGTAAATAAGCCGTCTGTGAGCAGCAGTCCGTGCCCGGGAACCGTCATGCCACTATAAAAACCCGCAATTACGCCGCGATCGTTGATTGAGTGCAGAACTGTGAACACGTCAACGTCGTTGGGATCGAGCAGGCCTGTAGTCATACCGCCAACGGGCGAGCGAATAAAACCTGTGAAGGTGTTCCCACCGTCGGCGGACGAGCTGCCGACGACGAAACCTACATCGTTGATCCCGGAGACGAAATAGTCGGTTGCACCGGGTACGTCGATTGGTGTGACGCTAACCGGCCCGGCGGCTGACACGGCCGCTGCCGCGGTCATGATAGCTGTGAACAGCAAGACCTCCGCATTTGTCTTCATGCGCGACATAGACCCCCCCTTTCCCTTTAATGTTCTAGGCAGCGCTTCAGCGCCAAGCTCTTTGTTCTGCGAGCGAACCTCCGTAAGGGATAGCCCGTAGAAGCTGAGCTAACACCCGCATACATTGTTCTGTGAACAGCAACGTAATTGTCGTTTGCGACTTGGGGGGTAGGGTCAAGCAGAGAACCATGGCGAACCGCCAGTCACGCAGACGCAGCATGAGCCCGTTGCGCCTGAGGACTCGATCAGGCCGGCAGTGTGCTCGAAATACGTGCTCTACGGACGCCTAGGCAATTATCGTGAGTGGGCTGGACAAAGTGCATGACCCGTCGGAAGTCGATTGCGGTCACCCAACAACCTGCACCTTGCTACGCCTCGTAGACCCAGCGACCACCGAGCATCGTGCGCTCGGGTTTAACGCTCAGTAAGCCCGCAGGGTCGATGGTCAACAGATCATGATCCCAGACGACGAGGTCGGCGAGTTGGCCTGGCTCGAGACTGCCCTTGATATGCTCCTCGAACGACGCGTAGGCGCCGTGCACCGTTGAGCAGCGGATCGCTTCCTCGACGGTAATGCGCTGATTCGCACCCCATATGTGACCACTCGCGTCCCTGCGCGTGACTTCCGAACGCAACCACAGCATCGGCTCAGCCGGGCTCGCCGTGTAATCCGAACCCGGCGCTGCCTTGATGCCGGCGTCGAGGAAGTCGCGCATGGCAAACATGTGCATGAGACGCTCATCACCGTAAAAATGCATCTTCTCGGCATGGAAGAATACGTAGCCGGCAAACGGCAGCGGAATCACGCCGGCTGCCTTGATACGCCGCACGAGGTCCGGCGTGACGAGCGTGCAGTGCTCGATCCTCAGGCGTGGATCGCGCCGAGGGCTCTCGCGCTGCAGCTGTTCGTAGACACCGAGGATCGTGTCGATCGCCACGTCACCGTTCGCGTGCGTGCCGACCTGCCAGCCGGAGAGGTAAGCCTTGCGGGCCTGTTCATAAAGCGTCTCGCGCGACGCGCGGCTGATCCCGCGAAAATCGCCGAGGCCGGCATAAGGCTCGGACAAAAGCGCCGTGCGCTCGGATATTGACCCGTCGGCGAACAGCTTGACCGCCCCGACGCGCACCCATTCATCGCCGAATCCTGTGTGCACGCCCGCGGCGATCATCTTGTCGAGTTCGCCGAAGTCGATGTGCGTATAGAAGCGCCCCGTGAGCTCGCCGGCATTGCGTGCATCCTGGAAGCCCTGCAGTATCGCCGGATCGCCGTCCGCTTCGCAGGCTGAAGTGATGCCTCGGCTCGCAAACCGCTTCGAGATCAGCGCCGCTCCTTGGCGGTAGTCCTCGCGTGATGGCGGCTTGATGGCGAGAGCGAAGATCGTTTCGCAGGCGCTCTCCGCAACGCGCCCGTTGTGGCGGCCGGCGGCGTCGCGAAAATACTCGCCATGCGGAGGATTCGGCGTGTTCTCTTCGACCTTCGCGAGTGCGAGTGCGCGCGAGTTGACGAACGCGGTATGGCCACCGCGGTGCTGAACGACTACTGGATGGTCGGGAGCCGCCTCGTCGAGGTCGGCGCGGTCGAGTGGGCGTGGCGTCTTGGTATCATCATACAAGAACCCGACAATCCACTGCCCCGGGGGTGTCGCCGCTGCCTTGGCGTGGATGGCCGCCCTGATGGACTCGATCGAGTCCATCTCGAGTGGCACCTGAGTCAGGAGTGCCACGCCACTTGCACCGGGGTGCGAGTGTGCGTCGTTGAAGCCCGGGGTCACCCGCTTTCCGCCGAGGTCAACGCGGCGGGTGCCCGACCCTGCGAGTGACAGCATTTCGGCGCTCGTGCCCAAGGCGAACACCCGACTGCCGGCGAGAGCCAGCGCCTCGACTTCGCGCACCTGCCTGCCCATTGTCAGGATGGCGCCGTTGTACAGGATCGCGTCAGGACGGGTCTCCCAGCGGGCGAATGCCGCAGCGCCTGCGCCAAGTCCTGCTGCGATGAAGGTGCGGCGGCTGAGGCGTTTTCTCACGGCTTGTTCTGTTTCGGGGCCGGCGCTTGCGGATACTCTGCTCACATCACCTTAGCACGGAATTCCTCAGAGCGGTGCAGTTGCTTCACTGACTCTGCATGAGCGTGATCATTCGCCTGAACCTGCCAAGCGCCGTGGCAAAAAAAACCGCACCGATCACCGCGACGGATACCAACTCGGTCCAGACGGACTCGAGCCCAGCACCACGATAGAGGATAGCCAGGGCCGAGTTGAAGAAATGAGTGGTGGGTGAGAGACGCAGAACGGTTTGCAGCCACTCCGGCATGCTGTCGAGCGGCGTCACGCCGCCAGAGAGCATGTTGAGAATCAGATACACGATGAATGCCAGCAAGCCGAACTGCGGCATCGAGCGGGCAATCGTCGCCAGCAGAATACCCAAGGATGTTACCGAAAACAGATACAGGATCGCATCCATCACGAACAGAGGTACCGAACCCGCAATCGGCACCTCGAGCAAGCCCCTCACGACCAGCCACAGCGACAGGGTCGCTGCCACAACGATCGCCACAGCGTTCGCCCACACCTTCGCGAGCATGATGTCGCTCGGCCTAAGCGGCAAAACGAGCAAATGCTCGATCGTTCCATGCTCGCGCTCGCGCACGACCGCGGCTCCGGCCAGGATGATCGCTAGCAGCGTGATGTTGTTGATAATGTTGGCGATGCCCACGAACCAGATGTCGGAAAGATTTGCGTTGAACTTGGCCCGCGTCACGAGCCGTACTGGCGCAGCCTGGTCGGCATTCGCCCCGAGGAAGCGGCGAATTTCCTCCGTGAAAATCGTGGTGATGTCGCCAGAGCCCCGACCGGCCTGCGCCATCGCGGTGGCGTCGACGTTTACCTGAATGGTCGAGCGGCGTCCAGCTTGCACGTCCGACTGAAAACGCGGCGGAATGTCGATGACGAAGGAGTAGCGGCCGGCATCCATCGCCGAATCGATCTGGTTGTTGGCCAGATATTTCGGTGGCAGGAACAGCGGCGGCAGTAATGAATCGCCCAGCCGTGCGGAAAGTGCGGAATGGTCTTCATCGACGATGGCGATGGAGGCATTGCGCAACTCCATCCGTGCGCCCTTAGCCGGCCCATACACGGCATACGTGAAAGCGTAGACGATGAGGCCGATCAGGGCGAAATCTCGCGCCAGACTCGCCAGCTCTTTTCTGCCGAGGCGAAAGATGCTGTGCAGGCGTTCCACCGTTCAGCTCTCCTGGGCGGGCAATGCCGCACGAGCGAGTGCCGTGACGATGACGGTAATGACAATGAGTGCTGCCAGATCGAGCGTGAGGCTGGAGAACTCGAGCGCCTTGGTGAAAGTGCCGAGACTGAGATGCAGGAAGTACGTGCTGGCAAAGGCTCGCCCGATCGCCTGAGCGTCCGCCGACATTGAGGAGACCGGAAGCAGGTAGCCCGAGTATTGAATGGCCGGAATTGTCGTGACAATCGCAGTGGCAAAGATTGCCGCAATCTGCGTGCGGACGAAATTCGAGACCATGAGACCGAAGGCTGTGCTCGAGATGACATAGATGACGGCGCCCAGTACGAGTGCCGCAGCGCTCCCCTTCACCGGAACGTGAAACAACCATCCCGCGAGCGCCAGCAGGGTCACGAAGTTGATGAGTGCCACACCGACGTAGGGCAGCTGCTTGCCGAGCAGAAACTCGAGCTTGGTCGTCGGGGTCACATAGAAGTTGACGATCGAGCCGAGCTCCTTCTCGCGCACGACACCGAGCGCCGTCATGATCGCAGGCATGAACAGTAACAACAGCATGATCGTGCCCGGCACGACGGCATAGACGCTGAGGAAAGCCTGGTTGTAGCAAAACCGGGCCTGGATGTCGGCTGGCAGGGGCGGCGCGGGCACTGCGGGGGATTCTCGTGCGAGCTCTTGTAGAAACGTCTGATGGACCCCCTCCACGTAGCCCTGTGTCGTTTCGGCGCGGAATGGGAACGCCCCGTCGAGCCAGACTGCAACTTCCGGAGATCGCCCACGCCGCAAGTCCCGGCCGAATCCGGGTGGAATCTCGACTACGAAGCGAAGCTCTCCGCTGCGCATCCGATTCTCGAGGTCCGCGGTATCGAGGACGGGAGCGCGTGGCGTGAAATAGCGCGAGCTCGAAAAGCTCTCGAGGTATGCCCGGCTTTCCGGTGACCGGTCGTAATCCAGAGTCGCGTAAGCAAGGCGCTCGACATCGAACGTTATGCCGAAACCGAACACTACCATCAGAATAAGCGGACCCACTGTGGCAAACGCCAGGCGTATCGGGTCCCGGCGGAGTTCCATCAACTCGCGCCGTGCGTAAGCCCAAAGCCGCCGGAACGTGAACCCGCTCTGCGCAGTTTTCGCCATGCCCTCGACCTGCGGGCCTGCGGATGCGGCATATGGCACCGGGGGCGCATGCCGGGAAAGGGCCACCCTCTGGATGAGCGCAATGAAAGCATCCTCGAGACTCGCCGCGCCGGCCTGACGAGTGATCTCTTCGGGCGGTCCTTGCGCCAGCACTCGACCCTCGTACATGAGCGAGATCCGGTCGCACCGCTCGGCCTCATTCATGAAATGCGTCGAGATGAAGATGGTGACACCACGCTCCCGGGCAAGCCCGATCAGCAGCCGCCAGAACCGATTGCGTGCCGCGGGATCGACGCCCGAGGTGGGCTCATCCAGGATCAGTAGCTCCGGCTCGTGAATCACCGCCACCGCGAGCGACAATCGTTGCCGCACTCCAAGCGGCAGGTGCTCGGCGATCTCCTCCAGGTAGTCCGCGAGGCCGAACTGAGTGACGAGCTCAGCGATGCGTCGACTGATGCGCTCGCGGGGCAGGTGAAACAAGTGGCCATGCAACTCGAGGTTCTGACGCACCGTGAGCTCTGTGTAGAGCGAGAAGGACTGTGACATGAAGCCCACACGGGAGCGCAAGGCGATATTCCGAGCATCGACCGGGTGTCCGAATAGCCTTGCCTTGCCTTCGTTGGCGGGAAGCAAGCCGGTGAGCATCTTCATCGTCGTGGTCTTGCCGCAACCATTGGGCCCAACAAACCCGAAGATCTCTCCGCGCGCGATCGACAGATCAATGTGATCGACGGCGAGAAAGCGACCGAACCGGCGTGTGAGTCCTCGCGCCTCGATCGCAATCTGCTGCCCTGCCGACTTGCCATCCGGAGCGTCCACCTCCCGTTGCAAACTATCGAGGTCGGTCGCACCCATGAGGCGTGCGTACGCCTCCTCCAGTCGCTTTGTGCCGAGGCGCGACTTCAGCTCCGTCGGGGTATCTGTCGCGAGGACGCGGCCCGCATTCATCGCTACCAGATGATCGAAACGCTCCGCTTCATCAAAATACGCGGTGGCTACGATGACACTCATTCCCGGCCGACGTGTGCGAATCTGCGCTATGAGGTCCCAGAACTGGCGTCTCGAGAGCGGGTCGATCCCGGTCGTGGGCTCATCAAGGATCAACAAGTCCGGATCGTGAATGAGCGCGCAACACAGACCGAGCTTCTGCTTCATTCCGCCCGACAACTGGCCCACGGGCCGCTCGGCAAATTCGGCTAGGCCAGTTGCCCGCAGGAGCTCACCGATCCGCCGCGCCCGTGAAGTGGTCGCCAGACCAAACAGCCGCCCGAAGAAATCGAGGTTCTCGGCGACCGAAAGGCTGGCATACAGATTACGGCCCAGGCCCTGGGGCATGTAGGCGATACGAGGACAAACTTGCTCGCGGTGCCGGCGGTGCGCCATGTTTCCGCCGAGTGTCTCGACCGTTCCGGTCTGGATGCGCCTTGCGCCCGCGATCAGTGCGAGGAGACTCGATTTGCCGACTCCATCGGGTCCTATGAACCCGACGATACAAGCCGCGGGCAGATCAAGCCGGACGTCCTCGAGCGCAACGGTGTGCCGATACCGCAGGCTGACACCAGCGAGCCGCGCGACGCGCGTCGTTGGTGCAG
>Ga0306924_10003545_pt1 | contig 15027 bp, 20 predicted proteins | sample sta12Can44000111_FD_203756 | JGI IMG/M metagenome (GOLD analysis project Ga0306924, IMG submission 203756) | Lab enrichment of tropical soil microbial communities from Luquillo Experimental Forest, Puerto Rico - statanox.12C.anox.44.000.111 (v2)... | ecosystem: Environmental > Terrestrial >... | reverse complement strand
GGATCACTGCACAAAGCAATGCTTGATGGCTGCGATACTTGAGAACACCAATCATCGAGCTCGACAGGATCGGCATTGCCCTGCATCGCACTACAAAGAACAGCAATGGACAAGAACGCGAGCCAGGACGCTAGGCGCATTGCTGTCACCCGCCGGGTCATTTTCCCTTTCATTGGCCGTTCCTAGAACCCCGATCGCCGGCCTGATCCGCTTCCGCCTGACAAACATAAGCGCCGCTGAGCGTATTTCCGTACCAGCGTTGGCCCTTGTAGTGGTAGATACCACTCGGCAAATTCACCCAGACCACCGTATCGGCTGGACAATGCTGTTGAGCTTGCTGCTCGCTGGGAAAGATAGCGAGCGGAGCCGTCGGCGAGCGCGCGTATGCCGCTGTGCTGACCGCGAGGCACAGAACGACGAACAAGATACGCCGCATCAGTCGTTCTCCCGAATGCCAAGAAACAGGGGGATCACGGACAAGCTAGTGCCCTCCAACGTAATGGCTCCCCTTGCCGTGGCTGTTGTAGCCGCCCACTCGATGACTACCCGTGCGTCCGCGCGCATCTGCGTCGGCAACGAGGATGACGATTACGAGGACCACCATCCCAAGGATTGCAAAGATCCGAGCGCCAGTTTTCATCCCGAGCTTCTTCCTGCTGTGCACTGTAGAGGCGCGTTCCTCTCTTCGCCGCCGCTCTCGGTGCTTCAAATCAGAAGATGGGTACTGTCAGACCCGCCCGCTTGATAAATCCGGCCAAAGAATTGATATGCCGCGCCATTCGTAGGACAGCCGCCTGGCTTTACTCGGTGGTAAGCTGCGGGCGGCGACGGAGTTTTTGACGGGGCGCAGCCTACGTAGCACCCCACACCTTTACCTCTGGGGCCGTCGGATCGACGACCCCGATGGGCACCATGAAATCTACGCCCCGCTCTGTCGAGTGCGCGCCAAGCTGGAGCCAGACATCCGCACGTTTGTTACAGAGCCTGACATCATGCTGGTGGTCGAGCTGGAGCTAGTGGTCTGCATCGAAGCGAAATTCGGGTCTGGAAACCCTCTCGCCCGCGACAGCGTGCCGGCGGAAGAGAAGAAGCCCACTTCGCGGGAAGGCTTGCTCGCGCGCTATCTCGGAAATAACACCAGCGAGCACACCAGAAGAATTGTCCGCCCCGAAAGAATCGGGCCGGCACTGCGTAGTCAACTGTTTCGGAACGTCGTGTTCGCCTCCGAGATGACCGAGAAAGTACCGTGGCACGTCGTCAACCTTGTCAGCAGCACACAAGTCGGCGCCGATAACAAGTATCATTCATACGCCAATCCAACCGACGAAATATGCAACTACCTGCATCCCGATTGGCGGCACTGCTTTACATTTCGAACTTGGGAGGCGTTCCACGCGGAAGTGGTTTCCTGTGATCCCGACCTCGCGCCATTGGACCAGTATCTTCGTGACAAAAGCGCCCATTTCCGGCGCGCCTTTGTACTAGAAGTCGCCCGCGGCGAGGTGAAATGACCCTTTTCGGGGTTGCCGTCCGGCTTGATTTCACCGAGTTCTTTCGGTTCAACGGATAGCTTTGCGGTGTGCAGGTGGAGTTCGTAGGCGATCATTGGCATGCCGGCTCCGCCGTTGGCGATGTCGGCTTTGAGGTACTCTGCCGCGCTATAGGCCCTGTTTTTGGCGAGGAACTCTGCCGTGAATGGGCCGACGCAACTCATGTCCTGCCGTTGTTCATAAAATACTCCTGGAGGAGGAGCTTGTAGGATCGGGCCGACGATGCAGGCGACGAGTAGACCGGTAACTGTCCATCAAGGGGAGAGGATGAGAACGAGCCGCTTGTAGTCGACAGTTACAGTGCCGAATTTCGATAGGAAGCTTTGACCGAGGAGAGGCTTGCCTTCGAGTGCGGTGATGCTAGCGGTCACGTTCCTGACCACATGGTCACCAACTCGGACCTCTCGGATGACCACGATGTCGCTGACTTCTTCCGACCCATTGGCTAACTGATAAGGGCGCTTGCCGATGAAGTCTCCGCTGCGCAACGCCCCGGCCCGGATCAGCGTCAGCGCGACATCTGCTGGTATCACAAGATCGCCAGCACCGGTGTCTAGAAGAAACGGAAGCGTAATCGTGTCATTTACCCGAACCGGCACGTAGTAAGTGTCGCCCCGTCTTTCGATTCGGACTTCTTCTGGCCCTCGCGCTGGTGGACCGAATAGGGTTTGCCGAGTAGCTAGGCCGCCGCCGTTATAGAGCAGACCACAGCGCTTCAGGTGGGCCTCAAGCGCTCCGCTGGGCTCAACAAGGGGGTATTGGTCCCTAACAGACTTTAGTGCCCTGCATTCTGCGGCGTCGTCGGCAGCACTCCGTGTATACGCTTGGTCCACGGTGCCCGGCCCCCGAAGGGTTAGATTGCTTTCGCCCGCACAGCTGCTCAGCACGGCAGTGGCAACGAGGATCAAGATCAGGCGCTTCATCCGGACGTCAATCACCCTCGCACTCCGCTGCTTTGCCGTGCCGTGTGGCGGGGCATACGCCTTCGGCGGGGGTAGCGGTGCCGGTACCGGCTTCGGCTCCAGCTTCGCCAAGAATGCCGTGCAGCTGGCCGATTCGCGGGCTGAGTGGGTAGCGGTCCGCGTCGATGGTGCGCTTCAACAGCGCTACCAACGCCATCTTTTCATCGCTGGTGAGCCGAGTTAGATCGTCATCAGCCAATTTCCTCGCAGCTCCACTCTGCGGGTCTGGTCAGAGAGCGACGCCGTGCGACCAACACGAGCGCCGTTCTCGTTTATAGCATCAGCGCCGCCGCAGGCGCACGCCCTCGCCGCCGGCATTCTCTGTGTGAACCCGATGCTGGCCGACATTGGACAAAATCAGCCGATTGCGCCATATCCGCGGGGTGACACTTCCCCGGGTACAACCGATCATCCCGACCTGCACAAAGGAGCCGTTCGACGACCCCGAATGGGTGTTCGACTTTCAAGTATGACGGCTTCCGGAGCCTTTGCTACATCAAGCAAGGGCGCTGCCGCTTCATCTCACGCAACTGTAACGTCTTGAACCGTTTCGATGCGCTCTGGGATCAGGTGACGCCCGTCCTCCACGTCGACGACGCCATTCTCGACGGGGAGGTAATTGCAGCCGACGAGACAGGACGCCCGCAGTTCTACGATCTCATCCGGCGCAGGACGGTACCGACCTGCGATCTTTGCCGCTCAGCGAGCGCCGAAAGCGGCTGCAAGCGATTTTGCCGGCGGCGGTTGCAGAGCATTCTGCCGAAGGGATCGCCGATCGTTTCCGAGGCGCTGTCCGTCACCGGTCGAGGCTACGAACTCTTCGAATTAATGTGTTCGAACGACTTGGAGGGGATCGTGGCGAACGGTGCACCGGCTTCGTGAAGACCGACGCAGCGATCGGGAGAACTCGCCGCGCGCTAGGGCAAAGCAGCGACGGGCGAGGTTCAGTCATGTTTTCAAAAAAGCGACATATTGATCCCCAAGTTCGTCCGCGCCACCCGCTGTCGGCATTAGCGCGGACAAAGGGTGCTCTGCCACAACCTCGACTCGCTACGCCAGCGGCAACAGGGCGAGTTATAAACTCCTAGATCTTGGTTTCGCGGCCCATATGGGAGGAGACTGTAATGCACCTGCTCGTGCGCCGCCGCACTGAGGCAAATCCCGCCCGGCACAGCCAGCGCTTCGAGCCCCGCGGCAATGTTGACGCCGTCGCCGAAGATGTCGCCATCCTCGATGATGATGTCACAAGGCCCGTGCGTACCTACCCGTTGCGGACCTCGACGGCGCATTCAGAGCCGGTGCTCATGATTTTCACGCGTATGCCACCCCGACGAACGCACCTCGGCACGAAGGCCTTCGACAGGTAATCACACAATTCTTCCAAAATTACTCACAGTTTGGTGGCGTCAATCCGCGTACCGTGCAGCGGTGGGCGAGCGGCACCGAGGAGCCGCCGCCGGGTGTGTGGGGGGATCTTCTCGCTGCAATCGACGCTCGACGAGAGTAACTCTCGCACGCCGCGACGAGCTCGCCCGCTAGTGGGCTGCGGGTCAGCGAACCGGTCGCGCTGCGCTGGGCGCAAATCGCCTGGGAGGGCACACCGCGTCTGACCGTGCAGCGCCGCAAGGGATCGATCAGCGGCATCGCGCAGACACTCGATAAGGACGAGGTGCGCTGGCTGCGGCAGATCCAGCGCGAACAGCCTGCCGGCACGACGTATATTTTCCAGGGAGAGCGCGGCGCTGTCGCTGTTGACTGGTTCCGGCGCATGCTTCGCCGCGTCGGCGCGGAGTGCGGCCTGCCGCTGGTTCATCCGCATCAACTCAGGCACGGTTGCGGCTTTGCGCTGGCCGACAAGGGACGCGATCTCCGTGAGATCCAGCTGCAGCTGGGTCACAAGTCGATCTCGAACACCGTCGGATATGTCGACCTGCGGCCGGGGCGGCTCGATCGCATCTGGGATTAAGCTGAGGCCGGCCCTGGTGGGCGGGAGACCTCTGAAAATCGACGGGGAAGGCTCAACGTGGTGCGCAGGAGTGCCGAAAGGGCCTTCGACGGCCGGCGGGCAGGGGTTACGCCTTTCGAGCGCCAGCGAGGCGTAAAATCGACTTTCGGTGATCGTGATCGTGTGCCTGCCGTAGCCTCGGGGCGCACCTTCATTGATAGTGCGGCATCTCCAACAGCGCCCACGCGACGCCGCGCTCGAAATCACCAAGCTCGAGCATCAGGTCCGGCTGGTTCCCGAGCAGCACCATACCGTCAGGGAGGAGCCCCACGGCGAGCCAGGGCGGCGCCCCTGGCTTGGTAAGCCGCACGCCGGGCAAGGTCGGGTAGGCGGAAGCTTCGCCCCACAGACGCTGCTCCGACGCCGGAGTGATGGCGAGGAAACACCGGGCGACCTCGACTCCGCGGTGCGACAAATCGAAGATCGCACCGTCGGGCGTACGCTCGACGATCAGCACCGCCCAGCCGGTATTGCCGACGGCCCCGCCACCCTCGGCGATGATCACTTGCAGACCGGAGACGACGTGATCAGCGACCAATTTCTCGCCTCCAACCCCGCCATTGGGCCGAGATTTCCCCGAATGGGCTACGCCGGTGTCGCGGCAACGAAGAGCCGGCGCCCCGGCGTGTGGCGGGATCTTCACGAGATCGCCGTCAAGCGCCGCGGATCTTGCGCGATCGCTCTCCCCGGTCTCGAAAAGTCCTATGGCCAATTTGCCCATTTCCATCACAGCAACAAGGGCGTCGTCGACTGAGATCGAAGAGAGCCACGCTGCCGCTCCTTCCGGACAAAGTCGGACTAGTCACCGAATATCTTGAAAAGCTCGGTGATAACGTGCCCAATCCAAGAACGGTCGGTCCCGAGACCGCGTGGGAGATGTCAATTCGGGGTGTCTGGATTAGAAAGGCCATGAAGCCGCTACAGGAGGAGTCCAACCGCCCGCGCAAAAGAGCGACTGACTGATTACAAGCAAACCCCGGAATAGGAGAACGTTCGATGCTGCACCGCACTTTCTCGGTCGTTGCACTCGCTGCGACAATTGCCGTTATCCCGGCCGGCGCGGGATCAGCCCAGACAGACGAAGTATGGAGCTGCGGCTGGACCTGGGCCGCCTCCCCCACGGGTAAGGACACAGTATATATGACACGATATCAGGTTAAAGGTAGCGTGTTATTGTCGGGCAGCCCGCCGGATCCGGCTCAAGCGAAATATCAGATCCTAGATAACAACGAATATGGTTTGGTTGCATCGCACGGATTTAGCGACGAGCGTGACGGCAAGTCCAATGTCGTAGTGTCAACCGTACAGATTGACAAAAAGACTGGGCGGTATCGCCATTTGAGCATGACTCTGGCATCAGGAGTGCCAGACGTAACGAGCGGAACATGTATGAGTTCCGCATCGACAGCGTCGACCTCTTCAGGGATTGAAGATAAAATCAACAGGTGCTACCGTTTCGCCGGGAGCAATATACCAGTGGACAAGGAGTTGACTCAGGAACAATGGACAGCAGTTCTACGCTGTGAGGAACAGATTAGGTAACGTGATGGCTGCGACATCAGCGAATGGCGGGGCGGAGCGACCACCTGACCGGCGACTGCCACAATGCCGGTCATTCAACCGCAGATTTTTCGCGTTTAATGGTTATATAAACTCGCCCCATAAGTCGTTGAAATCACAGACGGATTAGTAAACACGTTTAACACTCGCGCGCGTAACGTTAATTTCATCGGTTGCCCACAGGGATTATCTATTCCCGGACGATCGTGATTTTGACTTAACGAGTTTAATGCGTACTCCATCTCAGCATACCTCCGTAGGCAATCTCGGCTGAAATGACGCTGGTTTTTAACGTACACGTAAAAGCACGCGTTTAACGCCTGAATTTCCCGGGGCCTCGCGGCGGGCCGGATTTTCCCCGTACCGCAGTCGAGCGATAGTATTGTCTGAAGACCGCACGAAAATACATTTGTCGAATGCATTTTTCTTCTTGGTGTGATGCGCGCACGGCACTAACTTTGGTGGCGCAGCTTGGCATAGGGCCGACTACAGATCTGGGAAGCAAGACCGCGAGGCGATTTTTCACGGCCGCCAGCGAGGCACAAGCCGCGGTCAACTACTGCAGAGCGCTGCAGGTTGCCGCGATGCCAAGCACCGGCCTAAAGCTGCTGCCCAACGGGGGGAAACAGGAAAATGAGTAAGGACGATATACCGATAGCCGCGCGGTCTTGATAATTAATGTCGCCGTAAGCGTGACGGGTGTGGGACGAAGTATGGGTTAGATCATAGGTTGTCATTTATATTATTGGAAATTATGGAGTATCTATGACCTTTGGGCGGAGATTAGCGTCCGCCGTCAGTCCAAGCACGACCAGGTGCGCATCCGCCTAGCCAACACGGGCGACCGACGCGTGGTCACTCAGCGACGTCGCGGGATCGATCTCGATTACCTTCTCACCGCGCCTGAGCGCCGCAACCCGCTGCATCAACCTATCAACGACGCCGTCGTCTCCAGGCGGCCGCAGCTCGGCGACTTTGATCCGCACTGCTGCAGTCTGCGTCGCCAGCGCTACCTCCCGCTTGGTTTTGAGCATCTCCGGATCCGGGTCGCTCAGGTCGATCGGCTGCCTTAGAACCGCACGATTAAACAGCAGCGACTCCCGAAAATTGCCAGCGAACAGCTCGGCATCCGTCATCTGCTCCGGCGGCTTGTCCAACGGTACGGGCAAATCCTTCAGCGCCATTTCAATCGCCCTCTCCGCTGTTCTTTCCAGTCGCGCCGCTCGCGGGTCGGGCGATCGTACCCGGCCCCGCACCCCAGGCTTGCGGCCGCCCGGGATCTTCTCAATGAATCCCTGGGCCCTGGCAAGCCGCATCTTGGCCAGCCACCTGCGGCGCCCCTCGATCGCAGCGGCGCGGGTGTTCACATGCTGCGGTGTGCCGGGAGGGCGACCGGCGCGTGCGCCATGCCAATGACATCTGGGGTAGCCTGGCGCCGGAATACGATTGCACCGGCCACCGTGGCGTGTTTTCGCTCCACATGTTCTATCTCCGAGCGTCATACTCTTGGTCCAGGTCGGTCAGGGCTGGTCCAGGGTTAGGATTTTGCCTGGACCAGGGCTCCCGGCGAGCTGCTTCCAACGGCCCCAATTTGAGCGCACGCTTATCCCCCTAAAGCTCCGCTGGGGTGTCCATGTCAGACTTGGCATTATCTATTGCTCTGGGCATAGCCCTGGCCGCTGCGAGCGGCTTTCGAGTATTTTTGCCGATGCTCATTGTCAGCGGGGCGGCCTATATTGGGGATCTCCAGTTGGACAATAGCTTCGCTTGGCTCGGCACGCCATCGGCCCTGACAATGCTCAGTGTGGCGGCCCTCGCGGAAGTCTTAGCTTATTACGTACCGGTTATAGACAACCTGCTCGATACTTTGGCTACACCCGCTGCATTAATCGCTGGAACGATCGTGTCAGCAGCTGTCATGACCGATGTGCCGCCAATGGTGAAATGGACCGCGGCCGTTATCGCCGGCGGCGGTATCGCCGGCCTCACACAGGGGTTGACTGGAATGCTCAGGGCTCACTCGACCGTTTTGACGGGCGGTTTCGGGAACCCCATCATCGCGACTGTGGAGCTCGGCGGCGCACTCCTCATATCCTTTCTGGCACTGGTGGCACCGGCCGCCGCTATCGCACTGGTCATGTTGTTCTTGTTAGTGGCGATACGTCTGCTTCGCCGGTTATTTGGAGGAACGAAATCGTCGGACAGCCGGACGTAGGTGATGCCGGCGCTTGCCTCGCTTTGGCCGTGCTTCCGCGCTACCCGGCGATCCTTGTACAGGGGAGCACTCTATTAGCCGAGAACAAGTCGCGTGTTGTCGCCCTGGCCGCCCAATACCGTCTGCCGGCGTTCTATAACTTGTGGTTGTTCGTTGAAATGACGGTCTGGCATGCTACGGCCAGATTGGACGAGAGGGCTTCGAGCTGATCCGCACCCACGACCTCGAAGGGACTGTGGCGAAGCGCCTGGACGATCCTCCGCGCCTCCGATGGCTCAAGATCAAAAAACCCGACTATTCGAAGGAAGGAGGGGGCGATCTGTTCATGGGCCACGGCAACGGCCCGCGCATTCGGTAGGCTGGCAGTGACATCGTCCTACACGGGTCTGCCGATGACGCTGGGCAACGCCGCTGCGGCTCGCGTTCGACTGATCGTGTGGTGCAAGACGCGCGGCCGGCACGTCGAGCCCGACCCTGCCGAGAGCTCGATACGGCGCGGATATGCCGGTTCTCGAGTGGCGCGAGCGGCTTGTCTGTTCCGGGTGCGGTGGCCGGCAAGTGGATATGGTCGTCACCGGAACGGAGCGGCGATAGCGTTTCAAGCTGATTTAGAGGGTTGACGATGATCCAGGTGCCGCGCCGCAGGCTCGGCTGGCGCGTCACCGCCGGCATCCTTGCGGCATTGTTGTCGGCACCGGCCCGCTGGAGGACGCCAACAGAGACGGACGCTGGCTGCGTCAGCTGTGCACCAGCGACGAGCCGGCGGATGTTTCCGTATGCGACGCTACATCCTGGGGATGTTCGACAGCCTCGCGCGATGGGGGCCAGCGCCCCGATGCATGCCAGCAAGGGTCACGGACAACCAGGCCCTGTCGATTGTGACTACGTACCTCAGCTCACACTCCGAGGATCTGTTGCTGCCAGCCGACCTGCTCGTTACCAAGGCTATATCCGACGCCTTCCGCTGCTGATCGTAGCGCGGCTGTTTATCATCGGCGCCGCTGACGCTGTAAGACGAGGTCCGGGGGCTCTGGTATCGGCGCGGGGTCGGGGATGGTATTTTGCAGCCCCTGCCAACGCGCGCGTTGTGCTGGCGGCATTCCTGAAGTCGGGGATCGTCAGAGTTCCGCCAGCTGGCCATCCAGCGGTCCTTACGAGGCCGGGGGGAATTCGAGGCCGCGCGTCGCACCCTTCGAAAAATGACTGCTTAATAGACCCCCGGAATTAGCCGTGAGGTCCGGGCGCAAAAAGCTTCATATTCAGAACCGAATTGTGAGTGCAGCAGTCGCTCTTCCGCGTCGATGCGTACAAGTATCGGCGGAATCATCATTGCCGCCAGTAGCACACCGGCACCCGATCGAAATGCAAGGGCCCATCCCAGCGAATTCAGCAACAATCCAAGATAACTGGGATGCCGGATAACACTGTAGACACCGCTCGTGACCAGCGTATGCCCGGGCTGGATGGCGACCAATCCGCTGAACCGGCGGCCGAGAACAAACACTGGCCACAGTCGCAGCGCGCCGCCAATCGCAAACAGAACCACGCCGAACCAGCGAATCGTATCGCCATCGAGAATCCAGATCTCCTTCCGGTCGGCCCAGGCCGGCAGGAACGCCAGCAGCAGACCGATCACCCCGAAGGCGCCGATCACCCAGCGGTTGCTGCGGTCCTCGCGCACCCCGGAGCTGAGATTTCCGCCAGCGAAAAGCGCGATCCCTGACATCGCGCAAAACGCGACGGCCAATGCAATGAGCGCCGGCACGGAAAAGAATGCGGCAACGCCACCCCGGCCGAGGATGGCTAGGGCGAGGTAACTAACGGTACTCAGCAGGATGAACGGCAATCGAACGGCTAGCGGCATTATTCGGTTCTGCGCGCCGCTGGCCGGCTTGTCAAAACTCCCGTGTTTCGCCGTTTCCGCCCTGCATGTAGAACGAGGAGCCGAGCCCGTTGCGAGAAACCGTGCTGTCGGCCGCGGGCCAATCGCGGCCCGCTTGGGTCGCCGGGCCGGCCGAGCTAAGATCGCGGCATGTGTGGACGCGCCCGCCTTTCCTCCGATGTCAGCGAGATCAAGATCGCCTTCGGGATTCCGCCCGAACGGCCGGCGCCGAATTTCCCGCCAAGCTGGAACGTTGCCCCGACCGACTCGCTGCCCGTCGTCCGCCACGACGCCAAGGCCAGGCAACGCAGTCTCGACATGCTACGCTGGGGTCTAATCCCCTATTGGGCCAAGGACATCAAGGTCGGTTTCGCCAACATTAACGCCAAGGCAGAGGGGATCGAGAGCAAGCCGGCTTTCGGGAAAGCCTTCGAACGCCGGCGCTGCGTTGTGCCGGTCGACAGCTTCTACGAATGGAAGAAGACGGGCACCGGCAAGCAGCCTTACGCAATCGCGCTCGCCAATCGCCGGATCATGGCGCTCGCTGGACTATGGGAGAACTGGCATTCGCCCGCCGGCGAGTGGGTTCGCTCCTTCGCGATCATCACCACCACGCTTAACATATCCGGTCGCGCGTTGTTCACCAGGTTATCCGGGCCCTTCCGCGCCCGAAGGCGGCTGTTCCATACCATCTGCTTTAGGCGCTCACATTGCTTCAATCGGCCGGATGCGCCCGCCATTGTAGTAGAGACCCAGGCGTCGATGCCGGTGATGACGTCGACGCCGACCGCGAGTAGCGACATGCCGATGACGCCGAAGCCGCAGACACTCGCCTCCGAACCCACGGGCGGCGTGCGCCCCGCCGTCTCGGCCGCGCCGACTACTAGCGGCAATGGCGAGGCGCCATTCCCTTCCGGGACGGAGGATGCTTCGCGGATCGTGTCAGCCACTCTCGCCTCGGTGTCTCGCGAAAGCTGCACACAGGGGACTGAGCCGTCCGCGTTTTCGTTGCGACACCAAGAGACGGACGGTAACTTCCTGGCCGGCGTTCGACCTAGGGCTGCGGTTACTGCAAAGGGAGCGGGTCGAGAGATGCCCGAGCCAATATTTACGACACTGTCGCTCGATGAGCTGGCGCAACAACCGGCGTCACGGAGTAAGCCCCAAATTTCCGATCCGGGGTATCTGGCTTCTGTCGGGGCGGTTGCCGCCGTGATTATCGGGGTTTTCTTCGGCATCGGCTTTTCTTTGCTTGCGCCGGAGCACATAATCGGTGGTTCAGGTACTGGCAACCGCAGCACCGAAGTCAAAACCCTGCATTCCATTGGTCGCCTGGATTTGTCTAGCGATGCTCAGCCTGCCCCGGCAGATGCCGAGCAGCCGCCCTCGGCGGCAGTGGCTTCCCTCCTGCCGCCGGCCCTCGCCCATAGGCCCATGGCGCGCGAGGACGCAACGCCGGAAAACGCGACCGCGTCACAGAGTTCCGTGTCTGCGGCTAGTGAGGCGGTGATCAGCACCGCAGCCGGTGCAGTTTCCAGCACAGGGGCGTCGGCGGTAGGATCGATGGCGAACGAAACGACACTCGCCCGGCCCGCGACTGTGTCGCCCCCTGAGCGTTTTCCCGCCGCAACTACAGCGACGCCGCCGGCAAGCCCGCCTATGGCTGCGGAGATCGCAGAGCTTTTGGCGCGCGGCGATTCATTCGTTGTCATTGGTGATATCGCTTCGGCACGCGTATTTTATGAGCGCGCTGCCAGTGCCGGAGATGGGCGGGCGGCGCTGCGGATGGGGACGACTTTCGATCCGGCTTTTCTCCGTCGGGCTGGACTGCCCCACACGTTCGGCGACCCAGCTCAGGCGCGCTCTTGGTACCGCCGCGCTTTTGACCTCGACGACGACAAAGCTAAGCGTCGGCGGAATGCTGTTGATACGAAATAGGGCAAGGCTCTCACGTTGCGGGAGTTGGTTTAAAAACGCTGTGGACAGAACCCTCCACCGTCAACCTCGCGGATCGGACGCTCTAACATGGGACAAAACAATGTGATCCACGACGTGCCCAAGGCCGGCAAGCCCCGGCGGGACTTTGGGAACCGAGGTGGTCTTATTGGGCCAGGCTTGCAGCGAGAGCCACGCCGCGGCACAACAAGTTCTCAGCAAAATCATACTGCAGAGTCAAGCTTTCGAAGAAATTGGCGCGCCTGGCGATCGGCTTCGTCGCTACGGATTAGGTTTGGCCTCTTAGCTTTGGCCGTCCTCTTAGCCGCTCCCCTCGGCCCGAGCTGGGCCGATGCCGCGGTGGCGTCTGCCGATGCCGAGGTGGCGTCTGCCGCCGCCGCGGTCGCGTCTGCCGCCGCCGCGGTCGCTAGCGAAATCGCGCAGAAGCAGAAATTGCGCGCCTTGTTTCCTGATCCAACAGCGAGCGTACAGACCACACCGCCGGTTATCCCGCAGCTACAGATTGACGGCGATTTGAGCGGCATGATCGCGACGTTTCAGCCGAACGGCTCGACGCTGACGGCAAACAACGCCTTTTTCCAGAATTTGGGAAGCAATGGGCGCACCTGTTTTACCTGTCATCAACCCCAGGATGGCTGGAGCCTCAGCGCACAGCACGCGCAAGCGCGTTTTAACTCGGATCCTAATGATCCGCTGTTTCGACGTGTCGACGGTGCCACCTGCCCATCGGCTGACGTCTCGACCCTCGCGGCGCAACGTGCCGCCTACAGCTTGCTTACAAACAAGGGCCTGATTCGCGTTGGGCTGCCGATGCAGCCCACGATGGAGTTTCAGATCCTCGATGTGAACGATCCTTACGGATGCGATAACAACCCCATTACCGGCTTGACCGGCTGGAATAGCGGCATCCTATCGTTCTACCGGCGACCCCCGCCTTCCACCAATTTAGGCTTCCTGAGCACGATTATGTGGGACGGGCGTGAGCCGAACCTGCTTCAACAGTCGATTGACGCGACACTCACTCACGCGCAAGGAAACCCGCCAGGACCGAGCCCCAACCAGCAGCAGCAGATTGTCACGTTTGAAGGCTGCACGACGGCACTTAGCACGACGGCAAATCCCCCGGACCCTTGCGCCAATACGCCGAAGGGCACCGGTATCTTTACCGCGCAGATACATGATAACGCTGCTGGGGAGCTAACCGCAGCCGGCGCCAACGGCGGTCCGACGGCGCTGGCCACGAGCGTTACCAAGTTTTTTATTGGCAGCAACGACCCGCTTGGCCTCAACCCGACCGGTGCAGTCTTCAACCCGTTGATCTTCGATATTTACAATCCCTGGGCCGATCTTAACGGACAAGGCGGCGGTGCGGTCGCCGCGCGGAGGGCCATCGCCCGCGGCCAGCAAGTCTTCAACAGTGTTCCGATCAACATCACCGGGGTGGGCGGATTGAACGACGTGCTCAACCGGCCCAGTATTTCCGGGTTCTGCGGCACGTGTCACGATACGCCCGATGTCGGGAACCATTCTGTAAAGGCGCCGCTGAACATCGGTATCGCCAATGCCGGACCAAACAGCCCGCCGGCGTTGGATATTTCAGGGCTGCCAGTCTTCACGCTGTGGTGCACCTCCGGGCCGTTGGCGGGGGCGACGTTTGAGGTCACCGACGTCGGCCGCGCCATGATCAGCGGCAAATGCGCCGATATCGGCAAAGTCAAAGGACCGGTCCTGCGCGGGCTGGCGGCGCGCGCGCCTTATTTCCATAACGGTTCGGCTGCTACGTTGTCGGATGTCGTCGAGTTCTATAACCAGCGCTTCGGCATTGGCTTGACCGCCCAGCAGAAGGCCGACCTCGTTGCCTTTTTAAATGCCCTTTGAGGCGGCCGACTATCGAATTGGCCGCACTGTCGCTGGCGACGCGCTATTCGATTGCTGGTTTACGAGAGAGACGGTTAATGCTTAACGTGAGAGCGGTTTAATTCACTTAACAACGTCGCCCGTTGCTTGTGGCGGCCGTTTGTCGGAGAGCAACAACTGCTCGCGCGGGCGGAGAAATCCCCGAAGCACCGCCTCCCTATGTTTTGCGGCGAGATTGCTGGCGTCAGTTTTATCCTCGGTTGAGTCTCCAATCCCCGCTTGTTCATTAGCTCGCTGATTCCCGGATTCTGGCGGCTGCGCGGAAAAGTGCTGCTGCCGTGAGTGCAGAGATTGCCGAGCCGCATTTTCTTTCTGCGGTATGGCCCCTGACCCAGCCTGAGGGATCAATTGCGTTCTCGCGCTCCCGCTGCCGGTGTCACCGTTGAGCCCGCGCTCGGTCGGAACGAAGCGGCGCCATCCAGGAACCTCCATGGCCAGATCCGCCCTCGATGCCGATCCTTGATGCGCTCTGGCGTGTGCGGGCGCGGCGTCGCTCAATTGGGAGATGTCGCGACCTCCTCCTGTTTCTAGCGCTTGAGTGTTCACCGCCAGCACGATAGGCACCGCGACGGTGACAATCGGGGTACCGCGGCCAGCTTCACCTCCACCGATCAACAGCGGATAATCAGCTGGAGCCAGATGTGCCGGCAGATAGGTGCGCGAGACCTCCTCAGTGTACGGCACCGGCAGGAAATGCACGTGGTCACCCCAGTTCAAATCGAAGAACAGGCGCGCCGGACTCTTCGCCACATGCACGGTCGCGGCAATCTCTCCCTGACGCAACTGCTGGAGTGCGCGAAGCTGATCCAGCGATACGGGTTGGACATTGATCTTCAATGCTCGGAAGAGCACCGACCCGGTGATGAAGGAACGGCTATCGGGCAGGTCGAAATTCACTTTTTTGCCGGCAAGGTCGGCGATACTGGTGATGTCCTGCCGGGCCAGGATATGCACTTCTTCCTGATCGAGCTTTTCGATAT
>Ga0306924_10003544_pt1 | contig 15029 bp, 12 predicted proteins | sample sta12Can44000111_FD_203756 | JGI IMG/M metagenome (GOLD analysis project Ga0306924, IMG submission 203756) | Lab enrichment of tropical soil microbial communities from Luquillo Experimental Forest, Puerto Rico - statanox.12C.anox.44.000.111 (v2)... | ecosystem: Environmental > Terrestrial >... | reverse complement strand
ATCTGGCTATAGGCGATTATTTGCCCTAGCTCGCGGCTTCTGCGCTTTGGCATACGCGCGGAAAAACTATCAAGCCAGTGGTTCGCGTGCTGTTCTGGTTAGGGCAAAAAGTGGGCTCAGAAACAGACGGGTGCACGGAACCGATTCCGTGGGCCCGGTTTCTTTGGCATCGACCTTGGGCCGGGCCAAGCACTGAAAATGCCTTGGTCCGGAGACCAAAGCCTGCAATTCCGTTGGGAGGTTTTCAACGTGACGAACTCGGTGGGCTTCGACGTGCAGTCCGTCCACCAACCCTGCCGGCACTCTTTTCATCGGTAACGGGCAGAACTTCGGCAACTATGCCGGCCGGATTACCAACCCGCGCATCGTGCAGGTTCGCTCTGCGGTATCTAACTTGACCTGAACTCCACCACCCCAAACAGGACTCCAGGAGCCTCGGTTCCTGGAGTTTTTTTTGATTCTTTGGTTCGGCCATTCCGATCAACTTCTCAACCCGACCATAGGCGCGGCGCTTTTTAGCCGCTCCCGGCGGACGGATCTCTCCTCAACCGAACCGGACGTCCACTTTCACGGTGCTAGCACTTTTTCGAAAAACGCGAGCGCCCTCGGGTCGTTTGACTGCCCAAGCCAGAACATCGCCTGCCGTCTGACTTCCGGATTGCGGTTCGTCTTCGCCACTTCAATCAGTTTCGGCACTCCTTCGTCCTGGGGCATCTGACTGAGCGCAAATACGGCCTTTTTCTTCACTTCGGTATCCGGGTCGTTCTGAATGGCTCCGGTGATCGTACTTTCGGCTTTCTTTCCCGCCTTTTGCGCAAGCCAGAAGAGTGCTTGCCCGCGCACGTGCCCGTCCGGGTCTTCCCGCGCCATGCGAATCATTTCGCTTAATGCACCCGGTTCGGCACTCACCGAAAGCGCCAAAGCCACTTGGTCCCGTACGTGAGGGTTCGGGTCGTCTTTCGCCATTTTCTCAAGCGCGCGCAATCCTTCGGCTCCGCGCGCTTCGCCTAGCCAGAAGGCTGTCTCCCTGCGCAGCCATTCCGGCCGCTCCGGCGAAACGAAAGATTCCATCGCGCGGTCCGCCGAGGGATCGCCGTGCAGCGCCAGCGCCGTCAATGCGCTTTTGCCAAGGGACTCGTGACCCTCGCCCGAGGCTTCATCCCTGGTTACGAACCTCTCGAGCACTTTCACGCTTTCGCTCGACGCCGCGCCTTCGAGCCAGAGCACGTTCAGCCCTCCGGCATCTGCCGCGCATCCCAATGAAAACATCCGAATCTTTCCGATTTTTCCGTTCTCCGCTCGATACATCACGGCCACCTGCGAGACGCTCTCGAGCCGCACCTTTCCTGTTTTTTCTTCCGAAGAATTGATGCTGACGGCCGAGCGACGGTCTTCCAACGAGCATGGTCCGCAACCTCCCTGCCAACCGTTGCCATAATCCGAGCAGCAGATCGGGCGCTGGCCTTTCACTTCACTTACGGCATAGCCGAGCCACTGCGCCTTCCGTGCGCTCGCAGCCCAGCGCTCGATTTCCTCGCCGAGTGACCCATGAATGGCCCGGGTTTCAAGCTTGGCGTTTTGAAAGTTCGGCACATCGCCTGGGCTCAAATCTTGCGCCGGATGCGCCCGCGTTGCCGCTAGCGCTCGGAAAATATCGCCGCCCGAGACCTGTCCGGAAATGCCCCACGCTAGTCCGGCACCAATCAGCGCGGCGCCAAACGATTTCCGCGCCGCTCTCCACTTAAGCCTCATGTCCCGCCTCACTTCTGGAGAAGCTCCATCATGTAATCCGTCGCCGTCTTGTCCCCGATCAACGAAAGCTTCTCCACGGCCTTTTTCCGTAAGCCGGGATCCTTCTCGCTCCTCGCAATGGCCACCAACGCCGCGGAGTTGCCCTGGAGAAAATATGCATTGAGCACTGCTTCTTTCAGGTTGCGGTCAGTTTCCTTCGCGTAGATCGACTGCAGCGCGGTTGCGGAATCCTTTCCGCCCACGAGGCCTAGGTTTTTGATTGCCGCGCGCCGCAGTTCCGGATCTTTCTCGCCTTCGGCTGCTTCAACCAGCCGCTTCGCGTCGCCCGCCAGGAAGAACGCTTGCAGAATTTCCCGTCGCACATCCGTCGAACTCTCGGTTCGATAAAGTTGCTCCAGTTCGCTCTCGCCGCCTACCAGTCCCAGTTGTTTGATGGCTTCATGTTTCAGGCTGTCGTTCTTTTCATTTTTCGCAGCATTGAACAGGCTCTGTTTGTCTCCGGACACCATGTAGCTCTTCAACACGGCGCTTTTGATGCTTGCATCGCTCGTTCCCGTGTACACCTCGGCGAGCGTCTTCTTCGCGCGGTCGCCTCCGAACATGCCCAGGTACTCCACAGCCTTGCGTTGTAATTCGGGATTACTCTGCCCGAGCGCGATCTTGCCCAGGATGTCCATGGCCTCGGGCGAACCGCTCTGCGCCAGCACGAATAGGGCCTTCGATTTCACCGCGGGCGAAGACGAACCAGCCAACACCCTTGCGACCAACGGCGCGGCCTTCTGCGGATCACTGTTCATCAATCCCTGCAATGCCAGAAGCTTCAACTCTTCGTCGCCAACGGCTTCGGGGTTTGCTTTGGTCCCGGACGACTGCCGGATCTCAATTTCCAGGGCTTCCGCATCTTTCTTCCAGCGGCTCTGTGGATACGACTTCTTTACCTCCGCGATCGTGGACAGCGCCGCATCGCGCTTGCCCTGTTTGTTTTGCGCGTACGCGAGCCAGTAGAGCGCTGCATCGGTCTGCGGCCCGTGCATTTCGGCCAGCCTAGTGAATGCCCTGGCTGCGTCCCCATAGGACTCCTCATCGAGATGGCCGCGGCCTTCGTCGTAAAGTTCCTGCATGCGGTCCAGACGTTCCTGTTCCGTGTCCTTCCTTGCCTGCTCCGTATCCCTTTTGGCTTGCTCGCGGTCGCGTGCGGCCTGCGCCTGATCGTTCTGTTCCTGATCTGGGTCTCGCTGCTGTGGCGAACGATTCGCCAACAACCGCAACTCGACGGGCGCGTGCTTTGCCTGTGCCGGTGCGACCCTGACCGCGCCCGAGCTTGCTATCGGCCAAGCCAGCAACGCGGCCGCAATCCCGAACCCTATTGCCGCTATCTTCCCGTTCTCCGTCATCGTCCGCCTGTTCATGCCTTGTTCCTTTCCTTCACCCCTGCGTTTTCCCGATCTGGCGAGGGCTTCTTTGCCTTTTCCCTCTCCCGCAAGTCTTGGTTGACCACCCGGACCTTGAACAAAATCCCGTTGGACTCGATGCGCTTCTGCAGCGATTCGAACTGCGCCGGAGTCACCGCATTGGGACTGTTGGCAATATCCAGCAACACGCGTTCGAGCTCCTCGAGGGTGTTGGCCATCGCCCGATCGCCATCGCGCAACGCTGTCTGCCGGTACAGCCGGTTCTCTTCCACCAGGTCTTCTGCCCGCTTCTGCGTGGAGGACATATTCATCACTTTTTGTCCGGGCTCTGGCCGCGCATTCACCAGCTCCATCAGGATCATTTCCGAGCGTCCCAAGTGTTCGCCAACCGCAACCACCAGCACGCGCTCACGCACTTGGTGTGCGTCTGCCACGCCTTCGTCTGGCACAGGGCTCTTGCTCACTCGCCCCACGAAGAACGCGAGCAAAACCAGCGCTGCTACCGTCCCGAGCGCAACCATTCGCCGCGGCAGGAACAGCCCTTCCCACCACTTCGCCTTCTTCTCGGGAAGCCGCGGTGCGATCTGCCGCCACACTCGCTGGCCATAGTCTTCTCCCGGTTCTGGCACCGGCAGCGCGTTTAGCGTCGACAGCACGGCCTCGATCTGCTTGAGCTGTCGGGCGCACTCGGGGCATTCCTCGAGGTGTGCGGCAACGCCCGCGCGGTCTCTGCTCTCGCCATCCCGGTAAGCCATCAACTCTTCTTCTGTCCTGTGTTTCATGATTCGTTTCCCACCGAACGCGCGGCTTGGCCGGAGCCCGTAAAGGGTTCGAGGGCCTTGCGAAGCTTTCCGACCGCGCGAAAAACCGTGTTCTTCGTAGCGTTTGAGTTGGACTTCAGCACCGCTGCGATCTCTTCAATCGCGCACCCTTCCCAATGCCGCATGACCACCGCCGTGCGTTCCGCCGGTGTCAGCGCTTCGAGCGCCTCTTTCATCTTCGCCGCAAGCTGCGCGCTACCGGCCAGTCGCTCCGGCGATGGCGCGGAGTCCCTAACCGTGCTTAGCGGGTCTACCTCCAGCCCGTCCTCGCCGGGATTGCCGGGCATTTGCCGCCGCACCTTCTCCGTGTTCTGCTTGCGGATCCGGTCAATGGCGTAGTTGGCGGCGATCCGATAGACCCAGGTTCCAAAGTTCGCTTCGCCCGCGAATTTTTCCAGCTTCTGGTAAGCCCGCAAAAACGCCTCCTGCACCACCTCTTCGGCGTCATGGCCGTTGCCCGTCATGCGATAAGCCATGCGAAAAACGCTTCGGCTGTGCCGCTCGACGAGGACACGATACGCGTCGCGGTGGCCCGCAAGCGTGCGCTGAACCGCTTGGGCGTCGCTGATGGCCTCGCCATCAACCGTATCTATGTCCTCTCTCATCCTCACGATTAGACAGGTTAGTCCCTTCCCGGTTAGGTGTTGAGGAGCTGCCATCGGCTAAGCTTTCGGCCGCCGGGTGTTCTTCGATCGCAGCCCACATTCGCCCTTAACCCCCGAAATACCGTATCATTACGAGGGGTTTGGAGACGCCAAAGTGATCCCACGCTACACTCGGGAAGAGATGGGCCGCGTTTGGAGCGACGCCAATCGCTACCAGAAATGGCTCGACGTGGAACTTGCCGCAGCCGACACGCTCGCGGAAGCGGGGCAGGTCCCCCAGGCGGCCGCAGCCGCCTTGCGCGCGCGCGCCAAGGTTGACGTCGCGCGAATCAACGAACTGGAAGCCAAAGTGAAGCACGACGTCATCGCCTTCACGATGGCTGTCGGCGAGTCCATCGGCGATCCTTCGACCGCCCGCTGGCTGCATTACGGCATGACGTCCAACGATGTTGTGGATACCGCACAGGCTTTGCTGGTCCGCGACGCTTCGCACATCATCGAACGAGACCTGGTTTTGTTCGCGGAAGTCCTCGACCTGCGCGCCCATGAGTTCCAGCACACCCCACAGATTGGCCGAACGCACGGCGTTCACGCCGAACCCATCACGTTTGGCCTGAAAATCGCCAACTGGTTCGCGGAAAGCCAACGCAACATCGCCCGCTTCCGCGAAGCCGCCAGCGGCATGGCCTACGGAAGAATCTCCGGCGCCGTCGGCAATGCGGCACATCTCGGCCCGGAAATTGAACAACAGATTTGCAAGCGTCTTGGCCTTCAGGTGACGCCAATCGCCTCGCAGGTGGTTCAGCGCGACCGCCATGCGCACTATCTAAGCGCGCTGGCTCTGATTGCCGCCACGCTTGAGAAGATAGCCCTCGAAATCCGCCATCTCCAGCGCACCGAAGTTCGCGAGGTCGAGGAGTATTTCAGCGGCGAGCAGCGCGGCAGTTCGGCCATGCCGCACAAACGTAACCCCGTAACCAACGAGCAGATCTGCGGGCTGGCTCGCCTCGTGCGTAGCAACATGATCGCCGCGCATGAAAACGTCGCTCTTTGGCACGAGCGCGACATTTCTCACAGTTCCGTCGAACGCGTGATCCTTCCCGACTCCACGATATTGATCGACTATATGCTTTCCAAAATGACGGTCCTCATCGGCGAGATGCGCGTCTTTCCCCAGCGCATGCTGCGCAATCTCGAGCTGACACATGGCTTGGTTTATTCCGGCCAACTGCTTCAGGACTTGGTCGAAAAAGGCATGTCGCGCGACGATGCCTACAAAGCAGTGCAGGAAAACGCCATGGCGGCGTGGGAATCGGAAACGAGTTTTCGGGAACGGGTCACAAAGGACGCAAGAATCACGAGGTACATGACACCCAAGGATCTGGAGCACACCTTCGACCTCAACCGGCAACTGCGCCATGTAGACAAGCTCTTCGACCGCGTCTTCGGTGCCCACCCGGCCGGCGAGCGCGGCATCGCCAACAAAGCCTAACGACGCCAGGCAGTCGTCAGAACTCAGCCGGAAACGATGCGCAGGAACTCCTGACGGGAGCAACTGTTGCCAGCCTCGGATCAGCCGAGAGCCTACGAAAAGAAAAGAGCCCCCGGGCGGCCAGGAGCTCTATTTGGGAAGGCCTCTTCTGAGTTTGCTACCCGCAAGCTCAGCTGCGGAGGCGGAATCTATTCGACACGCTGCACGTAGCGCGCTTCGGAAGTGTCGACGCGAATCCGGTCGCCTTCATTCACAAAAGGGGGCACGTTAACGACCAAGCCGGTCTCGAGCGTCGCCGGCTTCATCACCGCGCTGGCCGTAGCTTTCTGCAGCGTCGGCTCAGTCTGCACCACCTTCATATCCATCGTGTCCGGCAGGTCGACGCCAATGGCCTTGTCCTCAAAAAACTCGATTTTCACGATCGTGTTGGGAATCAGGTAGTACACGGTTTCACCGAGCTCGTCCTTGGTCATCTGCATCTGCTCGTAAGTCTGTGTGTTCATGAAGTGATATTCGTCGCCCTCGCTGTAGAGATATTCGAATTCCACTTCATGCAGGATCGCCCTCTCCACAAATTCTTCCGCGCGGAACCGGTAATCAATAATAGCGCCGGTGCGTAGATTCTTCATGCGCGTTTGCATGGAACCTCGCTTGTTGCCCGGGGTACGGTGCTCGGTGCTGAACACAGAATACAGATCACGTTCGTGCTGGATAACCATACCGGGACGAAGCAGTGTCGCTTTGATGCTGCTCATAAGTTCACAAGGCTGCGGACCGGCCTGTAGCTCCCTCTGCAGATTAGATGCGTTTTCGGAAATTCCAGACGGCAGCCCGACAGAGCGGCGCATGGAATGACCTGCCTGCCCCGCCTACCGCAGGCAGGAACTGGCAGGTTCGAGGCACGCTCGAACATCCGCTTCCTACGGTGAATCAAAAGTATAAACGCCCCCGCTACCTCCGGTCAATCGCGCGTTGGGATAGGGGTTAGGAGAGGGCAAAAGTGCCCTTTTTGCACTATTTTGGTGCAATTGTTCCTTTCGATTTCCTAACTCGAAGTGAATCACTCGCTAATAGATTGGGTTCGATCGCCAGGAATCACGTCTACGAGACTTTTGAAATTCAGAGTGTGTTTCCAATGAACAATTAGGCCTGCGGGCCGGGCGCTTCAACTGGATTTGTCTCTGATGATCCCGTGCGCAGACGTTCACGCAATGCCTGCAACTGTGCCTCGCTGAAGGGAATCGCGTGACATGGCCGGTCTCCCGGCAGAAGGTGGGGAGCACATCGATTATAGCAGGCCATCAGTCAGGCGATTTGCTACTCCAAGATTTGAAGACGAGATCGCCCGGGCCGTTACGTGACGTGGTCAGGACAGTAACCATTAAAACGGCTAACTTTGGGCTGGGGCCGGAACCTGTCACTGCTTATATGCTTTGTGGTTTGTTAGTTGACAAGGCATGCTATTCATCACCAATCGCGATGAAGTACCAAGAGCGAATGGGCAAGTATGGAACAAGGCTTTTCACTTTTTTGGACTACGACGGTGCGCCGTGGAATAACAATAATGCTGAACATGCCATTAAGGTCTTTGCAGGGGCTCGCAGATATGCAGACGGCAGGTTCACTGAGGACTCAATCCGAGAGTACCTGGTCATGCTAAGCGTCGTTGAAACGTGCAGGTATCAGAACATTGCGGTGCTTGAATTCTTGCTTGGGCTGGCAAACAATTCTTCCGCTAGGGAGCTGTCGCTGGAATAATCGCAAGACAGAGTGTCGCTCTGGGGTGGAACAGCCGCCCGCACGCGCACGCATCCGCGCACCCGCCCGCCGCCCGAACCCCAGGTGTAGCATTTTCTCCTCAGCGCGTTATACCCCGTCAATCGCGCGTTGGGTATGCGTCTACGGCAGTGAAAAGGGACCACCCCCCTGGGCGATTTCGGTCTTCAGCTTTGACGCCTTTAGGTGCTGGAGCAAATGCCGCCTTGTTAAAAATCTTCCCGCCCGGATATTGCGGGCCAAAAAGCTCGAACGGCTCAACCTGGCGCGTATCAATCAACGCCGTGAGGTCCAGGCCGACAACATCCACCTGCAGTTTGGTGCCATCGGTATGCTCGATCACGGCGCCATCAACGATGGACGTAGGAATCATACGGCATCAGTTGGAGACTACCGCTGTCCGGCTCGACTAGCCACACTGTGCGTCCATGGAAGTAGTTGAGCAAGGGCTGCATGGAAACCGATGGAATCTCGCGCGCCCACACAACATTAGCTCGGTCAATCTCTGCGCGATTGTAGACCCATTCGTAGTTCGGATCGTGCTGGAGCGAGTAGCGGACGATGACAAGATGATCGCCAGGGACTGCGCTGAGTTTGGCGGCTATCGTAGCGCGGTTGTCAATTGGGCTCGCGTAAGTGCGAAAACGAACCGGAGCCAAGAACAAGGCGCACAGGAAGATAGCTCTCGAAACGCCAATTCCAATTGGCCGTCCGTAAAAGTGCCAACGCCGAACATGACGCATTCCTTGCACTACGAGAGCGAACGTTGTGGCGGTTAACGGCGCTGCATAGTGGGGTAGGAACCAAGCGACCAACAGGAATCCAGCGAAACAGGTTGTCCACTGCAACACCAGAAACCTCACGCGCCGATCGCGCAGAAGCCAAGGCAGACCAATGAGTGGCACGCAAAGCTCAGTCCCGAGGTAAAACCTGGCGAAATCAATGGCATTGTTCTTGAGTGCTAATCCGATGTGCTTTGCACTATCCGGATGCCCATTCTTCCACGCCACGGAGGGCCACCAAACGTTATAGTAAGTATCTAACTGCGGATTCGAGAACTGGAATGGCTGCCGCGCCCTCTGCCAGGCTAATAGAGGGATTGCGAAGTGATTTTGAATATTGCTCGTGTAGGGAAAGTGCCATGGGTTGCCAGTTGTTCTGCTGTTGTAATAGAGGATGAATGTGCCGCACAGGAGCAGGACGAGACAGAGGGGTGCGACGATGCGCCGCAGCTTTACACGTCGAACGCAACCACGGCTGCCAAACAGCCACGCCACGAGAACGACATATACAAAGGTCAGGAAGATAACTCCTTCGAATGGTCGGCAATTTGCCAGAATCGCCGTGCCGATTCCTAGGATCACCGCATCACGAACTCGGCAAGAATGAAGGATTCGCGGCAAAGCTCCAACGGCCAGGGCTCCCCCGATCGCCGCCACGGCGCCGCCCCAATAGCTGTTCACCCAGTAACTGAAGATTCCAAGGCGGAACAGCACAAGGGCTCCGCCCAGTAGCGCCCAAGGTGGCGGCAGCCAACCCTGAAGCATCCATAAAACCGCTGCGCACATGGCCGAAATGCTAAGTACGACGCCGACCCAGGGATGTCCGAGAAGCTGTCCCAACGCCAAGATGGCACCTTGCGCCGGGGGATATATAGAAACATAGGTCGGGTGCTGATTCACGTGAAGCGTATCGAAGTAGACCCACATAGCGTGGCGCGGATTGGCCAGGCGCCCGTGCGCAAATGTGTCAGACGCCAGGAGATAACTGAACTCATCGTGAACACGGGGGACAGGAACCGGCAGCATCCAGAGAAGACTCACCCTTATGACGGCAGCCGCGACACCGACCAGGCATATTGATAAGAACTTCTTTTCGGCAAGGCGTGTCCCGAAACTCTCAATTGGCCGCAGCACAACACTGCCAAATCGGGGCGCAATGCAAGCGGTGCAGGATACGACCAATACAATAAGGAGCACGAGGTGCCGCTGAATTACATTTTCAACGATAGCCACCGCATCACGCATGTGTTAGCTCTCGCGATGTTCGTGCTACTTAATGTGAACTCCGGCCCCGGCGCAGATTCGATTTCCTGTAAACTCTCGCCTCATGGTTGATGAAGGGACTACCCCCAATATTCTATTTCCTGGCGTTACTCGCCACTAGCCTAACCGTGAAGTTCATGCCGTTGCTGGTCACGCCGAGGACGGTCACTAACAAGTTCCCGGTCGTCGCTCCAGTCGACTGTGGTCACAATGCTCGTAGCGGTCCGATTCTCGCTCGTCACGCGAGCAACTGTGGCTGAATGTTACCGTACTAGTTCCTTGCGTCGAGCCGAAGTTGCTTCCACTGATGGTTACCGGCATTCCTACTGCTACAGATTTGTGTGGCCCCCAGCTTAGTTCCATCTGCGGATACGAGGCGGGGAAACGCAGGGTATCCAATCATCCTCGCGGGAAGTGTAAACACTCTGGTTGTTTATGACAAGTTCCTTACCTTCTTTATGAAACCTCGCAGGTCAGCGTAACCGTTTGCGTAAACGTCGAGCCATCTAAAGACAATCCAACCGAATATAAGAAGAGGAGCCAGCGGGTTCGGAAACAAGGGGCCACGGCTACCCTTGTTCCGTACGACTGAAGTCAGCAATTGGCATTGGGCCGGCACGAAACATTGGACCTTGCTAATGGGATCGGTTTAACCCCTCCTTAACTGACTACGGCTATCGCCTCTTTGTAGTTCGTGAGGGTCCGTGCTAGACTCTACGCCTCAACCCCGCCCTCAATGCGTCACTGAGGGAACCAGTGCTTAGCGAAACTGAGGCAAGATTAAACCGCGATTTCCTGCGGGAATACAGCGGCGAAGCAAGCATCCGAAAATACACGAAGGATACCGCCGGCAACGGCATCAGTTACCTCTTGGATCACGACTATGGGGATATTTATCTCGATTTCATCGAAAAATGCATCCCCAAGCCCAAGCTCCAGAAGGGGATCCGTATATGGGAGTTCGGCTGCGGCGGCGGCATGAATCTCGTTCAACTGGTTTCCTTGCTCCAACGCCGGGGAATCAATCTGGAAAGCGCCTACGGAACGGACTTTTCCGCGACATTAGTTGCCGCTGCCAATCAAGAAGCAAAGAAATATCTCACGCCAGAGCAAAGAGAAAAGGTACGCTTCTGCGAAGCAAGGAACGAAAATCTCGTCGAGGATCTGACAAAGGCGCTGGGCATACCGGAAGGGTCACTTCTTGGATCGTTTGATTTCATATTGGGCGTTAACACAATCCGTTACTGCATTCGCCTGAAGACTGACGAGAAATGCGCGAAGGGAATCTATAATCTTTTGACCGACGGCGGCGTGTGTGTAGTCATCGATATGAATAACAAGTTTCCTGCCTTTCGCAGCACCTTAAAGGACTGGCTGACCAAAGAGAAGCTGGCATACTATTCGCCCACGCTTGAGGAATACAAACGTCCGTTTGCCTCCACTGGATTTGAACTTCTGAAGGTAGATAATTTCTGCTGGATACCACACTCGGCAGGGCCAAGTCTCACATTTGTCATGAGGACGTTGACGCCGCTGCTAAACGCCGTCGCGCCAAGCCACGCCATGCGTTCGCTGGTGGTTTCCCGGAAGAATGGGCATCGTTCGAACGAAGTCTGAACGCAGGTAGGTGGTCCATGCGGACGTCTCAGAGTGACCCGAGAGTTCATGCATCGCAACTCCCGAAAGCCTTGTTGCTTTGCGGAAAAAAGTCCTCGCCTGACGACCCCAACCTAGCAAAGATTCTCGATTTTTTTGGCGTACCCTGGATCGCGCTGGGTGTCGACGAAATTACGACCGCCTTGCCCTCGGGTGGCAACAGGGGCCAGTACTGCATTCTGAGTTCTGCATCCTGTTTGCCGGAAGCCATTGCTTCCCAAAGCGTTTTGCCTGCTTGGATCACGAACGCCGGTTCGGTGTATCTCTACGGCTTCCGAAGCATAGAGGAGCACAAAACCCTGCTGCGCTCGTTGACTGGCGATCCGCGGGCCAACATTCGCAGGTTCGGCGCGCAACGGGCGGGCATGTCTGTTACAGCCGATGTTCCCGAGATTTGCGGTCCGATGTCGGGAATGCAGGTGCCGGCGGAAATGAGCGAGGACGACGTCTTGTTTGAAGTTGCGCCTGGCGGCACAGTTCGCAGCATCATCGCCGCGAATGACGCGCAAGCGTTCCTCGAGGTTACGTGTGGTGGGGCGCGATTTTATTTGTCGGCCTCCGCCGAGACCCTCGACGTGACATCCGTTTCTTCAACCTACTTCGACGTGAAGAAGCATTTTTGCCAAGCTGTTCCGATCACGATGTACGTTCGCTCCGCATTTCGGGATGTTTGGTGGAGTTGTCCTGAGACGAACGGATGCCTCATCGTCGACGACCCTCCTCTCAAGCCCCGTTATGGCTTTCTGGAATTTCGCGAAGTGCTGGAACTCATGGAGAAACACAATTTTTCGACCACTGTCGCGTTCATTCCCTGGAACTGCCGTCGAACGAATTCCCGCACCGTAGACCTTTTCCAGAAACGCCCCGACCGGCTGTCTATCTGTGTTCACGGTTCCGATCACACCGGAGGCGAATTGGCCATCCGGTCCACGCCTCAATTGAACTGCATAATCAAGATGGCGGAACAGCGGATGGAGCTGCTGCAGCAAAGAACGGCGCTGGACCACTCCCGTGTGATGGTTTTTCCCCAGGGAGCATTCTCGCCCGAGACGGGGCGCGCTCTGAAGCTGAATGGCTTCGTCGCGGCGGTGAATACCCAGGTCGCGCCTTCGAACGGCGCCCAAAACGAGACTACCATTGCAGACTTGTGGGATGTGGCGATTATGAAGTACGGAACCTTCCCCATCTATACCAGGCGCTACTTGCATCACGGAATTGAAAATATGGGGTTTGATGGGCTGCTGGGCAAGCCATGCTTTTTGGTCGCGCACCACGACATTTTTCGGGAACATGCGCGAGATCTGGTCGAGTTCATTGCACAGCTCAATACCTTGAAGTGGAATCTTCGCTGGCGTCCCCTCGGCGAAGCGATCCGGCATAGCTATAAAGCCTATAATCAGGACGGCGGAAGCCGCGTCGTGCAGATGTTCGCCGAGCAGCTAGTTCTTGAGAATTCAAGCGCCGAGTCACAGGACATCCTGTTTGTTAAGGAAGAAAGTGACGGCGATTGTGTGCGAGCAGTCAGTGTAAATCAGGCCTCGGTCGCCTTTCACCATGAAGGGAATTATCTTACGTGGGAAGCGAAGTTGCGTCCGAGAGAACGTGCCGACGTGCAAATTGCTTACTCGAATAACCTCGCCTTGGCTCCGACCCACAACAATCTCGGATACCGTACCAAGGCCGCGCTCCGAAGATACCTTTCTGAGGTTAGAGACAATTATCTTTCGCGAAGCGAGACGTTGTCCCGGGGTGCGTCCAAAGCGTTGACGCTAATAAGAAATAGTGTCCCTCGCCCGCACTCCTAGGGCTAAGCCAACTTATATGGGCTAATTCGTTTGCTGAGGTAAAAGCGCAACAGGGTACCGAAACGCACTTGTCCGGCCTGCCTGCGGAACAACCAACCTAATGTAAATTGACGTAACCTTCCTGAGGAACCACTTACCTACTGTAAATTAATGTGAATTGTCGTTGATATGACAAGAGCAAGTAGGGCCGCTCGTCCGCTCGGTGTTATACTCTTTTTCCCACCCGGCGAATCTTACTAGATTCAGAGGAAAGTTTCCCCGCCCTTCTACGAATCATGACGAGGTTGGTTGCAATGCTCCACATGCCGAGCAAGAAGGAAGAACTTGAGAGGATGGACCTGAACATTCTGGCGGTGTTCTGTCAGAGCGTGGCCGAAGCCCATAGCGACAACTCGTCTGAAGCTCACCACGCACGACAACTCAAATACGAGTGGACTATGATTCTCGACCCACCTGACCCGTCGGCGCGTTTGCGGAAGCGACAAGAAGATATTGATCTCGATGCCGCGGAGCTTAAGGGACGCATGGTCAGCTTCCTGTCGAGCGTTTTAGCGTTTGATTCGTGACGCCTGAAGGACCAGCGAAGACGGGTGGTGAGGGTCGCTTTGATTCAGCCCCATCTCCTTCTCATACACCTCGCTCTTGATCTGCGCCCATCGGTGAGCCTCGCCCAACAGGTTTATGAAAGAAGCGTCCGGCGTATCGGACCAGATTTGCGCCGCGAGTGCGGTATCCGCCGCGTCAATGGCCTGCACATATTTCAAGACCATCGCACGGACCGCATCGTCCTCCGCACTTGCTTCGCGCCTTTGAGAGATCCCGCCGTCAATGCGGCGCTCCGCGGCCGCGTCGGCCATGATTTTTTCAAGTTCGCTGACGCTCCGCGGAAGTTTCCCGCTCAGTACTTCGTGGCCGGTCTCGGTAACCAGGACGTCATCCTCGATCCGTACGCCCAGGTTTTCTTCCGGAATGTAGATGCCCGGCTCGACCGTAATCACCATCCCGGCAATCAACGGTTTGCACGGGTCGCCGGGGTCGTGCACATTCAACCCGATGTTGTGACCCAGTCCGTGAATGAAATACTGCCCGAGCGGCTTGCCCTCCCGGTCCTTGCCATGCGAGTTGATATAGTCGTACGCCATTTTGTAAACACTCTTGTCGCCCTTGCGGCACATATCCATTCCCGGCTTTACCGCATCAATGGCGGCATTTTGCGCCGCCAGCACGATCTCATAAATCTCGCGTTGACGCGGCGTGAACTTGCCGTTCGCTGGAAGCGTGCGCGTAATATCCGAAGCGTAGCCTGAAAACTGCGCGCCAACGTCGAGCACCACAACATCGCCATCCTCGATCTTCCGCGCAAGCTTGTCATAGTGCAGCGCCGTCGAATTTGGCCCTGCGCCAACGATCGGAGCGTAGGCCTCCGCCTCCGAGCCGCCCATTGCATGCGTCTCCACCATCTTTGCCGCTACCTGATACTCCCACAGTCCTGGGCGCATCATCTTCATCGCTTCCATTTGCGCTTCGTCGGAAAGCTTCACCGCCTGGCGAATCAGAGCAACCTCCGTCGGCGATTTGACCATCCGCAGATCGGTGATGTTCGCCCGAATGTCCTTGATATTCACTTGTGGCGCTGCCTGCCTCAGCCAGTCAACAGTCTCTTTC
>Ga0306924_10003542_pt1 | contig 15033 bp, 12 predicted proteins | sample sta12Can44000111_FD_203756 | JGI IMG/M metagenome (GOLD analysis project Ga0306924, IMG submission 203756) | Lab enrichment of tropical soil microbial communities from Luquillo Experimental Forest, Puerto Rico - statanox.12C.anox.44.000.111 (v2)... | ecosystem: Environmental > Terrestrial >... | reverse complement strand
ACGACGCAGATACACGATTGGACTCCGAAGGGCCTGTGCAAGAATTGACGCCCTATTCGATCACCTCGTCGGCGCGCGCGAGCACGGAAGGCGGAATCGCGAGGCCCAGTGCTTTCGCGGTTTTGAGATTGATCACCAACTCGTACTTGTTCGGCGCCTGCACCGGCATTTCGGCTGGCTTCTCGCCCTTGAGGATGCGATCGACATAGCTGGCGGCTCGCCGATAAAGGTCGGTATAGTCGGATCCATAAGAGATCAACCCACCGCTGGAAACCTGGTCGCGGTTAAAGTAGACCGCAGGAAGCTTGTATCGAGCGGCAAGCGAGACGATCAGTTCACGTCGAGCGTTTCCCGACGAGCTCGCTGTCGCAATCAATCCGCCATTTGGCTCGCGCGCAAAGTCTGAAATGGCCCGCTCGATGTCGCTCGCCTTATCGTGAGTATTGATTGGGCTCACCTCTACGCCGACCGACGGCGCTACAGACTGGATGACGGCGAACTGGCCGATGCCCGCGGTCGAAAGAGGATCCCGAAGGACCGCAGCTCGATTTACACCCGGCGCGATCTGCTTGAGCAATTCCAACCATTTTCCGCTCAGACTATATTCAAACGCCATAAACCCGGTAGCATTGCCACCCGGCCGCGATAGACGCGCCACCATGCCGGCGCCGACCGGATCGATTACGACCGCAAACACGATCGGAACGACGCGGGTTACCTGAAGCAGCTGCTCCGTGGCTTGGCTGCCAGTGGCCAAAATGACGTCGGGCGCAAGCGCGGCGAGCTCTGCCGCCTGTCGGCGTATGACGTCGGCATTGCCCTCGCTCCAACGATGGTCGAACCGCAGATTGCGGCCGACTGTCCATCCAAGTTGGTGTAATCCTTGCTCGAACGCGGTGAACCGGGCTTTACCTTCTAGATCGTCCGCGCCCACGCCCTGGAGCACGCCGACGAGTAGCATCCGGTCCGGTTGCTGCGCGCGCGCGTTGACCGCCCATACTGCTGCCGCGCCGCCGAGAAAGGTGATGAACTCGCGCCGCTTCATGCCAACCCCCTGCCGGGATCAGAGTTTCGCAGTGTAGCGGCAAACTGGGTGCGAGGAAGATATTGGGGGCTGGTTGGGTAATAAATTTTCGTCCTGATGTCCGAGACGGGTCAAGAGCGGAAGTGACCTGCGGCGCCGGCGAGGTCCAGTCTACCGCAGGCGGACATTGGAGTCACGCATCGTCATGTCCACTATGGGCCAATAAGCGACAAGGGCTCTACGTCACTCGATGATCTCGTCGGCGAGCATAGCGAATGAGTTTTGGATCTTGAGGCCGAGTTCCTTAGCGGTCGTCATATTGATGACTAGTTCAAACTTGACCGGGGATTGCACCGGCAGTTCGGCAGCCTTTTCGCCCCGCAGAATGCGATCGACATATGAGCTGGCGCGCCGAAAGGTATCGACCGTATCCGGCCCGTAAGACACAAGCCCGCCTTCGCGGACGAATTGCTTGTAAGGAGAAAGGGAAGGGATGCCGTGCGCTTTGACTGATCGGAGAATTGCATCCCTGTGAACAATGACGAAGATGTCGGAGCCTGCAATCAACCCGCTACCCGCCTCCCGTCCGAGCCTTGCAATGGTCTGCTCGATTTCGGCTTCGTCGTGGACGGGCGCGGGGCTGATCTCGGCAGCGATTGACTGCGAAACTCCTTTGAACGAACGCAAAAACACTTCGTAGTAAGGCGAGGTACTTGGGTTGAACATCAATGCGACCCGAGACAAATTGGGAGACACATCCTTCAGCATCGCCGTCCATTTTCCAATGATCGGGAACTCGATAAACGAAAATCCCGTAATGTTGCCTCCCGGACGAGACATGCTTGAAACAAAGCCTTGACCCACTGGATCGTTGACGATCGAAAATACGATTGGAATGCTAGTCGTCGCTTGCCGCAGTGCGGCCAAAACCGGCGTGCCGTTTCCTACAATCACATCAGGTGACAGACTGACAAGCTCTGCCGCCTGCTCGCTCATTCGCGCTGGATCGTCGGCGGCAAACCGATATTCGATGTGAATATTGCGACCCTCCAACCAATCCAAATCACGCAAGCCAAGTCTGAACGCCCTTATTCGGGATTGCGCCTCAGGATCATTTTCGGCGAGCCCCAGTAGAAGCCCGACGTGACGCACACGATCGACGCGCTCAGCCCGCGCCCCGACCGGCCACGACATCGCCAGGCCACCTAAAATTCCAATGAATTCGCGCCGCCGCATCTGCCGCACTCCCAGTTCGGGTAAGGCGTCATCGGGGTGAGACTAACACGGGTGTGGTAATGTGACTTGGACTTTTAGGGTGGCCGAAGTCGACTTCGCGTCAATTGAAGGCATTCAGCGAGTCCAAGCAGATGTCCGCCCTATAGCGGACATCTGCGACACGCACCGTCATGTCCATTTTGGGCCAGGAGGCGACCTCCACTCACTGAAGCGGGTCGACTTTTTGACCAGCGGGTTTTCGCGTGCGCAGGTCAGTTCCCGATGGCGCTGGCTCGCCAGCCAAAGACAAATTTCGACGCCCCATACCAATCCCTTTCCAAAGCAGAAACGGGGTCGTAGAGTTGCGACGTCGGGTAAAGCCATTGGCAATCCTGAACTGGTGATGCCTGACCGTTGTGTGTGTGCGGAAAGGAAGGATCCGACCAATTATCTCTGCGTCGTTTTGACGTCCCTTAGGGGTGAACATTGTTTGGTTGGATTTCCTGCCACGCGGGAGGACATCCATGGATACGATCAACAATTCGAGTACGCAGACGAAGATTTTATGGATTGCCGTTGCTCTTCTGGGTGCGCTGGCATTCGGGATCGTGGCGCTCAACCGAGGTGAATCGGTCAACGCCGCCTGGCTCGTCGTCGCCGCGACCTGCATCTATTTCATCGCCTATCGGTTCTATGGGTTGTTCGTCGCCAACCGGGCGCTCGGAGTAGATGCCAGGCGGCAGACGCCCGCCGTTCGGCACAATGACGGTCTCGATTACGTCCCGACCAATCGTTATGTCCTCTTTGGCCATCATTTCGCAGCGATCGCAGGCGCGGGTCCGTTGGTCGGCCCGGTGCTAGCAGCGCAAATGGGCTATATGCCGGGCACGCTCTGGATTCTCGCTGGTGCGGTATTTGGCGGAGCGGTCCAGGACATGACCGTGCTATTTCTGTCGACACGGCGCGATGGCCGCTCGCTTGGCGACATCGTGCGTGCCGAAATGGGAGTGATGGCGGGTACCATCGCAGGCATAGGGATTCTCCTGATCTGCGTCATCGTGCTTGCGGTGCTGGCGCTCGTCGTCGTCAAGGCGCTGATCGGCAGCCCGTGGGGGACTTTCGCGGTGTTCTGCTCGATACCGATCGCGCTCCTGATGGGAGTTTACAGCCGGTACATCCGCCCGGGCATGATCGGCGAAATGTCGGTACTCGGCTGCGTATTGCTTCTCGCTGCGCTCGTCTACGGCAAGACCGTGTCCGAAACGCCTGAGCTTGCCCGCTATTTCGATCTGAAAGGCGAGACATTGGCGCTGATCATCATCGCATACGGCTTCGTCGCATCCGTGCTGCCGGTCTGGCTGCTTCTGGCCCCGCGCGATTACCTGTCGACTTTCCTCAAGATCGGCACCATCGCGCTGCTTGCCATCGGCATCATCATCGTTCGTCCCGATCTCCAGATGCCGGCCGTGACCAAATTCATCGACGGCAGCGGACCGGTTTGGTCCGGCAACCTGTTCCCGTTCCTGTTCATCACCATCGCCTGCGGCGCCGTTTCCGGATGGCACTCGCTGATTTCCTCCGGCACGACCCCGAAGATGATCGAGAACGAAGACCAGATCGCCTTCATAGGATATGGCTCGATGCTGATGGAATCCTTCGTCGCCATCATGGCGATGATCGGCGCCAGCATCATCCACCCTGGCGTCTATTTTGCGATGAACAGTTCAGCGGGATTGATCGGCACCACGGCTGAGCAAGCGGCGCAAGTGATTTCGGGGTGGGGATTCACGGTGACCCCAGCCGAAATCAACCAGGTTGCAAAGGACGTCGGAGAGAACTCGATCATGTCGCGCACCGGCGGCGCACCGACGCTCGCCGTCGGCATGGCCCATATCCTGTCGTCGTTCCTCGGCGGCCGCACCTTGATGGGCATCTGGTACCACTTCGCGATCCTCTTCGAAGCCCTGTTCATTCTCACCACCGTCGATGCGGGAACGCGCGTGCTCCGGTTCATGATTCAGGACCTGGTCGGCAACGCCATTCCGGCCTTCAGGGAGACTGCGTCCTGGACCAACAATATCCTCGGTTCGGCGCTTTCCTGCGCACTGTGGGGCTACTTTCTCTACGTTGGCGTGATTGATCCGCTGGGTGGCATCTGGACGCTGTGGCCGTTGTTCGGCACTGCCAACCAGATGCTGGCGGCCATCGCGTTGACGCTGTGCACCGTCGTCCTGTTCAAGATGAAGCGTGAGCGCTTCGCGTGGGTGACGATGGTACCGGCGGCGTGGCTCGTGATCTGCACGACGACCGCGGGTCTGCAAAAGGTACTCAGTCCCGACCCAAATGTAGGGTTCGTCAGCCACGCTCTCAAATACGGCGATGCGATTGCGGCGGGTCAGTTGCTGGCGCCTGCGAAGTCGCTCGGCGAAATGCGCCGGATCGTATTCAACGACTATGTCGATGCTACGCTGGCAGCCGTGTTCGTGCTGGTGGTCGTTGCGACTGTGATCTATGGCGTGATCAGCATCAGGCGAGCTCTTGGCAATCCGCGTCCGACCGTCATGGAAATCGGGCTCGCCGGAGTGGCTGCGGGAGGTGGACATGCGTGAGCTACAGGATCTGTTCGACCGGTCCGCCAGCGCGGCGCGCGCCGCCCGCTATTGGAGCGCGCGCACCGCACGCCTGATGATCGGCGTTCCCGATTACGACACATACGTTGCGCATCGGCAGACCAACCATCCCGACCAGCCGATCATGACGTATGTGGAATTCTTCCGCGAACGCCAGGACGCGCGCTATGCAATCGGGAAAGGCCGCTTCAGAGCCTGCTGCTGAGCTCAAAAGCGGACGGGAGGCCAGCCGATCGAGTAGCTGATCATCTGTATCGGTCATTTGCAGGCATTCGCCGGGTCTAGCGAAAGTCCGCTCTACCCCCCAAAGCGGACGTCAAAGTCACGCACCTCCGTGTCTGCTAGCTTCGCACACCTCATAAAGGAGTCACCGATGAGCGAGATTTGGCAACTGTCAGCCACCGATTTGGCGCAGCGCATTGCAAGTCGACAAATAAGCTCGGCCGAGGCAGTGGATGCGAATTTGGCTCGCATCAATGCAGTGAACCCTGCGTTGAACGCAGTCGTTCAGGTGCTGGCCGACGAGGCTCGCGCCAGCGCAGTCTTGGCCGACAAGAAGCTAGCCGCTGGAGAGTTGGCCGGCCCCCTGCATGGCGTCCCCTTCACAGTGAAGGAGAATATCGACATGGCTGGCCTACCCACCACCTGGGGCGTGCCGGCACTCGCCAAGGCGGTGGTGCCGGCGGACGCACCGGTCGTCGAACGAATGCGGGCCGCCGGCGGAATACCGATCGGCCGCACCAATTTGCCTGACATGGCGTTGCGCGTTCACACCGTTAGTTCCCTGCACGGGCTCACGCGAAATCCCTGGCATCCCCGTCGCACCGCCGGTGGTTCCAGCGGCGGCGAAGCTGCAGCGCTGGCCAGCGGCATGAGCCCGATCGGCTTGGGCAACGATATCGGCGGGTCGCTGCGCAATCCGGCCAACGCCTGCGGCATCGCGTCGATTCGTCCATCTGCCGGCCGCATACCCGATGCGGGTTATGTGCCGGCCGAAGACCGATTGCTGGCGGTCCAACTAATGCAGGTACAAGGTCCGATGGCCCGTCGCGTCGCTGACGTGCGCCTGGGCCTGCGCGTATTAATGGGCGCGCATCCCCGTGACCCCTGGTCCATAGAGGCCCCTTTCGAGGGGCCGCCGCTAGCCCGGCCGATCCGCGTGGCCGTGCTCGCCGAACCGCCTGGCGGCGGCATCGATCCAAAGGTGGCGGCTGTTGTGCGACGTGCCGGGCAGGCGCTTGCTGATGCCGGTTTTGCCGTGGAAGAAGCTTGCCCACCGCGCTACGAAGATGCAGTGAACTGCTGGACGCGCCTGATCCTGGGCGACTTCGGGTCGGTCCTCGGAATGTTGACCCCGATGATGAGCGCCGAAGCGACTACGTTCCTGAATAATTTCAATGAGGGGGTGCCACCCATAGCCGACGTGGCCGCATGGTCGCAGCTGATGATCGAGCGAGACGGCATTGCGCGGGCGTGGTCGACCTTTATGGCAGATAGGCCGCTAGTGCTTTCGCCGACGTGGACGCAGCTACCCTTCGAGCATGGCTTCGATTCGGCTACGCCGGCTGGAACGGCTGCGACCAAGGAGCTGATGCGTCCAGTAGTGCCAGCCAATCTATTAGGGCTGCCCTCGGCGTGCGTCCCGGCAGGACGTGACGAGGCAACTGGATTGCCGATTGGGGTGCTGATCACCGGGCGTAGGCTGCGTGAGGACCTGTGCCTTGAAGCGGCCGAGGCCATCGAAGCTCGCCTTGGATTGGCAACGCCGATTGATCCTGTGGGCTGAATGCGGCCGCTTAACCGGCGCGGGGGTGGCTAAGTTTACGCTTCTCGGTCCGCGCCAATACTCGCATTTTCATATGGTACGTTCTAGCCTGCAGTCGCAACCAGGCCGGCGCGGTGGCGCAACTCGCCGCCAGGAAGGTCATTCGGGAGAAACAACATGAGCAGCCAAATCCTCGCAGTTTTCGCCACCGCACTGGTTTCCGGGACCGTCAAGGTTGTCGATCTCTCGGCGCCGCTCGGGCCCGAGACGCCTATCATTTATCTCCCTCCGGCGATCGGCAAGAACACTCCCCCCGTAAAGGTCCATGAAATCTCGCATTATGATGCGAACGGGCCTTTCTGGGCCTGGAATTGGCTTGAGCTTGGAGAGCACACCGGCACTCACTTCGACGCACCCGTTCATTGGATCTCCGGAAAGGATCACAAGGACGGTACGACCGACCGCATCCCCGTAAAAAATTTCGTCGCGCCAGCCTGCGTGATCGATCGCTCCAAGGAGGCGACAGCCAATCCCGACTATTTGCTCACGGTTGACAGCATCCGCGAATGGGAAAAGCAGCACGGCGACATAGAGGCGGGTAACTGGGTTCTTCTGCGCACGGACTGGCACAGGCGCAACGGGTCGAGCGCAGCTTTCCTCAATGCCGACGCGAACGGGCCGCATTCGCCCGGTCCGACCGCCGAAGCGATCGAATATCTCATCAGCAAGAACATCATCGGCTGGGGCTCCGAAACGGTCGGAACTGATGCCGGATCGGCCGGCGGCATGACTCCGCCCTTCCCCGCCCATAACCTCATGCACAAGGCCAACCGATACGGCCTTGCCAGCCTTTGCCACCTCGACCTTCTTCCGCCCAGAGGCGCCATCCTGATCGCCGCACCTCTGAAGTTCGTCAACGGCACCGGATCACCCGTGAGGGCACTGGCGCTCGTTTCCTGATTGCAGCCCCGCCGGGCAGCTGCAAAAGCGCACCCCGATGCAGGAAAAAGGACTTTAGCTCAGACCGTTTTGAACGGTGCGAATCGCGCCGTCCAATTCGACGCCGGCTTCGTCCATCAGCGCAGCACGCTTGAGCCGGTCAAGCCATTGCGCGCCGTCGGCGCGCGTAACCAGCATCGGCACCACAGCCATGACCCTATCGAATTTCGAGAGGCCGCGAGCATGGGTGTCCGAATAGCCTTTGACCAGCCGCCGGCAGCGCAGCACCTCGACCGCGAGCCTGTAGTTCTCCGGCAGAATATCGCAGGCGGTCGCGAGCCAGGCCTCGAGATGGGCGACCTCGCGCTGGTGGCGAAGGCTCGCCATGCGCAGTCCGCGTAGCGCGGCAACCATATAGAGCTGGAGAAAGCCCCCGAGCCGGCCAACCTCTACCCGGCGGCCCCGATTGACCAGGCGGTCCAGAGCGCGAAACAGAGCCGGACGACTCTCGACGTATCGACCGAGTTGGGCCGGCAGCAGCCCGCAAATCTCCTCGGCGCGGGGATGCAGATATTCGGTCGTATAGACGATCTGATCGGCGTTGGCACCGATCTCCCTTCGAAGCCGAGCAAAACGCGACGATCGTATCTTGATATCGGCGACACGGATTACGTCATCGTAAGCCATCGCGACCGCCACTGATTTCGCGGCTTCGATGGTGAACGAAAAGGCTTCCGCTTCGCCTCCGTGTTCACGGTCGAGCTCGGCCAGCCTTCTCAGCCGGTCGAGATAAGTCTGGCCATAGCCGACGTTTTGGAACTCAACCACACGCTTGAGGCCAGCGAAGGCCATGGGCCAAGCGGCCTCGGGAGTTTCCGATCGGATTCGCCGCAGCAATGCATCGAGTTTGTGGTGGCCAGCGCTGACTGGCAGCGTATCCAGCTGCTTCTCGCCTGCACGGCGCGGAGGCGCGAGAGGCATATGCTTGGTTCGCTCAAAGCTGGCAGCGAAGGCTTTCAGACTCGCTGCGGCGCCCTGGCGTGCGCCCCCAACGACCCTCTCAAAGGCTTGTCGGGGAAATGGGAGCGTTTCTGATGCAGCAAGGGCGCCCAGCATCGTCGCAGAGATCATGCTGCCATTGCTCTGGGCCAGCGCCTCCATATCGAACGCGATCACGCGACGCGCGGCGATCTCCGTCGCATCGGTCACGACGATCGGATCTGCTGTACCGTCGCCTGGCTTTATTTTCTCCGCTACAGCGTAAGTGCGATGCGTGGAGGCAATCAGGGTGGTTCGATCCGGCGTGACAAGTCCGCGCAATACGGAGCGCCCTGCTTCCATCAGCTCGGCCGCGAGGACCACGTCGACATCGCCGGGAGTCGGCATCAGTGAAAGAATCGGTGACACTCCATGGCGCGGCGGCAAGGTCTCGATATAGTAAATGGTGGCCCCGGTCCGCTGTGCCACGCCCGGAACCGAGGTCGATTGGGCAACCCAACCTTCCGATTCGGCGATCTCGACGATCCAGTCAGCCAGCACGCCACCACCCTGGCCTCCCATGGCCAGAATGGCGATCGACAAGGGCCTTTCGCGCGGCAAGCGCTGGATCGCAGGCGCCAGTGCGTCCATTGTCGCAACCTCACGTAAACTGGATCCGCCGCGCCTCGCGCCGGCGCTGAAGCCATCCGATCAATGCACCACGCAAGTTGGCAACAAAGCGGTCCCACCTCGTCGGATTGAAAACCATGTCGGCCCGGTAGAACGAGGGGCACAGCACCGCGGCCTCGGATACCTCGCCGCAATTGCCGCAGCCGACGCAGGAGTTGTCGATGGAGGCGACTGGATCATCCTTGAGCGGATCGTCGGTATGCTTGAGCGTGAGCGATGGGCAACCGGACAGCCGGATGCAGGCATGATCGCCGGTGCACACATCCTCGTCGATACCGAAGCGCTCTTTCACGGCGCGTCCGCCGCTTGCGACCAGCTTGTTGAATTGAGGCCGCACGCGCCGCTGCTTGTTCAGCATGCATTCCGAAGACGCAACAATGATCTTTGGACCAACCTCTTTTGTGGTCAACGCGTCGCGGAACGTGTCGCGAAGACGCGCGACATCGTAGGTCCTGTCAATCTGCCGAACCCAGGTCGCGCCGACCCCCTTGACCGCCGCAACGATCGAATTGTTGGTTTTGCGCCGCCGATTGTCCGCCCTTGACGAGGGAATGTCCTGGCCTCCGGTCGCTGCCGAGTAATAATTGTCGACGATTACGATGACATTGTCCTGCTTGTTGAAGACGGCATTGCCAATCGATGAGGCGAGCCCGTTGTGCCAGAACCCGCCGTCACCCATGATGGAGATGGCCCGCTTTCCCGCCGGCACATTGAATGCCGATGCCGATGCCGGTCCCAGGCCGTAGCCCATCGTCGTACCGCCGAGATTGAAGGGCGGCAGGATTGAGAACAAGTGGCAGCCGATATCCGCCGAAATGTGGTGGGACCCGAACTCTTTTTCGGTCAACTTCAGCGCGGCGAAGATCGGCCGCTCCGGGCAGCCGATACAGAAGCCCGGTGGTCGCGGTGGCACGACCTCGGCCAGCGCCTTGACCTTTTCCTTTGCGAGAACAGGTGTTGGATCCGGGACCGGCGGCTGATTGCCAAGCAACGGCCGCGCATGAGCCAACAGGAATTCGCGAATCCCTCCGACTACGACCTGCGCGGTGTATTCACCGCCCATCGGGAGCACGTCCTTGCCGCTGACTTTGGTGTTCATATCGCGCTGGCGAAGCAGCGTGTTCAAGGCCTGTTCCAGAAAATCGGGGGCGCCCTCCTCTACCATCAGCACAGCAGATTTTCCGGCGCAAAACGCTGCCATCTCGTCCTTTACGATCGGATAGGCCACATTGAGAACGTACAGCGGGATCGAGGACCCTCCATAAACGTCGGCGAGACCTAGCTGCTGCAGCGCACGCATCACTGTGTTGTAAAGCCCACCCAGCATGACGATACCGACATCGCCTTCGCTAGGTCCGAAGAACTCGTTGAGACGCCGCGCCGTGATGAAATCGATCGCTGCCGGCCAACGCTTTTCCAGTTTCTCTTTCTCGTGCAGGAACGAGGCTGGCGGCAGTACGATGCGATTGACGTCGCGAGACGGATTCTCCATCGCCTCGCGCAAAGCGAACGTGGGACGCTTGTTGTCCTTGGCGACGAATTGCCCATGGAGGTGGCAGGTTCGGATCCGCACTTCCAGCATGACGGGAGTGTTGGTCGCCTCGGACAGTTCGAATCCCTCTTCCACCATTCTCACCAGCATTGGCAAGTTAGGCCGTGGATCGAGCAACCAGATCTGGGACTTCATGGCGAAGGCGTGACTGCGCTCCTGCATGATCGAGGAGCCCTCCCCATAATCCTCACCGATGATGATGAGTGCGCCACCGGTCACACCGCCCGAGGACAGGTTAGAGAGCGCATCGGCCGCGACGTTGGTGCCGGCCGTGGATTTCCAGGTGACGGCGCCCCGCAGCGGATACATAACCGAGGCCGACAGCGTGGCGGCGGCGGTGGCTTCTGACGCCGACGTTTCGAAATGGACTCCGAGCTCATCCATGACGTCCCTTGCGTCGGCGAGCACGTCCATCAGGTGGGAGATCGGCGAGCCTTGATAACCGGCGACGTAAGCCACGCCGGACTGCAGCAGGGCCTTGGTGATAGCGAGAATGCCCTCGCCCCTGAAAACCTCGCCCTCACCCAATCGCAGGTCTTGAACTTCACGTTCAAAAGACCGCTCGGCCATCGTGGGCTCCTTCCCGATTTTATCGCGTCAGCATATTAATCCCGCACACGCTGGGTACTCAAGCTTCCGCCATGCGTGTTCCGCGCCGAATGATGCCATCACTTTGCAACCCGCCGACTGATCAAACAGAAAAACACCGGCCAGAAGGTGTTCAGGCCCCATGTCTGATTTGGGCCCAAAAACCGGCGGTCGAGCTCACGTCCGGCCTGTCGACGGGCAATTGCAAAACCGGTGTCCACTCTTGCAGCACAGCTTAATGTTCGACCCGGTACAGGCGCCATCGCTCCGGCACGCCTTTGAGTTGGTGAACGCCACGATCTTTGAAGCGGATTCCAGACTGTGACATCAGATCCTTGACCGCGCTCGAAACCAGGACTTCGCCGGCACGCGCTTTCGCCGCGACGCGAGCGCCGATGTGAAACGCGAGACCGAATACCTCCGCCCCGATCACCTTGTATTCGCCCGCGTGCAGTCCGACCCTGATCTCCAGCCCCAGCGTGCGCACCGCCTCGCGGATCGCGGTCGCGCAGCGGACCCCGGCAGCCGGCGCGCCGAAAGTCGCCAGCAGTCCGTCCCCCGTCGTTACGACTTCTTTTCCGCGCGAAGCCTTCAGTTCTCTACGAACGGCGGCGTAATAGTGATTCATCACCTGTGTCCAACGCGAATCGCCCAGCCGCGCGGCTTTTTCGGTGGACCGGACGATATCGACAAAGAGAATCGTGGCGAGCGCTTGTTCGAGCTCGGCGCCGCGATCGGCGGTTCGGCGCCGGATCGCAATATTTCCAGCCAGCAGTTCATAGCGATGGTTGCGTCGCCGCGCGATTGCGGTTTTTGCATAGTCTTTGGCACGCTGCACCGTGCCGCAACGAATTGTTTTGGCCCTCGGTGGAATCGTCCAGTAAACCTTTCGCCCATCTCCGAAGCCATGGACCTCCACGGCGCCCCATTTCAGGAAAACCGTCGAACTAACCCGTCGAACGCACCATGCCTTTGACGTGTATCCGGACACGTTCGACTGATGGACTCCGACGCGAAGGAACTTGGGCATGAACGTGCGGCCCATCGAAAGACCGTTTTGGCCTACCTGGGGTAAAACGTAGTCATACATTCATGCGTTGGCAACAGTGGTAGTTCACGTTCGCGATCAACCTCCACGAGGACCGCGAAATATTTCGATCCGATTGTGTTGGACGGCTTTCGGATCTTCAGCGTTGACAGATAGACTGCGACGTCCTGATCCCGGGAGGTTGCGATGGACTCGCGGGACTTGTTCGGACCGGCTGGCTACATTGATTTTTGTGTGGCTGGGGTATGCCGATAAAAACCGATTTGGAAGGAAGCGAAATGAAAGCATCGATATTTTGCCTGCCGAGCGTGGGCTCGCGCGCCGAGATCGAGGCGGGCATGGCTGCGACGAGGCCGGAACTCTACCAGCGCATGTTGATGGAGTTGACCGAACTCGTCAAACTTGCCGATGACCTCGGTTACGATTCGGTGAGCTTTACCGAGCATCACTTCCACATTGAGGGTTTCGAGGTTTCCAACAACCCCGTGCTGCTGGACCTCTACTTCGCGATGCAGACGAAGCGCATCCGCGTCGGCCAGCTCGGTATCGTGCTGCCGGCCGCCAACCCGATCCGAGTCGCCGAGGACATCGCGATGCTCGATCACATGACTGGCGGGCGCGCCTGCGCCGGCTTCGCCCGCGGCTACCAGCGACGCTGGGTCGACGTCATGGCGCAGCAGACGCACGGCGTCTCGGGGACCTTGCCGCACCATCATGACGCGATCGATCAGACCAACCGTGAGGCGTTCGAGGAGAACTGGCGGATCATCAAGAAATGCTGGACCGAGGAGATGCTGACGTTCAGCGGCAAGTACTGGAAGGTACCAGCCGGCGCAACGCCCTGGGATCTCGAGACCACCGTGAAATACGGCAAGGGCGTCGAGAATGGAATGCTGACGTCGGTCGGCGTGGTGCCGAAGCCGTTGCAGAAGCCCTACCCGCCGGTGTTCCTGCCGTTCGCGTCATCGCCGAACTCTATTCGCTGGGCGGCACGAGAGGGTGTCACCGCGATCCTGCCGCCGATGCATGAGGTTTACGCGTCACCGCTGTTCGATCTTTATTCCGAGGTGTCGGGAAAGCCACGCGGGCAGGGCACGGGCTTGTTGCGCGATGTCATCATCGCAGACACGGACGACGAGGCCATGGCGTTGTGGGAGGATTCCGGACGCTTCTCCGGCAAAGCTTGGTTCGAGCCGTTCGGCTTCCGTCGTGGCCTGATGGACCCGGTGACGAAGAAATTCGCGACCGCAAAGGAATCAATCGACCTCGGCTACGCGTTGGTCGGCACCGTCGATACCGTGACGCGCGCGCTCGAGGCCAACATGAAACAGCAGCCGGTCGATTGGCTATTCTGCTACACCTACAACGCGCTGGTTCCGCAGAGCAAGTTGATGAAGTCGACCGAGGCGTTGTGGACCAAAGTGCTGCCTAACTTCATGTGAATCCCTCGGTTACGCACCGCGAATACGCGTGGCCGGCGCTGCCGCCAGCAGTGACCTCGAAACTGGACCAGGCCTGCATGCTCGACCGACCTCAACTACTTGCCACCCTCGCCGGAGCGGCTGGGGGCGCAATTGCGATCGGGGGCATGGAGATTTTCTCCATTGAGAGGGCATTTCCGCTCTTCGCGATTCCATTCGCGACGTCGATCGTAACAGTGTTGGGCTCACCGAAGGCAGAGCCGGCGCAACCTCGCGCCCTTGTCGGCGGTCATCTTGTCTCCACGCTCGTTGGGCTGCTGGTTGTGAAATTGTGCGGCCCAGCGCCGTGGGCCGCCGCCGTCGCCGTCGGCTTGGCAATGGTCGCAATGCGGCTGACCGGCACGTTTCACCCGCCTGCCGGGATCGATCCGCTGGTTGTTGTCGTCAATAACATGTCCTGGAGCTTTCTGATTGTGCCGGTTGGCGTCGGCGCGCTACTGCTCGCAACGTTTGCTTTTGCCTGGCACAATCTCGTTGCGAGAGGCGCTAATAGAGGTGATACTTGGCCGGTCCGCTGGTGGTGACCCACCAGAAACGCGGTAACTTGAGTCTTTATCAGGCGAACTGACTGCGAAAGGACGGTTCGCGCCGAACCGCCCTTTCTCGTGGCGGATCTCAGTTACAGTATACCGGCCCATAGGCCTGGTTTCTCACACAATTCGCGCCACGGTTGTATGGCACGGGCGCGGGCGGCCGAGGCGGAAGTTGCGCATTAGAATAGGCGTACAGCGACGGGTCAATGTATGGCTGCGCCGGGTAGGCTGATCGATATCCTTCATAATAGGCCGGTGCTCCATATGCCTGCCCCGGTGGCAGATAACCCGGCGCATATGCCGGTGGTCCATAAGGGGGCGCGTAGTACGTGGGACCCGGCGCTCCATAGGCCGGGTAGCCATTATCGGTCCCAACATGAACGTTGGCAGAGGCGATATAGACACCTCCCGGTGCCACGTAGACAGATTGCAGCTCGCCCGCCGAAGCTTGCGATGACCCCAGAGCGCCGAGTAAAAGCATAAACGTAGCGTATCTCATGATGAGCCTCCTCCTGCAAAACTACTGTGCCCCTTGCGTGAAGCTTACCGATCATCAACCAAACAACAAAACATTTACTGAGAGCGCTTCT
>Ga0306924_10003541_pt1 | contig 15034 bp, 12 predicted proteins | sample sta12Can44000111_FD_203756 | JGI IMG/M metagenome (GOLD analysis project Ga0306924, IMG submission 203756) | Lab enrichment of tropical soil microbial communities from Luquillo Experimental Forest, Puerto Rico - statanox.12C.anox.44.000.111 (v2)... | ecosystem: Environmental > Terrestrial >... | reverse complement strand
GCGAGCGCGATTGCGCGACGCTGGTATGATGCCGAGGGCGTCGACATGATCACCGAACTCACGACGTCCTCGGTGGCGCTCGCGGTGCAGGAGCTATCCAAGGAAAAGAAGAAGATCGACATTGTGGTGGGCGCCGCGACCTCGCGCATCACCGGCGATGCCTGCACGCCCTACAGTTTCCACTGGGCCTACGATACGCGGGCGCTCGCGGTCGGCACCGGCGGCGCGCTCGTCGAGTCCGGCGGCGACACCTGGTTCTTCCTGACGGCGGACTACGCCTTCGGCTATGCGCTGGAAAAAGACACCAGCGACATCGTCACCGCCAAAGGCGGCAAGGTGCTGGGTTCGGTGCGGGTGCCCCTGAACTCGTCGGACTTCTCGTCCTTCCTGTTGCAGGCACAGAGCTCGAAGGCCAAGATCGTCGGCCTCGCCAACGCCGGTCTCGACACCACCAACTCGATCAAGCAGGCGGCCGAGTTCGGCATCGTCAAGGGCGGTCAGAAGCTCGCAGGCCTGCTGATGACGATTTCCGAGGTAAACGGCCTGGGCCTGGAGGCAGCCCAGGGCCTGATCCTCACCGAAGGCTTTTACTGGGATCATGACGACAAGACGCGCGCCTTCTCCGAACGCTTCATCAAGCGCACCGGCCACATGCCGAGCATGATCCATGCCGGTACCTATTCGGCGACGCTGAGCTATCTGAAGGCGGTGAAGGCTGCCGGCACGAAGGACAGCGAGGCGGTGGCCAAGAAGCTGAAGGAGCTGCCGGTCGACGATGCCTTCGCGCAAGGCAAGGTGCTGGAGAACGGCCGCATGGTCCACGATCTTTATTTGTTCGAGGTCAAGAAGCCCTCCGAATCGAAGAAGCCGTGGGACTATTACAAGCAGATCGCCGTCGTTCCCGGCGACAAGGCGTTCTTCACGGCGAAAGAAAGCGGCTGCCCGCTGACGAAGTAGCGTCGTCGTCGCGGCCAAGCGATCTCCGGGTAGCGCGCAGCGTTGCGCCGGGCGAACCGAACAATGTCGCCGCGCCGGCGCGCGGCGAATCAATATCCCGTCAGTTCAAGATATCCGACGCCCGTGTGACTGCCGTGAAAGCTGATCGGGCCTTCCCAATAGGCGAAGCTTGTCCCCATCCACGCCTTCGGATTGAGCGCCGTGGATGCGATAGATAGCGACAGGGACGGGATCTTCACCTGCCATTGCAGCGGAAGCGTGTGTCCTGCGATGTCGCTTGTTGCGCCGGGCGTCATGTCGATATCGCCCGGTGCAAGCTGTCGCGCCGTCCCGTCGGGCAGTATCCAGTTGCCGGAGATATAGTTGGGGCCGCTTTTCTCGCGCATCCGGTACAGCATCAGCTTCTCGCCCGAATTGCAGTGCAGCGCGAGCCAGTCCCATCCGGTTTGATCTGACGCGAGCGGCTGACTGCTCCACTCCCGATCCATCCAGGCGAGCCCGGTGACCTCGTGCGAGCGATCATCGATCGCAAGCTGTCCTCGCGCCTTGAAGAACGGTTGACTGTAGTAATAAGAGGCCTGCTCGCGCTCGGATTTTTTGCTGTAGCCACGATCGCCCTGAAGAATCAGCGGCCGGTCGGCCGAAAGGCGCAGCAAATAGCTGAAGTCCTTTGCCTGTGCGGTGAGTTCGAGTGGGGAGACAGTATTGGCGTCAAATCCGTCCTCGCCGCGCATCGCCCATGAATCGATAAAGGCCTCGAACGGATTTGCGCTGACGTTCGCCTGTCCGACCCCGCCACGTGCGTAAGTCTCGGCAAAGCGGTGCGTGTCGGCGCGCGTGACTGCCACGTGCGCCATCCAGATCTGCTGGTTATCCCACCCTTCGCTCCGCTCGCCAGGCGTCAGGGCCTGCCGGAACAGCGTCCATTGCGCGCCATAGGCTGCGCCATCGCCATCGACGAGGTTCGCGGTCACGTACCACCATTCGATGCGAAAATCGAGGTGGGGCCCGTGATCTGCCGGAAACGAGAAGATTTTTCCGGGAGTGACCTGGGCGTAATCGTCCGCCCGTTCGCCGAGCCCGGCGAAGCCCTGCGCCAGCGCGCATCGCGGAGCGAGGCCGATCGCAGCGAGACCGCTTGCAAAAGCGCGGCGGGAGATCCTGGGATCAGCGCTCATTGGCAAAAATCTTGACGAGCTCGGCCGGCTGCATGCGCGCGAGCCGCAACACCGGCAGGAGCGAGGCGAGGAATGAGGTGACGAAGGCGACGCCGAGCAGCTTTGCGAGCTGCAGGGGAAAGACGTGAAACGGCAGCCGCCAGCCGAATGCCTTCACATTTACAATGGCGATCAGGCACCATGCGACCAAGAGCCCGAGCGGCAGCGCCAGCAGCGCGGTGATCAGCGCAACCGACATGGTCCGCGTGAGCTCGATCGCGGCGAGATTGCGCCGCGTCAGCCCGACCGCCCAGAGCGGGGCAAGTTGCGGCAGGCGCGAATTGGCGAGCGTCAACAGGCTGGTCAGGAGCGCTATTCCCGCAACCAGAAGCGTGAAGGTATTCAACGCCGCGGTTACCGCAAAGGTGCGGTTGAAGATGCGCGTCGATTCCGCCTTCAGCGTCGTTTGGTCCAGCAGATTGCGATCATTGAGGCCGAATTTGTCCGAAAGCTGAGTGATCAGCGCGGGGATGCCCGCGGGCGTAACGCGAAGCGCAAGCCGCGTGCGCGGCGTGTCGGGAAAATGCCTGAACAAGGCGGCGGCATTGACGGCGACCTGTCCCTTTGGGTTACCGTAGTCGGCATAGATGCCGGCAACCCGCAACGGCCAGTTGCCAACGGGCGTCGGCAAATCCAGTTGATCGCCGACTGCAAGGTTGTTGCGGCGCGAAAGTTGCTCGCTGACGAAGCAGTCGTCGCCGGCGGCAAGCATGCGCCAGGCATCGTCCGCAACCTGCAACAGCGGCCAGTGCTCGCGATAGGTCGCGTGATCCGGCAGCCCCAGAATTTCAATCGGCATGCCGTCTGTTTGCGTTTCCGCCCGGCCACCCCGCATGATCGCTTCGACCTCGGGATGCCCGGCGAGCCAGCCCACAATCTCCGTTGCCTGCGCATCGTCCTTGGCCGAGAGGTAGACATCGGCCGCGAGCCGTCCGTCGAGCCAGGTCAGGAACGTCCGGCTGAACGTCTCCACCATGGTTGCGACGCCGACATTGACCGCGAGCGCAAGCAGCAGCGCCATCAGCGCCAGCGACAGGCCGGACAGTTGCTGGCGGCCATCGGCCCAGAACCACACGCTGAGCGCGCCGTCCGACGTGCGCTCGCCAAGCTGCAGCAGTGCTTCGAGAAGCGCGGGCAGGATCAGTGCCGCGCCGAGCAGCAGTGCCGCCAGCACGGCAAAGCCCGCAATCAGGGAATTGCCGAACCACACCAGCGATCCGGCGGCGGCAAAGGCGATCATTGCGCAGGCGCTCTGGACAATCAGCCAGCGGTGCTGCGCTTGTAGCCAGGCCTGCGGCTGCGCGACCGACAAAACCGGCAACCTGATCGCCTTGACCAGGCCGCTCGCGGCCGCGGCCAGCGCACCGGTGATGGAGATCACAAGACCCGCGAGCCACCATTCGGGCCTGAGATTGAGCTCGCCGCCGACAGGCGCGCCGTAGAGGCCGCGAAGCGATGCCGCAACGTCGGGCAACAGCGTGGCCGCGATCAAATAGCCGCAGATCATGCCGACTGCGCCTGCGACGATCGCCAGCGCAACCAGCTCGACCACAAGTGTGACATTCAAGAGTCTTGCAGAGATGCCGCAGGCGCGAAGCGTCCGCAAAACCGGGAGGCGCTGCTCGAAGGCAAGCCCGATCGCCGAGTTGACGATGAAGAGACCGACAAAGAACGACAACAGGCCGAATGCCGTCAGGTTGAGATGAAAGCTGTCGGTCAGCCGCTCGAGATCGGTTTCGGCGTCCGGCTGAACCAGACGTAATTGATCGCCTGCGACGCGTTCGAGCGGTTCGGCCTTGCCCTTGAAGGTGCCGACCAGCAGGCGAGAAAGCTGATCCCTTTTGTCGAGGAGTTTTTGCGCGACGGCGATGTCTACCACGAGCACGCCGGGAACGAGCTGCGGCTGTGCCACGAGCGGCGGCAGCGTGGCGCCGCCGCTCGTCGCCGGCGAAGCGCCTTCTGCGAGATCGAGGTCGGACAGCGTTTCCGGCGAGACCAGCGTGCGCCCCGGCGGCGTGATGAAGGACATGAACTCGGATCGTCCGAGTATCGGCGCATTGCCGACTTGAGAAGGCAGGGTGACCGGCTCGATGCCGAGCAGCCGATAGGCGTGCCCGCCGATCTGCACGCGGCCCTCCAGGACCGGCGACACCGGCCAGCCTGCGCGGCGCAGTTTTGCAAACAGTGCTTGCGGCACCGTCGCACTGTTGCTGCCGACCAGCATCGCCGTTCGCGTGCCGCCGAACACGGCGGCTGCGCGATCGTAGGCGTTGCGCGCCTGCTGGTTCAGCGCCTGCACGCCGCTCCACAACGCGGTCGCCGCGATCAACCCGATCAGGAGCGTTGCAAGCTGCAGGGGGTGCCGCCGCCAATGGCTGAGCAGGACCGCCAGGGTCCAGATCGCGCGTCTCACGAGATGAGTCCCGCATGCAGGGTGACCCGCCGGTCCAGCGTTGCGGCAAGCCGCGCGCTGTGGGTCACCATCAGAAAGCCGCAACCGCTTCGCGCAACCAGGTCGCGCGCCAGCGCCAGCACGTCATCGGCGGTGTCTTCGTCGAGATTTCCTGTTGGCTCGTCGGCGAGCAGAAGCAGCGGCTTGGGCGCAAGCGCACGGCCGATCGCTACCCGCTGCTGCTGGCCGCCGGAGAGCTGCTCGGGATAGCGCTTGAGCAGGCTCGCCAGCCCGAGTCGCTCGACCAGCTCGGCATGCCAGGCGGCATCGTGCCGGCCGGCGATGCGTGCCTGGAAGGCCAGATTGTCGGCGACATTGAGACTCGGAATCAGATTGAACTGCTGGAATACGAGTCCCAGCCGGTCGCGCCGCAGCGCAGCCCGACCTGCATCGGAGAGCGCGGTCACGCTCGTCTCATCGAGCCTGATCTCGCCGCTGTCGGCGGAATCGAGCCCCGCGATCAGATGCAACAGGGTGCTCTTGCCCGAACCGGATTCGCCCGTCAGCGCCACGCGTTCGCCTCTCGCGACTTCGAGATTGACCCCGCGCAGTACGGCAATGGTTTCGGAGGCCGTGCGGTATGTCTTGGTCAGGTTTTGTACGCTCAGCACGATCGCGTTGCCGTTTGCCTTGCCGGGCCAGCCAATGAGGCCTCCATTGTCGCTTTGGGCCAGCATAGCAAGGTCATCCCGTCCGATCACTGTTTCTCGCGTATCGCCGACGCGAACGTGATCCGTCGAGGGCGTTTTTTTGAGGGGTGCCCAGGTTACTGACCGGCTGCCGTGCCGGCGACCTGCGCTGAAATACACCGTTGCGTCGCGTCGCAAGGCATGCCTAGCATCCCCGGCCGCCCGACCAACAGGGCTTAAAAAGGGATCGGAGGGGAAACGATGGCCGCGCAAGCGACGCCCGTGGCGACACCAGTCGACAGCGTTGAGCGAACGGTGGGCGGAACGCCCAGGGGCGCCTGGAAGATCACGTTTCTCCTGTTTCTGTTCATGCTGGTCAACTTCGCCGACAAGATCGTGGTCGGCCTCGCCGGCGGACCGATCATGGACGAACTCAAGATCAGCCCGCAGCAGTTCGGCGATCTCGGCTCCTCCTTCTTCTACCTGTTCTCGGCGTCGGCGATCATCGTCGGCTTCATCGTCAACCGCGTGCCGACGCGTTGGGTGCTGCTGGTCATGGGCCTCGTGTGGGCGCTCGCGCAATTTCCGATGGTGGGCACGATCGGTCTCACCACGCTCTTCATCTGCCGCATCATCCTGGGCGCTGGCGAGGGACCGGCATTCTCGGTGGCGGTCCACGCCATCTACAAATGGTTCCCCGACGAGAAGCGCACGCTGCCGACCGCGATTCTGTCGCAGGGTTCGGCGTTCGGCGTCATCATTGCGGTACCGGCGCTGAACTGGCTGATCGTGCAATTCAGTTGGCATTACGCCTTCGGCGCGCTCGGCGTCGTCGGCCTGTTGTGGGTCGTGGCGTGGCTGTTCCTGGGCAAAGAGGGGCCGTTGACGGCCAAGACGACGACTGCGGCGGACCAGGCGCGCGTGCCTTATCTGCAGCTTTTGACCTCGCGCACCTTCATCGGCTGCTGTGCGGCGACATTCGGCGCCTATTGGGCGCTGTCTCTGGGCTTGACCTGGTTCACGCCGTTCATCGTCAAGGGGCTCGGCTTCTCGCAAACCAATGCCGGCTGGATCTCGATCCTGCCCTGGCTCTTCGGCGCGTGCATCGTGCTGCTCACCGGCTGGCTGTCGCAGGTCCTGATTTCGCGCGGCTACACCACGCGCGTGGCGCGCGGCATCCTCGGTGCGACTCCTTTGGTCTTCGGCGGCGCGATCATTGCGGTGCTGCCCCATGTCCACAGCACCGGCCTGCAGATCGCGCTTCTGGTGTTCGGCTCCGGCCTGTGCGGCTCGATCTACGTAGTCTGCCCGCCGATGCTGGGCGAATTCACGCCGGTCTCGCAGCGCGGCGCGGTGCTTGCGATCTATGGCGCGATCTACACCATGGCGGGCATCGTCGCGCCGTCGGTGATGGGCCGGGTCATCCAGTCGTCGGCAAATCCGCTCGACGGCTACATGACGGGCTTCACGATCAACGCCGTGATCCTGGTCTCGTCCGGAGTGCTCGGCCTGTTGTTGCTCTGGCCAAACACCGAGCGCGCGCGGCTGATGGCGCAGGAGCGCGCGCAGCCGAAGTTTGCCTGAGCCCGCCAGCCCTAACGAGGTCGAGCGTGAGCGTATCGGTCATTCAACAGGCCAAGATCCAGGCTCAGATCCTGGTTCCGCTGGTGAAGGCGCTTCAGACCGAATTGGGCGAAGCGCGGGCAAACGCGCTTGTTCGAAGAGCGCTCGGCGACATCTATCGCCGCTACGGCGAGGAATTCTGGCGAGCGAAGAACGAGACCCATCTCGGCAAGGCCATGACGTCCGCATTTGCGACCTACGCCCGCGACGATGCGCTCGATTACAAAGTCGTCGAGCAGTCGCAGGATGCCTTCGGCATCGATGTGACGGGGTGCCGCTACGCCGACTTCTACAAGGAGCTCGGCGAGCCGGAACTCGGATTCCTGCTGGTCTGCACTGCGGATTTTTCGGTTGCAGAAGGCTTCGGCGGCGACATCAAGCTCACGCGTACACAGACCATCATGCAGGGCGCCAGCCATTGCGACTTTCGCTACAGGCGGCAGAAGGATTGAGCGGCAGGCGGGGCGCGGACGCAGCCACTCACCACCCCAACCCGGCCCTTAACGGTGGACACGGTGCGATGTGAGCCGCTATCAGCCGGCAGCCGTACCGAATTGACGCGCTTCGCCCTGCGCACCGCGAACCAACCTTCCAGGGCGTGCGCCCGTGGCGGAGCCGGCGCGCCGGGTGATGTGGCCCGAGACGATGGTTGCCTCATAGCCGTCGACCTGCTGCAGCAGGCGTCTGCCGCCGACCGGCAGATCGTAATGCACCTTTGGCGGATGCAGGTGCAAATTGTCGTAGTCGATGACGTTGACGTCGGCCTTATATCCGGGCGCGATCACGCCGCGGTCGTAAAGCCCGACCGAGAGCGCGGTCTTGCGAGACTGTGCCGCCACCACGAAGGGGATCGACAGTTTCTCGCCGCGCTTGCGGTCGCGCGTCCAGTGCGTCAGCAGATAGGTCGGGAAGCTCGCATCGCAGATAATGCCGCAATGCGCACCGCCGTCGGACAGGCCCGGCACCGAGCGCGGATCGCACAGCATCTCGCGCGTCGCGTCGAGATTGCCGTCGGCATAGTTGAGGAAGGGCACATAGAGCATGCCGCGGCCCTCATCCGACAGCATCGCATCATAGGCGAGCTCTTCCGGCCGCTTGCCCGACCGGCGCGACTGCGCGCCCAGGGCATTCTCCGGCGGCTGCTCGTAATCAGGGGGATCGCCGAGCAGGTACATCTTGTCGTAGTTCGGCTTGAAGAACAGCGGGTCATCCGTCGTGCTGGCGCTTTCGCCCAGGATCGCGGCGCGCACCTCGGGTTGATGCAGGCGCGTCAGCCGCTCCTTGAGCGGCAGATGCGCGATCGCCTTGTAGCTCGGATGGGTCTGGAACGGATTGCGCGACAATTCGAGCCCGAGCATGAGCCCGACCGGGCGGGCGGCGATCTGCGCGGTGATCGAGAGCCCCTTCGCGGCCGCGGCGTTGATCTCGGCGAGCGTCTGGCGCCAGCGCTCCGGCGCGCGGTCGTTCTGGGTGATCGAGAATGAGATCGGGCACCTGGTCTTTTCTGCGACCCGCAGCATCATCGGAAGGTCTTCGTGCAGCGTCGAGAGATCGAGCACGAATTGCAGCACGCTGCGGCCTTCGCTATGCATGGCCGCAGCGATTGCGGTCAGTTCGTCCTCGCCGGCCTTCAGCGTCGGCGTGAAGTCGCCGGTCGAGGTGCGGTGGTTGAGGGTGCGCGAGGTCGAGAAGCCGAGTGCGCCGGAGCGCACCGCCTCGCGCGCAAGTCTTGCCATCGCCTCGTTGTCCTCCGGCGTGGAGGGATCGCGGCGCGCGCCGCGCTCGCCCATCACATAGACGCGAAGCGCCGCGTGCGGCAACTGCGCGCCGATGTCGATGTCGAAATCGCGTTTGGCGAGCCACTCCATGTAGTCCGGAAAGCTTTCCCAGGACCAGGGGATGCCGGCGCTCAGCACCGGCTCGGGGATGTCCTCGACGCCCTCCATCAACTCGATCAGGCGCAGATGGTCGTCCGGCCGGCATGGCGCGAAGCCGACGCCGCAATTGCCCATCACCGCGGTCGTGACGCCGTTCTGCGAGGATGGCGTCATGTCCTGACTCCAGGTGACCTGGCCGTCGTAATGCGTGTGGATGTCGACAAAGCCCGGCGCGACCAGCTTGCCGCGCGCGTCGATTTCGTCGCGGCCCTTGCCCGAAATCTTACCGACCTCGCTGATCCGTCCGTCCCTGATCGCGACATCGGCCTCGAACAGATCGCCGCCGCGTCCATCGGCAACGGTACCGCCGCGGATCACAAGGTCTGGACTTTCGCTCATGGCGTTTCATCCCGAGTTTTTTTGGGTCGTTGAAGCCTATGTTTGGCGCATGAAAACCTGGTCCCGTTTTCCCTCGCGCCAATGCTTGCGGCATCAGGGCGACATCAAGCCAAGATCAGGTTCCTCTTCCTGTTCGCGCCGATCGCGGTCGGTGAAGAAGGCAAGCAGCACGGTAAGCACCATGAACGCGGCGGACGCGCCAAACACCCAACGCGGCATGTTCTGGTCCATGATCCAGCCGAACAGCAGCGGGCTCGCGATGCCGCTGAAATTGAAACCGGTCGAGACGATGCCGAAGGCGCGTCCGGCGGCGTGCGCGGGTGCGGCGTTGAGCACCATCATGTCGCGCGAGGGGGCGATCACGCCGCCGAGGAATCCGGCGACCATCATGGCTGCGATGAGCAACACGGTCGGCGGCGTCGTGCAGGCGATCAGGAACACCACGGCCGCGTTGACCGCGAAGCAAGCGGCGGAAACCTGGCCGTGACGCTTCGTGCGATCGGCGAGAACGCCGCCGGCCAGCACGCCCACCGCGCTCGCGCCGAGATAGACCGTCAGCGCGACGTTGGCGGTCGAGAACGAGGCGCCGTAGCCGCTCATCAGCGCGACCACGCCAAAATTGCCGATGCCGGCACTGGACAGGCCGAGCAGCGTGAAGAAAATCGTCAGCATGATAAGAAGCGGCGTGACGATGCTTTGTTGTGGAGTTGCCGCGCCGCTGGCACGCCGGTGTTTTGCGCCCGCGTCGGGCACGCCCAATGTAACCAGAAGCGCCGCGACAAGCGGCCCGACGGCGCCGGCCACGATCAGCGCGCCGAACCCGCCGATCCACGTGACCAGCGCGGCCATGATCGCGGGCGCCACCGCGCCGCCGAGGAAGCCGGCGAAGGTGTGGACCGAGAAGGCGCGGCCCATCCGCGCGTCGTCCATATGTGCCGAGAGGATCGCGTAATTGGCCGGATGATAGACGCTGTTGGCGACGCCGAGCAGTCCCGCACTTGCGACCAGCCATGTGTAGCTGAGATGCAGACCGAGCATGATGAGCGCGACGCCGCCGAGGCAAAGCCCGGCCAGCAGAATTTTACGCGCGCCGACATGATCTACGATGTAGCCGAGCGGCGCCTGCGTGAGGCCGGATACTACGGCGAACACGGTCAGTGCAAAGCCGAGCTCGATATAGCCGACGCCGAGCTGTGCCCGCAGGAACGGAAACAGCATCGGCAATACCAGCATATGGAAATGGCTTACCCAGTGCGCCGTCGAGATCAGGGACAGCGTGCGAAAGGTCGTGTCGGTTTTGGCTTGTTGCGGTGCGGCGAGAACGTCGGCCATCGTTAACTAGCGGAATTCCATGATCTCTTTGACTTCAGCGAACTATCGGCGACAGGCGGTGATTTGTCCATCGACAGCGCTGCATGGCTCTTGTCCGTTTCCGACTTCCCGTTCCGCCTGTGCCGCTGCGTCGTCGCTCTGCAGCATCTACAGCGGCTCGTCGTCGGTGCCGTAGCGATCCCGCTTGGGGGTAGCGATATCGCCGTCCTCGTAGTCCTCAGTCTCGTCATCGCTTGGCGCAGCCGGCCGCTTCTTCGACTTGTCGTCGGCCTGCTTTGGCTGCTCTTTCTTCCTGCCACCGTAACTCATGTGATCCCCCAGTGAGTGCAGTTGCGGATCAGTTGCGAACGACCGGTCCGCCGGCTTTCTTCCAGGCGTCCAGTCCGCCGGTGATATGCGCGGTATTGGCGAGGCCTGCGTCCTTTGCGGCCGTGACCGCCATGGCCGAGCGTTCGCCGAATGCGCAGAAGAACACGATGCGTCGTCCGGTTGCCGCGGCCACCTCGCGCAGCATGCCGCCAGGCCTGAGGTTCTCGCCGATAGAGGGGTAAGGCGCATGCAAGGCGCCCTCGAGCGTGCCGTGCTTTGCGCGCTCGCCGCTCTCGCGCAAATCAACCAGCAGGATGTCCGGGCGGCCGAGGCTTGCGATCGCCTGGGACGCGGAAAGCGAAAGCCCCTGCTTCTCGAGATCCTCCTGATGCAGGCCCACATGCATGTTGGCGGGAACGGCTACGTCCATCATCTTCGGGTTGGGCAATTTGAGATTGCCCATCAGCTCGATGTATTCGTCGACCGAGCGCACCTGCAGCCTTGGATTGTAGCGTTTCTCTTCCCCGATCGTGGAGACGGTGTCGCCCTTGTAATCGTGGGCGGGATACACCAGCGTTTCTTCGGGGAGTTTCAGCAGCCGGTTGAAGATGGATTCATACTGCGCCCGCGCGCTGCCGTTCTGGAAATCGGTGCGGCCGGTGCCGCGGATCAGGAGCGTGTCGCCGGTGAAGACACGGTCGCCCATCAGGTAACTATAGGAATCGTCGGTATGGCCGGGCGTGTACATCACGTCGAGGCACAGGCCTTCGATCGTCACCTTGTCGCCGTCGGACACCCGCATCGACACCACGTCGGCCTTGCTCTGCTCGCCCATGATGGTGATGCAATGGGTGCGGTCGCGTAGTTCACCGAGACCCGTCACATGGTCGGCGTGCAGATGGGTGTCGACGGCCTTTACCAGCTTGAGATCGAGCTCGCGCAGCAACTGGCAGTAACGATCTGCCTTTTCCAGCACGGGATCGAGGATCAGGGCTTCGCCGCCGAGGCGGCTCGCGAGCAGATAGCTGTAGGTACCGGAAACGCTGTCGAAGAGCTGACGGAAGATCATGATCGGTTACCGCTGTAATGATTTCTTTGATCCCAGTGTTCCGATTCCGGAATTCGCATCATGATGAGGGTGCTTCGTTTGCGAACTTCGGAAATCGGGACCCTAACAACATATTGATCCAGTGTGGCCTCTGCTTGGAAATCCGCAAGCGAACGCGATGCCAAAAAATTACCAGGACTTCTAAATCTCCACACTAGCACATCACGGCCGGACATAGCTCCAGCCCTGCTCCTGCAATTCCATCAGGCGCACCACGCCGGAGGGGACGACCGTTGCCTCCGGCACCACGGAAATCGCGCGGCCCTCGGTCTTCTCCATGCCCAGCTTTGTGTTGTTGCAGGCCGAGAACTGGAGCCTGCCCGGGAACACCATTTCCTTGAGGTGCTTGATGCGATCCTGCACCGGCGAAGTGTCGGCGCGCAGCATGTGCAGCCCCGGACCATAGGTAATGACCTCGATGTCGACGTCCTCGTTCATGGTGCGGTAAAACTCGATGACATTGGTGGCGTTGTTCAGCGCCATGGTCATGACCTGCGGATCGTTCTGATCGACCTGGATCGCGATGCGATGCGTCTTGCCCTCGGCGGCGAGGCCGGGAACAGCGGAGGCGATCGACAGCAGTGCTGCGACTGCGAAGCGGCGAAACATCAGAATCTCCGTTTGGGTTTGCGCTTCGCGCGGCCGGATTGAAGACGAGCAATATACCCCTTTTGATCGGCGATATATCACTATCCCGCGATGCCCGGATTGCCATCGACGCCTTGCAAATTCACCCGGCTTGTGCGCATCGCCGGCAGTTTTGCCGCACGGAGGTAGTTTGCCACCACATCCCAGACCGGCGCGCCCTTTTGCTCGTTGACGGAGGCCCAGCCCGCCACCTTGTAACTCTTGCCGGCCTGCAGCGGCGAGCCGCTGTCGAGCTTCAGATCGGAAATCCGTTTGCCGATGCTCTCGTTTGGTGAGCAGGTGTAGGAGAGACCGCCGACGCGCACCATGTCGCCGCCCTGCTGATAATATGGATCGGGGTTGAACAAATTGTCGCAGACGTCCTCCAGCACGTCCTTGATCTGGCTGCCGGTCATTATCTGCGCATAGGTCTCGGGATAGGTGATCGCGGTTTCCGACAGCACATCCTCCATGGTGATCGGCTGGCCGGCAAGCGACGTCGTGCCCCAGCGGAAGCCCGGCGACAGCGCGATCTCGCAATCGAGTTCGCGGCGCAGGGCGTCGCAGATCATCTGGTCCATCGGGCCGGAAAAGTTGCCGCGGCGGTAAAGCAGGCGATCGGCGGTTGCGATCGTGTCGCTCCAGCTCTTCGAATGCGACGCGTGCAGTTGTTCGACCAGCGCCTTCATCGCCGCATCCGGCTTCAACAGTTCGGAATAGACCGGCAGCAGGCGATAGCGCACGCCGCCGACCTTGCCTTTGGCAAGGTCGAGGTCGAGCACGGCCAGAAACTTGCCGTTCGAACCGGCGCTGGTGACGAGCGTGGTGCCGCCGGCATTCTTCACCGCGACGGGTTGCGGCACCGCATCATGGGTGTGGCCGCCCAGGATCACGTCGATGCCATTGATGCGGCTTGCGAGCTTGAGGTCGACATCCATGCCGTTATGCGACAACAACAGGACGCAATCGACCTTGTCCTTGTCGCGCAGCGTGGCAACGAGTTTCTGCATTTCCTCGTCGCGGATTCCGAACGTCCAGTTCGGCGTGAAGCGCTTGGGATGCGCGATCGGCACATAGGGGAAGGCCTGGCCGATCACGGCAACGCGGTGGCCGCCGATCTCCTTGATGGTCGCCGGCTTGAAGACGCGACCAGAGGCCGGATCGAACGCTTTCGCGTCGTTGAAGGCAGCTTCCTCGGTCAGAAATACGTTCTGCGCCAGGAACTCGCCTTTGAAGCGCTCGAGGTTGGCGCGCAGCGCCGCTTCGCCATAGGTAAATTCCCAATGACCGGTCATCGCCTCGATGCCGAGCAGGTTGGCGGCCTCCACCATGTCGGCGCCCAGCATACTGTTGGCCAGACCCGTGCCCTGCCACAAATCGCCGCCGTCGAGGAGTAGCGAGTGGCCCTCGCCGACATCGTTGCGCAGGCGGTCGATCAGCGTTTTCAGATGCGCGAAGCCGCCGAGCTTGCCGAAACGCTGCGCCGATTTCTCAAAATCGAGCGAGGTGAAGGCGTAGGCCTCCGCGCTGTCGGCGCTGATCCCGAAGCGGTCGAGAAAGGCTTTTCCAACGAGATGCGGCGGCCGGCCCAGCATCTCGCCGATCCCGATATTGACACTCGCCTCGCGGAAATAAACCGGCCTGAGTTGCGCGTGAACGTCGGTCAGATGCAGGATGCGCGCATTTCCGAAGCGTTCGAGGTCGTAGAGGCTTGGCGTTTCAGCGGCGCGCGCGTGGCGGGCGCCGCCGAGCAGGAGCGCTGCGCCAGTTGTCTTCAGAAAATCCCGCCGGCGGATTTTCATTGCGATGCCGCCTCACACATCTTAGCGAATGACCGCATCCTTCCAGCGCTCTTTCTCGCTGGTCGCCTGGAAGATCGAGGCCTTGGCCAGCGCCTCGGCCTCCTTTGCCGCCGCAAGCGCGGCATCGAAATCGCCGGCGGAAGCGGATTTCTTCGCCGCAGCAAGCGTTGCTTCCGTCGTGGTCCATTGATTGTGCAAGGCACTTGCCTCTTTCTCGGCGGCCTCGGCTGCGGCATAGGCGGCCTTGAAATCGGCTTCGGACGCGGCACGCGCCGGCATCGTGCCCGCGATCAGCAACACCGCCGCAAGCGTCATATTCCACCCGTTCGACAGGATCCTCATGGCCGCGCTCCCGGCCCCGAGATCGGCAAGCCGTTGCTCATGTAGGACAGGAAATATTCGAGATCGCGATACTCGTCGGATTGCGGGTCGAGCGGGACCGCGCGGGTCTGGCTGTTGCAGGTGACGAGCCGCCGGCTGGTCGTACCCATGCCGCTCCATTCGGAGCGGTAGATCGGTAGCGCGTTCATGATACCGAGCGCAGGGGCAAGAGTCTCGGCACGAATGCGCTCGCCCGGGCTCTGCACATGGCAGCTCGCGCAGGAGAAGTTGAGCTGGCCGCGCCGCGTATAGAAATAGCGCTTGCCGTCCTCGTAAGCGGCGAGCGCGCGCGGATCGTTCGGGACCTTGATGTCCATCGGC
>Ga0306924_10003539_pt1 | contig 15038 bp, 10 predicted proteins | sample sta12Can44000111_FD_203756 | JGI IMG/M metagenome (GOLD analysis project Ga0306924, IMG submission 203756) | Lab enrichment of tropical soil microbial communities from Luquillo Experimental Forest, Puerto Rico - statanox.12C.anox.44.000.111 (v2)... | ecosystem: Environmental > Terrestrial >... | reverse complement strand
GGCCGAGATAGACTCCGGCCCAAGCTGTCGAAAAATTTCGGGTGAGCAACCCTGCTCACCCGGGGCTACGGCGATGCAGGATCCGCTGGAGCTCTCGAAGGCGTAGCGGAGGGTGGGAGGCCCGATGAGCACGCTCGCGGCGTGTCGAATCGCTCTGATGGTGGCGCTGGTATTCACCTTTGCCGCATGCGCGAGCTCGCGCCAGGCTCAGGCACCCCAGCCCACCGAGCCCACACCGAGGTCGGGCGCCGCGGCCACGGCTAAGCCGGGCCCCGGTGACGTCTTCGAGTCTCGCGACTTCATCGTGGCCATGGCCAGGGCGGGCGATACGCCCGAAACGCTGGCGGCTCGCCACCTCGGGGATCCCAGGAAGCGCTGGATGATCGAGGACTACACGGGAACCCGCACGTTCGCCGAAGGCCAGGAGGTCGTGATCCCGAAGACCGACTGGAACCCCGTCGGCGTGTATCCCTGGGGCTACCAGCTCGTGCCGATCCTCGTCTACCACAATATCAGCGCGCAAGAGAGGGGCAAGCTCTCTATCGCCGCGAAGACCTTCGACGCCCAGATCAAGCAGCTACACGCTGACGGCTTCCACGCGCTGACCTTGGCCGATTTCGTAGCGTTCACGGGTGGGCGCCGGCAACTGCCGCGCAAATCGGTCCTGCTGACCTTCGACGACGGCTACAAGTCGTTCATTCAGTATGCGCGTCCGATCCTGAAGGACTACGGCTACGGGGCCACCCTCTTCGTGTACTCGGACTTCATCGGGGCCGGCAGCGGGCTCTCGTGGCAGGATCTCAGGACGCTCAGCGAGCAAGGCTTCGACGTGCAGGCGCACTCGAAGACGCACACGAATCTCAGACGCAAGGAGGGCGAGTCGGAGGCCGCGTACGCCAAGCGGATCGAGGCGGAGCTGGCCTTCCCCCTCACCCTCTTCAAGAAGAACCTGCCGCGTCCCGTCGACGCTCTCGCCTACCCGTACGGCGAGATGGACGACGAGCTGATCCCGTTCGTAGCCAGGTATGGCTACGCCGTCGCCTTCACCGTGCGCCGGCAGTCCAATGCTGCGTTCGTCTCCCCGCTCAAGATCAGCCGCAGCCAGATCTACGCGGAGATGACGATGAAGGAGTTCACGAAGAACCTGATCGTCTTCCAGGACGAAGAAGTCCGCGTGGCCCGGAAGGCCGACGGCCGGATGGCGAGCGCTCAGGACGGCCCGCCGGCGCTCCCGGCGCCCGCCGCCGCGGGGCCTTGGTCCCGCGACCGGCTCGCGGCCGCGCACAACGAGCGGTCCGAGCGGATGGAGCAGCGCGGACTCCTGCGGCAGGCTCTGGAGGAGCGCGCGATCGCCCTCACGATCGCCCCGACCGACCGCAAGGCTCAGGACGCCCAGAAGCGCCTGCAGGGCCGAATCACCCAGGAGGTCGCCGGGCTGCTCCAGGAGGGCCGGGCCCTGCTCGATCGCGGCGTGCTCGGGGAGGCCCAGCAGCGGTTTCTCACCGCGCTCAGCCTGGAGCCCACGAACCGGACCGCGTTCGAGACGCTCCAGAACGAGGTCCGCGAGGTGATGTTCATCACCCACACGGTGCGGGCCGGCGACACGTGCGTGTCGCTCGCCGAGCTGTACTTCGGCGACAAGCATCGCTGCGAGGTCATCGCCGAGACGAATCGCTTTGCACTGAACGCGTCGCTCAAGGTCGGGCAGAAGATCCGCATCCCGGAAATTCCGGGCGTGCCGTTCCGGCTGCCCTGATGCCCCGCGCGGCGCGATGAATGCCCGAAAGGGTCTGGCGGGATGATTCAGTACTGTGGCCGCACCGACGTGGGCCGGCGGCGGGCGAGGAACGAGGACACGATCCTCGTCGGCGACGGGATCCTCGTCGTGTGTGACGGGATGGGTGGCCATCAGGCCGGCGACGTGGCGTCGCGCATCGGCGTCGACACGATCGGCGCCTTCATCAGCCGCTCGGAGGCCGATCCCGAGCTCACCTGGCCCTACGGGTTCGACCCGAGCCTGTCCGTCGACGCCAACCGCATCCGCACCGCCATCAAGCTGGCTAACCGAGCGATCTACACCTGCGCCGCGGCCCAGGACGCGTACGCCGGGATGGGCACGACCGTGGCCGCCGCTATTGTCGGCAGGGCCGACAATCCACTTTTTACATATGGCCACGTCGGCGACAGTCGCATCTACCTGATTCGTGGCGGGAGCATCCTGCAGCTCACCCGCGACGACTCGCTCGCCAACAGCGCCTGGGCCGACGCCGACGCCGGCGTGGGCACGGTCATGAAGAACGTCCTCACCAAGGCGCTCGGCGTCAGGCCCGAGGTCGAGTTCGACGTGGCGGTGCACGACCTGCTGGCCGGCGACATCGTGCTGCTGTGCTCCGACGGGCTCACGAACATGCTCGACGACCAGGCCATTCTCGAGATCGTGGCGCGCGACGACGAGCATCTGGAGAAAACCTGCGACGAGCTCGTGGCGAGCGCCAACGCCCGGGGCGGTCGCGACAACATCAGCGTTCTCCTGCTGCGGTACCGTCCATGATCCAGAAGATCGGCAAGTATCGGATCCTCGAGCGCATCGGCCGCGGCGGCATGGGCAGCGTCTACAAGGCCCACGACCCGATCCTCGACCGCCTGGTGGCGCTGAAGGTCGTCTCCGCCGAGAGCGATCACACCGACGAGCTCCGGGCACGGTTCTTCCGCGAGGCGCAGGCGTGCGCCAAGCTCAGCCACCCGAACGTGGTGACCATCCACGACCTGGGCGAGGCGGACGGCAACCTGTTCATCGTGATGGAGCTCCTCGAGGGTGACGAGCTCCGGCAGCTCATCGCCCGGCGGACGGTGACGCATCTCGAGGACAAGCTGCCCCTCATGATCCAGATCTGCGAGGGGCTCGAGTACGCGCACGAGAAGGGCATCGTCCACCGCGACGTGAAGCCGGGGAACATCTTCGTGCTCCGCAACGGCCAGGTGAAGATCCTCGACTTCGGCATCGCCCAGATCGCCGCGGCCCAGACCGGCCTGACGCGCGCCGGGCTCATCGTGGGCACCCTGCAGTACATGGCGCCCGAGCGGGCGCGCGGCCAGGGCGGCCACTTGTCGGACATCTTCTCGGTCGGCGCCGTGTTCTACGAGTTCCTCACGAATCGCGCGCCGTTCTCGGGCGACGACCCGATCGAGATTCTCGAGAAGCTCAGGACCGAGAACCCGCCGCGGCTCGCCGAGGTCGAGCCGAGCCTGCCGGCCGAGCTCGGGATCATCGTCGAGCGCGCGCTCGCGAAAGACCCGACCCAGCGCTTCGCCAACCTGGGGCAGATGCGCGCGGAGCTGATGACTCTGCGCCGCAAGCGCTCCGAGGATACCGAGCGGCTCCGCCAGAACGTGCAGGGTCGGCTGCGCCAGCTCCACGAGCTGAAGGCGACGCTCGAGACGCGGCTGGGCGGCCCCTGGGCCGACGAGACCGTCTTCGTCGTCGACGATCGCGCGCCGCACACGACGCTCGAGAGCGTCGGCCGGGACACGACGTCCCGGATCGCCCGCCTCACCGAGCTCCTGTCGCGCGCGGATGCGCTCAAGCCGGCCCTCGACAGCGGGCTCGCCGCGCTCGAGGCCGGCGATTTCGACCGGGCGGTCCTCGAGCTCGACCGGGTCGTCGCCGAGGTGCCCGAGCACGCGCTCGCAGCCGAAAGCCTGCGGGAGGCGCAGCACCACGTGGCGGAGCGCCGGCAGCGCCGGGAGCAGATCGAGGCGTTCGTGCGCGAGGCCAGCGCCGCTTACGACGCGGGTGAGTACACGCGCTGCCTCGAGTTGCTCGCGTGGGTCGCGGAGCACGCGGCGCTCGACACCGAGCCGGCCGAAGCGGCGCGCCTGCGGACCGCCGCCCAGGCCGCCCTCACGCGCGAGCGCGAGGAAGAGGCGGCGCGGCGCGAGGAGCGCCGCCGCGCGAGCGAATCGGCCGGGCGGGCGCGCGAGCGCGCCGAGCGGGCGCGGCAGGTCGCCGAATGGTCGGAGGCGCGCCTGGATCAGGCGCAGCTCTGGAGCCAGGCCGAGACGAAGCTCGCCGAGGGTCGCGCAGCGATCGCGGGTGAGGCCTACGCCACGGCCGAGACGCGGCTCGACGAGGCGCGACAGCTCTACGAGCGTGCGGAGGCGGGCGCCCGCGAGGCGCGCGCCATCGCGCGCGAGGCCCAGGCGGCCGCCGCGCGGCGGGCCGACATGCCGGTGGAGACCGTGAAGCCCGGGCGCTCCGTCGACGACACCGTGTTCAACTCGGTGCTCGACGACGCGCCCACCGTCATGGTGCAGACGCCGCCGGTCGCATTTCCCCCGCCGGTCAAGACGCCGGCCCCCACGCCGGTGCCGGCCACCGCGAGGACGTCACCGTTCACGGCGGCGCCGTCGAGCGCCGAGCGGCCCGCACGCACGAGCGTGACGTCGGCCACGCCGCGCGAGATCCGACCACAGCCGATCTGGCAGTCACCGCGCTACGTGGTGCCCGCGCTGGCGGCGGTCGGACTCGTCGTGTTCGGGATCTACTACGTCTCGTCGACGGGCAGCTCGGCCAAGCGCGAGACCAGCGCGCCGGCCGCGCCGGCGGCCCCGGCGGTCACCGAGCAGCAGCGCGCCGCGCTGGAGCAGCTGCGCGCGTCCGTGGCGGCCACCCGGGAACGCGCGAGCAAGGCGGACGCGACGACCTTCGCCGCCGACGTCATGTCGCGTGCGCAGGCGGCGCAGTCCGACGGTGAGCGCCTCGCGGCGGCAGGCGATCTGAAGGCGGCGACGCCCGCGTACCAGGAAGCCTCGGACCGCTACGCCGAGGCCGAGCGCATCGCTCTGGGCAAGCGCGAGCAGCGCACCGCCGCGGACTCGGCGCGCACGCAGATGGCCACCGCGAAGCAGCGCGCCTCGACCGAGGCCGCGGACTACGCGCGCGGCGTCGAGAGCGAGCGGCAGGGCAGCACGCAGTACGCCCAGAATTCCTTCGCCGAGGCCGCCGCCAGCTTCCGCGCCGCCGCGGATCTCTACGCGAAGGCGGTCGAGCCGGCGAAGCCGATCGACCCGCCGAAGGCGATATCTCCGGCCTCGAGCGCCGCGAATCCGCGCGCCGAGGTGCGGGCGACGCTCGACAGCTACGTGCGCGCGGTGGAGACCAAGGACATCGGGCTCCTGCGCCAGGTGCGTCCGGGGCTGACCGACGAGGAGATCAATCGCACGCGCGCGTCCAACGAGATCAAGAAGAGCCAGAAGGTCGACCTGAAGGTCGACGAGATCACGATCAACGGCGACCAGGCCCAGGCGGTGGGCCGGCGCGAGGACGTCATCATCCTGAAGGACGGGCAGCGACTGCGGCAGGATCTCAAGTTCACCTACACGCTCAAGCGCGGGTCGCGCGGCTGGGTCATCCAGGAAGCGCGGGAATACGCCGAGCGCGCGCCGCTCGGCACGCGCGCGCCCGACCCCGCGCCGAAGGGTGGCAGGAGGCCGTAGGGTGACCGGTGTTCGGCGGTCCGCGGGTCGCCTGCTGCTCGCGTGCGGGATCGCACTCGCGGTGGGATGCGGCAGCAGCCCGCCGCTCCTGCGCGGCACCATCACCGTCGACTCGAACGTCAACCCCGATCGGGCCGGCCGCCCGTCGCCCATCGTGGTGCGCGTCTACGAGCTCAAGTCGGTCGCGGCATTCAACGGCGCCGACTTCTTCGCGCTCTTCGACAGCGAGCAGGCGACCCTGAGTGGCGAACTGGTGGGCCGCGAGGAATTCCAGCTGCAGCCGGCGGAAACCCGGCAATATCAGCGACAGCTCCAGCCGGAGACGAAGTTCATCGGGGTGGTCGGAGCGTTTCGCGATCTCGAGCAGGCGCGCTGGCGGCAGACGGCGCCGGTGCCGAAGAAGAGCAAACCCACGATCACGATCGGCCTGCAGGCGCGGGCCGTCACCGTGACCGTGAAGTGAGCCGACGGTGAGCTGGGACAACCGGATCATCTGGTCCGAGGGGACGTTCCTCCAGCCCCAGCACTTCCAGCAGCACGACCGCCATCTGGAGGGGCAGCTCGAGCAACGCGCCCGAGCCCTGCGGGCGCACGGGTACGGGTTCCTCGAGATCGCGCTGGACGAGTCGCTCCTGGAGCTCGGTAAGCTGGCGCTGCGCAGCGCGCGTGGCGTGCTGCCGGACGGCACCCCGTTCGATTGCCCCGCCCGCGACCCGCTGCCTCCGCCGATGGACGTGCCGGCCACGTTGCGCGACTCGATCGTGACGCTCGCGCTGCCGGTGCGGCGCCCCGGCATGGACGAAGCCGACCTCGGCGGCGCCGGGGCCGACAGCCTCGCCCGCTACGTGGCCGACGAGCTCGAGGTCAAGGACAGCAACGCGGCGTTCGACCGCACCGCCCTGATCCAGATCGGGCGGCTCCGGCTCCAGCTGTTGAAGGAAGCCGACGTGACCGCCGCGTATTCCGGCCTCGGCGTCGCGCGTGTCATCGAGCGACGCGCCGACAACCGCGTCATGCTCGACCAGGGCTACCTCCCCCCAATGCTGGATTCCGGCGCCTGGCCCGCGCTGGCGAGCCTGCTGCGCGACGTGCACGGGCTCCTGCACCAGCGCGGCGACGCGCTCGCCACGCGGATGTCGCAGCCCGGCCCGGGCGGGATCGCCGAGATCGCCGAGTTCCTGTGGCTCGAGACGATCAACCGCTTCGAGCCGATCTTCGCGCACCTGGCGGCCACGACGCCGCTGCATCCCGAGGCGCTCTACACGGTGTGCCTCTCGCTCGCGGGCGAGCTCTCCACCTTCACGCGCGACAGCCGCCGGCCGATCGCGTATCCCGTCTATCGCCACGACGACCTCGAGCACTCGTTCGGCCCGGTGATCGCGGACATTCGACGCTCGCTCTCGATGGTGCTCGAGCGCAACGCCATTCCGATCGAGCTCCAGGAGCGCGCGTACGGGCTGCGCGTCGCCGCCATTCCCGACAGCGACCTCGTCAAGACCGCGCGCTTCGTGCTGGCCGCCAAGGCGCAGCTGCAGCCCGAGCGGCTCCAGGCGAGCCTGCCGACCCTGGTGAAGATCGGGCCGGTCGAGCGCATCCGCGACCTCGTGAACCTGAACCTGCCGGGCATCGTGCTGCGGAGCCTGCCGGTCGCGCCGCGGCAGATCCCCTATCACGCGGGCTTCCTCTATTTCGAGCTGGAGCGCAGCGGCGATCTCTGGAAGGTGACCGAGCAATCGAGGGCGCTGGCGATGCACATCGCGGGCGAGTTCCCCGGCCTCGAGCTCGAGTTCTGGGCGGTGCGCGGTGCCTGACGATCCGTTCGCGGACCTGGGCGCCGACCGGACGGTCATCATGCCGATGCCGGGCGGCCGCGTGGCCCCCGGACGTCCGGTGCCCGCCGCGGAGCCGCGCGCGACGCCGGCGGATCAGGCCGAGGCCGCCGACGCGACGGCCGTCGCCAGCGGCCTCAATCCCCTGCTGGCCGCGGCCAACCGCCTGCTGAACGTGCTGCCGCAGCTGCGCGCGTCGGTCCAGCACCCGAATCCGGTCGCGCTCCGCGACAGCCTCGCGCAGGGCGTTCGACAGTTCGAGGCGCAGGCGCGAGCCGCCGGCGTGTCGACGGAGAAGGTCGTGGCCGCGCGCTATGCGCTCTGCACCCTGATCGATGAGACGGTGGCCAGCACGCCGGTCGGCACCTCGGGCGCCTGGGCGCAGCAAGGGCTCCTGGCGCTGTTCCACGGCGAGACCGGCGGCGGCGAGAAGTTCTTCCAGTTGCTGGCGCGGCTGGCCGAAAATCCACAAACGAACCAGGACCTGCTCGAGCTGATGTACGTCTGCCTCGAATTCGGATTCGAGGGACGCTATCGCGTCGTCGACGGCGGTCAGCGCCAGCTCGAGGCGATTCGCCAGCGCTTGCTCATGATCGTGCGCAAGCAGCGCGGCGAGTACGAGCGTGACCTGTCGCCGAACTGGCGCGGCATCTCGGCGGCGACCCAGCGGCGGCTCGGTTCGATACCGCTCTGGGTGGTCGCAGCCGTGACCGGCGTGCTCCTGGTCGTCGTCTACGCCGCCTTCGAGTGGCCGCTGAGCCGCTCGTCCGACAAGATCGCCGCCGACATCGCCGCGCTCCGGGTCGCCGCGCCCGTGCCGCCGCGACCGGCGGCCGCGCCGCGACTGGCCGCCTTCCTGGCCGAAGAGATCCAGCGCGGGCTCGTCAAGGTCGACGACCACGTCGATCGCAGCATCGTCACGATCCTCGGTGACGGCCTCTTCAAGCCTGGCGAGGCGACGATCGGCTCCGACGACCAGTGGCTCCTCAGCCGCATCGCCGGCGCCCTCAAGCGCGTGCCGGGCCAGGTCGACGTGATCGGACACTCCGACAACATCCCGATCCGTACCTTCCGATTCCCGTCGAACTGGGAGCTGTCCCGGGCACGCGCCGAGTCCGTGGCGCGGCTCATCGCCGCCAGCATCGGGGCCGCCCGCGTTCGCGCCGACGGGCGGGGCGACTCCGAGCCTGTCGCGCCGAACGACACGCCGCAGAATCGCGCCAAGAACCGCCGGGTCGAGATCACGCTGCACGTCCCCACCGGCGAATCCGCCGCCCAGGCGCCGGCCCAGCGAAAGCCGTGAGCATCGTCGTCAAGATCTTCAAGCTGATCTTCAACCGCTGGGTGCTGCTCGCCGTCGGCATCCTGGCGCTGGCGCTCCTCGTCTGGTGGATCGGCCCGACCATCTCGATCAGCAGCTTCCGTCCGTACGAGCAGGAGTGGGTCCGCATCATCCAGATCGCGTTCATTGTGCTGGCGCCAGTGGCGCGGTGGGGCTGGCGCCATATCAAAGCCAAGCGCGCCAACGCCGCGCTGACAAAGGGACTCCTCCAGCCGCCGGCAGAGGCTCGACCGTCCGCGTCGGCGGAAGAGGCCAAGCAGCTGCGCGAGCGGTTCGAGGAGGCGCTGGATCTCCTGAAGAAGCTGCGCTTCGGCGTCGACCGGCCGTCGCTCTGGACCCGGATCCGCGCGCTCGGCTCGCAGCAGTATCTCTACAACCTGCCCTGGTACGTCTTCATCGGCGCCCCGGGCGCTGGCAAGACGACCGCGCTCGTCAACTCGGGGCTGCGGTTTCCGCTCGCGGATCGTCTTGGCCGCGAGGCGGTCCGCGGTGTCGGCGGCACGCGCAACTGCGACTGGTGGTTCACCGACGAGGCCGTGTTCCTCGACACGGCGGGGCGCTACACCACCCAGCAGAGCGATCGCGACGTCGACGCCGCCGCCTGGCAGAGTTTCCTCGCGCTCCTCAAGAAGTCTCGCCCGCGGCGGCCGATCAACGGCGTGCTCGTGACCCTGAGCGTCAGCGACCTGCTCCAGCAATCGGCAGCGGAGCGGGAGAGCCACGCGCGCGCCCTGCGCACACGGGTACAGGAGCTCTACCAGACGCTCGGGCTCCGCATCCCGGTCTACGTGCTGGTGACGAAGAGCGACCTGCTCGCCGGATTCAGCGAGTTCTTCGCGAATTACGGCAGGGAGGAGCGCGCGCAGGCGTGGGGGTTCGCCCTGCCGTACGGCAACGACGGGCTCGACCCCGAGCCGCTCGCGGCCGAGCTCCAGCGGCTCGAGCGGCGCCTCTACGACCGGCTCCCGGAACGGCTCGAGGAGGAGCGCGATCCGGCGCGCCGCGCACTCCTCTACGGCTTCCCGCAGCAGTTCGCGCTGCTGCGCGACCGCCTCGTGCAGTTCGTCGAGGCCGCCTTCGCACCCACGAAGCTCGAGGCCAGGCTGATCATCCGCGGCGTCTACTTCACGAGCGGCACGCAGGAGGGCAGCCCGATCGACCGCGTGATGGGCGCGCTCGCGCGCGGCTTCGGCCTCGAGCGCAAGCTCTTGCCCGCGCAGCATGCGACCGGCAAGAGCTACTTCCTCACGCGCTTCCTGCGCGAGGTCGTCTTCCAGGAGGCCGGGCTGGCCGGGTTCGACCTGCGCTGGGAGCGCCGGCGCCAGTGGATCCAGACCGGCGCGGTCGCGGCGTGCGGCCTCGTGCTGATCCTCGCCATTCTGGCCTGGTGGGCCAGCTCCGCGCAAAACCGGCGCTACCTCGCAGACGTGAACGGCAAGTTCGGCGAGGTCCAGCAGCAGGTCGCGGCGGTTCGCGGCGGCGTCCGCAGCGACCTCGCCTCGCTGCTGCCGACCTTGAGCGGCGTGCGCACCGTCGCGGACACGCCCACCAACGAGAACGGGGCCGTGCCGCTGTCGATGCGCCTCGGGCTCTATCAGGGCGGCCGGCTCGAAGCCGCGAGCGACGCGGCCTATCGCCGGATGCTCCAGGACACCTTCCTGCCTTCGCTGGCGAGCTATCTCGAGCAGTACCTGCGGCAAGACGTCGCCGCCAGTCAGGACGAGCTCTACGAGGCGCTGAAGACCTATCTGATGCTGTACGACCCCAAGCATCTCGATCCCGAGGCCGTCTGGCGCTGGTACCAGACGCGCGGCGAGCAGCTGCTGGGCGGCGAAGCCGACCCCAAGGCCCTGAAGGTCCATTTCGACGCGCTCTACGATCGTGGCTGGGTCGACCCGACCGTGCCGCGCAACGACGCGGTCATCGCCAAGGTGCGCGGCGTCATCGGCAGCGACTCGCTGCCGAACCGGGTATACGGACGGCTCAAGCGGGCGCCGAGTCAAGACCTTCGGGAGTTCACCGTCACCGACAAGGCCGGCCCGAAGGCCATGCTGGTCTTCGAGCGCCAGAGCCGACAGTCTCTCAACAAGGGCGTGCCGGGCTTCTACACCAAGGACGGCTACTACAAGTACTTCATCGTGCAGGTCGACGCGAGCACGGTGCAGCTCGCCGAGGAAGAGGCGTGGGTACTGGGGTCCTCCCGCGGCGCGGGGACGTCCACACCGAGCTTCGCGGAGGCGGTCAAGCGGCTCTACCTCGAAGACTACCGGCGGATCTGGCGGCAGTACATCGGCGACATCACGGTCGTCCACAACCGGGACTTCACGCGCCTGGTCGAGATCACGCGCGTTCTGTCGGCGCAAGACACCCCGCTGAAGCCATTGATGAAGGCGATCGATCGCGAGGTCACGCTCTCGGTTCCGCCAGAGATCGGCGGCATCGGCGGCAAGGCGCAGGAATACGTGAACCGAGCCCAGGAGCTCGCGAGCAAGGCGCGGTCCACCGTGACCGGCGTGCCCGCGGGAATGCTCGAGAAATCGCTGGTCGACGACCAGTTCGATGACATCCATCGCTTCGTCAGTGGACCACCTGGAGCGAGCGGGCCGCCGCCGATCGACGGTCTGGTGCAGCTCCTGGGCGAGGTCTATCAATTCCTGGCCGCCGCCGATCAGGCGCAGAAGGCGGGCCAGCCGGCGCCGCCGCCCGTGGCGCTCACCAAGGCGAAGACCGAAGCCGCCGGGCAGCCCGAGCCGATCCGGTCGATGCTCACGTCGATTACCGGCGGCGCGACGCAGGGAACTGTCGGAAAGGAGCGCGAGCGAATCGACGCCGAGCTGCGGACGCAGGTGGCCGATTTCTGCACCAAGGCGGCCGCCGGACGCTATCCGTTCGTGCGAAACAGCAACCTGGACATCACGCCCGAGGACTTCGCTCGCCTGTTCGCGCAGGGCGGCCTGCTCGACGGCTTCTTCCAGAAGTATCTGGCGCAGTACGTCGACACCGGCCAGAAGCCGTGGCGCTTCAAGGATCCGGCGATGGGCCAGTCGGCCGCACTCGCGGAGTTCCAGCGGGCCCAGGTCATCCGCGAGGTCTACTTCCGCGGGGGCGGCGCCAACCCGAGCATCCAGCTCGAGTTCAAGGCGATCGAGATGGACGCGAACATCCAGCAGTTCATCCTCGACGTCGACGGCAAGCTCGTGAAGTATTCGCACGGTCCGCAGAATCCGACGTCCGTGCAGTTCCCCGGGCCGGGCGGCCGCAGCCAGGTGCGCGCGACGATCATGCCGCCGCCGCCGTCGGGCTCGAACGCGATGACCTTCGCCGGCCCGTGGGCGCTGTTCCGGATGTTCGACGGCGTGCAGATCGTCGAGACGCGGCAGTCGGAGCGTTTCGTCGCGACGTTCAATATCGAGGGGCGCCGCACGGTGTTCGACATCTTCGCGTCGAGCGTTCGCAACCCCTTCCGCTTGCCCGAGCTCGCCCAGTTCCGCTGCCCGACCGCGCTGTGACCGAGGAGCTGGGCGCCGCGATTCCCGGCTGGTACGGGAAGCTTCCGAGTCTCGGCGATTTCGCCAGCCGACGGCTTCCGGTCGAGTTCGTCAAGGCGTGGGATGCCTGCCTGCAGGAAGTCATCGCGGCCAGCCGCGATGCCCTCGGTGAGCGCTGGTTCGACACCTACCTGACGATGCCGATCTGGCGGTTCGTCTTCCTGCCGGGGCTGGTCACCCAGAGCGGCTGGGCAGGCGTGCTGATGCCGAGCGTCGATCGCGTGGGTCGTCACTTCCCGCTGACGATCGCGATCGAGCTGCCCTCGCTCGCCGCGGCGGCGTTCGCGACGTTCGAGGGCGCCGACTGGTTCGCCGGGCTCGAGGAAGCGGCCCTCGCCGTGCTCGACCCGACGCGCGGTGTCGACGACCTCGACGGCGCGCTGGTGCAGAGCGTGCTGCCCGCGCCGGCGACCGCGGAGCGCGACAGCGCGATCCGCTCGCTTCAGGCCCTGCCGTCGGTGGAGGCTTTCGGGCCGCTCGCCGAGGGCGAGGCGCTCCGCGCCTGGGGCGACAGCACGGGCTGGCGGGCACTCTGGTGGACGCGCGGGCGCGTCGACGGTGACTCGCTGATGCTCGGCTGCGCCGGCCTGCCGACGGCCGAGGAGTTCGGCTGGCTCCTCGAGAGCCGCTGGAGCGGCTAGGCGGCGTCTACTTCGCCTTCGGACGGTAGGGCCAGATCGTCCCGGTGACGGTGATCGTCACCTTCTTCGTGATGTCGGCACGCTCCAGCTGGCGCGTCCCCGGGTGCTTGTAGCGCCCCGTCGACTTGGTCACGACCTCGGGGACGTCGCGCGTGTAGAGGTGCATGTTCTGCACGATGTCGCCGCGGGGCTTCACGTGCTGCTCGAGCGTCGGGAGCCGGCCGTTGGAATCGGCCATGCCGTTGACGATCGCCGTGTGGTGCCCGCGTTTCGCGAAGCTCTCCTGCCTCTCGGTGACGACGCTGCCGTCCTTGAACTTGTACTCGATGACGGTCGTCGTCGTCACGACGTGGTTCCGGATCTGGAGGATGTCGCCGGGCTCGACCTTGGCGATGTCGATGGGATCGCCCCAGATGTAGTCGGTGTCGGCCCCGACCGGGCCCAGGTCGTTCGACGTGCTGGCGCCCGCTTGCTTCAGCGCCGCCTCGCCGAGGTCCCAGCACTCGCCGCGCCCGATCTTGTGGCCGAGCTTGCCCCGCGCCCAGACCACGACCTTCTGATTGGTCGTGAGCGATTCGCCCTTGCCCACGCGGCGCTTACTTGCGCTCGCCGCGCAGCTGCCGGACCTGCGCGTCGTAGGCGCGCCGGAACGCCTTGCCGAACGCGGCGTTGAAATCCTCGCGCGCTTCTCCGGAGATCGCGGCGTGACGCTCGAGGAAGACGTCCCAGAGCTTTGCCTTGCGGTTCATCGGCAAGATGTCGTCGAGCATCGACTGACCGGTCAGGCGCTTCCCCAGCTCCTGCGGCGCGAAGCGCCCCAGCACCTCCTCGAGCGCCGCGCGCATGCCAGCCAGGAACCCGAGCTGGTGCGCGCGCAGGTCGTCGTAGGCGTCCTTCATCGCACGCAGCGGCGGCATGAAGCCGTGCACCTGCTGCGACGCCAACAGGTGCCCGAGCGCCGCCTCGACCGTCGGCGAGAACTTCAAGGGATTGTTGTCCTGCGCCATGATCATCGTCATGTCGGCCCGCATTTCGCTCTTCGTGAGCCCGCGGGCGCGCAGGAGATCGAGCGTGCCCTGCACCGCCTCGCGCAGGAGCTTGCCGATCGCCTCCATCGTGTCGGGCGTGAGGTTCTTCGCCTGGATGGCCGGGATGCCCGCGCCCTGCAGGAAGGCGCGCAGCAGCTGCTGCTCGAGCGGGCCGGACGGCGCGGCGCTGACCGACTGGGTCGGCGGCGGCGCGACCGGCGTGGCCGGTGCGCTCGGCGTCATCGGAGTACTCGGCGTCGCCGGAACGCTCGGCGACGCTGGCGCGCTCGGCCTTACCGCGGCGCCAGGCTGCGGCATCGATGGCGGCGCGCTGGGCTTGACGGCGGGCGGCTCGGGCTTGACCGCGGACTCGGGCCTCGCCGCGGGCGGCGAGTACGGCGTGAAGATCTCCGGGCCGTGGTCGGGCACCGACGGCGGCTGCGTCGGCTTGCACGGGAACAGGTCGAGCAGATCGTCGAGCGTGCCACCCCCGCCGCTCTTGGGCGACGCCGCCGGCTTCTCGGAAAGAAAATCGACTGGCAGCAGCTCGGCGGGAGCGGACGACTTCGGGCCGATCAGGTCGTCGATGCTCGGTTCGGGCGCGCGAATGCCGGCCAGCGGGTCGGCGTATTCCGGGATCAACGGCGCGTTGGCCGCCGGGCGCGAAGGCGCGGGAGGGATCACGGGCGCCGCGCGCGGTGCGGACCGGTCGGGCGGCGCAAGGAGATCGGCGAACGGGTCGAACGGGCTCGGCGCGGCGGCCGCGGCGCTCGAGGAGGCCGCCAGCGGCGCGCTGGACGCGCTCAGGGTCACCTGGAGGAGATAATCCCCGACCTTGATCTGGTCGCCGTCGCCGAGCCGCGCCTGACTGCCCGAGCCCAGCGGCCGCCCGTTAACGACGACTGGGTTCTTCGTGCCGGTGTCCGTGATGAGGTAGCCGCCGGCCTGGAACGAGATCGTGGCATGCGTGCGCGAGATGAATCGTTCGGGGTCGGACAGCACCAGCGTGTTGATCTCTCCGCGCCCGATGGTCCCCCCGGCTTCCTCGAACCGGGCCAACAGCTCCCGGTCCAGTGGCCGTCCTTTGAAGGAGACCGCGCGAATCGTCAGCATAGCGCCCAACCTTTCCTGCCTTTCCGGAACAAATCAGAGAG